>Ga0101944_10000523_pt1 | contig 100807 bp, 73 predicted proteins | sample DewCreD2012metaG_FD_75245 | JGI IMG/M metagenome (GOLD analysis project Ga0101944, IMG submission 75245) | Hot spring sediment bacterial and archeal communities from British Columbia, Canada, to study Microbial Dark Matter (Phase II) - Dewar... ... | reverse complement strand
AGGGAGGGGGGTTCTGACCGATCCCCATTGCTATGCCCAACCCCTCTCCCTTCCAGGGAGAGGGTAGGGAGAGGGTCGGGCGCTGTGGGTGGTGCGGGCGCTCGACCCTCCCCCTGCCCCCCTCCCTGAGAGGGAGGGGGGTTCTGACCGATCCCCATTGCTATGCCCAACCCCTCTCCCTTCCAGGGAGAGGGTAGGGAGAGGGTCGGGCGCTGTGGGTGGTGCGGGCGCTCGACCCTCCCCCTGCCCCCCTCCCTGGGAGGGAGGGGGGTTCTGACCCCGATCACTTGCAAAGGGGTGAGATAGGGCAGGTGGCGGCTCAGGGCAAGAGCTCTCGAGGGGAGGGGTGGAGGGGAGCTTTTCGCGGAAAAGCTCCCCTCCACTGTAGGGCTTCAGTCTTTGACGATCTTGTAGGCGGTGGCGTCGAGGACGAGGACCATGGGCTTGCCTTCGGCAAGGTAGCGGCCGATGCCGGGGTGCTTCTTGAGGAGGGCGAAGTACTCGTCGCTGAAGGGCTTGACCTCGACGAGTTTGTCCTTGTGCTTGGCCTCGTCGTAGAGGCTGTCGTAGAGGAAGCCGTCGGGCTTTCGGTAGAAGGTCTTGTCGCCGATCTGGACGATTGTGGCGGCGGCGGCCCGGTCGAGGCCGAGGTCGCGCTTTTCGCCTTCGGCGAAGCCGTAGAGGTCGCCGGCGGGCTTGCCGGGCGCGGGCGCGGCGGCGCCGCTCTTGGCCTCGCCGAGCTGCTGGGCGTGCTCGACGGCGCTGCGGCCGCCGCGTCCGTCGCGGGCGCCGGCCTCGAAGTTGGCCCGCGCCTCGAGCATCCGATGGGCGAGCTGCGGACGGGCCGAGTCCTCGACGACGAGGAACGAGGTGTAGGGGGTGACGATGCCGAATTGCTTGCCGAGCTTGACGATTTCGTCTTCAAGCTCCTTGTTCTTGCCGCGCAGGCGGATTTCGTCGAGGAGGTAGGCGACCTTTCGGACGGCCCAGAGGCGGGGGAGGAAGCCGTTGTCGGCGGTTTCGGCGAAGGTGGTCTCGTAGACGAACTCCTGGGGCTTGCCGGCGACGGTGCCGGAGAGCTTGATGGCCTTGGCCCCGCCGCCCTGGAAGCGCCCCAGCAGCATCAGTTGCGTGCCCCGGAAGAGGTCGGGGAGGGCCTTGGGATACACGTCATAGGTCTTGAGGCCGGGAATCTCCAGCTTGAGGTCGGAGAGGACGGGGTTGGCGACCTTGGCGTAGAAGTTGGAGACCTTGACCTCGATGTTCTCCTTGGGGGTGACGTAGTCGGAGGCGCCGCGGTTGTCGCCTGCGAGGCGGTCGAGGAGCTCGGTGTTGACGTCGTAGCCGACGCCGAAGACGAAGAGGCGGGCCTTCTCGCTGTTGGCCTCGGCCACGGCTTTTAGGATGGCCTGGGTGTTGGTCTCGCCGATGGTGGGGAGGCCGTCGGTCATGAAGGCGATCATGGGGAGGCCCTTGGCGCCCTTGATGGTCTTGAGGGCGAGGGTGAGGGCGTCGTGGATGGCCGTGCCGCCGCGGGCCTCGATCTTGTCAATGAACTCCAGCGCGGCCTTGACGTTGTCCTTAGAGGCTGAGACGAGGGCGTCGCGGAAGGCGGTGGGCTCGGTGGCGAAGGTGATGAGGCCGAAGTGGTCCACGGGCTTGAGGCTGTTGACGCAGAAGCGGAGGGCGTTTTTGGCCTGTTCGATCTTCTCGCCGGCCATCGAGCCCGAGGTGTCGGCGACGAAGACGATGCTCTTGGGCTGGGCCTCGGCGGGCTTCTCCTCCACGCTGGGGGTCACCGAGAGCATGAAGTAGCCGTCCTCGGCCGCGGGCTTATGGGTGACGACGGCCACGCCGACGTCCTTCTTCGAGGTGCTGAAGTAGAGCTTGAAGTCGCGCTCGGGGTCAATCTTGGTGCCCTCGAAGCCGAGGGTCGCCTCGTTGTCCCCCGCGCGCTTCACGTCCACCTGGTGGCTGGGCGAGTAGACCGTCTTGAGGCCGTCGGGCTGCTCGACCTTCACGCGGAGCGCGACCGTGCCGATGCTGCCCGCCTCGGGCTTGGCCGAGCGGAAGGGATAAGTGAACTCGTAGACGCCGCCCTCGGCCCGCAGCGCCAGCGAATAGGTCAGCTTCACCTTCGTCTCGGAGTTCGGGTTCATCGGGTAGACCCGGCACTTGAGCATCTTGGTGCCGACGAACTCCAGCAGGCCGGGGTCCTTCATCTGGCGGACGATGCCCTCGTAGATGCCGCGAGCCTTGTCGGCGTCGAGCAGCTCCCCCTTCACCATCTTCCCGTTGATGTCCATCTCGAAGGCGTCCACCGAGGCGTTGGCCTCGAGGGGGAAGAAGTAGGTGCCCTCCAGCACATAGGGGTTGGGGTTGTAGAAGACCGCGTTGACGGCGACCTGGGCAACGGAGCCCTTGATCGTGATGTCGGCGGTGTGGGAGCGGGTCTCAAGGGCCCGGCGGGGCGGCACATCGGGGCGGACGATGGGCATCGGCGTGGGCATCACGCGGCACGCCAGCGCCTCGTGAGCCACAACTCCAAGCAAGGCAACCACTAACGCCACACAATCGACCAGCTTCACGGCCTTCATCGCAGCCTCTCCTCAGAAAACCGGGGCGGTCAGAACATGTCCTGACCTCTTGGACGCTTCCGGCGGCCCGCCGGTTCCCTTCTGCCATTCAGGCGCGCAAGATCTTCGCCTGCGCAACTGAGCACCTTCGGCAAGATGGCGGTCCGGCCCCCATTGCGCCGAAGGATGCCAAGAGGCTCACCGCGCGCCGGGGTATGAGCCCCGTGGCCGCCCGTCAGCTTTTCCAGACAAAAAGGGCGGCCAGAACCGCCGCGGCCACGGTCGCCGCCACGAGATGCAAGGCAGCGCTCGCGCCCAGGACCGGCACGAGGAGCGCCCCCGTGGCCAGTGCGCCGACACCCGAGCCCGCCAAATCCGCAGCATACACCCAGCCTCCAGGCCGCTCAAACCCTTGACCCCGCAGCACTTGCACCAAGGGCGGAAAAGTGGCGCCGTCCAGGAACCCCGCGACAAGCACGAGTGCGACGAACCCGCCGTAGACCCATCGCCCCGCGCTCCCCAGCGCGCCGAGCGCCCCCAGCGCCGCCGGCAGCGCAAGGCAGTAGCCCACCATCACCATGGCCACGGCGAGCAGGAAGCCCCGCCGAGCCAAGCGTCCGCCCACCCTCGCGCCCAGGGCCAGCCCGACCATGAAGGCCGCCACGAGCAGCCCGACCTCGGCGTAAGCGTAGCCGTAAGTGCTTTGAAACGCATAGATTAGGATAACCTCGGCGGCCATGCCAAACAGCCCCGTCGCCGCCGCCACAACCAGGACGCCATAGGTGCGGCCGGCGCCCCTCACCCCTGCGCGCCAGCGGGCCACGGCGCCCAACGCCAGCGCCGGAACCAGGATGGCTGCCGGCAAGAGCAGCCCGTGGGCAAAGCGGAACCGCAAGGCGGCACAGAAGAGGGCATTTGTGCCCCCGCGCATGCCGGGGTCGCGGGCCTCCGTGCTCGCCGAGACGACCTGGTTCCAGACCAGCAGGGCGAGCTGGTAGGTGATCGGGCGGGCGTCGGTGTTGATGGCCGCCTCGCTGCCCTCAAGAGTGGCCCGGAGCGACTCCACCTGGCTTGTAACGATGAGGTTCTCGAAGAGTGCCGCGGCATAAGCCTCCATTTCTTCGGGCTTTATGCCTTCGGCAGAGAAGCCGCGGCGTGCCGCCCGCCGGGCCAGGACGCCCGGCTCCAGGGAGGCCAGGCCCGGCGCCGTGGCCGCGATGAACGTGTGGCGCTCGCCCGGCGCCACAAGCACCTGGGGGAACACGGCTTGAAGCGTCCGCAGGATGGAGGCGGAGAGCTGGCCGACCGTTTCCCCTGCGTAATTGGCTGCGGCGGTGACACTTGTGACGAGCACGCCCCCCTCGGACAGGGCGGCCGCCGCCTCGCGGAAGAACTCCGCCGTGTAGAGGCGATTGACGAAGGCCGAGAGCGGGTCGGGCAGGTTGAGCAAGATGACGTCATAGGCCGCCCCGCGCTGGGCCTTGATGAAGCGGCGGGCGTCGGCGAAGTGCATGTGGAGGCGGTCGTCGCGGTTCCCATTCTGCCGCAAAGCGCGGCGCATGACCGCAAAGAACGCGGGGTCGAGTTCCAGGGCATCGAGCCGCTCGATGCCCCCCTCGAGGAGGGCGAGTGGGAGCCGGCCGAGCGAGTGGCCGACCAGGAGCACACGCCGCGGCGCGGGGTGTTGGGCGAGGGCGAAGATGGCCTGGTTCCGCTCGTCCGTCATCGCGGAGCCGGGCGGGGGCAAGGTCTCCACCAGGCCGCCGTCGAGGTAGAGCGAGTGCTGCTCCTCGCTGGGGTGCCTGAGGACCGCGAGCTGGCCGTAGCGGGAGTCCTGCGTCGCGACCAGCTTGAAGCCGGGGTAGAGCGCCCGCCAGCGGCGCTCGTGGAGCCGCGCATCGAGTCCACCGGCCCAGGCTGCGGCGGCCGCGGCGATGCCCACGACGGCCCCCGTGGCCATCAGCCGCCGGGCGCCCGCCGCGGCCACGAGAAGGCACAGCGCGCCGGTGAGCGCCGGACCGAGCGTCACCGGGTCCACCACGCCCACGAGTGCGAAGGTGAAGAGCAGCCCGCCGCCGACGGCGCCCCAGGCATCGGCCTGATAGAGCCGCGCGAATGCCTCGGCACGCGCCGCGTGGAGCGCGAGGACGAACTCCACGCCGCACAGGAAGGCGACCGGTCCCGTGGCAAGGAGCGCGGAGGCGACGGCCTCGAGAAACGTCAGCTCCGCTGCCCCGCCCCAGGTCGTCGAGCGGTGGCGCGCCAGGGCGATCTGGCCGATGAGGAGCAAGCCGTTGAGCGAGAAGAGCGCCGCCGCGTAGCCCCATGCCCTCGCCGCCCAGCCCTCGCCCGGGCGGATCGCCGCGCGGCGCGCAAACAGTCCCGCGACGGCGCTGCCGAGCGCGGTCCACAGCAGCCCCGCAGCGAGCACGACACCGAAGAAGACCTCAGTGCCGCGACACGTCGCGAGCATCTCCCGAAACATCACGATCTGCGCAACCTGCGAGAAGAGGCCGATGGAGACCACGAGGGCGACGACGGCGCGAGGGGGAGCGGGGTTCGGTCCGCGGCGTTCGGGGTTCGGCGTCGGAGGGATTGCGGATTGGGGATTGCGGGTTGCGGATTCCGGGTCGCTCATCGCCGCCCCTCGCCGTGCCTGGCGGATTGCACCTTTACCCGGGGGAGCGTGATGTCCTGCGGGTCGAGGTCTGGGGCCTCGAGACGTCGGCGAGCGAAGGAGCAGTAGTCGGGGTTGAGGTCAATGCCGATGTAGCGGCGGCCGGTGGACTTGGCGGCGAGGCAGGTGGCCCCAGTGCCACAGAAGGGGTCGAGGACGATGTCGCCGGGGAAGTCCGCCTCGGGCACGGCGGCGAACGTGTACATGAGGATCAGGCGCTGCGGCAGCTTGACCGGGAATGGCGCGGGATGGCCGCCGGTGCGCGCCACGTCCTCTGGGTAGATCGGCCAGACCTGCATGGTGAGGTTGAGCCATTGGTCCAGGGTGAGCCTGGAGCGTTCCTTCACGGCCGCGGGGAGCGAACGCGGCTTGCCGGGCTTGACGAAGACGTTGATGAACTCGATCGTGTTGTCCTCATAGAGGTTCGGCGGGTAGGGGTAGCTGCCGAACATCTTTACGCTGGTTTGCTTTTGCCAGATGAAGAGGCTGTAGCGCTGGAGCGCGCACCTGCCACGGTAGAGGATCGAATACTCGATGTCGTTGTTGAGGTTCTTCAGTTGCCGCGTGTGGGAGCTGTTGTCTTCCTTCTTCGCCACGGGCACGATGGCCGTGTTGATGGCGAGCTTGCCGTTGGGGATGAGGACGCGCTCAACCTCGGCCCACACCTCCAGCAGGTCGTCGAGATACCTCTCGTAGCTGCTCTGGCCGATCTGGCCCTCGACGCCGTAGTCTGCGAGATTCCAGTAGGGCGGGCTGGTGACGACGAGGTGGACCGAGGCGTCGGGCAGCCGCCGGAGCACCTTCGCGGCATCGCCGCAGAGGACCTGGTTTACGAACGCCGCGACGGACTGGCACCCGCTGCCCACGGCGTGGCCCCCATGTGTTTGGGGTTTCATCATGCCCGAAACGATGGGCGGGGTCAATGCAGCTTTCCCTCGCGCGGCAACATTCCAGAGTTGTTCAACTCTGCAATGTCTCTGCGGAGGGGGCGCCGTCATGTCCAGATGCCGGGGAGTGCGGTGCGGCAGTGGGGGCATTGGCCGGCGCGCAACTCGTTGGCGAGGACCTTGAAACCGAGGCGGCGGATGACCGGTTTGTGGCAGCGCGGGCAATAGGTGTGGTTGCCGTCGTGGGGTGCGAGGTTGGAGATGTAGACGAAGCGAAGGCCCTCAGCCCGCCCGAGCTGCATGGCTCGCTCGAGCGTGGCTACGGGGGTCTGGGGACGATTGGCCATCTTGAACTTGGGGGTGAAGCGCTCGAGGTGCCAGGGGGTGTCGGGACCGAGCTCGGCGCGAATCCAGCGGGCGATGTCGCGCAGCTCGCGCTCGGAGTCGTTGAGGGCGGGGATGATGAGGGTGGCGACCTCGAGCCACTTGCCGGCCTTCTTGATCTGGCGGCAGGCCTCGAGGACGGGCTTGGGCGACGGGGCGCCGATGTAGGTGGCGTAGAAGGCGTCGGTGAAGCCCTTGATGGTCACGGTGGCGCCGTCGAGGACCTCGAGGAAGTCGGCCAGGGGCTTGGGCTGGATGTAGCCGTTCGAGCACAGGAAGGCGCGGAGGCCGAGCTTCTTCGCGGCGGCTGCGAGGCGCTTGTTGAACTCGATGTGGGTGGTGCCCTCGGTGTAGGTGAAGGTGATGGCCTTGAGGTTCTTGTCGCGAGCGAGGGCGAGGGCCTCGGCCTGGTCGAAGCGCAGGTTGCGGGTGTCGCGGGGGCATTCCTGGGAGAACTGCCAGTTCTGGCAGTACTGGCAGCGGAGGTTGCAGCCGGCGTGTGCGACGGAGAGGATGCTTGCGCCGGGTAGGACGTGGTTGAGGGGGTTTTTCTCGATGGGGTCGAGGTTGAGGACGCAGGGCTGCCCGACGGCGTAGGTGTGGAGCTTGCCGGCGAGGTTGGTGCGGGTGCGGCAGCGGCCGAGTTCGCCCGGCCTGAGGACCTCGTGGTGGGGGCAGAGGCCGCAGGTGACGGAGCCGTCGGGGTTCTTCACGTAGTACTCGCCCTCGGCGGGGGGAAGTTGCACGCCCGTTGTCGGCGATTGGCTCCCGCCGCGGCTAGGCAGGGTGGCGGCTTGGGCTGCGGCGGGGGCGAGCTGGAGCATGAAGCCCAGCTTGGCCATTTCGGCGATGAACTGACGGCGATCCATGATGGCTGACCTGCGCCTCGATATGGCCTATGGGTCCTATGGGTCGTATGGGTCCTATGGCCTCCGCGCGGCGGCGCCCTCTTGCGCGTCCAGGCGCTTGAGGTACTCAGTGTAGACTCTTGCGCTGCCGGGCACAAGGAGGAAGAAGGCGGCCTTGTGGGGCGAATCTGGCGCGGGCGGCTGAATGGCCTCCTTGACGGCGCGGGCGAGGCGGGTTTTTTCGATCTCGAACTGGGTGTCGGTGAGCGCCCGCGCGGCGTCCATCGCGTCGCCGACGGCCTTGCAGGCGGCGGCCTTGCGCTCGGCGGTGGCCCCTGGGTTGACGAGTTCGACGATGGGGCCGAGGTGCCGCAGCACGTCGCTGCGCGCTGCGGGCCACAGGTCGGGCGGACACGAGCGTGCCTTGCGCAGGAGGTCCAGCTCCTTCGCTGTCGAGTCGGCCTGGCCGGCCCGCACGGGGTCGCCCATGTCGTGGGGCGGGATGAGGCAGCAGGAGAAGTCGCAGAAGACCTCCTTTTGGGCCTCGGTGAGGAGCGCTTCGACCTGGGGCGAGACCCGTGTGAGCGCCACGAGGCCCAGCCAACCGTAGTCGGCCACGCAGTGGGCCAGCTCGGCCTGGCGGGCGACCTCTGGCGTAAGTGCCATCGGCTGGGCGGCGCCGCGGGCGTTCGCGGCGGGGTCGGCGTGGCAGTGCGAGCACTGCGTATCGGGGCCGCCGGGCTTGGCCAGGAGGGTGGAGCGGATGAAGCGGACGTGGGCTGCGCGGGCCGTGGCGACGCGGCGCTCGGCCTCCGGCGTCACGGCCGCGTTCTTCGCCAGCGTCCGGCCCACCTCGGCATAGGCCCGCCGCACGTCCTCCAGGGCGCCTGGGAGCGGGGCGCCGAGCGCGGGTGGCGCCTCGGAGACGGCCTCGACCTGGAGGGCTAGGCGGCGGAGCTGAGTCGCCTGGTCCCGCGTGAGGTTCAGGCCGTTGACGAGGTTCAGGAGCGACAGGTGGTGGACGTGGCCGTCGAGGGCCCGCAGCTCGCGCTCCCACGCTGGCGCCTGGCCAGCGGTCGCCGGCGGACAGGTGGCCGCCAGTGCCAAGGCCGGGGCCAAGTCCAGTGCCACGGCCATTGCCAGGGTCAGGCCCAGGGCCGCGAGGGATCGGACCATGTTGTATCCTCTTTCCGTCGTCGGGGTTTTGCCCGCATTCCCACGAAATGCGGGTTAGTTCTTCTGTGTCAACCGCGCGAGGTAGGCGGCGTAGACCTTTGAGGCGCCGGGGATGAGGAGGAAGTATGCGGCCTTGTGGGGGCCTTCGGCCGGCGCCGGGATGATGGCCTCCTTGACGGCCTTGGAGAGGTGGTCTTTTTCGAGTTCGAACTCCACGTCGGAGCAGGCGCGTGCGCGGTCGAGGGCCTTGGCCACGGCGTCGCGGGCGGCGGACTTGCGGGCGGCGTCGGCCGCGGGACTGACCGCGGCGGTGAAGTAGTCCACGTGGCTCAGAACGCCCGCTCGCATCATCGGCCAGAGGGCCTCGGGGCAGGCCCGCACCCTTCGGAGCAGGTCGAGGGCCTTCTCGGGCGAGTCGGCCTGGCCGGCCCGCACGGGGTCGCTAAGGTCCTGGGGCGGCACGAGGCAGCAGGCGAAGCGGCCGAGGATGGCCTTCTGGGGCTCCGTCAGGACGGCCTCGACCTGTGGGGAGAGCTGGAGGAGCTTCCAGAAGCCCGCCTTGCCGTAGATGCCCTCGCAATGGGCGAGGTCGGTGAGGCGTTTGACGGTTGGCCCGGTGGCCATCGGCTGGCCGCTGGCGGAGCTGGGGGGGACGTGACAGGTCGCGCAGGCGGTGGTCTGGCCGGTGGGTGCGGGTCGCAGCGTGGCGCGGACGAGTTTGCTCTCGGTCGCGCGGCCGAGGTTCACGCGGTTGGCGAGCTCCTCGGGCACGGGCTTGCCGGCGAGGAGGAGTGCGCGGAGCTCGAGCCAGTCCTTGCGGACGGCTGCCCACTCGGGCGAGGCGGGTGCGGCGAGCGAGGGCGGCCGCGGGGCGGCGGCCTCGACTTGGAGCGCCAGGTCGCGCAGCCGCATCGCCTGCGACCGCGTGAGGTTCAGACCGTTCACGGCGTTGATGTTGGAGATGTGGAGGAACGAGTAGCCCATCTCGCGCAGCTCGGTCTCCCAGGGGAGCTGTTCGGCCAGCGCTGCCGGCGCGGCCAGCGAGAGGGCCGCCATGACGAAGCCAAGAGCCGTCGGGCGAGGACGCATGGGCACGCTCCTTGTCCTCTGCTTGCCTCCTGCCTGATGATACAGCGGAGTGTGGGGAGAGGTTTCGTCACTTGGCCTCGCGCCCGATGTCTCGGCCCATGGCGCGGAAGAAGGCGGTGAGGGAGGAGGAGTCCTTGGTGGCCTCCAGGGACCGCCCCTCGTCAATGATGGCATCGAGCTCGCCGCAGTCGGCCCAGATGCCCAGGCAGCGCTCGCAGCGGTCGAGGGAGATGGGCTTGGTGTAGGTGTAGACGAAGCGGAAGAGGCGAGCGTCGCGGCAGCGTGGGCAGCGCATGTAGCCGGTGATGGTGCTCTCCATCATTGGCAGGTTGGCGTACCTGGAGGCCAGTTGCTCCTCGAGGTCGGTGGCCCGCGCTTTGCGCAGGCGTTCTAGCTCGCCGCGGTCGAGCCAGAGACCGTTGCACTTGGGGCACTTGTTCAGCTCCGTCGCCAGGATCGTCACGGGAACCAGGTGTGTGCCATCGCGGGGGCATTTCATGTTGCGGCTCCTCAAGTCCCACCGTAATGCGGTCGTGTGTGTGCCTCTATCCTAATCAAATCATTGGCGGGTGGCAAGCGGGTTGTCCGAGGGAGCGGGCTCGCGGCGCCGGGGTCCGGGTCGGCGGGCTGGCCCTGTCACGTTGGCAGGGAGGGGTGCGATGGGGGCTGCGGCGGCCCTGCCATTATGGCAGCAAAGGGAGGGTGCGGACGCGGCGGGCGGACGAGCTAAGTGGCAAGTTTATGGCGACTTGTGCCGCGGCCGGTCGGCGGCGGGGCAAAGGGCACATTTTTTGCTCTTGCAAGAGGCGTTGGGTCGCTCAGTAAGGGTATCGAGGCCAAGCGCTCTGGGGCTTAGGGCCTCAAGAGAGCCACGGAGAAAGGAGTGGGAAGAGGATGGCGACCAAGTTGATCCCGCTAGGCGACCGGCTGTTGGTGGAACGCCTGGAGGCGGAGGAGAAGACCGCTGGGGGCATCGTGTTGCCCGACACGGCGAAGGAGAAGCCGATTCGCGGCAAGGTCATTGCGGTCGGCGAGGGGCGCCGCACGGACGAGGGCAAGGTGATCCCGCTCCAGGTGAAGAAGGGCGACAAGGTGCTCTTCGGCAAGTACGCCGGCAGCGAGGTCAAGGTGGACGGCAACGAGTATCTGATCATGAAGGAGGACGACGTGCTGGCCATCATCGAGTGATGATGGCCAGCTGGCCCCGACGGTCCGACAGGTTTTTTCGGAGGACTCTACAGCGATGCCTGCGAAACAGATTGCATTCGACCAAGAAGCCCGTGAGGGCATTCGTCGCGGCGTGAAGGTGCTTGCGCGCGCCGTGAAGGTCACCCTTGGCCCCCGCGGCCGCAACGTCATCCTCGAGAAGAGCTGGGGCGCGCCCACCGTCACCAAGGACGGCGTCACCGTCGCCAAGGAGATCGAGCTCAAGGACAAGTACGAGAACATGGGCGCGCGCCTCGTCCGCGAGGTCGCCTCCAAGACCTCCGACACCGCGGGCGACGGCACGACCACGGCCACCGTGCTGGCCGAGGCGATCTTCGAGGAAGGGCTCAAGAACGTCACCGCCGGCGCCAACGCCATGCTCCTCAAGAGGGGTGTTGACCAGGCCGTCGAGGCCGTCGTCGAGCGCCTCAAGAAGATGTCCATCCCCGTCAAGGGCAAGAAGGAGATCGCACAGGTCGGCGCCATCGCGGCCAACAACGACACCGAGATCGGCACCATGATCGCCGACGCGATGGAAAAGGTCGGCAAGGACGGCGTCATCACGGTCGAAGAAGGCAAGACGATGGAGACCAACGTCGAGTGGGTCGAAGGCATGCAGTTCGACCGCGGCTACCAGTCTCCATACTTCGTCACCGACGCCGACACGATGGAGGCCGTGCTCGAGGACCCCTACATCCTGATCTACGAGAAGAAGATCTCCAGCGTCCAGAAGCTCATCCCGCTCCTCGAGAAGGTGGCCCGCAGCGGCAAGCCCCTGGTGATCATCTGTGAGGAGTGCGAGGGCGAGGCCCTGGCCACGCTGGTGGTCAACAAGCTCCGCGGCACCCTCAAGTGCGCCTGCGCCAAGGCCCCCGGCTACGGCGACCGCCGCAAGGCGATGCTCCAGGACATCGCCATCCTCACGGGCGGCAAGGCCATCTTCGAAGACCTCGGCATAGACCTCGAGAAGATCGAGCTGAGCGACCTGGGCCGCGCCAAGAAGGTCGTGATGGACAAGGACAACACCACGATCATCGAGGGCGGTGGCTCCACCGAGGCCATCCAGGGCCGCATCAAGCAAATCCGCGCCGAGATCGAGGCCACGACGAGCGACTACGACCGCGAAAAGCTCCAGGAGCGCCTCGCCAAGCTCGCCGGCGGAGTGGCCCAGATCAACGTCGGCGCCGCCACCGAGGTCGAGATGAAGGAGAAGAAGGCCCGCGTCGAGGACGCCCTCCACGCCACCCGCGCCGCGGTGGAGGAAGGCATCCTGCCCGGCGGCGGCGTCGCCCTTGTCCGCGCCATCGCCGCGCTCGACGACCTGCGCCTCAAGGGCGACGAGGCCGTCGGCGTGGACATCGTCCGCCGCGCCCTCTCCGCGCCACTCAAGCAGATCGGCGAAAACGCCGGCCTCGACGGCGCCGTCGTCCTCGAAAAAGTCCGCGAGATGAAGGACAACGAGGGCTACGACGCCCTGGCAGACCGCTACTGTGACCTCGTCGAGGCGGGCATCATTGACCCCACAAAGGTCGTCCGCTGCGCCCTCCAGAACGCCGCGAGCGTGGCCGGCCTCCTCCTCACCACCGACTGCCTCGTGGCCGAAATCCCCGAAAAGAAGGACAAAGGCCCCGGCGGGCACGGCGGCCCCGGTGAGTACGGCGGCGGCGAGTTCTGAGCATAAAGGAACCACCCATGCCAATCTACGACTACCGGTGTCTGGAGTGCAAGAAGACCTTCAGCGTCGTCCTCACCTGGGCGGAGTTCGACAAGGCCAAGCCCAAGTGCCCCAAGTGCGGAAAGCGCAAGGTCGAACAGGTCTACGGCAACGTGGTTGTCAAGACCAGCAAGAAGTCATAACCCCGCCGTCGTACCGTCCTTCTGGAGCGCCGGCGCCTCGCCATCGGCGGGGCGCCGGCGTCTCCGTTTGCCCATCCGACATGTTGATTCCTCGCAAGTGGCGTTGACGAAAGTCAACATGGCCGCATGCCGCGTCCTATCAATGACTAACGTCTCAGAAACGCCCTCCGCCCCGAGAGGCATGTTGCCGAGAATCAACATGCTGCACCTGTCCTTGGTGCCTGATCTGCGCTCTCCCTCTGAGCCACTGGGCGCTCAAGCCGCAAGCGCTTGCAATCACGGCACATAGGGCGAGCAATCCGCTTGGCAGCCCTCGCCCCTTCGCTAAGCGACCGGCACGAGATTTGCTCATTGAAGCTAACCGGTGGTGAGGAGGGTAAGGAGCCGATTATGCCGCTGATCCGCACCTCCCGGACACCGTTCGCCCGCTTCAGCCTTGGGGCGCTTCTGTTGCTAGCCGCGACGTGGCCCGCTCGGGCCGACTTCATCGCCTACGTGGTACCCGCCGGCACAGACGGCAACCAGCTCTGGGGCGGGCCGCTTGGGATGGACTTCAACGTCAACAAGCAGATCATCGTCACCGCCCTCGGCGTCTTCGACGACGACTCCAACGGCCTCACCCAGACCCTCACCGCCCGCCTCTACGACCGCACAAACACCGCGGCCCCCCTGGTGAGCCTGACCTTCACCCCCGCGGACCCCGGCACGCTCATCGGCGGCAGCCGCTTCAAGGACCTGCCCGCCCCCCTGTCGCTCATGCCCGGCTTCCAGGGCTGCATCGTGGCCGTCGGCTACGGCGGCACGGAGGAGAACGGCAACGGCATGGGCGGCGGCGTGGTGTGGACAATGGACAGCGGTGGCGGCGCCATCTCCTTCGTCGGCAGCGCACGCTATGGCTTCGACCCTAACGCCTACCCGCCGAATGTGGACGGCGGTCCGGCCAACCGCTACGCTGCCGGCACCTTTGCCGCGCGCCTGCCAGAGCCGGCCACCCTGGCCCTCCTCGGGCTGGGCGGCCTTGCCGCGCTCGTCCGCCGGCGCCGCGCCCCCCGCTGAGGCCGCCAGCCGCGTGCTCTCTCCCCCCATCTGGCGGCCCAGCGGCTGCCGCACCCGGCCGCAGAGCATTACCTGTTGACGTACCCCGCCCAATGTGGTAGAAAATCAGGTATCGAGGCGCGGTAGAGGCCGGGAACCTGGGGCGAGCCATGCTGGGCTTTCTGCTGAACAGGTTCAGGGAGGGCAAGGCGGTCCGCTCGCTGGAGGCCGGCATCAGCGGCGCGGGCCCGCCGGAGGCGGCGCTGGCCGCCGCGGCCCGGCTCCGCGACATCGGCGGCCGCAAGAGCATCCAGCCCCTCTGCTTCGCGCTCACCCACGCCCCCGAGGCCCTGCGCGCAGAGTGCGCGACCGCCCTCGCGGGGGTCCACCAGCGCCACCCCGACCAGCAGATCCTCGAGGCCCTCAACGCCGCCGTCCTCTCGGACCGCCAGGCCGAAAAGGTGCGCGCCGCCGCCGCCCTGGCCCTCGGAAACTGCGTGGACGCGCGCCGCGCGGGCAGCCTGATCGAAATCCTCAAGAGCCCCCGCAGCCCCATCCCCGTCCGCTCCGCCGCCGTCCAGGCCCTCAAGAAGCTCGGCTACATCGAGGTCCTCGAACGCCTCGTGGAGAACTACCTCTTCAGCCGCGAGGAGGACCCCAGCGGGCGGGTGCGCGCCTGGGCCGTCGAAGAGCTCCAGGCCCTCGACGACCACGAGAAGCTCACCAAGATCCACGAGATCGCCCACAGCCGCCGAAAGCTCCGCTTCCGCGCCGTCGCCGTCACCAGCCCAGAGGTCGCAGACCTCGTCCACCTCATGGCACTCGTGGACGCCGCCGGCGCCACGCGCTTCCTGAGCCACATGGTGGATGAGTCCACGCGAGTGATCGCCGATGCCGCGGCCCAGCAGCTCGAGGAGTTGCGCCGCCGGGGAGCCAAACGCTCCGCTCAGGCCCCCCAAGCTGGCGGCCCCGCTGCCCAAGCGGCCCCCAAGCCCGACACACGCCACGGCCCCCGCACCACCGCCGCCGCCCCACGCAAACCCCCGCCGGGCCAGGCCCCCACAGCAAGAAAGTAGAGCGTGCACACCTGCACGCGGAACGAAGCCGCGGCCACCCGCCGCCTTGAGAGGAAGCAGCACGCATGAAGCCAAGTGTCCACATCGGCGCCGACGACTACCGCGACAAGGTCTTCGCCTGCTGGCTCGGCAAGAACATCGGCGGCACCCTCGGCGCACCCTATGAGTGCAAGAAGGAGGTGCAGCACCTCACCTTCTACGACCCCCTGCCCGACAAGAGCGCGCCCAACGACGACCTCGACCTCCAGCTCGCCTGGCTCAAGTGCCTGGAGGACCGCGGCGTCCACATCACCTGCGGCGACCTCGCCGACTACTGGGTCAAGTGCCTCTCAGCCTATCCCTGGAACGAGTACGGCTTCTGCCGCCGCAACCTCGGGAGGGGCCTGCGCCCCCCCATCAGCGGCTGCTTCGAGAACTACTACATTGACGAGATGGGCTCCCCAATCCGCAGCGAGGTCTGGGCCTGTGTCGCCCCAGGCGACCCCCAGCTCGCCGCCGCGCTCGCCTGGCACGACGCCGTCCTCGACCACGCCGGCGGCGAGGGGGTCTACGGCGAGATGTTCTGGGCCGCCCTCGAGTCCGCCGCCTTCGTCGTCACCGACCCCAAGACCCTCATCGCCATCGGCCTGGCGATGATCCCCCTCTGGAGCCGCATCTCGCGGGTCATCCGCGACGCGGTGTGGTGCCACGACCACGGCATCCCCTGGGAGGAGGCCCGCGAGCGGGTCCTCCGCGCCTTCGGCCACCACAACCCCTGCCACGCCCCCCAGAACCACGGCTTCACCATCCTCGGCTGGCTCTACGGCGCCGACTTCGGCGACAAGCTCTGCAAGGCCGTCAACTGCGGCTACGACACCGATTGCACCGGCGCCACCCTCGGCTCGGTCCTCGGCATCCTCGGCGGCACCGCCGGCATCCCCCCACGCTGGCGGCAGCCCATCGGCGAGGCCATCGTCCTCCACAAGTTCACCGGCGACTGCGGGGCGCCGAAGGACATCGCCGAGCTGACCCGTCGCACCGAGGCCATCGCCCGCGAGATGCTCCCCGCGCGCTCCGACGCCGCCCAGTTCGCTCCCAGTACCCAGGCCCCAGCCGACCTCTCCGTCCTCTTCCGCAACGACCTGGCCCTCCGCGCACTCGCACGCGACCCCATGTCCGCCATCGAGCGCGTGGACGGCTGCGACCTCGCACTCCACTACCGCGGCGAACCCGTCCTGCGGCCAGGCATCGCCAAGACCCTCGCCGTCTCCGTCACCCAGGACGACCTGCCCTGCGCCGTCAGCCGCATCGAGGTCGCCGCCCCGCAGGGCTGGACGGTCGAGGGGCTGCTCCTCGAGGCCGGCCAGTGGCACTTCACCCTCCGGGCCGACGCCGTCGCCGACCGCAACCAGCTTACCATCACCGCCTACCGCAACGGGGCCGCCCTCAGCTCCCACTTCACCATCCTCGGCCCAGGCGAGGCCGTGGGCTACCCCTGCAACGTCAACGTCCCGCGCTGCGACCGCTGCGGCGCCCGCAAAGAAGCCTGCATCTGCCGACCGTGACCGCCCCACGGTCCAGCCCGCCCCGCGCCGGCGGGATCGCGGTCCGCGCCCACCACTCCACCCTGCCCGCCCTCCAACCCGCCCCGCTCCGGCGGGAGGGCGCCCTCACTTGCTTCTGCACACTGCCTTCCCAAGCTCCGCTCGGGTAAGGGCCGGGCGGGACTCGTGGGCCTGGGACGCGGGCCTGGCCCGAAGCCCTGCGAAGGCGCGGGCATGCTCAGAATGGCAGGCCGGAGACGGCGCGGGTGATGATGCTGATGCCGACGGCGAGCATGCCGATGAGGCCAACCCCACAGGCGTAGCCGGCACACAGGACGGGGACGTAGCGGCGCCACGTCTCGGCCCCGAGCCGCCTGGCGATGACGTAGCGCCCGACGCAGGCGCCGATGAACATCGGGATGGCGGCGTTAGGCCACCCCGCGATGCCGCCGACGAGGCCGTAGTAGAAGAGCGCAGGCAGCCCCAACGCGCCCACTACCCCGTAGAGCGCCAGCCCGACGCTGAAGCCAGCGACGATCAGCCCAGGCTTGATGGCCTGGAGGAGCCACTGCGTGCCGCTCGACGTCGCGGTCATGAACAGGCATTGGTTCCGCGCGTAGAAGGGCCACATCTTGGCCGTGAAGGGATAGGTGGACGACGGAATCTCCTCGAGGTACCAGAAGAACGACCAGAAGAGGAAGCTGCACGCGAGGCTCACCGGGATGATGACCAGCTCGGCCTTGAGGAGGCTGGTGATCTTGGTGCGGGTGAGATCGAGCACGCGGAAGAGGGACGCCACGCCGCCATAGTCGTGGAGCGGGATGGGCGCGAACCAGATGTCCACCCCCTGATACCTGGCCAGGATGAAACTCGTCTCGCGGAGGAATGGGAAGGCGACGCCGGAGCCCGTCAGCCCGATCATCCGGGCCGAGATGTAGGAGTTCAGCGGCGTCCACACGAACCCGAAGAAGATGAGTATCCAGATTGGGAAGCGCGGCACCAGGATGTGGCAGAGGACCACGTAGCAGGACGTGGCGGCGGCGTAGACGAGGAGTGCGACGGGGAGTGGGAAGTCGCCGCGCCCCTCGGGCCGCGGCAGCACGCCCCGGAGACGGAAGACCCCGCTGCGAATGCAGCGGGCGAGGCCGAGCACGGCCACGGCCAGCGCCGTCCCGATGCCGATGCTCATCCAGAAATCCATGTCGGTGCGGAACTTGGTCAGGAGCAGGTTCATCCCCGGCATCCAGCCGGGCAGCAGGCCGGCCCGATAGAGAATGGGGTTGAGGGCCACCGACGTCAGCAGCGTGCTCGTGAAGATGCCCACGACCATCGGGAAGGGGAGCACCATAGCGAACAGGAAGATGCCGAGGTCGAAGGAGAGGCCCACCAGCGAGGCGGGCAGGAGGCCGTGGGCGTTGCTCGTGAGGTCCACGAAGGGGATGGGCAGGATTTCGATCGGCTTGTCGAGGATGAGGCCCGTGAGGGCCGGGATGCCGAGGTAAAGCGTGCCGAAGACGATGCCGATCATGGAGCCGGTGGAGAAGACGGGCCAGCGCCAGGAGCCCTCCTTGGTGGTCGTCTCGGCGAGGGCGGTGGCGCCCTCGGCCGTGATGGGGGCGAGGGGGAAGGGCAGCCGCTCGGCGTCGCTGGTGAGCCGGAAGAGCAGGTAGCCCATCCCGAACCAGTTCATCCGCCCGAGCACGTGTCCCGCGAGCACGAGGAGGATGGGGATGAGCCAGTCGCGGTGGAACAGCAGGCGTCTGGCGAGGGCGGGGGAGTCGGGCGCGGGGACGGCCCATCGCGGGATGCCCTGGGCGATGCCCAGCCCCTCGGCCTGGGGGGAGCGGATGAGGAACTGGTTCCAGATGAAGCCCGTGAACGGCCCGCCTGCGAGGTTGGCGGCGACGACGGAGGCGGCCAGGCCCCCCGCGACGTAGTAGAGGATGTAGACCTCCTGGCGGCGGAGCGTGACGAACGAGCGGCGCGCGACCTCGGTGAAGAGGATGATCGTCACCCACTCGGCCGCCGGGCCAAGGGTCTGGCCCGCGATGAGGCCCATGTAGATCGAGCCGGGCATCATCACGAGGCCCACGAAGACCGCGCCCAGCACCGTGCGGAGGCTGAAGCCGTCCTCGTAGGGATTACCGACTTCCGATTGCCGATTGCCGATTTCAGACACTTGTCTGGCCTCTTCTCTGCTGCCTCTGCTACCTCTGCTGCCTCTGCGTGAGATCAGGTTCTTGCGAACCAGGCGGCGACGCGGTCGTGATATGCCTGGCGGGTCTCGGGGCGCAGGACGCGCCAGATTAGGAACTGCTTTCGGACGAGGTCGGTGAAGTGGCGGTTGAGGCGCTCCCAGGAGCCCTCGTCGCCGGCCAGGCGCCGCAGCCGTAGGGTGATGCCGTAGAAGAGGCCGTCGGGCAACAGGCGCGTCTCGACCTCCACCCGCTGGCTCACGCCCACGTCGTAGGGGGCGAGCCAGGCGGTCATCGAGAGGAGCAGGCCCCTCGGCTCCCCCTGCGCCGGCGCCAGCCGCACGTCTTCCGCGGCGAAGCCCCCGAGGGCCGCCTCCGTGTGCGCCTGGAAATACTCCTCCAGGTAGGCGTTCATCCCAAGGGCCGTCTCGTGGCTCACGGTGAAGGGGAGCTCGATGGTGATCGCGTCGGCCACGGCCTCGGGGAGCTGCCAGCGCACCTCCATCGCCGGCACGGCGATCCGCTTGGCCTGCACCGCCGGGTAGATGGCCGAGCCGACGACGACGGCCATGACGAACATCGCCAGGAGCACGGTGGCGGAGGACGAGTAGTTGAGCTGGAGCCCCGGCAGCAGCCCATAGGCGTGGATGAGGCCCGAGACGGCCTGGCCGAGCAGGTAGCCGGCCACGGTGCCGATGACGGAGTGGACGATACTCTCGGCCAGGAACAGCGCCCCGATGTGCTTGGGCGCAAGGCCGATCGAGGACAAGACCCCGATCTCGCGCGTCCGCTCGTAGATCGAGCCGAGCATGGTGTTGAAGACGATGAGCGCGGCCAGCAGCGTGGGGACGAGGAGCGACCCCGCGCCCACGATGGCGCTGGCGCCGCGGGTGCTGAAGAGCTCCGTGCGCCCGCCGCGGCCCGCGAACAGCGTCAGCTCCGTGCGCGGCATCAGCCGGCCGAGCACCTCGGTCGCCCGCGCAGCATCCGCGGCCCGCACGACGATGCTGCGGACCTCGCCGCCGACGTCAATGAGGAACTCGTAGGGCACGATGGCCACGTTCTCCGCCACGAGGTGGAGATACTCCTCGATCAGGTCGGCGTCGGGCGGCCCCTGATCGCGCCGCCGCTGGGCCATCCGCAGGTAGTCCACAGGCGTGATCGGCTCCCCGTCCAGGTCCGTCACCCCGTTCATCTTGCTGGCGTCGAAGACGCCCACGACCCTCAGCGGCCGGCCGAAGCACTCAACTGTGGCGCCCAGCGCCGCCTCGGGCGTGAGCCCCAGGGCCTTCACCATCTCGACGGGCAGGATGGCCTCGGAGCGACTTGCGACTTGCGATTTGCGACTTGCGATCTCCCCTCCGCTCTGAGCTCTCTGTGTCTCTGTGGCAATCTCTTCATCCTCCCCCAGCCAGCGGCCGGTGACCAGGGCCTGGTGGGGGCGGGTGGCCTCCTTCTCGGCCGCCGTGAGGCCCAGGAGCGCCGCGGCGTAGACCGTGCGGCGCTCGGGGCCGCCGGTGAGTGCGACGAACGACTGGTCGCCGACCATCGCCGAGTAGTACCAGGCCCGAGGGACCACGGCCGGGCCAAACTCGTTGCGGAGCGACTCGACGGCCACGAGGCGGATGGCCCGCCACTGCTTGTCCCGCAGGAGCAAGCCGTCGTAGCGGGCCTCCACGCCGCCATACGGCACCACCGTCTGCTGAAGATACTGCACCACGGCGGCCAGCGACAGCACCGAGAAGGCCAGGAGGATGATCGTGATGGCGGTGAGGGTGGTGCGGATGGGCCGCTTGCGCAGGTGGCCGATGCCCAGGAAGAAGGCCGTGAGGGCCGCGCTCACGCGGCTCACGTCGGCCGCGTGCACCCCGCTCGCCGCCGCGCGGCGCTCGGCCATCAGCTCCTCGAAGCGCCGCACGACCAGCGTGATGACGATGACCGAAAGGGTGAGGATGATGAACGCCAGGAGGATCATCAGGGGCGAGATGGCTACGCGGAACGCCGGGTGGAAGACGGCCAGGAGCGCGAAGATGCCCCCAAAGGCCGCCACGGTCCCAGCTATCCGCCCCACCACGCCCCGCGCACTGACGAGCAGCCGTTCCGCGAAGAAGGCGAACGGCAGGACGAGGATGAGGTAGAAGACGAGCCCCTTGACGACGTCGTTGGCGGTGCCGAGGACCTCGGGGTAGATGCGCGCCTCGAGCGCCCAGGCGGCGCGGGCGGCGGCCAGGAAGGCGCCGTAGCGCCGCTCCGCCAGGGCCGCCTCGGCCTCGTCGAGCCTCTTGCGGGCCTGGGCATGGAGGGCGCCCACGCGCGGGTTCTCCAGCCCGTGGCGCTTGAAGGCCGCGGCGCGGTGGTCGTCGAGGAGCCACATGTCGCGTGCCGCGAGAAGGGGCGTGAAGGGCAGCACGGTGCCCGTGGCGCCGACTGGGAAGCCCGAGCCGAGGGGGTCGCGCTTCGTGGAGTTGAGCAGGAGCATGCGCTTGCCGATGGGACCTGCGCCCATGAGGATGCGGAGCCGCGCCCCCGGCCTGGCAAAGACCACCCCACAGGTCTCCGTGGCCGACATCCAGGGCGGGTTCCGCGGCAGCAGATAGCCGTAGTTGATCGGCGAGGAATTCGTCCCAGCGTCGAGCACCTGGATGGTGTCGAAGGGCACATAGTAGCGCTGGTCGGCCAGGTCGTAGAAGGTCAGCGTCCGCGCGGGGAAGCACACGATGCTCGCTTGCTTCACCGGCGCGTTCATCTGAAGCGTCAGGGGGTAGTTCCGCGCGCCCTCGGGGCCGAGGTCGGGCGCATAGGCTACCATCCCGCTCGTGGGGTCGAGCTTGAAGGCGGCGAGCGAGAGGGTGGACCGCCACCAGCCGACGGCGCGTTGGTCGGGCTGGCCCTCGAGCACCGCGGTGCCGTCCCGGCCGGTGAGGAGCACGGGCTCGCCCCGCACACCGCAGAGGGACTTCCTGGGCACCTGCTCCTGGACGACCACGAGCGCGCCGGGGAGCGGCTCGTTGGGCAAGTAGTCCTTCTGGAAGTTGAACTCCACGACTCGCGCCTCGAGTCGCGCCCAGAGCATGTCGGGCGGCTTGCGGATGAAGGCCCCCGCGGTGTTGAAGAGATTGGGCACGATGCAGCAGGCCAGACGCACCTGGGCGGCGAGGTTGTCCATCGAGACGCGGCCTGGCGTGTCGAGCGGGGTATCCACGGCCAACCGCGCGTCGTCGGTGGTGGCGAGGGTGAGGGCGGCGCGGCCGGCGACCACGGCCAGCTCGCTCTCGAAGGCGAAGCGGCCGGGCAGGTGCGTCCGCCAGTTCCGCCCCTGGGCCGAGTTCACGCAGTCCGCCAGCACCGACGCCGGCTCCCAGCCGAGCGCCTTGCAGACTTCGTCGCCCCAGCGCGCCCAGGACGAGCCGAGGTGGGAGAACCACGGCTGCACCCACTCCCCGTGGTCAACGAAATGTCCCTTGTAGAAGAGCCCCAGGCGCCGGCTGCGGCTGGAGAGGTCGAGACACAGGACCACCGCGGCGTCGAGGGGCGCCGACCCGCTGTCGGCGCCGGGCAGGAGCCGGCTGCGGATGAAGTGCCGCATACCCGCCATCGCCTGGCCGTGGCCCGCCGTCGCCACGAAGACCACGCGCCGCTGAAGCGGGTGACGCTTGAGCGCGCGGGCCAGCTCCAGCAGGCCGGCAATCGAGCAGGCCTGCTCCGCCCCAGGCGAGAGGGCGGGGACCACCGACATCGAGTCGTAGTAGGCGCTGATGACCACGACGCCATGGGCCGCGCCCTCGTTGGTCCCGGGAAGCGTCGCGACGACGTTTGCGCCCTCGGCGTCCTCCCAATCCATTCGCCCCTTGAGGGTGGCCTGGAGCGGCTTGGGGGCCTTTCGGACGGCCTCCGCGAGCGCCCGCCCCGCCTCGCGGCCGACCCAGAACCGCGGCGCGTCGGCGGGCACCGTGAGGAACTTCGCCTCCGCCTCAGGCCGCATCGGCTCATCGGGTTCGATGAAGACGACGGCCCGCGCGCCGAAGAGGAAGGCGTTGAGCCAATCGGTCTGGCAGTCGAACTCCACGAGCGCGATGGCGCCGGCTGCGTCGCTGCCGTCGAACTCCGCCGGCGATGCCCTGCCCGCGTAGACGAGGTGGCCCGTGATCCCCTCGGGCTGAACAGTGGGCGTGCGGACCAGGTTGGGCCACAGGCAGGCGAGCGGCACTGGCTCGGCCCGCCCAGCGACGGCGAGCGAAGCCCCCTTGTCCATCGGCACCGCGATGCGGAAGGTGTCTTCCTGCACCTCTTCGAGGCCCAGGTCGCGGAAGGCCGAGGCGATGAAGTCTGCGGCCTTGCGTGCGCCGGGATACCCTGTCACGCGGGAGCCGAGCGAGCTGAGCACCTCAATCGTGTGCCTGAGCCGCGCCTCATCCACCGACGCCGCCGCGGCCTGGTAGTCGTGAATCTGCTTGATCTGCTCGCCGGGGTCCACGAGGGTGGGATGACTCATCAGCGCGGAGAGCCACACGGTGAGCGCGCAGGCGGCGACAGCTAAGATACTCCAACCGAGCTTTCGCATAAAGATGACCTCAACGCGGGAACACGCCGCTATGCGTGTGCTCTATCGTCCTCGTCCCTCGTCCTCGTCCTCGCTCCTCTCCTCGACCGACATCACCCCGTAGGCGGCTTCATCTTCGTGGACAGCATCGTCGGGAGAGAAACGCTGCACGCGCCTGGTGAGCATGGAGTAGCTGCGCACCAGCATCTGCTCGCCCTCGCGGATGCGCTCGACTGTGGCGGAGCCCTTGGCCACCAGCGCGTCGAGGCACGCGGCGCATTCCATCACTGAGCCGCGAGCGTCGTCGAAGTGCCTGACGCGAACTTGCCGCTGCCGCTTGCCGTTGCCTTCCGCCGTGTTGAAGAGGGCCGAGAGGCTCGCGCGGTCAAGGTGATCACAGGTCTCGGCGAGCCGCGGCGCATCGGAGGCCATCACCTCGGCAATGAGCTCCGTGGCCCAGGAGATGAAACGCAGTTCGAGCTGGTAGACCTCCAGTTTCTCGTGGTCGAACGTGGGCACCATCGGGAAGCCTCCAGCAGAAGATAAGAGAATCGAGGACGAGGGACGAGGACGATAAGAAAAGGGCCGGCGCTCGCATCTGGGCTCTCCTCAATATGGCCAAAAGTCATACGTCAGGCAGCCGAAGATGGCCCCATGGAGGTTCCAGTAGCAGCCGACGACGAACTCGCCGAGGACGAGTCCGACGAAGAACGGGACGGCGCGACGATAGGCCCGCGCGCCCCCGTATCTCAGGATGACCCACTTGAGGAACCAACTGACGAACATCGGGAACCAGAGCTGCTCCATAGACCAGCTCCCCGATACGGCGTAGCCGACGGGATGAAATGGCCACCAGGCGAAGCGCATGCGCATGGCGGCGAGCGCCAGGGTGGAGAGGACGCCGACGCCCGTGGCAATCGTCGCCCCGGTGTTCGGCGGCTGCGGGCTGCTGAGCCAGCCGTGGAGGTTGCGGTAGACCTCGAAGCCGAACCAGCGCCCCGGCCCGACGACGCTGGCCTCCATCCCATACTTGTAGCCGACGTGGAGCATCGCCCAAAAGCCGCCGAAGATGCCGAGCGCCAGGGCCACCAGCATCGCCACGAGCATATGGCGGGCCGACATGCGCGTCTGCTGGGCCAACTTGTAGCCCTCGATGGCGGGGGCGATCGGCTGCCCGCGATAGGCGCGGTTGAAGAACCACGTGAGCGCCAACCCCGTGAGATTGCGCGGCCCAAGCCCCCGCATCCCGAAGAACCGCGGCAGCATCTGGTCGGGGCCGGCGTAGTGCAGGTCGTGAGCCGGCGGGCCAAGCTCCGCACGCATCCGCGCGATGGCCACGGCGATCATGAAGTACGCGATGAGAAACGGCACCACGAGCCACCACGACATCCCGAGGCGGGTCAGAAACCAGCCCACGTAGGCCAGGCACCCCGCAAGCAGGAGCGCCGTGACACGGTACGGCAGTGCCTCGCCCGACTCGTCGAGCCGTTTGCGAACGAAGACGTGCAGGAACACCTCCCTCAGATAGCGACGGCTCACCCACAGGGCGATCAGGCAGAGGGCCAGGTAACCCCCAGCCGTCTGATCGTTGACGAACGGGAAGCCTGGGACCTGCACGCCCATCCAACTGGAGACCACCCGCTGGAGCTGCCAGAAGATGAAGAAGAACCAGCACGAGAACGCCATGTCCACGGGCAGGAAGAAGCACACGCCGATGGCGAATGGGTAAAGGCTGAACCACATCTGGCCGATGGCGTTCCACGGCCGCTCGGTGAGGTAGTTCTTCAGGTTGTCGAAGTGCACGATGGGTAGCTTGGGCACCGAGGGGAAGAAGACGTTAAGCCCGTTCACAAGGTCAATTGCCGCGGCGAGCGCGAAGCCGTACCAAAGCAACCGGTTCCGCAGCAGGCTCCTCGGCTGCGTGGCCACCAGCAGCGGAATCTGAATCACCGGGTACGACAGCTTCTCGTTCTCCGTCCACTGCTTCCGCAGCAGGGCGTTGATGAGGAACAGCGCGGAGACGAGTGCGAAGATGAAGCTGGCCCACCACAGGATGGGCCTGCCCCAGGCCAGGACGACCTCCCAGCGGTACATCGAGGAGCCGCCCTGGTAGTAGCCGCGCACGACCTCAGGGTCGTTGAGCACGACGAAGCTGGGGAGGAACTCGTGGAACTTCGCCCACCCGTTCTCCGGCGTCGCGCCGGCGTAGCCGTAGCTGATGGACGTGACGAGCACCTGGATGAAGTCATGGCCGCAGACCACCGAGGCGATGGCCATCATCACGTAGATGGTGAGCAGCTCGCCGGGATTGAGCGCCGCGCGGGGACACCACCGCCCCAACGCCAGGTTCCCCAGCGTCAGCAGGAAGAGGATGAAGACCACGTGGGGCATGAGCGAGACCGTGGTCGGCTGCGACGAGTACCACAGTATCTCGGCCTGGATCACCCACATGCACAGGGCGGGGATGAGCGCGGCGCCGATGGCCACGGAGCGAAACGTCACGGAGCAGGGGCACTCCTGCTCCTCGGGCGCCCGGGCGAGTTGACGCGCCTGGTCGTCCATCGCCGGAACCACTCCTCTCGCCATCGGCCCGCTGCACTATACGGGCCGCCGAGAGCCAAGTCAAGCAGAAATCGGCGGGGGGGTGTTCGGGCAGACAACTGATCGCTCTCGTCGTTCTCGTCGTAGTCTTCATCGTCGTCGTCTTCCTCGTCGTCGTCGAGGGCGCTGCTCTTGACTCGCCTGCGGCCTGGGCTAGACTCATGGGGCCGCCGCCGACGCCCATGCACCAGGGGAGAAGTTTGGCGTGGCCAGATACCCGGAGGCGGTCCCCACCGCCCAGTCGCTGACCTTTCGGACGGCTTACGGGCTGCCGGTCTTCTGGCTCCTCGTCATGGGCGCGGCCGTGGCCGCGCTCGGATGGATCGCCCGTGCCGGGGCGCCCGACGAGCACGAGCTGCTCAGGCAGGCACACTGGGTCCTGGCGGCGGGCTGGGGCGCCTGCTGCCTGGGAGCGCTGCTCCTATGGCGGGAGCGCGTCACGCTGGACGCGGTCGGGCTGCATCACAGGTCGCTCTGGCGGAACGACGACATCCCGTGGGGCGACGTCGAGGAGGTAGCGGCGTCATTCGGCGGCTTCTTCCGTTCGCCGTCGGTCGCCCTGCACTTGCGGCGGTGCGGGCGGCCCCATTCGGCGCTGGGCAGGGACCCGACCCGCTTCGTGCTCGGGCTGCACTGGATGGGCCTCGACAGGCTCATTGCCGAGGTCGTCGCCCGCGCTTCCCGGGCGCGGGTGAGCGACACGACACGCGAATGGCTGGCGGCCACTCATCGGGTCCCGTGGCGTTACCGGCTCGGTCCGTTGCTGGCGTGTGTGGTGTCGGCTTGCCTCCTCGTCTACGCGCTCGGCGCCCTGGTGGCTTTGGCGGCCAGCCCCGTCGTGGCTGTGCCCTGCGGGTTCGCGGCGGCAATCGTGTGCGGTCTCCTGGGCGGAGGAGCGATTGACTACGAATGGCGCTGGAAGTCCTGGCTCGTGCGGGCGATGGCCTTTCTGGCGCCGGTGGTGCCGCTCGCGGGCTGGCCGCTGCTGGTCTTTGGGCGGGGCGGCCCGCTGACAATGGCGCTGGGCGTGGCCCTCGGGTGGGCTGTGGCCACGACGGTCGTGTGCCTGCCGGTCCGCCCGCGCGGCTGGCAGGCGGCGGCAGGCTACGTGGTCGCCATCGCCGCCACGTCGTTTGCGGCTTGGTGGCTTGGCGTGCGAGAGCCGCTGCCGTGCCGCGCCACGAGGTCCGTCTTCCCCCCCGTGCTGTGGCAGGAGTGGTCGCCCGACGGGCGTCTGCTGTGCGGCCTGGGTCTGTGGCAGAACCGCAAGGAGACGCCTGTCTGCCACGTGATTGACGCCGCATCGCTCGCGGTGCGCAGCTTCCCCCTGAGCCAGAGCAGGGCGTGGGGGCTTCGGCCGGCGGGCCCGCGCCACGCGCTCTACTATGGCACGCGCCGCAAGGACGACAAGGCCCACGACGCCAGGCTGTGGGCGGTAGAGCTCTCGACGGGGCGGGAGACGCTCGTCCACTCAGCTCCGTGGAGCCTGGCCTCGGAGGGATTCATGTCGGCGGACGGGCAGGAGGCCGTTTTCCTGGCGGGGACCCGCGAGTTGAAGGAGATCGCCATCCTGCGGCTGTCGGACCTCTCGACGCGGAGGCTCGACACCGCCGCGGACGTCTCCAGGTTCAGCAGCGTCCGCTGGCGTCCCGATGGTGGGTTGCTCTTGACTGAGCGGCAGTGGGGCGAGAGCGCCGAGGTGCTGGCCCTCTGGCGCCTCGAGCTGGGCAAGGGGGAGCCGACAGCTCTCTACCGGGCGGCTGGCAAGGGCGCCCACAGCATCCACCTCGTGGTCTCGCCCGACGTCCGATGGGCGGTCGTGGGAGCCGCGGGCGGCGGGGCTGAGCTGGTGGACCTGGCGGACGGGAGGAGCAAGGCGTTGGACCCTCAGCCGACGACTGAGACACTGGCGCCGTGTGGCTGGGCGCCCGACGGTGCGGCGTTCGCCTATGTCGCGCGGGCGGCGGGTCAGAACGTCCTCGTCGTCGTCCGCCCATCGTCGGGCGAGACGCTGCGGCCCTACGCGACGGGCCTGGACATCCGCTCCGTGGCGCTCTCGCGCTCCGGGCGCTATGCGGCCATCGAGACCCAGCGATTGCTGGCGCATCACGTGCTGGTCGTGGACACGAGCTCGGGCCGCGTCTTCAGGCCGCGGGGCATCGCGATGCTCCCATCGCTCTGCCAGCTCGCCTGGTCGCCCGCCGAGCAGCTTCTGGCCGTGGATCGGACCGGCGGCCTGGGCGGGGGCGAGCTTAGCAGCAGGCTGCACCTCTATGGCCCCGCGCCGTAGGTTGGCCGCGGGTCGGGGGCGGGCATTCAGGTCAGGCAGGGATGACCCGGACGAGGAAGTTGTCGGTCGGATTAGGGCGCCAGTAGCTCGGCCAGAGGTAGCCGACGCTGCCCTGGACCCAGGTGAGGGTGCGGATGGTCTGCGCGGCGATGCCGAAGGTGGTGCCGCCATTGTCGGTGCGGACGTTTCGGATGGTGGCGTAGTTTATCGTGCGGGCGGCGATCCTGGTGTTGATGAAGGAGTCGGGCGAGACCGAGGTGGGGACGCCACGGACGATGAGGGCCTGGATGGTGGCGTCGGCGGTGAAGTCGGCCGCGTCGTCGGGCAGACTTGTAAGGCCGCTGGCGACGCCGGCGTAGATTGTGACGCCATCCATCGCGCCAACGGCGAAGGAGCGGATGTTGCCCGTCGAGCGGATGGTGGCGTTGTGGACGAATGAGAAGACGTCCACGGCCCCGATGTTGCCGGCGACGTTCCAGGTGCCGCCGAGGATGCGGCGCGCGACCCTGAGCGAGCCAAGGAGCTCGGTGACGCCGGTGGCGCCGGTAAGGGTGAGGTTGGCCCCAAAGTCACCATAGATGCCGGGCAGGAGGCCGTTGATGGCGATGGAGCGCACGGCCCCCGCTTTGATGGTGCCGGCGAGCCAGTCGTAGGCCACGATGTTGTCAATCACCCCGCTGACGTCGGTGCTGAGGTCCGCCGCGTGCTCAGGCCGCAGCGAGGTGATGCGCGCGGCCTTCAGCGTCCCACCGGTCCAGCTCCGCGACCTCACCGTGGAGACGGTCCCGCCCACGTTCAGGCTCCCGTTGGTCACATAGCCGAGGTCGAGGTAGGTCGCGTTGCCCGTGGAGGCCAGGGTCCAGTCCTGGATGAAGCCGACGGTCACGGAGCCGACGTTGCCGGTGACGTCCCATTGGCCTGCCATGCCGTCAATGATGCGGGCGGAGGCGAGGGTGGGCCGGCCGGCAGCCACGCCCTGGCCCGTGAGGGTCATGTTAGCCGAGAAGTGCCCGGGGATGTTGGCGGCTCGCTCCGCGGTAGTGACCAGGGAGTTGATCGAGTGTGTCCAGATGCTGCCGCCGAGCCAGTTCTTGGCCACGATGGAGCCAACGGGGCCGTTGGCGGCGATGGCGGTGTCGCTGACGGTGCCGAAGCTGAGACCGCTGAGGCTGCCGTTGATGCTGGCGGCCCAGGAGCTGGCGCCGCCGCGGGCGCTCAGGAAGCCGACGGGGCCATTGATGTCCCACTGGCCGGTCTTGAGGAACCCCGCGATGCTGGCGGAGGCGAGCAACTGGCCGCGCGCGCCGGTGCCGTCGAGGTCGAGGTTGGCCTCGAAGTCGCCCGCCAGTTGAAGCAGGGCATTGGAGGTGGTGACTAGCGAGGTGAGCCAGCCGGCGTTGACCTGGCCGTTGGTCCACTTAGAGACGGCGATGGAGCGGATGCCGCGCGGGACGTCCACGGTGGCCCCGCTGGCGTCGGGGGCGCGCAGCGAGCCGAGCGAGGCGCCGGCCGCGTCGGCCCCCGTGGCGGTGAGGGCGGCGGAGAGGGCGCGGGCCGCGGTGACGCTGCCGAACCACTCGGCGGTGAGGCTGCCGCGCAGCGTGTCGGTCGCAGAAAGGCTCCGCACGTACTTCTGGGCGTCGAGCACCCAGCCTGCGGCGGTGCTGCCGGCGAAGATGCTGCCCACCGAGCCGTCAATGTCCCAGGTGCCGCCCGCGATCTGGCCGGCGACGCGCGCGTAGACGAGCGCGTCGCGGCCCGTGGGGGCGCCTGTGAGGCGGATATTCGCCCCCAGGTTGCCGGGGAGGCCGAGCAGCGTGCTGCCCAGAATCGTGATGTTCGCGGCCCAGGGCGCGGTGAGGGTGGAGCCGACCCATTGTGCGGCCGAGAGCAGCCGCAGGTGGGAGCCGAGGGTGATGTCGGTGCCGGGGTCGGCGATGTGGCGGACGGTTAGCCCGATGCCCGCGGCCACGCCCGTGGCCGGCATGATGATGTCGGCGCCGTTCCGCACGTCGCGCAGCACGACGTTCAGGATGTACCCGTTCCCGCTCATCACGATGCCCTCGCCCGTGAGGTCCATCGTGGAGGCGTTGAGGGCGCCGACGGGGCTGGAGCCGACGACGCCGCCGAAGACGGCCCCGGGCGTGGTGCCGCCGAGAGTGCTGAAGCTCAGCGACGTGGCGGCGGTGGACTGCACGATCTCGATGCGGTATAGACTGACCTGCGTGCCGCCGACCACCGTGAGCGAGGGGGTCGAGGAGACGACCTGTGGGAAGCCAACGAGCAGCACCCTGCCCCGCCCGCCGTAGACGCTCACCGTCACTTGTGTCCCGTCGGAATCCGTGTACCGCAGGCTGGTCGGGTTGCCGGTGCCGAGGAGGAAGCCCGGGGAGGCGACGACGACGTTGACGGTGGCCGTGCGCGACAGACGCCCGTCCACATCCCGCACGCTGTAGGTGAAGGGGTCCGGCCCCACGAAGTTGGCGGGCGGCGTGTAAGTGACGACGCCGGTGGCGGGGTCCACGGCCGCGGTGCCGTAGGTGGGCAGGCTCACGAGCGCGACCGTCGTAGGGTCAATCGGCCGGCCCTGAGGGGTGTCGTTGTCGAGGACAGCGATGGGCAGGGGGACGCCTGGGTCGGTCGTCGGCGCATCGTCCACGGCCAGGGGCGGCCCGATCACTGTGACCTGGAAGGTGGTCTCGACGAAGCCGCCGGCGAGGTCGGTGGCCCGGACGGTGACGTTGGCGGTGCCCCAGGCGCCATCGGCGTAGGCCAGCGTGAGGTTCGTGCCCGACACGATTGGGGTGAAGAGGCCGGGGAGGTCAGAGGTCACGGTGTAGGTCAACGGCGTGCTCGCGGTGATGTTGTTGACCAGGATGACGTTGTTGGCCTGGGGCATGCTGGGGAAGGTGGTGTAGTCAATGAGGGGCAGGCTCTCGTAGGGCTGGTTGAACTGGAAGACTGGCACGGCTGCGATGGCGTCCACGACGGCCATGCCGTCGCCCAGGACGTGGCCGAAGACCGTATAGCCGCCGTTATTGGTGGGGCCGAGGCTCTCGGTGTTGTCGGCGAGGTTGAAGAACCATTCGCAGGTGGCGCTGTCGGGGTCGCCGCCCAGCTTGGCCATCGCGAGCGTCCCGCGGGTGTTCGGGATGCTGTACTCGTTTGCGACGGGGGCGTCCTCGGAGATGTGCGACCAGCTTGGGTAGCTGTAGCCGCCGCCTTGAACGACGAAGGGCGTGGGGTCCACCACCACGCGGTGGATGATGGTGCTCGCGTAATCGCCGTCGCGGACGTAGTTGAGGAAGTTGGCCACCGTGAGCGGGGCCACCGCGTCGTAGAGCTCGACGAGGACCTCGTGGACCACGCGGGTCCCGTCGGGGTTGTTCTCCAACGCGATGCTGAAGCGGGCGAGGGTGCCGGTGATCTCCACGTCGCGGAAGACGGGCGCCAGGTCAATCACGGTGTTCGGCCCGCCCTGCTCCACGGCCACGTTGCCGATGGTCTGAAGCAGCAGCGGCTTGGCATTGACGTTGACCGCGACGCTGGCCGCCTGCGAGCGCCAGCCCCCGGTGTCGGCCACAGTGTAGGCAAACGTGTCCGGCCCGAGGTAGCCGGGGTTGGCCGTGTAGACGATGGCGCCGGTGGCGGGGTCGGGGATGGCTGTGCCGTGGGTCGGGGCCGTGGTCACCACGACGCTGGCGGGGTCGAACGGGCGGTCGGGGAAGGAGTCGTTGGCGGCGACCGCGATGGGGAGCGGGTCGGTATCGTGGGCGGTCGCCGTGTCGTTCGCGGCGACGGGGGGCCGCTGGACCTCGACGATGAAGGTGTCCTCGACCCAGAGGCCGCGCTCGTCGGTCGCCCGCACGGTGAGGGTGGCGGAGCCGGTCTGCCCCGCATGGAGCTGGAGCCTGATGCCCGAGGCGACGATCTCGGCGGCCAGGAGCGCGGGGTTGTCGTTGACCAGCGCGAAGGTCAGCGGGGAGCTCCGCACGATGTTATGGACCATGACGACGTTTTCGGGGGCCGGCTCGTTGGGGAAGTCCGTGAAGTTGATGAGCGGCAGGTTGCGCCAGGGGTCGGAGCCGTAGTCATAGGTGGGGACGGCGGCGAGGGCGTCCACGACGCTCATCGAGCCGAGGATGACGTGGCCGAAGACCGTGAAGCCGCCGTTCTGGTTGTCGAGGTTGGGCGAGTTGTCGGCCACGTTGAAGAACCACTGGCTCGTCGCGCTGTCGGGGTCGCCGCTCTGCTTCGCCATGGCAATCGTGCCGCGGGTGTTGGAGATGCCGAACTCGTTGGCAATCGGGGGATCGGTGGGCACGCTTCCCCAGCCGGGGTATATGATGCCGCCGCCCTGGACGATCGAGAGCGTGGGCTCCACCACAACGCGATGAATGATCGTGCTTGCGTAGTCGCCGTCGTCCACATACTTGAGGAAGTTGGCCACGGTTCCCGGGGCGGCCAGGTCGTAGAGCTCGACGAAGACCTGGCCGAGAACGGTGTCGAAGCGCACCACTGTGCCCGTGTAGTCGGGGTCGGAGAAGTACGGGCCGAGGGGTATGAGGGCCTCGGCCGTGCCCAGGTTGATGCGCTGGTCGGGGACCGGCTGCGCCAGGACGGGTGCGGCGTTGACCCTTACCTCCACCGTCGCGATGCCGGAGACCTTGCCGAGGACGTCTCGCACCGTGTAGGTGAAGGTGTCGGTGCCGTAGGTGCCTGGGTCCGGCGTATAGGTGACAACGCCCGTGGCGGGGTTCACGGCCACCTGGCCCTGGGTCGGCCCGGTGCCGATCGCAACCGTGGTGGGGTCTATCGGCTCATCCGTCGCCGCGTCGTTGGCGAGGACGTCAATCTCGACCGCCTGGTCGCGGTCGGTGATCGCGGCGTCGTCGCGGACAAGTGGCCTGGCCTGGACGGTGACGAGGAAGCTGTCCTCGGCATAGGTTCCCGCGAGGTCCGTGGCGCGCACGGTGACGGTGGCCGAGCCCCATTGCCCGGCGGCGTATTCAAGCGTGAGGGTGTTGCCCGCCAGGGTGGGGGTGAGGAGGGCGGGGTTGTCGGTGGACACGCTGAGGGTGAGCTTGGCGATGGATGTGATGTCGTTGACCAGGACGACATTGTCGGCCCCCGGCTCGGCGGGGGGGCCGCCGAAGTCCCGCAGGGGTATCTCGGGGAAGTTGATACTGTTCTTGGTGATGTCGTAGGTCGGCAGCGCAGCGATGGCGTCCACAACGTCCATTCCGCTGCCCAGGACGTGGCCGAAGACGGTGTAGCCGCCGTTTTCGACGTCGAAGGTGGCCGAGTTGTCGGCGAGGTTGATGAAGAACTGGCTGGTTGCGCCATCGGGCTGCCCGTCGGGCTTCCACATGGCCAGGGTGCCGCGGGTGTTGGAGATGCCCGGCTCGTTGGCCACTGGGGGGTCGGCAGGGATGGCGGACCACTCTGGATACCAGTAGCCGCCCATCTGGAGGAGGGTGCCGGCCACGAGCCTATGGATGAGGCTCGACCAGTAGTCGTCGCCGTTGACGTAGTTGAGGAAGTTTGCCACCGTCTGGGGCGCCGCTGCGTCGTAGAGCTCGATGTCTACGTCGCCAAGCGTCGTGTCCACCCGCAGCGTCGTCCCCGTCACCGCGGGGTCGTCGAACCTGTTGGCGAGGTCCAGCACGGTGGCCGGGTCGCCGACGAAGACGTTTACGTCGTCGAGCGGCATCACAACCGTGGCCGCCAGGAGCACCCTCGGCTCCAGCGGCTCGAGGCTGAGTCTCAGTGCCTTGTCCATGCTATCGCGCGAGGCCCCTCTACCGCATGATACCCCGCCGCCGCAAGTAAGTCAAAACTGCTTGGCAAGCGTTGCACAAGATGAGTCCCCGAGCCGCCGCCTACCTCAGCGGGGGCGGGGACATCGCCTTCGCGTAGCACCCCTTCAGGTAGTCCCGCGCCTTGCCCAGGGCCTCCGACATCGCGTCGGCCTCCATGTGGTGGTGGGTGAAGGCGTTCAGGTAGCCGCCATACTCCACCTTGGCCAGGGCCTGGAGCCAGGGGACGAAATCCGTGGGGCCGATGCCGGGCAACTCCTTCGCCCCGCCAGCGTGCTGCCAGGCATAAAAGAAGAAAAGCTGCTTGCCGCAGGCCAGGATCGCCTCCTCGACCGACATCTTGCCCGCCTGCACGTGGTAGGGGGCCAGCGCGATGCCCAGCCGCGGAGACTGATTCAGGTCCACAAACGCCTTCATGGAATCAATCGTGTGGAGCAGCGCCCCGCCGTGGTTCTCGATCGCCAGCCGAGAGTTGTGCCGGGCGCACAACTCGTCCAGCGGCTTGAGCGCCTCCAGGAACGCCTTCATCCGCGCCGTGAGCTCCTCGGGCTTGCACGGGCCGGCGCTGCCCTGGACGGCTATCCCGCCGCCACACTTGCCGAGGAACTCCGCGTAGCGGGCGTAGCCCCCGACGTAAACCGAGAATGCGAAAAGCTTTAGGTTGTGCCTGGCGAGAAGCTCCCGCAGGCCCTCGGGCCCGAGCCGCTTCTGCGCGTCGTCGAGGTGCGGGCAGCCCTGGAAGGCCGACCAGATGTCAATCCCCTCGAAGCCCAACTTGCCGATCCGCTCACACGCCGCCTCGAGGGGCAGTTGGCGGAAGTGGTTCGACGAGGTCGAGAGCCGCAGGGGCCACTTGCCCGCGGCCTCGGCCCCCAGACCGCGGCGGCCCGCCGCCAGCACCGCCCCCGCCCCAGCAGCGGCCAGAAAGCCTCGACGGCTCGGCCCCCCCGCCAAACCACCCGCGCCCTCGTTCATCCCAGAACCCCCTGTCCTCCCCTGCGCGGAACAGCCCATCCACGCTCTGCGCCAGTATAACCCCACCCACTGCCAGCGTCAAGCGGCGAACAGCCCGTGAGCGAACAGCTCCCGAGCGAGCGGCCCCGAGGACGGCCCACTCACTCGCGGCACCGGCGAGGTTGACTGGTGACCCCCGACGCGGTAGAATGCGCAGTATTGCGTCGGTATCCCCTGTGCCCTGGCATGCTATCGGAGGACCGTGATGGCTGCTCGCCTGCGTCTGGGCGCCTGGCTGCTGCTCCTGGGCTCGCCCCTCTTCGCCGCCGACCCGCCCTATTACGTCAAGAGGGCCACCTGGCAAGAGACCCTGCTGGCCTCGCGCGAGGCGCTCATGAGGCAGGAGGCCGAACCGCCAGCCGCTAAGCCCGAAGCCCCAAGGCCGAAACCTGATGCGCAACTGCCCAAGTCCCCCGGCATCGAGCTTGGAACGTGGTACGTGGTCGGGCCTTTCTACCCACCTGACAATCAGAAGAACTTCGCGATGGCCTTCCAGCCCGAGAAGGAGCGCGCCCTGAACCAACGCGATGACCTCGCCGGGGTGCTCGAGGACGTCAAAGGCGTGGGCAAGGCGCCCCACGAGGATGCCCTCGCCAGGCCCTGCGGCGGGCTGCGCTGGAAGGCCTGCCCGCACTTCACCGACGGCGTCCCCCACGACCTCTCCGCCGGCACCAACGGCGCCACTTACCTCTACCGCACCATCAAGGCGGCCAAGGACACCACCCTCACCGCCTACTTCGGCAGCGACGACGGGATGCGCGCCTGGCTCAACGGCAAGCTGCTAATCTCCAACGACGTCCCGCGCGGCCACGCGCCCAACCAGGAAACCGCGAAGCTCGAGCTGAAGGCCGGCGTCAACCACCTGCTGCTGAAAATCCACAACAACAGCGGCGGCCACGGCTTCTACTTCCACACCTCGCCCAACCCCGTCGGCTCCGCCGCCGCCCCCGCCAAGCGCGACCCTAAGCAGCTCGCACGCGACGAGCTCTGGAGCCTCCTGGCCCGCGACTTCCGCGAGCCCGCCGCAGTCCGCGAGATGCACTGGGAGCGCCAGGAAGGCATCTGGACCGCCGACTGGACCCCCGGCGACATAGGCGAGCTGGCCCGCCGCTACGTGCGCGCCACCCGCATGCCCTCGATGGCCAAGGACGCCGCGGCTGCCGCAAGCGACGCCAAGGCCCCCGCCGACCTCGCAAGGGTCCGCCAACACTTCTACCGCTCGATGCGCGTCGAAGAGGGCACCGCGATGGTCAAGGGCTTCAACTTCAAGGCCCTCCGCCGCGCCATCGAGGACCTCGCCGAGTCCTATCCCGCCAAGTACACCAAAGGCAAAGGCTTCCTCGCGCGCCTCGACGCCATCGAGAAGGCCGTCGTCGCCGCCGCCGAGGCCCAGGGGGACCCCGACGCCACACGGAAGCTCGCCGAGCTAGGCGACCAGCTCGCCACCCTGCGCACCGAGGCCCTCGTCACCAGCAACCCGCTGATTGACTTCGACAAGTTGCTCGTCGTCAAGCGCCACGCCCGCAACCTCGGCCTGCCCCAGAACTGGGTGACGAATGCCGACATCGCCCGCACGGGCTACGACAACGAGATCGCCGTCCTCTCCCCCGTCGCCCCTGGCGGGACCCTCACCACCCTCTACCGGCCCCCCAAGGGCGAGTTCGTCGGCGACGTGGACCTCCATTGGGACGCCGACCGGATGATGTTCTCCTCCATCGGCGCCAACGGCCGCTGGCAGGTCTTCGAGATAAAGGCCGACGGCACCGGCCTGCGACAGGTGAACCCCGGCCTGGAGCCTGACGTGGACAACTTCGACCCCTGCTACCTGCCCGACGGGCGGGTCATCTTCTCCTCCACCCGCGCCTTCCACGGCGTCCCGTGCGTCGGCGGCGGCTCGCCCGTCGCTAACCTCGTCCTTCTCGACCCAAAGACCGGCAAAGAGCGCCAACTCTGCTTCGACCAGGACCAGAACTGGTGCCCGACGGTTCTCAACAACGGTCGCGTCCTCTACACCCGCTGGGAGTACTCCGACACCCCCCACTACTTCAGCCGCCTGCTGTTCCACATGAACCCCGACGGCACCGAGCAGATGGAGTATGCGTTCTCCAACAGCTACTGGCCCAACTCCACCTTCTACGCGCGCCCAGTGCCCGGGCACCCGACAAAGATCGTGGCCATCATCTCCGGCCACCACGGCGTCCCGCGCATGGGCCAGCTCCTCGTCTACGACCCCGCCAAGGGCCGCCACGAGACCCAGGGCGCCGTCCAGCTCATCCCCAGCGACTCCAAGCCCCCCGTTGGCACCATCGCCGACGGCCTGGCCGACTCCGCCTGGCCCAAGTTCCTACACCCCTACCCCCTCAGCGAGAGGTTCTTCCTGGTCTCCTGCAAGATGAACTCAAACGCGAACTGGGCGCTGTGCCTTGTGGACACCTTCGACAACATCGTGCCCATCCTGGAGCTGCCCGGCTACGCCATCTTCGAGCCCGTCCCGCTGCGAAAGACCCCCCGGCCCCCCATCATACCTGACAAGGTGGATCTGACGAAGGACTATGCGAACGTCTACCTCAACGACGTCTACTTCGGCGAGGGGCTTCGCGGCGTGCCGCGCGGCACCATCAAGAAGCTCCGCCTGCTCGAGCCCCACTACGGCTACAACGGCATGGGCGGCCACATTCACATCGGCATTGACGGCCCCTGGGACGTCCACCGCATCCACGGCACCGTGCCCGTCTACGAGGACGGCTCCGCCTTCTTCCGCGTCCCCGCCAACATCCCCATCGCCGTCCAGCCCCTCGACGCCGAGGGCAAGGCCGTGCAGGTCATGCGCTCCTGGTATACCGCCATGCCGGGCGAGAACGCCAACTGCGTGGGCTGCCACGAGCGGCAGAACACGACGCCGGGCCTGCGGCGCACCATTGCGGCCACCAGCCCCCCCACGCCCATCGAGCCCTGGCGCGGCCCGGCGCGCGGCTTCTCATTCGTCCGCGAAGTCCAACCCGTCCTCGACAAGTACTGCATCGGCTGCCACGACGGCAAGCCGCGCCAGGACGGCAAGACCATCCCCTGCTTCGCCGACATCTCGAAAGGCCCCAACGGCTTCGCCAAGTCCTACCTCGCCCTTCACCCCTACGTCCGGCGCCCCGGCCCCGAAAGCGACTACCACCTCCAGGCCCCCACCGAGTGGCATGCCGACACGAGCGAACTCATCCAGATGCTCAAGAAGGGCCACAACGGCGTCAAGCTCGACGCCGAGGCCTGGGACCGCCTCGTCACCTGGATTGACCTCAACGTCCCGTGCCACGGCACCTGGACCGAGCACCGCGGCAACATCGAGAAGATCGCCGCCCGCCGGCTGGAGATGCGCACCAAGTACGCCAACCGCCCCGAGAACCCCGAAGTCTACCCAACACCAGCGCCCGAGCGCCCGGCCTTCGTAAGACCCGAGCCGCCGCCCGAACGGCAGCCCTTTGCCGAAAAGGTGCCCGGCTGGCCCTTCGACCCCGCCGAGGCCAAGAAGCGCCAAGCCGCCGCCGGCCTCCCCACCGAAATCAAGGTTGAGATTGCGGACAAGCTGATGCTCGACCTCGTCCTCATCCCCGCCGGCGAGTTCGTCATGGGATCCGCCGACGGCTATCCCGACGAGTACCCCCAGTGCCGCGTGAAGATCGAGAAGCCCTTCTACCTCGGCAAGCTCGAGGTCACTAACGAGCAGTTCGCCGCCTTCGACCCCACCCACGACAGCGGCTACATCAGCGTCTTCAACAAGGACCACTCCAACCGCGGCCAGGCCGTCAACCGCCCCGCCCAGCCCGTCGTCCGCGTCTCCTGGAAGCAGGCCATGGCCTTCTGCTACTGGCTAAGCCAGAAGACCGGCCACAAGTTCACCCTCCCCACCGAGGCGCAATGGGAGTGGGCGGCCCGCGCCGGCACCGCCACCCCGCTCTACTGGGGCGACTGCAAGGCCGACTTCGGCAAGTTCGCCAACCTCGCCGATGAGCGGCTCACCCAGCTATGCATCCGCGACTCCCCGAAGTGGATTCCCGCAATCACATCCGTCCAAGACGGCTACTGCGTCACGAGCGAGGTCGGGAAGTACAGCCCCAACCCCTGGGGCCTGTGCGACATGGCCGGCAACGCCTGCGAGTGGACCCTCTCGTCCTATAGGCCCTATCCCTACGTGGCCACCGACGGGCGCGAGAGCGGCTCCGACAGCGAGCGCAAGGTCGCCCGCGGCGGCTCTTACCACGACCGCCCCTTCAGAGCACGCAGCGCCGTCCGCTACGACTACCTCCCCTGGCAGCCCGTCCACAACGTCGGCTTCCGCGTCGCCTGCGACCCCGACGGCAAGAAGGTGGTCTCGGCGCACAAGTAATCGTGCCGCCTGCCGCCCGCCGCGTGATGTGCGGATCAGCGCGAGACCTCGATGGTCCTCGGCGCGTCGCCGCTGAGGAGCTCTCTGCCCTGCCGCTTCACGCTGCCAGGGGCGAGCATGGTGACGGCCAGCTTGCCGGCCGCCCTGGTGACAACGAAGGCCGTCCCCTGAAGCACCAGCCCCTCGGCCTCGACCGCCTTCGGCTGATTCGTCAGCACCACGGTGTCGGTCCTGTCGGGCCACGCGACGTGGATGGCGTCCCCCGAGGCCACCGCCCTGTTGTCTGGGACGGCATTGATGGCCGGCGGCTTCTCGTCGCGCTTGCGCGGGATGAGGGCGACGAAGTAGCCCCCCTTGCCCGGCGCCTGGGGCACCTGGCACAGGAGCTGGGCCTCCTCGAACTTCCTGCCAAACGTCTTCTCGTAGTGGGCTGCGAAGCCGAACCCGCACGGGTGGCTCACGCGATGCGTGCGGTGGGCGAACGCCCTCGGCTCAGCCACGAAGCAGTCGAGGTCAACCCCGTGCTGGCCGACGAATGAGACGCTCTGCCCCGTCACGCTGAGCTTGTCGGCGAGGCACCAGAGGTTGAGGGCGGGGGTCAGCCCGGCGTTGCCGCGCAGGTCGTCGCGGAAGACGACGTAGTTGTGCCCCAGCGGGTCGGGGTCCTTCACCAGAATGTAGCGGCGGGTCCAGGTGAAGGGGTGCTTCGCCCATGCGTCCTCCGACTCGCCGCGAGTGACCAGTTGGCCGTGGGTCTCGGGGAGCGCGTAGGGCACGCGGTTGAGATAGCGGATGGGGCGGGTCATCTCGGCATAGTCGGCGGCGGGCAGGGTGGCGAAGCGCGTGACCTTTCCGTGGGCCTCGTCGAGGTCCTTCGCCTGGGGGTCCCAGCCGGGCTCCAGGCAGGTGAAGGGCTCGACCTTGTGGTCTTGCCACACCTTGCCGGTGTAGTAGCAGCCCCTCTGGTCGCGTCCTGGGCATGGCCTGACGGTTTCGTCGTGGTTGAAGCTCAGGCCGCCTGGGTGGAGCCAGGCCTCGCCGATGCTTGGGGTGTACATGGCCGCGAAGTCCACCATCAGGGGTGCGCCCTTGGCATAGTAGATGAAGGCGCCGCGGTCGGCGTGGCCGTGGCCGACCGAGTAGCTGCCGGCAAGACCGAGGAAAAAGGTCTCGTCGCGGCGCGGGAAGCCGTTGCGCATCACGAAGCCCATCCCCGGATAGTGCTCGGAGGCGAGGTCGGGCTGGACGGCTTCCTTGCCGGGGTCAATGAGCAGCCCTGTGGGGGTGGGGTGGCCGCCGAAGGCGCGCCCCGTCTCGCTTAGCGCCCACATGAGGTTCCTGGCCAGCGGCGGGTCGGACTTCTCGAAGAGCGCGGCGAGGATGCCGAAGACGCCGTCGGGCGCGTAGTAGCCGTCGCCGATGGGCGGGCAGGAGCGGAAGCCGCCGCGAAGGTCCCAGGGCAGCAGCGTGCCCATCCGCACGCGGGCGGCCTTGCTGAAGCGGGCCATGGCGGCCGACGCATCGGTCCTGTCGCTGCACCGCGACATGGCCAGCAGGGGCACGATGCCGAGCTCAAAGACCATCGTGCTGTAGTGGGGGCACTCCAGCGTCGCGCCGTGGGGGCTCACCTGGCTCTCCACGTAGGCGGTCATCCACTCGGTGAGATAGCTCCGCCACTTCTTTCCCTCGGGGTGGTTGGGGAGGAGGGAGGCGAGGAGCGCCCCGCGGCCGCGGAGTTGGGACTGCATGTTGGCCGAGCCCCAGGCGAAGCCGGCCTCGCGCGGCGGCACGTAGTCGGGCGAGAGGCCGTTGTAGCTCATCGCAGCGAGGTAGCGAAGAATCTTCGCCCGCTGCTCGGGGGCGATGTGTGGCACCGCCAGCGCCACGTCGGCCGCGTGGGCCAGCAGGCCCGCGTTGATGGCGTACATCATGTGCCCATAGTCCTCGGTGGCGAAGGTGCGGACGAACTTCTCCAGGTCCGCGAGTGTCTCGGCGACCAGGGTGTCGCCGATCTTCGGGTCGCCCTTGCACAGGTAGCTCACCCAGCGGATGTGCTGGAGGTCGGCCAGGTGCTTCTGCGCGCGGGCGCGCAGGCGCTCCACGTCGCCCGCGTCCACGAACAGGCGCGGGTATCGCGACGGCTCGTCGTAGTCGAGCACCCAGTCCTTCACGCGGTCGAGCTCCAGGCGCCCGAGGCGAACGTGGCGAAGCATGGCCTCGGAGGCCAGGCCTCTGTTGCCCTTCTCGTCCGCGCGCTCGACGCGCGGGACGACGCCGATGCCGTAGACGCGCCTGCCGAGACAGGTGGGCGCCCGCAGGAAGAGGTCGGGCTTCGCACGCCGCTCCACCCAGAGGTTGTTCGTCTGCACATACTGCACCAGGGTCTTGATCGGGTGCGGGTCAATGTCGGGGTGCACCCACTGGCTTGGCCGCAGGGCGATGATGGCGAGGGCATCGCTGGGGCGTTTGGAGTTGTAGGCCGCGAAGTAGAGCGATTCGTCCTCGCCCCACTGGAGCCAGGCGTTGAGGCTGATGACCCGACCGTCCTTGCTATAGCCCAGGCCGCCGTCGCCCGGCTTGGCGGCCTCGTGGTACATGCGCCCCCGCCATTCGCAGCTATCCGGCTCCAGCCCGCCGTAGAAGGAGAAGCAGTAGGCATTCGGGGAGGGCACCTTGCCGTGGGTCTGGCACCACCAGTCCCACATCATCGCTGCCGTGGGCGACGCGAAGCGGGGTAGGACATACTCGAAGAGGTCGCCCGGCCTCACGCCGCCCAGCTCGGGCATCGCGTAGCGGCGGCCACGCGAGAGGTCAAACTCCTCGCTTACGACCGCCACGTCCTGCCCGGCCGACAGCTCAACGGTGGCCTTGTAGGCCGTGTCGTCGGCGAAGGCGTAGTCGAGCGCCACCTTGGCGAAGACCGGGCCTCGTTCCGCGACCGTCGCCCTGAGCGCCTGACAGGGCCGTTCGGTCTGCCACCAGCCGCGCCCCACCCAGCGCCCGTCGCCCAGCCGCACGCCCAGGATGGGCGACGGCGCCCCCGTCGCTCTGGCGCCAGGCACTCTGATGCCGAACTTGCTCGTGGAAAGCTCGACGACGTCCTCCCGCTCGGCGACCGCCAGGTCGCTCGACGGCTGGTTCACCGCCTCCAGCCCGCCCGAAAGCGTCCACTGCGCCGCCGCGTCGGGCTTGAGGCTGACCATGAACGACACGGTGGCGGCCCGCAGCGACTTGTCCTCCCACAAGGCCACATCGGAGAGCTGCACGGGCACGGGCCTCCCCGCACCGTCCGCAAGCGCAACGCCTTGCGGGGCGACCTTGCCCCTCTCGAACTCCACGCGATAGCTCACACGGTCAGGCCCCCAGGCGAGGCCGAACGGCTCGCGGATGGCGAAAGTCCGCGTCTCGGCGCCCCGGGCCGAGGAGAGGGCCACGCAAGCCACGAGCAGCCACAGTCGGGTCTTTCGCACCAGAGTCTCCTTTCCCAGGTGACGGCCTAGCGGAATCGCCACCCAGATCATCACAACGGCCCGCGCAAGTCAAACCGCTCGACTCAGAGGCAGGCGTCAAGCTTGCGCAGAGAGCCGACGCCGGCCTGGAGCATTCCCCCATGCAAGACCCGGCCCCGCCTCTGAAGCATCGTGCCGCAGTTCCCCGCAGGAGAGGCTTGCTCCCAGCCTCCCCCCGCCCTCCCCCTGCGCCCACCTCGCTTGACTCCGCTGCGGGCGCGCGGTAGTATCCTGCCTGGCGGCTGGCGTGTGAGGCCAACTCAGCCAGGCGTTCACAGGTGACCAGGAGGCGAGTGCATGGGCTCAAATCGAACCATACAGACCCTTCTCCAGGCCGTCATGGTGGTGCTCCTGGCGGCGCTGCTCTATCGGCTGCCCGGGGGAGGCTCTAGCGTCGGGGGCAGGGACGTGGGCCTTCAGAGCGCCCCCGGCATGCCCACCCACGACGAGATCGTCAAGCGGTTCCGCGCCTACTTTGACGACGACAAGGAGGCCAGCTCCAAGGTCGCCGGCCTGGGCGTCACGGTCGAGGACATCTCGGTGGAAGGCTCCGAGGCCTACGTGAAGCTCCGCATCCAGTTCCGCTGGGAGGGCCACAACGTGCGCTACACCGAGGGACCGCTGAAGAACGCCCCGGGCAATCGTGGCGACACGGTGCAGTACACCGAGGTCTTCAAGTTTCGGCGCTGGACGAAGGGCTGGGATCTCGAGGGCCGTCGCGAGCCCCCGATCATTCAGTGAGCCCCCCAGCCGCCCCATGAGCGGGGCGCAACCGCCCAGCCTGCCGCGCCTCGACGATGTAGCGGTCGTCCACCGGAATCCCCCACTTCCGCCACCCCGCGGCTACCGGCGCGCCCCTGTGGTAGAGGACCGCGAAGAGCGCCACGGGCGACCCATAGCGCGCGACCAGCGTGGGGTCCAGCCAGCCCGCCGTCGCCTGCCGGCCCTGTGGCACGGCATCATAGGCGGCCCCGAGGTCGAGCACCCGCACGATGCCCCAGTCGTCCCGGCAGGCCACCCAGAGGTCCGCCGCCACGTCATCGAGGCGGGCGGCTTGCGACTCCCAGATGGCGCTGAACTCGTACCACCCGCCCTCGGCCAGCCGGCGCGCCAGGCGCACGATCCGCAGGCCGGCGTCGCCCTGCTTGTGTGCTTTGCCCCACACCTGCACAAGCGGCCGAGCACGTCGCTCTCGCACCAGCGGCACGCCGGCCCCACCCGCCGCATCCCTCGGCACTCGCCCTCCGCCCGGCCCTCCCTCCACGACCACCTCGTCCACACGCAAGCGCCCCCGCTCCGCCGCGATGCGGAACTCCACGGGGGTCCCCGCCTCGTAGTGGAAGGGCACCTGGAGCCTGGCGTAGCGGCCCGCGGGCAGCTCCTCGAGCCTGGCGGCGAGCCGCGCGATGGCCGGGCCTTCGACGCGCGCCACCTCGAGCCACGCGTTGCCCGAGCCCTCGACCCCGCGCAGGCCGAAGCTCGCCACATACGGCCCCCCAGCGCCCAGGAGGGCATTGTGCCCGCGCAGGAGCCACGTGCCGCCGCCCAGCCCCGCGGCCTCGACCGCCTGCCCGCCGCTCGCCGCGCCGTCCGCTACCAAGCGGCCATCAAAGCGGTAGGCCGGCGCCGGGTAGACGAGCACGGGGAGCGCCGCGGGCCGCGCCTCCTCGGGGGCCGCGCGCAGGCGGCAGCGGCGCACCAGGGCCTCGGCCCCCGGCGCGGCCACCAGCCACACGTCCTGTGTGGCGCCACCATCCGCAGCGCAGCGCACGACGAGCCGGCCGCCCAGCCACCACTCCAGCCAGGCGCCAGGTCCCGAGCCTGGCGCGGGCCGGCGCACGCGCAGCTCCACAGCCTCCCACCGCCCAGGCTCCAGCCGGGGCGCGCGGCACTCCGAAGCCACGGGCGGCTCGGTCCCCGCCATCACGCGATAGCCCGAGCTGCCGAAGGCGTGCGGCCCGACGATGACCTCCACCCCTCCAGCGCCCTTGCCCAGGCTGCCCCAGGACACCTCGAGCTCCAGGTCGAAGGAGGGCGGGGTGGATGAGGCAAGGGGCGCGACGGCTCGGCGTCCCGACAGAGCGCGCAGAGCCAGGACGCCCTCCGCCGGGCGCCACGCCTCCCCGCCGCCCCACGCGCCGGCGGCGCAAAGAAGCCAGGGGATGAGCAGATTGGAGAGCCGCGGGGAGCCGAGCATCAAGTCCACTCAGAAGGCAGATAATGGCGCCGCAGTGCGGGGATTATAGCAGGCGCGGGCGCCTCGAGCAAAGACGCCGGCGGGGGGGCTTTCGCAGGGGCCGGCTTCTGGGTATAATGGCGGCCATCGCGGAGAGCAAGCTTCGGGAGCAGAGGGGACCGCGTGAAGCAGAAGGTCCGGTGCGGCAAACCGTGGCTGGCAGCCGCCGCCGTGGGACTTGCGGCGGACTTGTGCTCGGCCGCAGCGTCGGCGGCCGCGGAGCCGGACCCCGCGTTGCGCGCGCAGCTCGCCTGGCAGATCGCGCTGGAGCGCTCGGGCTTCTCGGGCGGCATCCTCGACGGCAAGGTGGGGCCCAAGGGCAGGCTGGCCACCCGCGAGTTCCAGCGCGCGCGCGGCCTCCCCGTCACCGGCACGCTCGACGAGCGGACGGCTGCTGCCCTGGGCGTGGACCCCGCGTCGGCGCTGGCCCCCTACACCGTGCAGGCGGCCGATCTCGCCCAGGTGGGGCCGCTGCCCTCGGAATGGGCTGAGAAGAGCAAGCTCCCACGCCTGGCCTACCCCTCGCTCGACGAGGCGCTCGCCGAGAAGTTCCACTGCACGCGGGCGCTGCTGGCGCGGCTCAACCCCGGCAGGGACCTGGCCAAGCTCTCGCCTGGCGAGACTATTCAGGCGCCGGCCATCGCCGCCGCGCCGCCAGCCGCCAGGGCCGAGGGGCTCGATGTCAACCTCTCCGAGAAGGTAATCCGAGCCCTCGGCAAAGAGGGCGAGACGATTGCCCTGTTCCACTGCTCCATCGCCGCCGACAAGGAGAAGCTACCCTCGGGCCAGGCCTCGGTGCTCGTCATCTCCGAGAACCCCGTCTACACCTTCGACCCGAAGATGTGGCCGGAAGTCAAGGGCGTGAGCCAGAAGCTTGAGATCCCGCCCGGCCCGCGCAACCCCGTGGGCCTCTGCTGGATCGGGCTGAGCCTGCCGGGCTACGGCATCCACGGCTCGCCCGCCCCGGAGCTCATTGGCAAGACCGGTTCCCACGGCTGCTTCCGGCTGACCAATTGGGACGCCCTGCGGCTGGCGAGGATGGTGCGGGTTGGGACGCCCGTCTCCTTCTCCACCGGCCCCCGCTGATTCGGAGCGCAAGCGCGGCCACAATGAAGATCGGCATAATTCATCTGAGGCTGAGCCACAAGGGGGGCGCGGATAACCTCGTGGTCTGGGCCGCCAGCGGGCTGCGCAGGAGGGGCCACGCGGTCAGCCTCCTCACCTGCGCCTACGACGAGGCGCTCTGGCCCCGGGAGCTCCTCGCTGGCGTCGAGGTGCGGCTGCTGCGTCCGCCCCTCTCCTGGCTCAGGTCGGCGCGCCTGCGGCTGGAGTTCTTGGCCTGTGCCCTGAGGCGCAGGCTGCGGGGCCTCGACGTCGCCCTCTGTCACAGCGGGCTCACCCACGTGTGGTTCGCGCGGGCCAAGGGCGCCCGGGCCGACTTCCCCCGAGCCGCCTGGTTCTGCCACGACCTCCACCCGCGGCTCCACTGGCGGGAGGCCAGCCCGCGTCTCCACGCCTACGCCACAAACTCGCCCGCGCCGGGCCGCAACGCGCACCTGCTGGCCGAGGCCGAACGCCTGCGTCGCGCGGCGGCCAGGCGGGCCAACGACCGCAGCACGACCAGGAAGGCCCGGTGGGACGCCGAGGCTCTGGCCGCGATGGACGCCGTGCTGGTGAACAGCCGCTTCGCGGGCGAGAACTTCGCTCGGGCCTACGCGCGGGCGGCCGAGGTGTGCTATCCCGGCATCCCGCTCCCGGTGGGCGCCCGAGGCTCCCCCGCGCGCCGCGACTACGTGTGCGTCGTCTCGCGTCTTGCGCCCAAGAAGAACGTCCAGAATGTCATCGAGGCCCTCGACATCCTCGTTAATCGCTGGGGGCTGCGGGGGCTGCACCTGAAGATCGCGGGGACGGGCAGCGACAGGCCCGCCCTGGAGGCGCTGGTCGCGCGCCATCGCCTCGGCGAGCGGGTGAGCTTTCTCGGACTGGTGCCCGACGGCGACCTGCCGTGGGTCTACCGCGGCGCGCGGCTCGCCGTCTACGTGCCCGTGGACGAGCCGTTCGGCCTCGTGCCCCTCGAGGCGATGGCCTGCGAGACCCCGGCCATCGTCTCCGACCACGGCGGGGTCAGCGAGAGCGTCGTCCACGGCGAGACGGGTCTCCACGTGGACCCCTTCGACCCCGAGGCCATCGCATCGGCCATCCGAGAGCTCTGGGACGACGAGGCGCGGCGCTCGGCGATGGGCGCCCGGGGCGCCGCGCGGGTGCAAGAGCACTTCGGCCTCGACAGTTTCCTCGACCGCCTGGAGGCCAGGTTGTGAGGGGCGGAGTTGTCCACTCCCTGCTCATGGCGCTCCCCGCCTGGGCAAAGAGGCTGCGGGCGCAGCGCATCTCGGCCATCGTGGCCACCTACAACCGCTCGGCCTATCTGCGCCTTGCAATCGCCTCGCTCGAGATGCAGACGCGGCCGCCCGACGAGGTCGTGATCGCCGACGACGGCTCCGACCCCGAACACGTGGCCGTCACCCGACAGATCATTGCGGGCTCCCGCCTGAAGATCATCCACGCCTGGCAGGAACACCAGGGCTACCGCGTGGCCGCGAGCAACAACAACGCCGCGCGCCAGGCCACAGGCGATTGGCTCTTCTTCACCGGCTGCGACGCCGTGCTCTTTCCCGACGTCCTCGAGCAGCACATCGTGGCGAGCCGCTGGCGCCACTGGGTGAGCGGCTTCTGCCTGCGCCTCACGCCGGACGAGACGCGGCGGGTCACTGAGGCGATGATTCGCGAGCGGCGCCTGGAGGAGCTCTGGCCGGGCTGGGACGACCCGCGCTGCGCCGAGCTGCGCCACAACGGCGCCCGGCAGCGCTCGCGGGCCTTCCGCGCGGCGCGACGGCCCAGTGAGAGGAGGTTCCGAAGGCTCCCCCTCATCACCATCCAGGCCCTGGTGCCCAGGGAGGCCTTCGTGCGGGTCAACGGCTTCGACGAGACCTTCCAGGGCTGGGGGGACGAGGACATTGACCTCGGCTTGCGCCTCCAGATCGCCGGCGTGCAGGGCCGCATCGTCACCGAAACCAGCCGGGTCCTGCACCTCTACCACGAGCCGCTGCCGCTGTCGGTGGCCAACAGGAGATACTACTGGCGGCCGCGCAACGGGGTGTTCCGGTGCGACAACGGGCTGGTCAAGGGTGCGCCGCCGGACGCTCAGGAGCCCACGCGGTGAGTCGCTCTCGCCGACTCGCAGAGCTGGCCTGGGTCTTCGGGAAGCTGGGGTTCCTCGGCTTCGGCGGCCCCGCGCCGCTCATCGCCATGATCGAGGAGGAGACGGTAGCGCGGCGCGGGTGGCTGTCGCGCGAGCGGTTCCTCGACATCGTGGGTGCTACGAACCTGATTCCCGGCCCGAACGCCACGGAGATCGCCGTCCACGTCGGCTACATTCGGGTCGGCTGGCTGGGCCTGCTGGTGGCGGGCGCGGCGCTAATCGTGCCCGCAATGCTCATCACCGGCCTGTTTGCGTGGGCCTACGTGTGCTACGGGTCGCTGCCGCAGGTGGCCCCGTTTCTCTATGGCACGAAGCCTGCGGTGCTCGCGGTGATCGTGGCCGCGGTCGGCCGCCTGGGGCGCACGGCCGCGAGGGGCTGGCGGCTCGCCGTCACAGGGGCCGCGGTTGCGGCCGCTGCGTTCTGCGGTGCGAACGAGATTCTCGTTCTCTTCGCCGGCGGCCTCCTGGGCATGTGCTGGCTGCGGCTGGCCGGCGGAGGGCCGAGGGCGGGCGCGGCGGCCGGGGGCGCAGCGGCGGCCGCCTTTGGGCCGCGCGATGCGGTGGCAGGGGCCGTTGCAGTGGCCGCCGCGGGGGCGGGGGCGGGCGCGCTGTCTTTGTGGAAGCTGGGCCTTTTCTTCCTCAAGGTCGGCGCAACGCTCTACGGGACCGGCTACGTGCTCATCGCCTTCCTGGAGGGCGGGCTCGTGCACGAGCTGCGCTGGCTCACGCAGCAGCAGTTGCTCGATGCCGTGGCCATCGGCCAGATCACCCCGGGGCCGCTGCTGACGACGGCGACGTTTGTCGGCTACCTGCTCCTGCGGGTGCCGGGCGCGATAGTCGCCACGGTGGGGGTGTTTCTGCCGTCGTTTGTGTTCGTGGTCGTCCTCAACCCCGTGCTGCCGCGGCTGCGGCGCTCGGCGTGGATGGGGGCGTTTCTGGACGCCGTGAACGTCAGCTCCGTGGGGCTGATGGCGACGGTGAGCGTGAAGCTGGCGGGGGCGTCGCTGACCTCGTGGCCGGCGTGGGTCATCGCGCTAGCCGCGGGCGCCGTGGGGCTGCGGTGGAAGGTGGCCGGCACGTGGCTCGTTCTCGGCGGGGCCGTCGCCGGCTGGCTGCTCTCGCCTTGGGCCGGCGTGTAGAAGGCAAAGGGCTCGCAGGCGCCTGCCCGAAAGTTTCAATACGTTCGGGCGGCCAGGATAGTCAGGCGCAAGCCGTGTCCGATTCTCAGACGATTCACAGCGGCGGCGAGGTTCAGGACCAGGTCATCCTCCCCCTTCGTGTGGCGGCGGGGATATGCCTGAGGGGGATTCGCACGCGCCTGGGGCGGTCGGCCATCACGCTCTTCGGGGTCGCCCTCGGCGTGGCCTTCCTGATGGCCGTGCTATCGAGCTTTCACATACGGGGGGCGATGAGCGCCGAGGCCGCGCTCGCCCGCGACACCGAGCGGCGCATCGCCGCGCTACGCAGCGAGGTCGGCGCTCTTCGGGGCAAGACCTTTCTCGTCGCCGCGCGCGAGCCGACCCAGGCTGACGCCCTGTTCCTTGAGGCCCTGGAGGCGCAAGGCGCCATCCTCGCGCGGTTCCGCCAGGCCGAAGGGTCCAGGAGCGGGGCGAGCGCTCTCCTGGCATTAGGCGAGAAATACGAGGAGGAACTGCTCGCCTTGGGGCCGGAGTTGATGGCTGGGCAGCCGCTCGTCGTCTACAGGCCACCGAGGCCTGACGCTCTGGCGCGCTTGGCGGCAGGCGGCGCGCGGCTCAGGCACCTCGGCATCGAGCTTCGGCCCGACGAGGCTGCCCGCGCCGCCGAACGTGAACGGCAGGCACGCTATCGCATGCTCTGGATCGTCGCCGTCTCGCTCCTCATCACCGTGGGCTGCATTGCCAACGCCATGCTGATGTCGGTCACGGAACGGTTCCGCGAGATCGGCACGATGAAGTGCCTGGGCGCGCTCTCGAGCTTCGTGGTGAAGCTCTTCCTGATTGAGAGCCTGCTGCTGGGGCTCGCGGGCGCGGCGCTCGGCGCGGTGCTGGGCGCCCTCCTGCCCCTGGTGGCCTACGGCTACACGTTTGGGGCCGGCAAAGTCCTCGGGGCCGTGAACTTCGCTACGCTGGGCATCTATGGCCTCTTGTGCGTTGCGGCGGGCGTGGCGCTGGCGACAGTCGCTGCCATCTACCCAGCTCTCGTCGCCGCGAAGATGGTGCCCGCGGCAGCCCTGGCATCCAATGTATAGGGAAGTCGGTCGGTGGAGCCAAGCGCGAGCGCAATCCACAACCTGCTCTACGGGATGGACGACGCGGGCGCTCGCCGCGTGGTGGTGTCGGCGCGCGACGTCTGGAAGGTCTACCGGACGGGCGAGGTCGAGACCCCGGCCCTCCGCGGCGTGTCCCTCGACATCTTCGCCGGCGAATACCTCTCCATCATGGGACCCTCCGGCAGCGGCAAGAGCACCTTCTTCAACATGATCGGCGGGCTCGACAAGCCGACCTCCGGCAAGGTATTCATTGATGAGGTGGACATCGCTCAGCTCGACGCCTTCGAGCTGGCCTGGCTGCGGTGCCGAAAGGTGGGCTACATTTTTCAGACCTTCAACCTCATCCCTGTGATGACTTGCCTTGAGAACGTGATGCTGCCGATGGTCTTCGCGGGGCTGTCGAGCGACGACGCGCGCGACAAGGCGGTGGGGCTGCTGCGGCTCGTTGGCCTCGGGGAACGGCTCAAGCACAAGCCGCCCCAGCTCTCGGGCGGCCAGCAGCAGCGCGTGGCCGCCGCACGGGCCCTGGCCAACGACCCCGCCATCGTGCTCGCCGACGAGCCGACCGGCAACCTCGACCTGAGGACCGGCGCGGAGATCATCGCGCTCCTCCAGCGCCTCAAGGCCGAGAGAGGCGTCACCATCGTCAGCGCCACCCACGACATGAAGATGCTCGCCGTCTCCGACCGCGTGGTCTGGATTCGCGACGGCCTGTGCGACCGAATCGAGGAACGCAAGGACCTGGAGATCAAGGTGGGCGAGATCCGATGACGAGGCGCAGCGACACTATCATCCAGGCCCGCGGCGTGAAGCGCATCTACCGCCTCGAGGGCGAAGAGGTCCACGCCCTGCGCGGGATTGACCTCGACGTCGCACGCGGCGAGTACCTCTCCATCATGGGACCCTCCGGCAGCGGAAAGAGCACGCTGTTCAACATGATCGGCGGCCTCGACCGCCCCACGGAGGGGGAGATTCTCCTCGACGGCAAGCCATTCTCCTCGCTCACCGAGCGCAAGCTCGCCTGGCTCCGCTGCAACCGCATTGGGTATATCTTCCAGACGTTCAACCTGTTGCCGACGCTGAGCGCGCTGGAGAACGTGCGCCTGCCGCTCGTCTTCGCCGGCAGGCCCCTCGCGGAGGCCGACCGCCGCGCCGCGGCCATCCTCGAGCGCGTCGGCCTCGGCCACCGCCTCCACCATCGGCCCGCCGAGCTCTCCGGCGGCCAGCAACAGCGCGTCGCCTGCGCCCGCGCGCTCGTCAACAACCCCGCCGTCGTGCTCGCCGACGAGCCGACAGGCAACCTCGACCTCAAGACCGGCGAGGAAATCCTCGCACTCCTGCGCGAGCTCCAGGCCGAGCGAGGCACCACCATCGTCTGCGCCACCCACGACATGAAGATGCTCGCCGCCTCCGACCGCGTCATCTGGATTCGCGACGGCCGGATCGAGCGCATCGCCCTCCGAGCCGAGCTCCAGATCAGCATCGGCACAATGGATGGTCAGACGGTCGCGTGATGTATCAGTCGTCCGGCGGCAACTCCGCCGTGATCGCGGCCACCACGGGGGCGATGATGCTGCCCGTTGTGGCGATCTCGATCCGCTCCAGCTTGCTCTTGGGGTTGGCCGCGATGCGGAGGAGGCGCAGGTGGGACCGCCCCAGGTCCAGCACGCGGGCTGACCCTGGCACGTCGGCCTTGCCGATGTAGTCTGCCAAGTGCTCGCCGTTGACCCACTGGACCTCCTGCGACGGGGCGTCGTCGTAGCGCAGGCGGACGACGGCGCCGACCTTGCGGTCCCGTGACCACGGGAACGCCCAGCCCGCCACGCCGCCCAACACGTGGAGCGCGCGGCAGCGGAAGCCGACGGGGATCGCCACGCTCGCGGGATACTTGGCGGCCATGGCCTCCGGCGGCCCGCCCCTGAGAATCAGCAGGTTCCGCCCGTTGTTCTTCGCGGGGTCAATGACCTCGAACGGGATGCCGCGAAACGTGTAGGCGCCGTAGCGCGGGAACGGGAAACAGTCGGCGCTCAACGCCGGGCTGACAAACAGGCCGCGCCCGTCGTTCGAGTGCACGTTCGCCACCCCCGCGATGTCCACCGCCCGGAACCTGCCGCTCGTGGCCTCGGGGAGCCAGACAGCGTAGGCGTCGCGGCGGCCGCGCCGCCCGCGTTTCTCGACCTCGTCCCGATACCAGGCGCCGATGTTGGCGAAGGGGAGCAGTGTGGCCAGCGCCCGCTTGCCGTCGGCGAGGGCGATGCGGACGCGGTAGGCCGGGCCGAGGGCGCGGGGCGGCGTCTCCACCGGCCTCGTCTCGCCGTCGCCATCGGGCGCGATGCCCGCGAGGCCGGGGAGCGGCTCGCCCTTCCCGTCGCGGATGAGCGCCTGGCGCGTCGCCGTGTCGCACCAGATGCTATCGAGCGCGAAGACGAGCGGGCCGCGGCACAGGCACCTCAGGCCATCGTTGCCGTGCCCGCCAGCGACCCAGCGGGCCTCCATCGGCAGCGTCACCACCACGCGGTCGCCCTGCTTCCATTCGCGCGCTATGGCCACATAGGTGGCCTCGCGCTTCGGCCGCTCGGGCAGCGGCTGGCCGTTGACCGCGACGGAGGGCTTCTCGCACCAGCCAGGCAGGCGCAGCCGCAGCTCGAAGCGCTCCGCCCGCGCGGGCGAGACCGCGATCTCGACCTTCTCGCCCACGGGGTAATCGGTGAGCTGGCGCAGCGTCAGCTCGGCGCCCGAGGCGAGCCTGGTGCTGAGGGTGGACGCGACGTATTGGTTGACCACGACGCCGCCGCGTGTGAGGCCGTAGATGAAGGTGGGCACCTTTGCCATGATGCGCGGGCCGCTCGACGAGCAGCAGTCCGGCCCCGTAAACCAGCCCTCGGGCTTCCACCCCGCCAGCGGCGTGTGGTAGCGCCAGCCGTCCCCGTCCGCCGCCTGCGCGGCGAGCAGGTGGTTCCAGACCAATCGCTCGATGAGGTCGGCGTGCGCGGGGTCGCCGGTGAGCTCCAGGAGCCGTTGGTTGAGCTCGAGCCAGGACATCGTGGCGCAGGTCTCGCACACGCTGCCGGCGTTGGGCAACTCGTGCTCGGCGCGATAGGTTTCGCCGACGCTGACGCCGCCCGTAACGTAGGAGCGGCTGGCGACGACCTCGCCCCAGGCGCCCGTCACCTTGCGGAGCAGCGCCCGCTCGCCCGTCGCGCGATACTGCTCCAGGAGCGCGAGCAGGTTCATGTGGAGCGTGTGGGCGTGGACGTTTGGCTGAATCTCGTGCAGCCGCATCTTGCCCTCGGCCACGAGGTCGAGGTTCGAGAGCGTCCCGCATCCCGACCAGCGGTCAATCCGGCTCGCCACCCATCGGCTCCAGTCGAGGAACCGCCCGTCGCCCGCGACGCGGGCGAGCCGCGCCATCGGATGGGCGAGCAGCGCGCCCTCGAGCCCGAAATGCTCCGGGTGGCCAGCGACAGTGACCTCTCGGGGCAGGGGAAAGAACTCGGCCTTGCCGGGGGCGATCTTCTCGATGAAGAACTCGCCCAGCCGCTTCGCCGCCGCGAGCGCCTCGTCGCTCCGCCAGCACTCCTTCGCCGTCACGAGCGCATGGAGGGTGAAGTACAGCTCGTAGGGGTCCATGCCGCGCAGCGGCTTGAGGTCGGTGCGGACCTTGGGGTCGGTCACGCCCAGGTAGCCGCCCGGCTCCTGCGCGGCCAGGAGGCGCTTGAGCACCCCCTCGGCCTTCGCCCGAAGCTCAGCGTCCCCCGACTGCTCCGCCGCCTCGATGGCCGCCTCGAGCCACTTGCCCGGCTGCTCCCCGAGCCAGAACCAGTCGCGATACGTCTTCTCCTCCACCATCCTCACGAAGCGTTCGACATCGAACCTCAGCAGATGCTCGGCGTTCCCCCGCAGCCGCTGGCCGAGGAACCCGCCGACCTCGGCCACCGCCCCCGGCGGCACCGCCTCCTGGGCCGGGGCGACTTCGGCGCCCAGCGAAGAGAGATTGACCGCCAAGACGCCAAGGACGCCAAGAAGAGCGAACTGAGAGCGGGGCCGGGACCGAACCTCCACGGGACCGTCAAAGGCATTCACCCGCCGCATCCCTCTTGCTCTTGGCTTCAATCCTGGCTCCCTTCTCTTCCTCTCGGCGTTCTTGCCGTCTCGGCGGTCCAATGGCATTTATGGGGTCCATTTGATATGATCGTCGCCCAAGTGTCAACCGCGACCGCAATCCTCAGGAGGCCGCCGCAATGACCAGCCGCGAACGCTATCGGGCGGTGACGCACTATCAGCCCTTCGACCGGCTCTTCCGCCACGAGATGGGGCCTTACCCGGAAACGCTCAAACGCTGGCACGCAGAGGGCCTGCCCCGCGATGATTCCTATCAGCGCATCGTGGGCTACGACCGCTTCGAGACCGCGCCCGTCAACGTCGGCCTCGCCTGGGGCTTCGACTACGAGACCCTCGAGACGACCGCCACATATGAGGTCTACCGCGACGGCGACGGGGTCATCAAGAAGAAGCTCCGCGATGTCCCGCCCCCCGCCATGCCCAAGTACGTCGAGTTCCCGCTCAGGGACCGCGAGACCTGGCGGAAGGTCTTCCTCCCGCGTCTCAACCCGGAGAGCCCGAACCGCATCTCGATGCACTGGGCGTCGCTCGTCAAGCAATACGCCGTGCGCGACTTCCCCCTCGGCGTCTCGGCCGGCTCGATCTTCGGCTGGATTCGCAACTGGATGGGCGTCGAGAACGTCGCCGTCATGCTCTACGACGACCCGGCATTCGTCCAGGAGATGATGGACTACATCGGCGACCTCGTCGTCGAGGTGCTCAAGAAAGTGGTGTTCGACGTGCAGTTCGACTTCGCCGTGATGTGGGAGGACATGGCCTACAAGACCGCATCACTGATCTCCCCGCGACACGTTCGAGCGATGATGCTGCCCAACTACCGCAAGATCACCGACCTCCTGCACCGTGCGGGGGTGGACATCGTGATGCTCGACAGCGACGGCAACGTCGAGGAGCTGATTCCCCTCTGGCTCGAGGCCGGTGTGAACTACATCTACCCGATGGAGGTCGCGGCGGGGATGGACGTCGTGGCGTTGCGGAAGAAGTTCGGCCGCGACCTCATCATGGGCGGCGGGATGGACAAGCGCGTCCTCGCCTGGGGCGACCGCAAGGCCATTGACGCGATGATTGAGGAGAAGCGCGACCTCATGCTCGAGGGCGGCTACATCCCCGGCTGCGACCACGCCATCCCGCCCGACATCTCTTGGGCCAACTTCCTCCACTACCGCGAGAAGCTGGCCTCGATTGCATAGCGCTGCCTCGGTTCCACCGTGCCGCCGCTCTGTCGCTGCCCACACGTGAGCCCAGCAACCGCGTGTGCTTCCGGCTTCTTGACGTGTCAGGCACAACGCCCGCGGCGAGCCCGACACGACGCCCGCGAGGCCGCGAGGTGCCTGGCACGCTGCCAGCATGCTGGTCGCCTGCTGCCAACGTGCTGCTCGTGCCTGGCACATCCCAATGAGGGCGGCGCGGCGGAAGCGGGGCGGGGCTTGCGCGCGGCGGAGGAGTTGGCTATCATCCCGGACGACTGGGGCGGGGCTAGGCGACGGAGGGTGTCGGCCATGGCTTGGGTCGGTCTGAGGCTGGGGGCTGTGGCTGTGGCGCTCGCTGCCGCGTGTCAGCGCGTCGGGGCAGGGGCGGTGCCCGACGGGCGGTCGCTGTATCAGGAGTTCGAGGCGCTCAATACGGTGGAGAACCTGGCCTACCGCTACCTGGGGGGCGAGCTGCCAGACTTCATCAAGCATCAGACTGAGCTGTTGGGCCAGATGGCGGCCCTGCCGCCCAGCGAGGCCGTGCCCATCCTGCTTAGGGTTGCTAGCGAGCATCTGGAGCGCGTCGAGGCGCTGAGCGCGGCGCAGCACCGAATGTCGCCGCTCGTGGCCCTCCAGGTGCCGCTGGCGGATGCGCTGGCGCTCCACGCCGGCTCGCCGGAGGTCCGCCGCACCATGGCGCAGTTCGCCAAGTCGCCGCGTGTCAAGGAGTTCGCCCGCGGGCGGGCGCTCGATGCCCTGGTCGGGCATCAGCTCGGTCAGATTGAGGCGAAGGACGACCCGACGGGGCGGAGCCGAGCGCGGGCGTTGCTGGCAACCTTGATCGATCAACTCACCGTGTCCGAGGTGCTGCGTGCCCCCGGGCGGCTGCGGGCCGTGAGCCGCCGCGCCGCGGCCATCGCCAGGGACGGCCCGGAGACCTTCTGGCGGGCGCTGGATGCGGCGGCAGAGACCCCCGCCCAGAGCTATGCGGCCGCTACCGCTCTGGCCACGGCCTGCGCGGAGAAAGACGCCGCGGGCGCGGCGCTGACCAAGGACGAGCGCGAGCTTCTCCTTGCCGCCTGCGAGGCCTGGCTGAAGCAGTTCCGCCCAGTTGCGGCCAAGGAGGATCATCCCAGCGATCTCCTTGGCCACGTGCTGATGCGGCTGGCGATACGCGACCGCGACGGCGTCCTGGCGCGCCTCTTGCGCGAGCACGGCGTCATCCCCGCCCCGTGAGCGACCATGGCCCCGCGGCGCTCCTCAGCGGGCGCCTCCGCTGTTCGCCTCCGCTGAACGCCCCGCTTGAAGCTGGCCGCCGCGCGCGCTAGAATGTCGCCCGTCGGCTCTCTGGCCGCTCCCCATCCCCCTCGGGCTCAGGAGGCTCCGCCATCGCCCCCTTTACGATCATCGGCGAACGCATCAACATGACGCGCAAGAGCATCCGGGAGAGGGTGCAGGCGCGCGACGCGGAGTTCATCGCCGCCCAGGCCAAGAAGCAGGCGGCGGCGGGCGCGACGCACATTGACGTGAACGCCGGCGGCGAGCCGGCCCGCGAGGCGGACGACATGGCCTGGCTCACCGAGGTCGTCGCCGCCGCCACCGCCCTGCCGCTGTGCTTCGACTCCACGAGCCCCAAGGCCCTTGAAGCGGGGCTGCGCCTGTGCAACCGCCCGGGCACCATCATCAACTCGATCACGGGCGAGCGTGACCGCCTCAAGAGCATCCTGCCCCTCGTCAAGAAGCACGGCACGGGGGTCGTGGCGCTGACGATGAACGACGCGGGGATGCCGGAGGACCTTGAGGGCCGCCTGGCGATCACCCGCGCCCTGGCCAAGGCGGTGATGGCCAAGGGCATCGGGCTCGACCGCGTGTACTTCGACCACCTCGTCCGCCCCGCCTCCACCAATCCCGGCCAGGCCCGCCACATCCTCGAGGCCGTGCGCGCCACGCGGGCTGAGTTCCCTGAGGCACACATAGCCCTGGGCCTGTCGAACATCTCCTATGGCCTGCCGAACCGCAACAACCTGAACCGGGCATTTCTCGCCATGCTCATCGCCGCGGGCGCCGACGGCGCGATCATTGACCCCTGCGAGGAGGGGATGATGGCCACGCTGCTCTCGGCCCGCGCGGTGCTCGGGCTCGACGAGTTCTGCATGGAATACATCGCGGCCTACCGCGAGGGAAAGCTGGGGGAGAAGAAGGGCGCGTGACCCGTGACGCGTGACGCGTGATGCGCAGGTCCTGGAACCGTGGCTACGTGCAGGTCTACACCGGTGAGGGGAAGGGAAAGACCACGGCGGCGCTCGGCCTAGCGCTGCGGGCCGCGGGACATGGGCTGCGCACCTACGTCGGCCAGTTCATGAAGGGTCGGCCGAGCGGCGAGCACGAGGCCGCGAAGCGCCTCGGCGGCCTCATCACCATCGAGACGTATGGCAGCGGCAGATTCCTCGACCCCGCCCAGCCGCCCGACGCGGGGGAGGCTGCCCGCGCCCGCGAGGGCCTGGGCCGCGCCCGCGCGGCCATGCTCTCGGGCGAATACCGCATCGTCGTCCTCGACGAGGTGTGCGTGGCCATCGCCTTCGGCCTGCTCACAACCGCCGAGGTGCTCGCTTTCGTCCGCGAGCGGCCCGAACCCGTCGAGCTGATCCTTACTGGCCGCCAGGCCCCGCCTGAGCTCATCGAGGCCGCCGATCTCGTCTCCGACATCCACGCCGTCAAGCACTACTTCGACCGGGGGGCGGGTGCACGTGAGGGGATCGAAGAATGAGGCATTCACTCCGTTCCTGCCTTCCTGCATTCCTTATTGCTTCTTCCTCATTCGCTTGCGCGGGTGAGGTGGCGGCCGTGGCCGAGGCCATCCGCGCCGAGGCGGTGCGGCGGAACGACGACAGGGAGGGCCGCCCCCTCCCGCTGGCGTCCCACTGGTGCTGCGGCAAGCACCCCCTCTCGCAGGGCTGGGCGCCCGCGCATCAGCTCGCCCTCATCGAGCACGGGCATCACCTCCTCCCCTGGTTCGCCCATCCGCCCCTTGACGCGCAGCTAGGCAAGGAGGGCCTCGATGCCTTCCTGAAGTACTACGAGGAGCCGATCAAGCGCGCCGCCGAGCTGAGGCTCCCGCTCACCATCGTGGGCACGCAATGGGAGTGCCTGCTGTCGGCCGAGCCCTACATCAAGCTGGAGCCTGAGAGGAACCCCAACGTCGTGACGCCCGAGGGCAAGGTGCGCAAAGAGGTCTGCCCCTTCGGGCCGGTGGACCTGTGGGAGGAGGTCGGGCGCAAGTGGACCGACAACCCTCAGCTCAAACGCCTCCAGGCCTGGCACCCCGACCCGCCGCTGGTCATCTTCCTGTCCAACAACGAGCACCCGAAGCTCCGCTGGCACAAGGCCGAGGAATCGAAGCGCTACCTCGACAAGTATGGTAAGGGCAAGGACGACGACTTCAAGCGGCGCGTGGTGGCCGAGGGCTGGATCGAGCGCTACCGCGCCCTCCAGAAGGGCATGCGCGAGGGCCTGGCGGCCCAGGGCTGGCGCGACAAGGCCCTCTTCGTCGGCTACGAGGCATTCGGCCCCGACCACATGGGCCGCTGGGGCGGTTGGCCCAACTACTCGCTCCACTCCAAGGGCCGCATATCGCCCCATCCCCTGATGTGGGACGGCGGCAGCCCGTCCTACTACACCCACGACTGGAACCCCAGCCGCGACTGCACCGTGTGGAGCCCGCAGCTAGAGTTCATGAACCTCGTCTTCATGCAGCGGGAGGCCTGGCGGCTCAATCCGGGCTTCTGGGTGGAGTTCTCGGTCTGGGACGGCTACGACGGCCCGCGGCGCGAGAAGGAGTATCCCTCGCCCCGCACGCTCTATCGGCTCAAGGGGCAGGCCTACAACCCCGAGCGCTACGGCGGCTTCGTGCAGTTCGGCATGTGGCTCCTGCGCCCGCGGGCGGTGCGGGAGTACCGCGGCTGGACCTTCCCCGCCGAGGAGGGGTTGCCCTACTTCATGGCCATCGTCGAGGCCGTTGACCGGGTGCATGCCAACGCCACGCTGCGGAAGTTCTGGCGCCAGGGCGAGCTGGTGCCCAACCGCGCCCGCAAGCACCACTACCAGGCCGGCATCCCCGACGAGTGGAAGGATGTGGACCGCTGGTTCCTGCTCGACGCGGACGTGAACCCGCAGGAGTTCCCCTGGGAGCTGCACTGGGACGTCGCGGTCTACTCGCTCGCACTCGTGATGGGCAAGGCGCCCGAGCGGCAATGGCTCCTCTACGCTCACTCGCCCGTCAAGCAGCGCAAGGGCGTCAAGCTCACCATCCCAGGCTATCGGCAGGTCGCGGTGGACACCTCCCCCGCAGGCGTCTTCTACCTTGTGGACGAGAGGACCGGGCGGGTCGAGGCGGTGAAGTAGGCTCATGGGCACTTGACAGGACGCGCGTACCGGGTACGCTAGTGGGCGAAGGGAAGGTGCAGCCCGCGCCAAAGGTCAGAGTTCCGTGGAGCGCCCCAAAGGACCTTTGGGATCGCCTGGGCGGGTTCGCGCGTGACAGGGCGGTGTGCCGAAGCAGCGTGGCCGAGGGCGCCCTGAAGGAGCACTTCTGGCACGCTGATGGGAGACTCGCGAAGGAGCCCTCCCGCGCCTCGCCTGCCCGTGGAGGGAAGAAGGAGAAGTGTCTGCATGGTGAACATCGGGATCATCGGGTGTGGGGGCATGGGCAGGCATCACACGAAGTCGCTCCAGGCGATCGAGGGGGCGAAGGTGGTGGCGTGCGCGGACGCCAACGCGCAGGCGGCGCAGGAGCTTGCCCAGGCCAACGCCATCCCCGATGCCTGCGACGACTATCGCCGCATCCTCGACCGCAAGGACGTCCACGCCGTGTTCGTGTGCACGCCGACCTTCACCCACCGCGAGATCGTGGTGGCCGCGGCCCAGGCGGGCAAGGAGGTCTTCTGCGAGAAGCCCCTCGCCCTCACCGTGGCCGATTGCCGGGCGATGCTCGATGCATGCAAGGCCGCCAAGGTGCAGCTCATGGTCGGCTTCGTCCGGCGCTTCGACAACCACTGGGGCAAGGTGCGCGAACTCATCCAGGCCGGGGCCGTCGGCCGCCCAGTCGTCTGGCGCCAGTGCAACGCCGGCTCCTGCCCCAAGTCCCCCTGGTATATGTTCAAGGACCAAGGCGGCGGGCCGCTGATTGACGGGGCCGTGCACACGTATGACTTCGCCCGGCACATCTGGGGCGAGGCCGCGGCCGTGTGGGCCGACATGACCCGCCTGCGCCGCGACCGCACGGCTTGGGACACTGGCACCGCGGCCATCCGCTTCCGCAGCGGCGACGACCTGGTGCTCTCGTGGTCGTGGGGCTTGCCCGCGGGCGTGAGCGCCGGGGGGTTCACCGACGCCTTCGGCCCCGACGGCGCCATCCTCTTCTCGACCCCGCCCGAAAAGCTGCCGCCGGGCTGCCCGCCCGAGGACTTCGGCGGCGTCACCATCATCCGTGAGGGCGGCGCCACCGAGGTCGCCACCTTCCGCAAGAACAACATGTTCGGCGAAATGGTTAGGGCCTATGTGAAGGCCCTTGCCGACGGCGCGCAGGTGCCCATCCCCGGCGAGCACGGGCTGAAGGCCACCGAGATCGCCTGCGCCGTCTTCGCCTCCAGCGAACAGCGCCGCTGCGTGGAACTCACCTAAGGGGTTGCCTCGATGGCTATGGGCTTCGGAATGATGGAGCTTCTCTTGCTCCTCCTCAGCGGCGGCGGCCTGGGAAATGAGTTGTTGGACTACCTGCCGGCCAATGCCTACTGGAAGGCCAAGGGCACAAGGCCATCAAGGCCGCTGTTGCCATCGTCGAGAAGAGCATCAAGGACGGCATCTCCGAACTCAAGAAGGTCAAGGCCGACGACGAGTTCGTCGGGAAGATGAAGCCCATGCAGGACAATGTGGCGAGCTTCCTCGAGAGCATCCGCATCGCCAACGCCGGCACCAAAGTCACCCTCACCGCCACGCTGAAGGGGCCGACCTCTGCCCTGCTGATGCCGATGCTCATGCTCTTCGGCGCCCGCAGCGCCCGCGCGAGTCCGCCGCCGGCCGCCGTGGATCAGGCCATGCCAGAGCCGGGCCGAGTTCCGAGGTAACCATGCTAGACCGCTCGTTCTACGCCCGTCCCGCGCTCGACGTGGCCCGCGACCTGCTTGGCCTCGTGCTCGTGCGCCGCGAGGCCGCGGCCACGCTCGCCGGCCGCATCGTCGAGGTCGAGGCATATGTGGGGGTCAACGACCGCGCCTCCCACGCCTGGCGCGGCAAGACCGCCCGCAACGCTGCGATGTTTGGGCCGCCCGGCCACGCCTACGTCTACTTCACCTACGGGATGCACTGGTGCCTGAACCTCGTGACCGACGCGGAGGGGGTCCCTGCGGCCGTGCTCTTGCGCGCCATCGAGCCACTCGAGGGCATCGAGCTGATGCGTGCCCGCCGGCCCAAGGCGCGCAAGGACGCGCAGCTCACCAGCGGCCCAGCCCGCCTGTGCCAGGCATTCGGGATTGACGGCTCGTTCAACGGCGCCGACCTGTGCGCGCCCGACGCCTCGCTCTACGTGGAGGACCGCGGCCTCGGCCACGGCCCCATTGTGGCCGCGCCCCGCGTGGGCGTGGACTACGCGGGCAAGTGGGCGAGGGAGCCCTTCCGCTTCTACGACGCCGCCAGCCCGTTCGTCTCAGTGAGGGGGACGGAGGTCAGTCCGCAGTGACGGCCCTTGCGGCGACACAGCGGCCCCTCCTGCGCGTTTGCGGCCTCTGCAAGGAGTTCCAGCGCCCGTCGCCAGCGACGGGCACCCGCCGCGGGCCGTGGCGGCGGGGCGGCGCCGTGCTGCGGGCGGTGGACGGCGTGGACCTGGAGGTGCGGCGGGGCGAGTGTGTCGGCCTCGTGGGCGAATCGGGCTGCGGCAAGACGACCCTCGGGCGCGCGCTCCTGCGCCTCATCGAGCCCGACGCCGGCTCCGTGGAGTTCGACGGCGCCGACCTCATGGCGCTAGCCCCCGCGGAGTTGCGGGCCTTCCGCCGCCACGCGCAGATCATCTTCCAGGACCCCCTAGGCTCGCTCAACCCGCGCTTGACCGCGGGCCAGGCCATCGCCGAGGGCATCCGCCTTCATCGCCTGCGCAGCGGTCGCACGGCGGTCCGCGAGCGGGTGCGCGAGCTATTGCACCTGGTCGGCCTCCCGCCAGGAGCAGAGGGGCGCTATCCGCACGAGTTCTCCGGCGGCCAGCGCCAGCGGGTGGGCATCGCGCGCGCGCTCAGCGTTGAGCCCAGCTTCATTGTGTGCGACGAGCCGGTCTCGGCACTCGACGTCTCGGTGCGCGCGCAGATTGTCAACCTCTTGCGCGACCTCCAGCGCCAGTTGGGGCTGGCCTACCTCTTCATCGCCCACGACCTGGCCGTCGTGCGGCACCTGTGCGACGCCGTGGCCGTTATGTATCTGGGGCGAATCGTCGAGCAGGCCGCGGCCGACGAGCTCTTCGCCTCCCCTGCCCACCCCTACACCATCGCACTGCTGTCGGCCATCCCTGTGCCCGACCCGACGGTGCGGGGCCGTCGGCTCGTGCTCCAGGGCGACGTGCCGTCGCCCATCAGCCCCCCGCCCGGTTGCGCATTTCATCCCCGCTGCCCCGTGGCCGAGGGGGTGTGCCGCATCGAGCGCCCAGAGCTGCGCCAGGTCCGGGCGCCGCGAGCGGGCGAGCCGTCGGGCCACCTCGCTGCCTGCCACTGCCTCCAGGCCGCCCGCGACCTGGCACGCGATGCGCTGGGTGGCTCACGGCTTGGCGGGCAGTAGCTCAAGGAAGGGCGGCCACCCAATCAGGCGGGGTCATGCACCTGACGTTGCCGGGGCAACGCTCGAGCATCTCGGCGTCCCAGGTCACGAGCGTTGTGCCGGCCGCTTCAGCGACTGCAACGTACACGGCGTCGGCGCCCTTGAGGCGCTGGTTGGCCGCGACCCAGGCGGCCTGCTCAGCACGAGCGGCGTCCAGCGCCACGAGATGGAGGTTGGCCGTGTCCAGCATTGCATGAACCAGCCGCACGGCCAGCTCCGGGTCGCCCGTTTCCCGGGCCAGTGCCGCCACGGACTCTGGCAAGACAAGGGTAGGGCAAACGAGTGGCACGGATGCTGATGCGGCCCTAAAGAGGAACTCGCGACTCGGGAGATGATGCACGTCGTTCTTCCGAGCAGCCGCAACGAACACGCTGGCGTCCACGGTGCAGCTCACCGGCGCATCTCCGAGACGACCTCGACGGCGCTCTTGTCGCTCTTCCAGGCCTTCCCCACGGCCTCAGCCAGCGCGTCCCACTCGGCCTCCCAGTCTTCGAGCGACTTAGCCTGACGCTGGGTGCGTCGAAGCGACACGACGAGCGCCAGCGGCTCGCCGCCCGGGTCAACGACGGTGACGGTCTGACCGAATTCCATGCCCTCAAGCATCTCTTTGAGGTTCCGCGCCGCGGCCTCCAGTGGGACGGCTGTCATGTGCGCGCTCCTTATCTCCGATTGCAGCCTCGCGCCTTGAGTATACCACAGCCTTGACGGGTTGCAAACAGCACGAATCGCGCTACACTATGGGCAGGTGCTGACCGTTTCCGCAGGCAGGAGAGAGCGAATGGCAGGCTCGGTCATCGCGGCGCAGCTCTACACGGTGCGGGAGTTCACAAAGACGCCCGCGGACATCACTGCGACGCTGAAGAAGGTGGCCAGGCTCGGCTACGAGGCCGTGCAGCTCTCGGCCCTCGGACCGATGGACCCCCAGGAACTGCGCCGCGTGTGCGACGGCGAGGGGCTGAAGATCTGCGCGACCCACATCGGCTACGAGGCCATGCGCGACACGCCCCAGGCGGTGATTGACCTTCACCACACCTACGGCTGCCCCTACGCGGGCATCGGCGGGCTGCCTAGCAGCTACCGCAGCGCCGAGGGCTTCCTGCGCTTCGCACGCGAGGCATCCGAGGTCGCCCGCCGCCTGGCCGAGGGCGGAATCAAGTTCGTCTACCACAACCACAGCTTCGAGCTCGAGCGGTTCGGCGACCGCACGGGGCTGGCCATCCTCTACGAGGAGAGCGACCCGCGCTACTTCCTCTCGGAGATTGACACCTACTGGATACAGCACGGGGGCGGGTCGCCCGCGGCCTGGGTGCGCCGGCTCAAAGGCCGCGCCCCCTGCCTGCACCTGAAGGACATGACGAACAAGGGCGGCCAGCAGCTCATGGCCGAGGTGGGCGAGGGAAACCTCGATTGGCCCGACATCCTGGCCGCCGCACGCGACGCCGGCACCGAATGGTACATCGTGGAGCAGGACACCTGTCAACGCGACCCCTTCGAGAGCCTGGCCATCTCGCTGCGCAACCTCAGGGCGATGGGCCTGCACTAGGCTGGCGCAAATCGCCCCATGTGCTATAATGGCGGCGAGCCGCAGCTCTCACCCCGGAGGCGCAAGCAATGGCACAAAGCGTCGAATACCCCGAATGGACGGCGGAGGAGTGGACCTCCGCGTGGACGATCCACGTCGGCAAGGCGTATCGCTGCGAGAAGTGCGAGACGATGATCATGGTGACCAAAGGCGGGGTGGGCACCCTGGAGCCCATCTGCTGCGGGCAGCCGATGAAACTCGTCGAGCGGCCCGACTCCATCGCCGAGGAATAGGACTTCACCCCATGGCCACCCAGAACAGCAATTTCGCGGGCCAGGTCTACCGCTGCCCCGTGTGTGGGGCGGAGGTAAGCATCATCCGCGGCGGCCGCGGCCCCCTGGCGCCCCGCTGCTGCAATCAGCCGATGGTGTTGCTCCCTAAGCTCCACGCGACCTACGTCTGCCCCGTCTGCGGCTCCGAGGTCATGGTCATCCACGAGGGGGCCGGCCAGCTCGCCCCGCGCTGCTGCAACAGGCCGATGGTGCGCCGTCGGCGCGCCGCGTGAGGAGGGGAGCACGATGGCTGAAGGCTTCGATTGCGACGTGGTCATCATCGGCGGCGGCTGCGCCGGCCTCACCGCGGCCATCTACACCTCGCGCGCCATGCTCAAAACCATCCTGCTCGACAAGGGCCAGCCCGGCGGCCAGCTCGCCACGACCCACGAGGTGGAGAACTACCCCGGCTTCCCCGACGTCATCATGGGGCCGGAGCTGATGGAGCGCTTCGTCCAGCAGGCCGTCCGCTTCGGCACCGAGGTCCGCTACGCCGAGGTCGCCGCCATCGCGGCCGACCACCCCGTCGTGCGCGTCGTGCGCACCGACAAGGGCGAGGTCCGCTGCAAGGCCGTCATCGTGGCCAGCGGCGCCGACCCCAAGACCCTCGGCGTCCCAGGCGAGGACCGCTTGCGGGGGCGGGGCGTGTCCTACTGCGCCACCTGCGACGCCCCGTTCTTCCGGGGCAAAGATGTCGCCGTCGTCGGCGGCGGCAACACCGCCGTGGACGAGGGCAACTACCTCACCAAGTTCGCCCGCAGCGTCACCCTCATCCACCGCCGGGACAAGTTGCGCGCCGACGCGATCATCCAAGAGCGGGCGCTCAAGAACCCGAAGATGCGCTTCGTGTGGGACACCGCGCTCCTCGAGGTCGTCGGCGCCGAGGCCGTGGAGAAGGTGCGCCTCGTGAACCTCAAGACGGGTGCGGAGTCCGAGCTGGCGGTCCAGGGCTGCTTCATCCTCATCGGCACCAAGCCAAACACCGAGTTCCTCCGCGGCCTGTGCGAGCTGGACGCCTTGGGCTTCGTGAAGGTCAACGCCCGCAAGGAGACCTCGGTGCCCGGGGTCTTCGCCGCCGGCGACTGCGAGGACCCCGAATGGCGCCAAGCGGTGACCGCCGCGGGCTTCGGATGCTCCGCCGCTCTCGCCGCCAAGCGTTACATTGACGGTCTAGGATGAACCGCGAGATGGCCGACATCACAGTGCACTTCACCCGCAGGCCAGGCACGGAGGACGTGCCCCTTCCCAAATACATGAGCGAGCACGCGAGCGGGATGGACGTCTGTGCGGCGGTGGAGGCCCCCGTGACCATAGCCCCGGGCGAGGTGAAACTCATCCCCACCGGCCTCACCGTGGCCATCCCGCCCGGCTACGAGGTCCAGGTGCGGCCCCGCTCGGGGCTCGCCCTCAAGCACGGGCTCACCGTCGTCAACGCCCCGGGCACAATTGACAGCGACTACCGCGGTGAGGTCGGGATCATCCTCGGCAACGTCGGGCGCCAACCGTTCACCGTCGAGCGCGGCATGCGCATCGCCCAGCTCGTCGTCCAAAGGGTCATCCGCGCCGAACTCGTCGAGCGGGACACCCTTCCCGCCACCGCCCGCTCCTCCGGCGGCTTCGGCCACACCGGGCTGCTCGACGGCCCCGTTGTCGCCGAGCCGCGGGTGGGGTATGATGCCGTTGGGGGGGGCGCCAAGCAAGGTGGAGCCGTGGCCGAGACGATCCAGGAGCAATTCAAGTGGCTGTGCGACCACCCCGAGGAAGAGGCCAAGTACGCCGGCGAGTTCATCGCCGTCGCCGACGGCAAGATCGTCGCCCACGGGAAGAACTGCGGGGAGGTCATTGACGAGGCCACCAGGCTTGGATACGCCCAGCCGCTCATCGGCTATGCCTTTGGCGAAGAAACCTACGTTCTATGAGCAACCTGATGACCTTCCCCTTCAGGCCGGTGCACTTGCCGCGGTTGGGAATGGTCAGGCGCCCGATTATTCCTGCGATCGTCTCCGGCCCCACAGGGGTGCTTAGTGGGGCCTTCCTCATCGACTCGGGCGCAGACGTTTCCCTGATCCCCCATGCTCTGGGCAGCCGCCTCGGCCTCTCGGACGAGGGCGTACCCCGCGGGCTGTGCCGAGGCATCGGCAAGGGCATCGTGCCCTACTCTCTCTGCGCAGTCGGCCTGCAGGTCGGCCAAGTCCGTCTGCGGGTGCGGGTAGGGTGGTGCATGGCCGAAGGCTTCCCGCCTGTCCTCGGCAGGCTTGATGTCTTCGATCTCCTCGACATCGACTTCCGGCAAAGCGCCAACTGCCTCGTCGTGCGCCCAGCGGGGGCGCAGACCGCATGATAAGCTCGAGCGCCGCCTGAGCGCACTTCACGCCTCGGCGAACGGACCGGCCGCCGGCGGCTGGGCCGCTCGCGGCGGGTCGGGGCGCACGAACCACGCGGCGACCCCGCAGGCGAAGAACATCCCGACGGCCATCACCGTGAAGGGCGCCCACAGGCCGTAGGCCGCCGCCGCCTCCCCGCCCGCCCACGGCCCGAGCATCCAGCCAATCGAGCCCGCCGACGCCGAGACACCGAATGCCTTCCCGACGTTTCTGTCCGCCGTCGTGTGCCGGATGATCGCGTTGGCCGCCGGCAGCACCCCCGCTGCCCCCAGGCCCGCGAGCACCCGCAGCACGAGGAGGTGTTGGACGCTCTCAGCCAACAGGTAGGCCAGCGACACGAAGCCGCTGAAGAGGCACGAGAGGATGAGGAGGCGCTTGTGGCCCCAGCGGTCGCTCGCGTGTCCGAGGAGCAATGACCCCACGCCCGCCGCCGCGCCCCCAGCGGCAAACACCCCCCCGACGACGGTGTGCACGTGCGCCCCCTGGCCGTGCAGCTTCTCGACCAGGAGGCCAAACGTCGGGGCCGTGGCAGCGTTGGCAAACCGCAACGCCAGAAGCGTGAGCACCGCGGCCATGAACCCCGCCGACGCGAAGACCTGGGCAAACGTGCCCTGCCCGGCTCTGTCGGCCGCCGGCGCCGGCCGGAAGCCCTCGCGGGTGCCAAACTGCACCAGCAGCCCCCCGGCGAGCAGGAAGAGCGACGAGGCCGCAAACGTGGCCCGGTAGCCCAGCGCGTCGGCCACCACGCCCCCGAAGAGCGGGCCGATGGCGAACCCGATGTAGACGGCGGACTGTATGGCGCCGAGCGCGAACCCCATCCGCTCGCGCGGCGTCTCGCTCGCCACCAGCGCCACCAGCGCACCGATCGTCCCCGTCAGCGTTCCCTGGAGCAGCCGGAACGCCAGGAGATGGTAGACGTTTTGCGCTATGGACATCAGGAGGAGGACGAGGACGCCGCCGTACATGGAGCGCATGACCATGAGCCGGCGGCCGTAGCGGTCGGCCACCACGCCCCAGATGGGGGCGAAGAGGGCCATTGTGAGGCCCGCCGCAGCGTTCACATAGCCTGACCAGCGCGCCACCTCGGCCTCGCCGCTGACCCCCAGCTCGCGGATGTAGAAGGCCATGAACGGCATTGCCAGCGAGAAGCCGGTGATCGAGCAGACCTGGGCCGCGAGCGCGGCGTAGAAGGTCCTCTTCCACGAGCTCATGCGCACCCGAGCGCGGACCGCGGATTGTGGATTGCGGATTGCGGATTCCAGGCAATCGGCAATCGCGGATCGGCAATAGGCAATTCTCATGCCTTGCCGGGAATGGGCACCACATCGTCCTTCGGGGCCACGACCTTGCCGGCCTCGAAGTCCTCCGACGTGGTCGCATAGGCCCGGTCATAGAGGTCCGACTTCGCGGCGGGGTCCATGTACTCCTTCCACTCGATGCGCCGCCCCGTGTAGGCCGCGTCGCGGCCCATGATGGCCGACAGGGTGCTCTCCGTCACGTCCCGCGTGTGGTTGATCGGCTGGCCCTTCAGGAGGCTCGCCAGCAGCACGCAGTGCTCCTGCACGTACATGTTCATCGTCATCGGCACCTCGGGCGGCTTGACCCTCGTGCCGTCCCACAGCGTCACCCCCGTGCCGATGCGCGCCCAGCCCTTCTCGCCGACGAGGTGCACCCCGTTGCCCCAGCTCCAGCAGCCGTTGATCTGGCGGAGGAGGTTGTGGATGTGGACCTGGCCTGGGTACTCGAAGTCCACGCTGAACGAGTCGTACTGGTCGCCGGTCTGGCGTCGGTGGCGCGCGCCGGTGGCCACGGCGGCGATGGGCACCGCGCCCAGGCACCAGTTGAGCATGTCAATCGTGTGGACGTCTTGCTCGACGATATGGTCGCCCGACATTCCGGCGAAGTTAACCCAGTTGCGCACCATGTACTCGGCGTCGCTCATGCCCTCGGCGCGCGGGCGGGACCACAGGCGGCCCGTGCAGTAGTAGATGACGCCGCCGAGCGGCCGGCCGATGGCGCCCTCGGCGATGAGCTGGCGCATGGCGCCATAGCCCTTGTCGTGGCGCAGACAGGTGCCCGCGAGGACCGCCAGCCCCTTCTTCGCCGCCTCCTCGCCCGCCGCCAGCATCCGCCGGCAGCCGGGAGCGTCCACCGCCACGGGCTTCTCGACGAAGACGTGTTTGCCCGCCTTCACCGCGGCCTCGAAGTGGGCCGGGCGGAAGTTCGGCGAAGTGCACATCAGCACGATCTCCACGTCGGTCCCCAGCAGCTTCTTATAGGCGTCGAAGCCCGCGAAGCACCTGGACTCGGGCACGTCCTGCTCGCGGGCCTTCAGCCCCTCGCGGGCCGCCGCCACGCGGTCCGGCATCGCGTCCGCAAGGGCCACCACGCGGATGTCCACGTTCAGCGACTTCCCCGCGTTCATGATGTCCCCAAGCGCCCCGCGGCCGCGCCCGCCGCAGCCGATCAGACCCACCTTGAAGGTCTTGACGGCTTGGCCGCGCGCCGCAGCGCCGAGGATGGTCAGCCCCCCGAGCGCCGCGCCCGCCGCGGCCGCCGACCGCATGAACCCCCGCCGCGAGACCTCGCCCGTCTTGCCCATCGCACCGCTCCTTCCTTGTCCCCCCTCCCCAGCGCGCACACGCCAGGATCGCCCACAACGTTACTCCCCCCGGCCCCCCTTGTCAAGCGAGCCGCCGCCAGCGAGGCTGGCAGATGGTCCCGGCGCCCCTCGACGCCACGGGCTCCGGCCCTCCCCCTGTAGCGGTCGCAGCGTGGCGGCCAGGGCACGGCCCTCCTCGGTCCGCTCCATTGCTGCCGGCGCCGCGGCAAAGGTGGCTTGGGCTCAACGCGCATCTCACCGCGGCCCTCCATAGGCTGAGATCACGCAACGCCTCAGGATTACCTCCCTGATTTCGGAATCGCTGGGCCAGGCGCCTGGGCTTGAAATGCCGCTCCCCATGTGCTAACATTTATGCAAACGGCTTCTTGCGAGGGCTGAGCCATGGCTGCCGCAGCCGCTAGTGCGCTGGACGCCAGCGTGCTGGTGCTAAACAAGCTCTATCTGCCCATCCACGTGGTGTCCGCACGGCGCGCGTTTTCGCTCCTGTGCCGCGAGGTGGCCGAGGTGATCCACCTCGAGGACGACCGCTTCGAGGCCCACACGCTCCAGAGCTGGTGCGAGCTCTCGGCGCTCCGCGAGCAGTTCCCAGACGACGACGGGGAGTACGTTCGGACGGTGAACCTCGACATCCGCGTGCCGAGGATCATCCGCCTGCTGGTCTACGACAGGCTGCCCGAGCGCGCGGTGAAGTTCAACCGCCGCAATATCTATGCGCGCGATGAGGGGCGCTGCCAGTACTGCGGGAGGCGCTTCCCGACCCCCGAGCTGACCCTCGACCACGTGGTGCCCCGCGCGCGCGGCGGGTCCTCGACCTGGGAGAACCTGGTGTGCTGTTGCGTGGCGTGCAACATGCGCAAGGGCGGACGCCTCCCAGAGGAGGCTGGGCTGCGGCTCATCCGCAAGCCCTACAAGCCGCGCCGCTCACCCCTCATCCGCCTGACCATCCGCGACCGCCGTTACCGCTCCTGGCGCCACTTCGTGGACGAGGCCTACTGGAGCGTCGAGCTCACCTGAGCCAATCTGGGGAGGGACTTTCTGGCAGAAAGTCCCTCCCCAGGCCCCTCCTCAAAGACTCCTGTACCTCTTCCCCCACCCGCCCTTGCATCATTCGCCGTTTTCCGTATCGTGTGAGGCAAGAGGCAACGGTCGGCTCCGTCACCCCGACACAGCAGGAGGTGGGCCATGTCCTCGCTTCTCGGTTGCGTAGCCGTCGCTCTCGCTTTCGGGAGCATTTTGGCAGCGGAGGCCGAGCAGGATGTGCTGGTGCCCGTGCCCGATGCGCTGGCGAAGCAGACCCCGCCGCCGAGGACGAAAGCCGAGCTCGAGGCGGTCCTGAAGGGGGCCGACGCGAAGGCCCAGACGCGGCCCATCCACGTCGTCCTCGTCGCCGGCACCAAAGACCACGGCCCCGGCGAGCACGACTACCCCGCCTGGCAGAAGGCCTGGGCCAAGCTCCTCGCCCGAGCCGAGAAGACCAGGGTCACCACCGCCTGGGAGAAACCGTCGCCCGACGACTTCAAGTCGGCCGACGTCATGGTGCTCTTCAAACACACCGCCTGGCCGAAGGAGTTGAACGGCGACTTCGACGCCTACTTCGCCCGCGGCGGGGGACTCGTGGTGCTCCATTTCGCGGTTGACGGCGCCGGCAACCACGATGCCGTGGCCGAGCGGATCGGCCTGTGCTGGGCCGGCGGCTCGAAGTTCCGCCACGGCCCGGTGGACCTCGCCTTCGACCCCGCCTGCACCCACCCAATCGCCCGCGGCTTCGCGGGCACCACGGTGCACTTCCACGACGAAACCTATTGGAACCTCAAGGGCGACCCGGCCCGCATCCAGCTCATCGCCTCCGCCGAGGAAAAGGGCGAGCCAAAGCCCATCCCCCTCCTGTGGAACGTCGAGACCGGCAAAGGCCGCGTCCACGTGAACATCCTCGGCCACTACAACTGGACCTTCAACGACCCGCTGGCCCGCGTGCTGCTCTTCCGCGCCATCGCGTGGGCCGCCGGTGAACCAGTTGACCGATTCAACCCCATCGTGGCCGCGGGGGTGACGCTGAGATGAGCAACGTCCGAATCCCCTCTGTCCTTGCCCTTCTGCTCTCGGTCGCCATTGCGGAGGAGCGCATCTTCCCCGACGCCGCCGGCGTGGTGGACGTGAAGACGCAATACGGCGCGAAGGGCGATGGCAAGACCGACGACTGGGCGGCCATCCAGAAGGCCATTGACGACCACAAGCGCAAGTGGCGCATCCTCTACTTCCCCAACGGCACCTACCTGGTCACCAGAAAGCTCACCTATGGCCGCGACCTCGAGCAGGCCAAGCAACTGGTCCTCCAGGGCCAATCGCGCGAGGGCGCCATCATCCGCCTCGCCGACAACGCCCCCGACTTCGACGACCCCGGCAACAAGAACTTCCTCCTCACAATGTTCGAGGGCCGCGCCACCGGCATGGCCTTCCACAACTCCATCCACGACTTGACCTTCGACGTCGGCAAGGGCAACCCAGGCGCCGTCGGCGTCCAGTGGATGAACAACAACACGGGCTGCATGCGAAACGTGACCATCCGCTCCAGCGACCCCGAAGGGCGCGGGGCCGTCGGCCTCGACCTCACCCGCACCGAGCCAGGGCCGGGCCTGATCAAGAACGTCCTCATCGAGGGCTTTGATCTCGGCATTGACGCCCTCCCTGGCCCCTTCAGCATGACCTTCGAAAACCTCACCCTGCGGAACCAGCGGGTCGCCGGCATCCGCAACAAGTGGCACACCCTCGTCATCCGCCGCCTCGACAGCATCAACAAGGTTCCCGCAATCGTCACCACTGACCGCGGCGGGATGATCACCCTGCTGGAATCCAGCCTCTCGGGCGGCGCGGGCGAGGCCGCAATCGTCAACCAGGGCATGCTCCTCCTCCGCGACGTCAAGCAGAGCGGCTACGCCAAGCTGGTGAAAAACACCGGCATCCCCGACCTCGATGGGGCGAGCGTCGAGGAATACGTCTCGCACCCGCCCAAGGCGTCCCACTGCGCGCTCCCCAGCCCCTGCCGCACTCTGCGGCTGCCCATCGAGGAGACGCCAGAGGTGCCCTGGGACCCGCTCGACAAGTGGGCCGTCGTGGACCCCGCGGCGCTCAAGGCCCAGGACGACGACACGGCAACGCTCCAGGCCGCCTTCGACGCGGCCGCAAGGGATGGCAAGACCACCGTCTGCATCCCAGGCGGCATCAAGGAGGGGCTCATCCGCTTCGGCGACACCGTCCGCGTCACGGGCAGCGTCCGCCGCATCATCGGCATGGACACAACGTTGTGCGTCACCTCCGCCTTCCGCACCTCCGGCAAGCCGATGTTCCGCATCGAGGACGTGACCAACGATGTCGTCGTCATCGAGCGCTTCACTGTCGTCGAGTGGGCCAAGGGGAACGACTTCGCGTGGGTCGAACACGTCACGCCGAAGACGCTGGTGATGCGCGACATCGGCTCGATGTCGCGCGCGGCCCGCCCCTACGTCGCCGCGCCGAATGCCGGCAAGCTCTTCGTCGAGAACTCCTGCTCGGCCCTCTGGCACATCCGAAAGGGGCAAAAGGTCTGGATGCGGCAGATAAACCCCGAGACGAACGAGGTCGGGATCACCAATGACGGCGGGGACCTCTGGATTCTGGGGCTGAAGACCGAGAACGGCGGGGCCACGGTGATCAAGACCACGAGGGGCGGGCGCACCGAGCTGCTCGGCGGGCAGAACTACTCGTCGTGGCCGCCCATCAAGCCCAAGCAGCCGATGTTCATCGTCGAGGACGCCTCCGCCTCCTTCTCCATCGGCGGGCTGTCGTTCGTCAAAGACCGCGGCTTCGAGGTCGTGCTGCGGGAGATTCGCGACGGCGTGACCCGCGACCTGACCGTCAAGGCGGCCGACGCCGGCGGCCGCGGCCACGCCGGCGCCTTCCCCCTCATCACCGCCTGCCGGGAGCCTGGCAAGTAGGCTTCCTCCTCCTGCCGCCGCACAAGCTCGCGCAAGTCGGCCTTGGCGAAAGGTATGCCTTGCCCCTTGGCGTAGGACGCAGGGGTCCCCCGTCGCTTCGCGCGCGGCCACGAGCCCCTGTGCCAAACGGGGCGAGTTGGGGTTCTCCGCGCCGCTTCGCACGCGCGGCCACGAGGCGATAGCGCAGGCCGCTCAGGGCCTCCAGCAGCGTCGCCGTGCCGCCCATACTATGCGGTTTGATGCAGATCGCCCCCAGCCCAATCGCTGCCTTGCTCATTGTTCGACTTCCGTGGTGTCCCGGAGCGCCCGCTTTCCTCTCGCGGCTTATGGCAGGTTCCCATCGCCCCCGCAAGCTGGGAAGCAACTGGCCAAGTGGGACTTGATCGCCGTCGTTGTGAGGCTATACTGGTTGCCGGCAGGCAGGCCGGCGGTTTCGTGGTACCGCCCGAATGAGTGGCCCAAGCCAAGTCGGCGGGGGGAAGTACCCTATGGCCGGCCATCAACTGAGCCAAGCTGAGGCCGATGCCCTCATCGCGATGGAGAAGCACCGGGTCAACGATGAAGTATCGCTGTACCCCGAGCCCGGCGGCAAACTGAAGATCCCGCTACAATCAGCCAATCACAGGGAGAGGTTCTTCCTGACTGTGAACCGCACGTCCATTGTCATCGAGAAGCGAAGCTACCAGACACTGGGCCGACAGGTAGTGGTCTTGGTTCGCCTGGATCTCGGCGCGCCACACACGAATCCGAATGGGGAGTTCATCCCGGCCCCCCATCTGCATCGGTATACCGAGGGCTGTGGGGACAAGTGGGCGCAACCAGTTTCGCCCGACCTGTTCCCGAACTCGGCCGACCCATGGCTTGTTCTCGTTAAGGACTTCATGCGCTACTGCAATATCACTCAGCCGCCGAAGATCGAGAGGGGGCTGTGGACATGATTGGCGAGGTTCGGAAACTCATTGACGAGTACGTCGGTTGGCTTAGGGAGAAGACGACCCTTCGCCAGGTTGGCGAGTGGGTGGAGGTGACGACGCCGTACCTGGACCGCCACAACGACCACCTCCAGATCTACGTCAAGCAAGAGGACGGTGAGTTTGTTCTCTCGGATGACGGGTACATCATAGGGGACTTGAGATCGTCTGGCTGTGATCTCGAAGCCGGTTCCCGGAGGCAGCTACTCCAAGTGGCCCTGAACGGGTTTGGTGTGCAGCAGCAAGACGACGCGCTTGTCGTCCGCGCCACCAGTGCCAACTTCGCCTCCCGCAAGCACAACCTTGTTCAGGCCATGCTTGCCATAGACGACCTCTTTTGCCTCGCAAGACCCATGGTGGCAAGCCTCTTCCGCGAGGATGTTACGGCGTGGCTGGAGTTGCGCGAGGTGCGGTATACCGCTGGCATCAAGATTGCAGGTAGGAGCGGGCTGGACCACCTGTTCGACTTCCTTATCACCAAGTCGCCTAGGGCACCCGAGAGACTCCTGAGAGCGATCAGCCGCCCGTCACCTGACATGGCTAAGTCCCTGGCCTTTGCGTGGCTTGACGTTTGTGACTCGCGACCCCCGGGCACAACTGTGTACGCTCTGCTGAACGACGCCGAGCGGGCTCCCGACCCCTCGGTGCTCGGTGCGTTGAGGGCGTACAGCGTTAGGCCGGTGCTGTGGAGTGCCCGCGAGGAGATCGCGGGGGAGCTTGCCGCCTGACGACGCGGCGCCCGCCACAACAAGAGGGACCCACGCGGGAGATGCACATGCCCAGGATCGTCGGCAAGTCGGCGGGGTGGAAGGGGCCGGTGGAGGAGTACACGAGGAATAAAGGCTCCGTGGGACGAAGGAAGATTGTCTTCGTCGGAGCGTCGTACAAGTTCGTCCACAGGGTCTTCCGCGACATGCTCCTGGTCGGGGGGTTCAACGACTGCGAGGTGGTAGTGCACGACCTTGACCCGGAGCCGATGAAGCTGGTGGGCGATCTGGTTGAGCGCATGGCCCGCCAGAAGCGGACGCGCGTGGCCGTGACCCGCACGCTCGACCGCGCGGCGGCGCTCAAGGATGCCGACGTCGTGCTCCTCTCGATCACTACAGGGGGCCAGGAGAGCGATTTCCGCTCGTTCGAGGTCTGCGCGAAGTACGGCATCCCGGTCGGCGTGGGCGACACGCTCGGTCCCACCGCCCTTGCCCGCAACCTGCGCGAGATCCCCGTCGTCGTCGAGCTGGTGCGCGAGATGGAGCGGTTGTGCCCGAAGGCCGTGCTGCTGAACTTCACGAACCCGATGTCGTGCATCACGGGGGCCGCGGCACGCTACAGCTCCATCCCCGTCTATGGTCTGTGCCACTCGGCGGACGCGCTGTTCCAGTACTTCGCTGAGATCTTTGGCTGCAAGAAGAAACAGGTCACGATGGAACTGGGCGGGGTCAACCACCAGGCGTTCGTCACCCGCCTTTGGATCAGGGGCAAGGAGCGGACGGGCGACATCCTCGCCGCCTCGCTGGCGTCGGGGGCGAAAGTGGCCGACAGCCTCATCGGCACGCAGGAGGAGGTGAAGCTCCAGCAGGACATCTGCCGCGTGCTCGGCGCCTGGCCCTCCTGCGGCGGGACCCACCTGGCGGAGTTCTACCACTTCTTCTTCACCCCGCGCCGCATCGGGATGTTCGATGAGATCGAAAAGGGGATCAAGAAGCTGATCCCAGGCCGCCAGCCCTTCGGGCGGCGCGAGCCGCCGGCCATCCTCCGCGAGTGGGCCTACGGCCCCGAGCCGGTGGGGGACATGCACCTCCTCACCTCCGAGCACGCCCACGAGCTGATGTGGGCACACCTGACCGGCGAGCCCTTCACCCGCGCCCTCAACGTCCTCAACACGGGCGAGTTCATCCGCGGCTTGCCCCGCGACGCCTGCGTGGAGGTCATGGCCACCGTCGCCGGCCGCAAGCTCACCGCCACGCCCATCGCCCTGCCGCCAGCCGTCCACTCCCTCGTCCAGCGCTGGGTCACGATCCACCAGCTCTCGATCCGCGCCGCGATGGACTGCGATCGCGAGGCGGCCCAGCAGGCCCTCTTCCTCGACCCCCACGTGGGCGACCTCTACGACATCCCGCTCATCCTCGACGACTTCCTCAAGTGCCTCGAGCCCTGGCTGCCGCGGGGCTGGTACGGGCGCTGAGCGCTTGCACGGCGCGCCCCCCATGTATTACGATGCCCGCACTATGGGGAGCACGCCCGCCGTCAGGAGGGACGCCATGCCCGCGGCCATTGACATCCATTGCCATCTCGTGCACGCCGACTCGGTGGAGCTGGACAGCTTCGTGGTGGCGTACCTGCGCGGCGTGCCGGTGCTGGGCGGGATGCCGCCCGCGGTGGCCGAGGTCCTCAAGAAGCTCCTGCGGCGCCTCACCGAGCGCGATGCTCCCCCGGCCGCCCCCGGGTTCCAGCCCAAGGCGGACGCGGGCGTCCTGGCCGACCTCTTGCGCGCGCTGGGCGCCGACAAGGCGCTGGCCCAGAAGCTCTCGCGCACGTGGCTCCGCCGGCTCGCAACGGCCCTCGACTGCGGCCTGCCGCGCTGGCTCCTCATCTGGCTCCTCGGCAAGGCCCTCGGCGGCATGGACTTCGACCAGGTCTTCCTCAACTTCGCCCCCGTCTTCACCGACCGCCAGAGCGAGATCCTCGGCGAGCTCCTCCGCACCTACGAGGGTCAGCACACCGACCTCTACGTCCCGCTGATGACCGACTATGAGAACTGGCTGGGCGGCGACCCGCCCTGGCTCGCCTGGGGCGCCTCGGATGCCTACCCGCAGAGCCGCGTGGACTACAAGAAGCAGCTCACGGCCCAGCACAAGGGGCGCATCCACTTCTTCGCGCCCTTCTGCCCCATGCGGGCCGCCGCCATCGCCAAGGGCGCGCCAGGCCCCGGCACCGTGGACGACGTGGTGGCCCTCGTCAAGCACCACGGCTTCCTCGGCGTAAAGCTCTACCCGCTCATGGGCTACCGCCCCGCCCAGAACGCCGCGAACAACACCGCCCCACTCCCCATCCCCCCCAGGTGGCAGGGGTTAGACCTCCGGTGGGCCGACGTGGACGCCGCGCTCGACGCCCTCTACGCCGCCTGCGCCGCCGATGGCATCCCCATCACCGCCCATTGCTCGCCCCAGGGCGCGCGCGGCACCCACGGCTCGGCACCGACCGACTACTCGCCCGACAACCAGGCCCACCCCGACCACTGGCGCCACGTGCTCCAGGCCCACAGCCGCCTCATCCTCAACCTCGCCCACACCAGCGGCGACCACCTCCACCGCCTCGACGAGGCCGACGAGGAGACGCCCAACGACTGGGCCTGGCGCATCGGCCTCCTCATGGACGAGTTCCCAGGCGTCTACTCCGACCGCAGTTGCGTCATCCCGCCCATGCCCCAGGTGCCCAAGCTCTACGACCGCTTCATCCAGCGGCACCTGGAGATCCTGCGGATGAACGACGCGGTACCCTACCGCCTCATGTACGGCTCCGACTGGCACCTCGTCCTCATGTACGCCGGCCAGTACCTGGAGGCCCGCGACCGCTTCGCCGAGGCATTCGGGCGGAGCGAGTTCGACCAGTTCCCCGACCTCGTGCCGAACTTCCTCGGCGGCAACGCCGGGCGCTTTCTCGGCCTCTCGGCCGCGGCCCCAGGCCCCAACCGCGCGCGGCTCGAGACGTTCTACACCAGCGAGCTCCACCTTGCTCCGGCGGACTTCCCCGCCTGGTGGACCAAGGTCTAGGGCTCGGCCTGACGCGACCCCGGTTTCGCTCTTCGACCTATCCTGAGCCCCAACGGGGCACAACACTACCGGCCACCGAAACGCGGGCCGCCTCGGCCATTGCCGACACCGACACCGGACAGAGGATCAATGTGTGCGCAAGGACTTGATCCTCTGTGCCAATTCTTGGCACGCTCCCTAAGCTTCGGCTCCGCAAGCACTTGTGAACCTGGCGCGTCCCCAGAGAACAGGGGACCACTGGCCTCCGCCTCACAAGTTGATCCTCTGTCCAGGGGCTGTCGCGTGGCGTGGGACGCCGCGCCGATGACAGGCGTCGGCCTCTGGGAGTGCGGCGACTTGTCGCCGCTCTTCACAGGGAACCGCCGAAAGTGGGGTCGCGTCAGGGGCTCGGCGGCTTGACTCAACCGCCAGGGCGCGCCATAATGGCCTGTCTGCTGCGCGGCCCGCGGGGCCGAACGCCGCAGTCGGATGACAAGAAGTCCGCTCGAGAAAGGGCTGCCATGTCAGATGTAGTCTCAAGGCGGGGTTTCCTCAAGGGGGTGGGCGCTGGCCTCGCCGCGCCATACTTCCTCACCAGCACCGCCCTCGGCGGGCCGGAGAAGGACGCCGCGAGCGACCGCATCGCCGTCGGCCACATCGGCGTCGGCGGCATGGGCAACGGACACCTCCGCCAGGTCATCGGCAGCCGCTCCGCCGTGCCCGTGGCCGTCTGCGATGTGGACAAGGAGCGCCTCTCCCGAGCCGAGTCGGCCACCGAGGGCAAGGCCAAGGCCTACGCCGACTTCCGCAAGCTCCTCGAGCACCCCGGCCTCGACGCCGTGGTCATCGCCTCGCCCGACCACTGGCACGCCCTCCACACCATCTACGCCTGCTACGCGGGCGTGGACGTCTACGTGCAGAAGCCGATGTGCGTCACGGTGCGCGAGGGCCAGGCAATGATCGCCGCGACCCGCCGCTTCGGGCGCGTCGTCCAGGTCGGCAGCCAGGGGCGCTCCCAGAGCGGCGGACGCTACTCCGCCCAATACGTCCGCAACGGCTATTGCGGCACGGTGCGCGAGGTGCGCTGCTGGCACTATCCCAACCCCTCGCACGCCCCCTCGCCGCCCTCGCCCGTGCCTCCGCAACTCGACTACGACATGTGGCTCGGCCCGCTCCCCTGGATGCCCTACCATCCCGCCCGCACCCACGGCAGCTTCCGCTGGCTCATGTGCAGCGGCGGCGGAAACATCCGCGACCGCGGCGCACACATCTTCGGCATCGTGTGCTGGACAATGAACGTTGACCACACCGGCCCGGTCAGCGTCGAGGCCACGGGCGACATCCCCGACGGCCTCTACGACATCCCGACCACCATGAGCGTCAAGTACGAGTTCAAAGACCCCGACTGGACCCTCTACTGGGAGCAGCCGGGCCAGCCCAGGTGCCTCGGCGGCGACACCAGGCCCCCCGCGTACGGCGTCGCATTCATCGGCGACAAGGACACCCTCGTCGTCGGCAACTGCGATGGCGTCCGCGCCGACAAAAAGGTCTTCTTCGAGCCCGCCGCCCACGAGACCGCGCTCTACGTCAGCAACGACCACCTCGGCAACTTCTTCGACTGCGTCAAGAGCCGCAGGGACCCCATCGTGCCCGTCGAGGCCGGCCACCGGATCACGTCCCTGTGCGCCCTCGGCAACATCGCCTACAAGCTCGGCCGCAAGCTCCGCTACGACCCCGTCAAGGAGCAATTCCTCGGCGACGACGAGGCGAACCGCCACCTCCACTACCCCTACCGCGAGCCTTGGGCGCTCCTGTAATGGCCGATCCGCGCTCTCCGATGCCGGAGGGGTAGGGCGTGTATACCTGCACGCGGAATCGCCCCCGCGCGTGGCACGGAACCGAGTGAAGGGAAACGCTGTGGATGGACAGACCAACCGCCGTCAGTTCCTCGTGGCCTCTCTGGCTGCCCCCTACTTCCTGACAAGCGGAGCGCTCGGGGCCGAGGGAAAGGCCCCCGCCAGCGACCGCATCCGCACCGGCCACATCGGCGTCGGCGGCATGGGCGGCGGACACCTCCACGGCATCTACAACAATCCCACCGCCACCCCCGTCGCAGTGTGCGACATTGACGCCGCACGCCTGGCCAACGCGGTGAAAGTGACCCGCGACACGGCCAAGCCCTACCACGACTTCCGCGAACTGCTCGACCGCCAGGACATTGACGCGGTCTTCGTCGCCTCGCCCGACCACTGGCACCCGCTCCACACCATCCACGCCTGCCAGGCGGGCAAAGACGTCTACTGCGAGAAGCCGCTCTCTGTGACCATCCGCGAGGGGCAGGCGATGGTGGCCGCCGCGCGCCGCTTCGGCCGCGTCGTCCAGATGGGCACCCAGTGGCGCTCAACCGGGCCGGGGCGTGGCGTGGCCAACTACGCCCGCTTCGGCCACTGCGGCACCATACGCGAGGTCCGCTGCTGGCACTACCCCAACCCCACTCACCCGCCCGCGCCCCCTCAGCCCGTGCCCCCAGGCCTCGACTACGACTTCTGGCTCGGCCCCCTCCCCTGGATGCCCTATCACCCGGCCCGGACCCACGGGAACTTCCGCTGGCTCATGTGCAGCGGCGGCGGCAACATCCGCGACCGAGGAGCCCACATCATGGGCCTCGTCGCCTGGCCCATGGGCGTTGACCACACAGGCCCCGTCTCCATCGAGGCCACGGGAGATAGGCCCGACGGCCTCTTCGACAACCCACGCACCATGAGCGTCACCTACCAGTTCAAGAACCCCGACTGGACCCTCCGCTGGGACCAGCCCGGCGAGCCCAAGGGCGGCGAATACGGCGCCGTCTTCATCGGCGACAGGGACACTGTGGCCTTCTGGGACAACATCGCCACCGAGCCGAAGGCGATGGCCTTGGCCACCCCCGCCCCCGGCCAGCCGACCCTGGAGGTCAGCCACGACCATCGCAGCAACTTCCTGGAGTGCGTCCGCGCGCGGCGGCGGCCCATAATGGACGTCGAGATCGGCCACAGGGCCACCACCCTCTGCAACCTGGGCAACATCGCCTGGCGCCTCGGCCGCAAGCTCGACTGGGACCCCGCGAAAGAGCTCTTCATCGGCGACGACGAGGCCAATCGCCTCCTCCACTACCCCTATCGGGAGCCCTGGAAGCTGTAGAATTGCCCCCTTGCGATTGCCGATTGCCGATTTCAGAGAAGGAATGGCAGGGCGTGCAGACCCTTCGCTTCGCTCAGAGCCTGCCCTGAGCCTGCCGAAGAGGCAGGCTCTGCACGCGGAATCCTCTTGCTTGGAAAGGAGAATGCGGTGAAGGGCTGGATGAAGGTCGGGCTGCTGACGGGCGCGCTCTGTGTGGCCGCATCTGCGGCCATCGCCGCCGAGGAGGGGTGGAAGGTGCTCTTCGACGGCAAGAGCCTCGATGCCTGGACCCAGAAACCCACGGGCGGCTGGACGATTGACGCCGACGGCGCACTGGCCTGGCAGAAGGGCTGCGGCTATATCTGGACGAAGGAGCAGTTCGGCAACTTCGTCCTCGACCTCGACTTCAAGGTCTCCCCGAAGGCCAACAGCGGCATCTTCATCCGCACCGCAAAGACCGGCGACCCCGTGCAGACCGGCATCGAGGTCCAAGTCCTCGACTCCGTCGGCCGCGCCAAGCCGGGGAAGAACGACTGCTGCTCGATCTACGACTGCCTCGCCCCCTCCAAGAACGCCGAGAAGCCCGTCGGCGAATGGAACCACGTCACCATCACCTGCAACGACAACAAGATCGAGGTCGTCCTCAACGGCGAAAAAGTGATCGACATGGACCTCGACCAGTGGACCGAGGCCGGCAAGAACCCCGACGGCTCGAAGAACAAGTTCAAGACCGCCTACAAGGACATGCCCCGCAAGGGCCACATCGGCTTCCAGGACCACGGCAACCCCGTCTGGTATCGAAACATCAGGATCAAGGAACTGCCTGAGAAGAAGAGCCTGTGATCCCAACGGGTGATGCTGCTCCGATAGGACCTGTGCGACCTATAGGTCCTATCGGCTGGCGGCGCCCGCCCTGAGGTCAGAGGAGGCCGCCGATGCCCAGCCAAGCCCTCAGCCGTCGTGGCTTGCTCACCGCCGCGAGCGCCGGCGCGCTCTTCAGCGTTGTGCCCAGGAAGGCCCTCGGCGGCCCCGGCCAGAAGGCTCCCAGCGATACGATAACCCGCGGCGTCATCGGCACGGGCGGACGCGGCCAGGCGTTCCTCGCCCCGCGCGATCGCCGGGTCATCGCGGTGTGCGACGTGGACAAGGCCCACGTCGAGGCCGCCGCAAAACGCGTCGGCTCCGGCTGCACGCCCTACGCCGACTTCCGCCAGCTCCTCGAGGTCCGCGAGATTGACGAGGTCTGCATCGCCACCCCGCCCCACTGGCACGCCCTCATCTCCATCCACGCAGCCCAGGCGGGCAAGGACGTCCTCTGCGAGAAGCCGATGACGAAGTTCATCCGCGAGGGCCAAGCCGTGGCCGACGCCATCCGCCGCTACGGGCGCGTCTTCCAGATCGGCACCTATGGCCGCTACGGCATGGGCCGCCTCCGCAAACTCATCCAGAGCGGCCGCCTCGGCAAGCCCCTCCTCGTCCGAGCAGGCCGCGCCCAGGGCTACAACTGGAACGTCAAGTGGTTCACCGGCCTCCACCACCTGCCCCCGCAACCCGTCCCGCCAAACCTCGACTACAATATGTGGCTCGGCCCCGCCCCCTACAAGCCCTACCACCCACACCGCGTCCACTTCATGTTCCGCTGCTACTGGGACTACGACGGCGGCGGCCTCGCCGACCAGGGCCAGCACCACCTCGACCCCATACAGTACATGCTCGACAAGGACGACACGGGGCCGAGCGAGGTCGAGGCCATCGCCCCCTGGCCCGCCCACCCCGACGCCTGTGGCTCCTGGCACTCCGTCACCATCCGCTACCCGGACGACATCACGATCCTCATCGAGAGCGGCGAATGGGGGCCGCCCCCTCAGCCCGCCCCATTCCTCGAAGGCCCCAACGGCAAGGTCTGGCGCGACGGCCGCACCGACCCGCCCGGCCTCCTCGACGGCATAGACGCCTTGCCCGACACCAAGCCCCTCATCAGCTTCGAGCAGGCCGAGAGGACGCGGCAGCCCTCCGGCGGCGGGGCCGACAGCTCCCACCGGGCCAACACCCTCTTCCTCCTCGGCAACATCGCCATCCGGCTCGGCCGCAAGCTCCGCTGGGACCCCATCAAGCAACAATGCATCGGGGACGACGAGGCCAACCGCCTCGTGGACATCCCCATGCGCGCCCCCTGGCACCTCCCGGATGCCTGACCCCTTCGCCCTTCGCCTTGCCGCCATCCTCATCCGCGACGCTTGCCCTCCTCGCGGTTTCGCGTGCAGGTGTGCACGCCCTACCGTGCCGACCGCGTGAGAGCTTCTCCGCCCCGATGCGCTGGCCCGCGCGGCTTGCGGGCCAGCGGGCTCTGGCCGGCCTACGGCATTTTGCGGATGCGGACCTCGATGGCCTTGTCGGCGGCCAGAAGCCGCACGAGCTCGGAGGTGTCGGTCTTCCCGAAGTGATAGGGGTATAGGACTTTGGGACGGAAGGCCCTCGCTGCGTCCGCCACCATCGCGGGGGTCATGGTGTAGGGGAGGTTCATGGGGAGGAAGGCGATGGCGATGTCCTTGAGGGCCTTCATTTCGGGGACGTTTTCGGTGTCGCCGGCGACGTAGACGCGGGTGTCGCCGAAGGTGAGGACGTAGCCGTTGCCCTCGCCGCGCGGGTGGAAGGGCTCGCCGGTGGGGCGCTTGTGGACGATGTTGTAGGCTGGGACGGCTTCGATCTTGATGCCAGCCACGGTGCGGGCTTCGCCATTCTTCATCACGATGCCGTCGGGGACCGTTGTGGCGCACTTGGGGGTGAGGACGATGGCGGTGGCGGGCTGGCGGATGGCCGCGATGGCGGCGGGGTCGAGGTGGTCGTAGTGTTCGTGGGTGATCAGGATGAGGTCGGCCTTGGGCATGGTGGCGTAGTCGGCTTCGGCCGAGACGGGGTCCACATGGATGACCTTGCCGGCAAAGGTGAACATGAGGGTCCCGTGGCCGACGAAGGTGATCTTCAGCTCTCCTTGCGAGGTCTTGAAGGTGTCGGTCTCAAGCATCGAGGGCCTCCTTGTGTTCTGGGCCTCCCCCGCGCAGCTCGCCAGGGCTGCGACGAGGGCGGCGAGGGCTGTGGCGACACGCAACTGGCTCATGCTCGTCCTCCTGATTGTAGCACTTCGCCGAACTGTTGGTGGAAGAGCGCTGCGTAGAGGCCGCGGCGCTCGAGGAGCTCGCGGTGGGGGCCACACTCGACGATGCGGCCGGCGTTGAGGACCACGATGCGGTCGGAGCTCAGGATGGTGGATAGGCGATGTGCGATGACGAGGGCGGTGCGGCCGCGCAGGAGCTTGTCGAGGGCCTCCTGGACCAGGTGTTCCGAGGCGGCGTCGAGGCTGCTCGTGGCCTCGTCGAGGATGAGGATGGCGGGGTCCTTGAGGAGGGCGCGGGCGATGGCGAGGCGCTGCTTTTCGCCGCCCGAGAGGCGGAAGCCGCGCTCGCCCACCACAGTGTCGTAGCCTTCGGGCAGCGCGGCGATGAAGTCGTGGATGTTGGCCGCCCGGCAGGCCTCGACAATGTCGCTCTCCGCGGCGTCGGGGCGGGCGTAGAGGAGGTTCTCGCGGATGCTGGCGTGGAAGAGAAAGGTCTCCTGGGTCACTATGCCGATGTGGCGGCGGAGGTCCTCGGGGTCGAGGTCGCGGAGGTCGTGGCCGTCGAGGAGGATGCGCCCCTCGGTCGGGTCGTAGAAGCGCGGGACGAGGTAGGTGATCGTAGTCTTGCCGGCGCCGCTCGGCCCGACGAGTGCGACCCGCTCGCCGGGCGCGACCTCGAAGGTGACGTCGCGCAGGGCAAAGGCATCGGCCCCCTCGGCGGGCTGAGCCGTCCCGTTCAGCTCCGGGCCTGCCGCCGGTGGGCGCGGGTAGGCGAAGCCGACGCCCTCGAAGGCGAGGCGGCCCTGGACGCCATCGAGCCGGGCCGGCTCGGGCTTGCTCGGCACGTCGGGCACGAGGTCGAGGTACTCGAAGATGCGCTCGAAGACCGCGAAGGCCGCCTGGATGTCCACATAGACAGATGTGAGCTGCATCAGGGGGCGATAGAGCAGGGTGAGGAGCGCGGCGAAGGCGACGAGGTGGCCGAGCGTGAGCTCCTGCCGCATGACCTGGTAGCCGCCGTACCAGTAGATGAGCGCCGGCCCCACGGCGCTGAAGACGCTGAGGATCATGCGGAGCCAGCGGCCGACGACGGCTTGGCGGACGTTGAGGTCGCGCACGCGGGCGCTGTGCTCGGAGAAGGCTCGCGCGTCGGCCTCCCGCTGGCCGAAGATATGCGTGAGGATGCAGCCGCCGACGTGGAGCCGCTCGCTCAGGAAGGCGAGCAGCGCCGCCTGGCTCTCCTGGGTGGCCGTCGAGAGGCGGCGCCGGATGCCCCCCACGAGCTTGGAGGGGAGGTAGAACGCCGGCACCACCATCACCGCCAGGATGGCGAGCCGCCAGTTCATCGAGAAGAGCGCGATGGAGGTCGCCACCAGGGTCGCCACGTTGGACGCGATGGCCACGAGCGTTCCGGTCGCCACCCCCTGCACCGCGTTCACGTCGTTGTTGATCCGCGAGACGATCTCGCCGGAGCGGGTCCCCGTGTAGAAGCGGAGGGACATCCTCTGGAGCTGGCGGTAGAGCTCGTTTCGGAGGTCGAACATGATGCTCTGGCCGACCCGGGCGGTGAGGGACTGCTCGAGGACGCCAATGAGCCCCGTGGCGACGGCGAGTGCGACAAGTGCGCCTGCCAGGAGACCGAGGAGGCGGGTGTCGGCGGCTGGGATGGCGCGGTCGAGTATCTGCCCCACGCAGAAGGGGGGCAGGACGCTGAGGCCGGCGGCCGCGCTGATGCAGGCGAGGATGACGAGCCACTGGGGCCAGTAGGGGCTGAAGTAGCGGCTGACGCGTCGAAGGCCCTCGCGGCCCAGCGTCGGCGGGCGGCCCTCGACGCCCGGCTTGGCGAAGTGCTCCTGGAGTCCATAGGTGCGGGTGAGGCCGCCGACGGTGCCCATCGGGTTGAACCACGCGCTCGCCATCGCTCGGTCTCCGTGCGCCGGCGCCGCGCGCTCAGCCACGCTCGCCGGGTCCCGGCCACCAGTGTAGCAGAAGGCCGAACGACGTCAAGCGGCTGAGGCGGCGTGCGACGGCTTCGCGGCGAAGTTTTTTTGCGAAATCATGTTTTTTTCCTATTGACAACGCGGCCCGGAAATATTACATATTAGGCGGTGAGCCCCCAATAGACTGGGGCTCGTGCGAGCGCTTCCCCCTAGGGAGTGGGCGGCAGTCGCGCGAGACGGGTGCCGCCCGACGGAGGGAGGATGAGCGAGAAGTGGGAAGCGGACCACGGGCGACCTGTCGCCGGCGGCCCGGCACGGGGAACGGGACGCTTGACGACGGAGTTGCTTTCTGCGGAGGAATCTGGTAGGATTGGGCACGCAAGCGGCTCGTCGTCGCCGCGCCCCATTCCTCTGGTTAGGAGCAGACGGATGAGCGTCGAAGACTCGGACCCTCCGGGGAGTACCATCGGGGTGCTCAGCGCCCCCGAGGTCAGCGAAGAGCTCGCTGCTGCCCGGTGGAGCCGGTCGAAGGCCCGGCAGCCTCTTTCCCCCCTCGACCCCAGCGTCGGCGTTCCCTCCCTCCCTGAACCGTCCATCCCGTTGCTGCGCCTGAGCGCGCGCTCGCGCGAGTTCCGCCGCCGCTTCTACCCCGAGGCGACTCAGGAGCAGTGGTGCGACTGGCAGTGGCAGCTCAGCCACCGCATCACGCGCCTGGAGGAGCTCGAGCGCCTGGTGCGCCTCGCGGAGCCCGAGCGGCGCGCCCTGACGCAGCAGGAGCACATCCTGCCCGTCGCCATCACGCCCTACTACATGAGCCTGCTGGACCCCGCCGATCCGTCGCAGCCCCTGCGCCGCACCGTCATCCCCGTCGAGGCCGAACTCGTCCGCTCCCCGGGCGAGGAGGCCGACCCACTCGGCGAGGAGGGTGACCGCCGCACCAAGTGCCTCGTCCACCGATACCCCGACCGGGTGCTCTTCCTCGTCACCCCAGCCTGCTCGGCCTACTGCCGCTTCTGCACCCGCTCGCGCCTCGTGGGCTACAGGAGCGGACCGTCCTCCGACCTCGACGCGTGGGGTGAGGCCCTCGATTACATCAGGAGGACGCCCGTCGTCCGCGACGTCTTGATCTCCGGCGGCGACCCCCTCACGCTGCCCGACGAGCGGCTCGAGTGGCTCCTGGCGCGCCTGCGGGCCATCGAGCACGTGGAGATCATCCGCATCGGCACAAAGGTCCCCGCCGTCCTCCCCCAGCGCATCACCACCCCCCTCGTCCGCATGCTCAAGCGCTACCACCCCCTGTGGATGAGCCTGCACTTCACCCACCCCGACGAGCTGACGCCCGAGACCGCCCTGGCCTGCACGCGCCTGGCCGACGCCGGCATCCCCCTGGGCAGCCAAACCGTGCTCCTGGCCGGGGTCAACGACCGCGTGGAGACCATGCGGCGGCTCTTCCAGGGCCTCCTGCGCATGCGCGTGCGCCCCTACTACCTCTACCAGTGCGACCCGATCCTCGGCAGCGCCCACTTCCGCACCCCTGTCGAGAAAGGCATCGAGATCATCCGCGGCCTGCGTGGCCACACCAGCGGCTACGCCGTGCCCACCTACGTCATTGACGCCCCAGGCGGCGGCGGCAAAATACCCCTTCTGCCCGACTACTTCGTCCGCCGCGAGGGCGACGACGTCATCCTCCGCAACTACGAGGGCAACCTCTTCCGCTACCCCGACCCCGCCCCGTGCCCTTCGGCCCCGAGCGGGGCGCTGGGCGGGTAGGACAGCAGGACCTGAGCACCCCACGCCGCTGCCCCGCAGGCCCCAGAGCCCGCCGGGGCAGCGGCCATCTGCGTCTTGATTTTTCCCCACCCTCGTGTAGCATGGGGCCGTGTGACCGGGAGGCTTCAAGGGAGACTATGCGTTTCGCGCTGACCTATGACCTGCGGGAGGAGTATCTCGCGGCGGGGTATTCCAGGGAGGAGACAGCGGAGTTCGACCGCCCCGACACCATTGAGGCCATCGAGGGGGCGCTCCAGGCCCTGGGCCACTCGACCGAACGCATCGGCCACGGCCGCGCCCTCGCCGCCCGCCTCGCCGCAGGCGACCGATGGGACATGGTGTTCAACATCGCCGAGGGCCTCCGCGGCTTCGGGCGCGAGGCCCAGGTGCCCGCGCTCCTCGACCTCTATGAGGTGCCCTACACCTTCTCGGACCCCCTGGTGCTCGCGCTCGCACTCCACAAGGGGATGGCGAACCACGTCGTGCGCGACCTGGGCATCCCGACGGCTGAGTTCGCCGTCGTGGGCGACGAGGCCGACCTGGCCGCGCTCATAGCCGAGGCCCGCCCGCGGCGAAGCCGAAGGGGCAGCCGCGCCCCACTCGACCACTCTCACGCAGAGAGAGCAGAGGCGGCAGAGGGAGACGCGGAGAGGCAATCCGGGGTTGAAATCCGCAATCGGCAATCGGGAATCGGCAATCGCCTGCCCCTTGCCTACCCGCTCTTTGTGAAGCCTGTCGCCGAAGGAACAGGCAAGGGCATCACCCGGGGGTCAAAGGTCTCGTCGCCGCGGCGGCTTGCGGCGGCCTGCCGCGCCGTGTGGCGCAGGTTCCGCCAGCCGGCGCTCGTGGAGACCTATCTGCCGGGGCGCGAGTTCACCGTCGGCGTCCTGGGCACCGGCCCCAAGGCGCGGGCCATCGGCACCCTGGAGATCGTTCTGCGCAAGGGGGCCGAGGCGCACGCCTACTCGTATGAGAACAAGGAGGACTGCGAGCGGCGGGTGGACTATGTGCTGGTGAAGGACGCGCTAGCGAAGCAAGCCGAGGAGCTGGCGGTGGCCGTCTGGCGCGGCCTGGGGTGCCGCGACGCCGGGCGGGTGGACTTCCGGGCCGACGCCGCGGGCCGGCCGCGCTTCCTCGAGGTCAACCCCCTGGCGGGCCTGCACCCCGAGCACTCTGACCTGCCGATTCTTTGCACACAGGTCGGCATCCCCTACGTCTCGCTCATTGGGCAGATCGTGGAATCGGCCTGCGAGCGGTTGCCCAGGAGAGGTCGCGCGCGATGAAAGCCGTCATCCTTCACGGAGCCATCCCGGAGGACGCGCCGCCCGACGAGTTGGACACGATGGTCCAGGTGGAGGCGGTGCGGGGGGCCCTGGTGGAGCTTGGTCACGAGGTGACGACGGTGCCCTTCTCGCTCGATCTGGGCAAGGTGGCGGAGGCGCTGCGCGCCCTGGCGCCCGACTTTGTGTTCAACCTCGTCGAGTCGGTCGAGGGCGCCGGACGCCTCCTCCACCTCGCCCCGGCGCTCCTGGAGTTTCTCGGCGTCCCCTACACCGGCTCGGGCTCCGAGACGCTCTTTGTGACCTCCAACAAGGTGCTGGCCAACCAGATTCTGCGGTCGCAGGCGATCCCGACGGCGAACTGGTATACGATCAACGACTTGGCGGGCGACGCGCCGCTGCCCAAAGGGCCGTACATCTTCAAGAGCGTCTGGGAGCACGCCTCGGTGGGCCTCGACGACGACTGCGTGGTGGTGACCGACAGCCGCGAGGCCCTGCGGCGGGGCTGCCTCGAGCGGAGCACGGGGCCGGGCGGCGAACGCTTCGTAGAGACCTACATCGAGGGGCGCGAGTTCAACATCGCCATCCTGGCAGGCGAAAGCGGCCCCCAGGTGCTCCCGGCCTCCGAAATCCGCTTCCTCGACTACGAGGGACGCTGGAAGATCGTCAACTACAGGGCCAAGTGGCACGAGGGCTCCTTCGAGTACTCCCACACCCAGCGCCGCTTCGAGTTCCCGCCCGAGGACCGCCCGTTGCTTGAGGCCCTGGCCGACATCGCGCGGCGCTGCTGGCGCATCTTCGGCCTGCGGGGCTACGCGCGCGTGGACTTTCGCGTGGACGCGGCGGGCCAGCCCTACGTTCTGGAGGTGAACGCCAACCCGTGTCTTTCGCCCGACGCCGGGTACGCGGCGACGGTGGCCCAGGCGGGCATGCGCTACACCGATGCCGTCCAGTGGATCGTCAACGATCTGAGCCGGCGGGCCGGCCCCCTGGCGGCCAAGGCCCACGTCGAGCCGCCCCCGCGCGCCACCGTCCTGGCGCGAGTCCAGCGCACCCCCACGCCCGCGGGCGAGCTTCAGGCCCGCGGCATCACCCTGCGCGAGGAGGTCGTCGAGAGCGACAAGGAGGCCGTCCGCCGCATCCTGGAGTCCACGGGCTTCTTCTACCCCGAGGAGGTCGAGGTCGGCGTCGAGCTTGTCGAGGAGCGGCTCCTCAAGGGCATCCTGTCCGGCTACTACTTCCTCATGGCCGAGAAGGCTGGGGAGGTCGTGGGCTACAGCTCCTTCGGCCCCATCGCCTGCACGAAGGCGGCCTACAGCATCTACTGGATCGCCGTCCACAAGTCGCATCGCGGGCAGAAGATCGGGCGCATCCTCCTGGAGCGCACCGAGGAGATAATCGCCCGCCTCGGCGGCGACCAGGTGCACATCGAGACCTCGAGCCGCGACCAGTACAAGCCCACCCGCGCCTTCTACGTGAACAATGGCTACCAGCAGGCGTCCGTGCTGCCCGACTTCTATGCCCCTGGGGACGGCCGGATCACCTACGTCAAACGCCTCTCGCCCAAGTCCTGAGCCGCGCCGCTCGCGCGTGTTTCTCGCGGCGTGGGGCTCAGGCGAAGAGGGCTTCCACGAAGGTGTCGGGGTCGAAGGGCTGTATGTCGGTGGGCTTTTCGCCGAGGCCGATGAACTTCACGGGGATGCCGAGCTGGTCTTTGACGGCGATGACGATGCCGCCCTTGGCCGTGCCGTCGAGCTTGGCGAGGAAGATGCCCGTGACCTTGATCGCCGCCTGAAACTGGCGGGCCTGCGAAATCGCGTTCTGCCCCGTCGTGGCGTCGAGCACGAGGATGACCTCGTGGGGGGCGCCGGGGACCTTCTTCTCGATCACCCGCCGAATCTTCTCAAGCTCCTTCATCAGGTTGGCCTGGGTGTGGAGGCGCCCGGCGGTGTCCACGATCAGGACGTCGGCGCCGCGGGCGAGGGCGGCGTCGCAGGCATCGTAGGCCACGGCGCCCGGGTCGCCGCCGCGCTGGTGGCGCACGATGTCCACCCCCAGCCGCTCGGCCCAGATGGTGAGCTGCTCGACCGCGGCGGCGCGATACGTGTCGCTGGCACACAGCAGCACTCTGCCGCCCTGCGCCTTGAAGTGGTGGGCAAGCTTGGCGATGGAGGTGGTCTTGCCGGAGCCGTTGACGCCGGCGACGAGGATGACCGTGGGCGGCCGCTCGGCGTGGCGGATGCCGGCCTCTTCCTGCCTGAGGAGGGCCTTGAGCTGGGCCTTGAGGAAGTCCTGGAGCTGGTCCGTGGTCTCGATCTCGCGGCTCTTCCAGGCGGCGCGCACGCGCGCGAGGAGCTTGGAGACGGTCTCCACGCCCATGTCGGCGGTGATCATGAGCTCCTCGAGCTTCTCGAGCTTCTCGGGGTCAATCTTGCCCCGGATGCCGAAGATGGCGCCGAGGCCCGAGGCGAGGACGGAACGGGTCTTGGCCAACCCCTCGCGGAGGGCGCCCAGGGAGGCCGCCATGCGGGCGAAGAGGCCCTTCTTCCTTTCGGGCTGCGCGGGGGCCTCGGGCTGGGCCGGCGGGGCCTGGGGGGCGCGAGCGGTGGGGGGCGGCGCTGCCGGTGGTGGCGGCGGCGCGGGGTCGTCTTTCTTCTTCCTTCCCCAGAAGGGCATGGATAAGATCCCCTTGACGTTTCCCATTTGCGGTCTGCGATTGCCGCTTTCAAGCCGAGACGCAAGCCGAGAAGCGCTGATGGAAGGCGTGGCCACGGGGTCTGAAATCGGCAATCGCAGACCGGCAATGCTTCTCAGTTTGGCGCGCCGAGGGTGTCCAGGAACTCCTTGTTGGTCTTCGTGCGCTTGATGCGCTCGATGAGGAGCTCCATCGCCTCCGTGGCGTTCATCTCGCTGAGGACCTTGCGCAGGATCCACACGCGGTTGAGGTCCTCGGGGGTGAGGAGGAGTTCTTCTTTTCGGGTGCCCGAGCGGTTGACGTCAATGGCTGGGAAGATGCGGCGCTCTTCGAGGCGGCGGTCGAGGACGAGCTCCATGTTGCCAGTGCCCTTGAACTCTTCGAAGATGACCTCGTCCATGCGGGAGCCGGTTTCGATGAGGCCGGTGGCGAGGATGGTGAGTGAGCCGCCCTCCTCGATGTTGCGCGCGGCGCCGAAGAAGCGCTTGGGCTTCTGGAGGGCCGCGGCGTCCACGCCGCCGGAGAGTATCTTGCCGCTGTGGGGGCACTCGGTGTTGTAGGCGCGGCCCAGGCGGGTGATGGAGTCGAGCAGGATGACGACGTCGCGGCCGCACTCGACCATGCGCTTGGCCTTTTCGATGACCATTTCGGCGACCTGGATGTGGCGCTCGGCGGGCTCGTCGAAGGTGGAGGAGATGACCTCGGCCTTGACCGAGCGCTGCATGTCGGTGACCTCTTCGGGGCGCTCGTCAATCAGCAGCACCATCGGGTAGATGTCGGGGTAGTTGGTCGTGATGGCGTTGGCGATCTTCTGGAGGAGGATGGTTTTGCCGGCCTTCGGCGGCGAGATAATGAGGCCGCGCTGGCCCTTGCCGATGGGCGCCACGAGGTCCACGATGCGCGTCTCGATCACCTCGGGCGTCGTCTCCAGCACGATGCGGCGGTTGGGGTGGAGCGGCGTGAGGTCCTCGAAGCAGACGTGGTCGAGGAGGGCCTCGGGCGGCTCGTGGTTGATGGCCTCGACGCGCAAGAGGGCGAAGTAGCGCTCGTTGTCCTTCGGCGGCCGCACCTGGCCGGCCACTACCGTGCCGGTCTTGAGCCCGAAGCGGCGGATTTGCGAGGGCGAGATGTAGATGTCGTCGGGGCAAGGCAGGTAGTTGTAGTCGGCCGAGCGCAGGAAGCCGAAGCCGTCGGGCAACACCTCCAGCACGCCCTCGCCGCGCACCAGGCCGTTGCGCTTGACGCGCTCCTCGATGATGCGGTAGATGAGCTCCTGCTTCTTGAGGCCGGCGATGCCGGTGACGCCCTCGGTCTCGGCGAGCTGGTGCAGCTCGTGGATTTTCATCCGCTTGAGGACGCCGACGTCCAACTCATCGCCCGCTTTGCGCGCCTCCTCGATGTGCTCCTCCAGGGCCTTCTCCTCTTCCGCCAGGTCCTCATCTGCCGGCAGGATGCCCTTGCCAAACGAGCTGACGTCCCTGGACTCACGCTTCTCCTTCACCGAGCGAGGATTTCTTGCCATAGCTCCTTCACCTGTTGAAAAGTGGCTTCGACCCGACCGTTGTTGCGTATGATGTAGTGCGCCCGGGCACGCTTGGCCTTGAGGGGACGCTGGCAGCCTTCGCGGCGCGCCAGTTCGGCACGGTCCCAGCCGCGCTCTGCCGCGGCCCGCGCCAGGCGGGCAGCCCGCGGGCAGTCCACGAAGACGAGCACGTCGCACACGGCCTCAAGCCCGGTCTCCATCAGCAGGGGCGCATCCAGCACGATGGCCGGCGCCCCCGCGCGGCGCGCCGCCCCCACCGCGCGCCCCAGCCCCGCCAGGATCGCCGGGTGGGTGATCGCCTCCAGGGCCGCAAGCTCGCCGGGGCACCCGAAGACCCTCGCCGCCAGCAGCCGGCGGTCCACGCGCCCAGAGTTGTCAAGGACGCCCTTCCCCCACCGTGCGACGATGCGGCGGCGGACGCCTGGCCTGGCCAGCGCCGCGTGGCCGAGCCGGTCAGCCGACACCACCGCCGCCCCCAGCCGCGCAAGCATCTCGGCCACTGTAGTCTTGCCGGCCGCCACCCCCCCAAGCAGACCGATCACGGGGGGACCACCTTCACCAGGGCTCGTCCGCCCCGAACGGCGCGCTGTTTTCTCTCTCGCTATGGTTGGGTGCCTCAGGAAGGGGCCATCCGCCCGCTTGCTGGGACGCGGCGGACGCTTCGGTCACTGGCCGGCGCAAACACGCCAAGAACAGCTATCCTCTGGAGAAGCAAACGCGGGCAGAGATGATCAGGGTTCAAGACGAACCGGACAGGGTTGACAACAAAGATTACCATAATTCCCTAGCCCGTGTCAAGCGCTTTTTTCCGCGCCCAGCGGTTGTCTGCCTTGACACTCCGGGACGCGTGGTGTAATATAACGACACCAGCCAGTCCGCCCCGCCGCCTGCCACGGGACCTATCGGAGGAAGCGATGAGCACGCTGGACATACGGGTGGAGCCGCTCGAGGGCGTCGAGAGAGGGGTTGTGGTCAACCTCGACGGGGCGCTCGACCAGCCGACGCGCGACCTCTACCTCAGCAAGTTCAAGGCCCTGCTCGCCGAGGGCAGCGTCCGATGCGTCCTCAACATGGAGCGCGTCAGCTACGCCAACTCCACCGCCATCGGCGACCTTGTCAACCAGTTCGACCTCTTCCGCGAGGCCGGCGGCGACCTCGTGCTCCTCAACCCGCAGCAAAAAGTCTACATGATCATCGAAACGGTTGGCCTCGACAACGTCTTGCCCATCTTCAAGTCGCTCGACGACGCGCGCGCCCATTTGAGCGCCACGCGCGGGTCGGCGACGGCGGCCCCCGCGGCGCCCCAGGCCGCGCCCGTGGCCGCGCCAGCGGTCGCCCCGGCCGCTGCCGGCGCGCCGGCGGCCCAGGCCGCGCCAGTCGCCGGCGCCGTGCCCCACGTCGCGTTCCCCCTCCGCGCCGAATGCTCGGGCTGCGCGGTGACCCTGGAGTTTGGCCAGGCCGGGCGCTTCCGCTGCCCGCGCTGTGGCACCCTCTATGGTGTGGACGCCTCGGGCCGCGCCACGGCGACCCGGCCGCGCGGTCCCTTCCCCATCGAATTCGCCATCCCCTGCGAGTCGCGCGCGCTCAAGGCATTCGCCCAGTTCATCAGCTCCCTGCCCGGCTGGAGCGGCTACACTGAGCTGGAGCGCGACCGCCTCGAGGGCGCCATGGCCGAGGTCTGCGACACCATCCTCCAGAGAGCCTATGATGGGAACAAGGACACGCTGTTCCACGCCTTCGCCGTCTGCCGCGACGACGAGCTGGTCGTGCGCATCGTGGACCACGGCAAGCCGCTGAGCGCCGCCGCCTTCCAAGGCCCCGCCGCCCACTTCAGCGAGTTCGAATACCGGCCCCACCCCACGCGCGGCAACTCCCTGCGCATCGTCAAGCGGGCAGGCAAGTAGCCCCGATCATGACCCCTCACCCACACGCCAGCCTTTTTCCTCAATCGCCGCCGGCGCCCTCATCCCAGTCCCTCGTCCTCGGTCCCGCCTCCGTTGCAGGGTGATCGAGGACGGGGGGACGAGGACGAGGAAGAGCGAGGAACTCGGGCTGGTTGGCAGAATCAGGGGCCATGCCCCCGCAGGTTGACTCCCGCCGCGGCCTTCAGTATAGTCATCCAGGGGAGCCGTGTCCCTGTGCCTCGCGGGCGCTGAGGCCCGCTGTGGGGGGCGCGGCGGCCCCGGCCGCCCGACGGCGGCGCCGCACCGCTCGGCGCGAGGGGAGCTGGGGCACATGCCAAGTCCACGGGACGACGAGTTCATCCGCTTCGCCGTGGCCAGCGGCTACCTGACCGAGGACCAGGCCCGCCAGGCCCAGGCCGCGCTCCGCGAGATCGAGGAGCTTGGCGGCACGGCCTCGGCGCCCGACTGGCTGGTCAAGCGCGGCCTCCTCACCGAGCGCCAGGCGGGCCTCGTGCACCAGGCCATCGCTGCCAGCAAGGCGGCCACCCTGGTGCCGCGCGAGCTGGGCGGCTTCGAGCTCCTCGAGAAGATCGGCCAGGGCGGCATGGGCAGCGTGTTCAAGGCGCGGCAGAAGGAGCTCAACCGCCTCGTCGCCCTCAAGGTCCTCTCGCCCCGCCTCGCGCGCAGCGCGGAATTCGTCCAGCGATTCCTCTCCGAGGCCCGCGCCGCGGGCCGCCTCAACCACCCCAACATCGTGGCCGCCATTGACGTGGGCGAGGCCCAGGGCTTCTACTACTTCGCCATGGAATACGTCGAGGGCGAGACCCTGGCCAAGCTGCTCGCCCGCGAAGGCCCCCTGCCCGAAAAACGCGCCCTGGAGATCGCCGCCGACGTCGCCCGCGCGCTCGACCACGCCTACCAGAAGGGCCTCATCCACCGCGACATCAAGCCCGACAACATCATGGTCACACCCGACGGGCGCGTGCGCGTGACCGACTTCGGCCTCGCCAAGGCCCTCGGCGAGGCCACGCCCGACGCCACCGACGCCGAGCGCTTCCTGGGCACACCGGCCTACGTGGCCCCAGAGCAAATCCGCTCGGACCCCAACATTGACTGCCGCGCCGACATCTTCTCGCTCGGCGTCACCCTCTTCCAGATGCTCACCGGCGAGCTGCCGTTCAAGGGCGCCAACCCGATGGCGGTCGCGGCCGCAGTGGTCGCCGAGCCGTTGCCTCCCCTGCGCAAGCTGCGCGCCGACCTCTCGCCCGCCACCGCTCGCGTCGTCGAGCGCATGACCGCCAAGGACCCCGCCCACCGCTACGCCACGCCCGCCGAGCTGGTGGCCGCCCTGGAGAGCGCCGCGGCCGCGCCCCAGGCGCCACCCCTGAGGCCCGCCGCGACCAGGCTCCCACCACCGCGAAGGCCCAGCTCCCACGCCCCCACCTACGTAGCCATCGTGGGCATCGCCGCGGTCATCGCTGCCGCCGTCGCCCTAGCCGTCCATTTCCGCTCGCCGCGACGCGCCCGCACGAGCGAGCCGAGCGGGACACCGTCCGAGCGGCTCGACATCCCCCCGCCCCCGGGCCCCCAGACGCCCGTGCCCACCACCTCCACGCCAGCAGCCGCGGCCGACGCCCTCCTGCGCGACCTCGCGCGCGCCGTCGCACGCGTCAACAAGTTCGAAGAGCAGAACCCCCGCGACTACGCCGCGATCGTCGCCAAGCTCCGCGAGCTCCTCGACGAGTTCCCGCCCTACCGCCGCGAGCGGCTGCCTGCCGATGGCCAAGAGCTCATCCGCCAGACCCAGGCCAAGCTCAAGGGCCTCGAAGACCAGCTCGCGCGCGCCGCCGAGGCCGAGCTACGGGACCGCTCGGCGCGCGGCGAGGCGCTCCTGGCGGCCGGCAAGCCCGACGAGGCCCTGGCACTCCTCGACGCCTTTCCCCACGCCTTGCGGACCGACCCCGTGCACGCGCGCCTCCAGGCGCTCCGCGCCCAGTGGCGCCAGCGCGCCCTCGAGCTCTTCGACGCCCGCGAGGCCGAGGCACGCCAGCTCATCGCCGCCGGCAAGCTCGACGAGGCCAAGGCCCTCTACGCCCCCTTCGAGCACTCCGCCCTCCCCGAGCTCGCCGCGCGCGCCCGCGAGGCCATCCGCACCATCGAGCACGACCACGCCAACAAGCTCACCGAGGCCCGCCGCCTCGCACGCGACGCCTACGCCGCCGGGGCCAAGGCCATCCTCGCCCACCTCGAGGCGCGAGACTTCCGCGAAGCCCGCACCCTCGCCGACGCCGCCGCCGTCAGCCCCACCCTCGCCCCGCTCCGCGAAGAGGTCAAGCTCCTACAGTACTTCGTCCGCTCCGTCGCCGACGTCTGGACCCACGCCGCCTTCGGCCTCAAAAAGCTCAAGCCAGGCGACACCTTCCGCCTTGGCGGCATCGCACGCGACGTCGCCAAGGTCGAGGACGACACGCTCTACCTCAAGGCCGGCGGCGGCACGGTCGCCAAGCGCCTCACCGAGCTGCGGCCCCCCGAGGTCATCGAGCTGGCCACCCGCTACTACGGCGGCGCCAGCCCCCAGCACAACGCGCGCCTCGGCCTCTTCCTCCTCGCCGAGCGCGACTACGATGGCGCACGCAAGCGCATAGAGTCCGCCAAGGCCGGCGGCACCGACGTAGAGCGCGAACTCGCGCTCCTCGAACGCCTCGCCCCGCGAACCTGTCCCGCCTGCAAGGGCGAAAAGGCCATCGCCTGCCCCGAGTGCGCCGGCAAGGGCATCGCGCGCGTGGACCGCGAGGAATGCGAGGCCTGCAAGGGCAAGGGCGGCGGACGCTGCGGCTGGTGCCGCGGGCGCGGCCGCCTGCGCTGCACCAACTGCGCCGGCACCGGCCGCATCACCGGCGGAATGTTCCAGTGCACCGAATGCGGCGGCACGGGCTGGGCCAAGTGCGCCCACTGCGGCGGCGACGGCTTCGTCAAGTGCGCCAAGTGCAAGGGCACGGGCACCATCACCACGGTGGTCCCCTGCGCCAAGTGCCGCGGTGCCAAGACCCTTCCCTGCCCCAACTGCGGCGGCAAGGGCCTCCTGCCGCCCTCTGGCCTCGAAGCCCCACCATGAGCCTTGTGCGGGAGAGCCACTAGCTCCAAGCTGCAAGCCACAAGCCACAAGCTTCATGCCGCAAGCCACAAGACGTTTGTCTCCCAGTGTAGTGCGTCAGGGGAGCCTTGAGATAGGGTTATGGGCACCGGGCAAGGGTCAACCACGACTCAGTGCTCCACCCTCTCCCTACCCTCTCCCTGAAAGGGAGAGGGGTTGCCGTTGGCCACGTCATCGTCGGGCACGAACCCTACCCTCTCCCTGGAAGGGAGAGGGGTTGCCAACCCCCCTCCCACTCGGATAGGGGGTCCAGGTAGAGGGGTTCTTAACCCCCCTCCCTCTCAGGGAGGGGGCAGGGGGAGGGTCGGAGCCTGTAGCGAGGGAGGGGCAAGGCCTGGGGGGAGGCTGAGGTAGGGACTGCACTGGCCTGCGTGCTCCCGCCGGCCGCCCCCCATGTAGAGAAGGGTTGGCTGCACTACACCAGAGGACCAAGTGTGGGGAGAGCCGCGGGGGTCGGTCCAGTGGCTCGTGGGGCGCCTAAGTGCTGCAAAAACAATGGGATATGGCTCGGAGCGCCACAGGGCCAAGACCATGAGCACGCGCTTCGCCCTCTGGTGCGCAAGTGGACTGCTGGCACCCGGCAGTCTGCCTGCGGGGAGCGGTGGGGCCAAAGCAGAAAGCTGGGGCGGCCGGCAGCGCGAGAACCGTGGCTAAGGGGATTATACGCACCCACCGGCGGAGGCATTTGCTCTGTCCATAAGTTCTCAGAGGCAAATGAGATGTGCGGAGGTGAGAAAGCTGTTTGCCCCAGAGGACCGACGGGATTTCAGGAGTTACGTCGAGGAAAGTGGCCTTTGGCGCGAGATTGACCCCCAGGGCATGAAAAAGGCGACCTTGACAGGGCTGTATAATAGGAGTGTTAAAAAACCGAAAGCCCCGGAGGTCGCCAATGGCTATTATACCACAGAAGAACTTGTTCGGCTGGGAAGATGTGGATCGGCTCGGGGACCTGGAGCGCCTTCGGCTGGTGATTTCGGCGCTGCCGGACGAGCCGCTGATGGTGGTGCTGGAGAAGGAGCGAGGGCACGGGCGGAACGATTATCCGGTTCGGGCGATGTGGAATTCGCTCCTTGCGGGTGTGGTGTTCCAGCATCCGTCGGTGGCGA
>Ga0101944_10000599_pt1 | contig 101104 bp, 76 predicted proteins | sample DewCreD2012metaG_FD_75245 | JGI IMG/M metagenome (GOLD analysis project Ga0101944, IMG submission 75245) | Hot spring sediment bacterial and archeal communities from British Columbia, Canada, to study Microbial Dark Matter (Phase II) - Dewar... ... | reverse complement strand
AACCGGCGGACAGCAGCGTCGGAGACTCGTGCCGACGACGCGAAGAGTTTTTTTCATGCCCCTTTTTGCCAGGCCGGGTGGGACAATTACGGGGGCAGCCCTGATTTCCCGAAAGGCATTAAGGCTAGGCCGGACCGCGGCGAACGAGAACCACGAAAGCACGCACCGCGGCAAGGCCGCAACGACGAGCGGCCTGATGGGTGAATGCTCAAATGACTCATCTGGCTGACCAATTCCCGGGCCTCACAAAGCACCGCCTCCCAACGCATACGCTTCCAATCCCGACAGCGACACGGCATCGTCACGCCCGCATGAACGTCTCTGTCATCCTCGCCCACCCGGCCCCCGGCAGTTTCAACCACGCCATTGCCCGGACCGCCGCCGAAGTGCTCGACACGCTGGGCCACCGCGTCTGGTTTCATGACCTCCAAGCCGAGGCCTTCGATCCGGTGTACACCGCGGCCGAGCTGGCGCGCGACGCTGCGCTGCCCCCGGCGATTGCCCGGCACGCCGAGGAAGCCTGCGCCGCGGACGGGCTGATCTTCGTGCATCCCAACTACTGGAGCCGGCCGCCCGCGATCCTGTGCGGATGGGTGGACCGTGTGCTCCGTCCGGGGCTGGCGTACAAGTTCGTGCCGGACGGGCAGGGCGGCGCGCGGCCGGAGGGCTTGCTTCGGGCGCGCGTGGGAATGGTCTTCAACACCGCCAACACGCCGCAGGAGAAGGAGGAGGCGCTCTATGGCGATCCCCTCGAAGTGCATTGGCGCAAGGTGGTGTTCGGTCTCTGTGGCGTGCCCATGGTGTACCGACGCAATTTCAGTCCGGTGATCACCAGCACGCCGGAGCAGCGTCGCGCCTGGCTTGAGGAAGTGGCTGCCGCGGTGCGGGCGCATTTCCCGCTGGCGTGAGCACCCGTGGCGCGTGACGCGCGGTCCCGCCTGAGCTTAGGCAGGTCACCACGTAATACACGCTCCGGCGTCCGCGGCTTGACCCTGTTGGAGTGACGTGCCAGACATGACCCATGCGCATTGGCTTTCTACTGATCGGCTTCGGGCTCGGCTGGGCCATCGCGGCGAACGCCGCCGAGAAGACCCTGCACACGTTCCGTAAAATCCGGCTCACCCCTGAGTTCTGGGCGGAGGGCGCCCACGTGGGCGACTTCAACCGTGACGGCAAGCTCGATGTGGCTTACGGGCCGTTCTGGTTTGCCGGGCCGGACTTCCAGGCCCGGCATGAGTACCGGCCGGCGACAAATTCCTTTACGGTCAAGACACCCGACGGTTCGGAGAAGACCATCCCCGGTTACGAAGGTGCGCTAGGCAGCAAGAATGCCTACTCGGACTGTTTTTTCATGTGGACCGGTGACTTCAACGGCGACGACTGGACGGACATTCTCATCGCCGGCATTCCGGGCGAGCAGGCGTGGTGGTTCGAGAATCCGCAGGACCAGTCCGGCCACTGGAAGCGACATCTCGCGCTGGATGTGGCGGACAACGAGTCGCCGGACTTCAAGGACCTGACCGGCGATGGCAAACCGGAGTTGGTCTGCAACTCCAAGGGCTTTTTCGGCTTCGCCGCACCTGATCTGACCAACCCGACGGCTCCATGGAAGTTCCGCCCCATCACGCCGAACAAGAACTACCACCGCTTCACGCATGGCCTGGGAGTGGGTGACGTGAACGGCGACGAGCGGCCGGACCTGCTCGAATCCAACGGCTGGTGGGAACAACCGTCGTCGCTGGCGGGCGACCCCGAGTGGACGTTTCACGCCTACACCTTCTGTCCGAGCGATCCGGGCGTGCCGGTGGGCGGCGCGCAACTGTTCGCCTACGACGTGAACGGCGACGGCTGGAACGACGTGATCACCTGCCTGGCCGCGCATGGCTATGGCCTCGCTTGGTACGAGCAAACGCGCGACGGGGGCCGTATTTCCTTCCAGCCGCACGTGTTCATGAACAAGCAGCCGGCGGACAACAAGTACGGTGTCAAGTTCACCCAGCCGCACGCGCTGGACCTGGTGGACATGGACGGTGACGGTGTCAAGGACTTGGTGACCGGCAAGCGTTTCTGGGCGCACGGCCCGGATGGCGACCCTGAGCCCAACGCGCCGGCGGTGCTGTACTGGTTCAAATTGGAGCGCGGCGCGGGCGGTGTAGTGGATTGGGTGCCGTACCTGATTGACAATGACTCCGGCGTGGGCACGCAGGTCCTGGCCAGGGACGTGAACGGCGACGGCTGGCCGGACATCGAGGTCGGCAACAAAAAAGGCGCCCACGTCTTCCTCCAGGAACTGCGCAAGGTCAGCGCGCAGGAATGGGAGGCCGCCCAGCCCAAGCCGCTGGCTACTGCTCAGTAAGCCCCCAGCCCAGCGACATCGCTACGGCCCGTTCGCCGGCCATTATATGGGTGTTGCAGCGATTTGCCGGATGCGCCCGCAGTCCGAGCGTATTGGCTTCATGTATTATCACCCACAGGGTGTTTTCCCGTTTAGACTGCCTTTAATTGGAGGCGCTCCGTTCGGAAGGTTTTCGTCCACGAGGCGGCTGGCAGCGTTTAGACTGCCTTTAATTGGAGGCGCTCCGTTCGTGGTTTCCGGTGTGTAAAGGCTGGAGCCAAGAGCATTATTCTGGCGCTACCTTGCTTTTAGGCTGAGGGATAGGTGTGGCCCGTCAGAGCTCCTCTAGCGATGGCCGCGACCAGACTCCGGCATGGGTACATCAAGCCACATCCGCCTTTGTGCGACTTTCTGGATCGGCTGGCCATTCTGCATTTGAACGGCAGGCTCTCTTGCTGTATTAATGGGTGTATAATAACCAAATGGCCTTGCTGATCTCGTTGTCCCCGCGGCACCCACAATGGCTGAACTTGGAATTGTGCCGCAGCACTTCAGTCGCGCGGGCAGCCGGGATCGCGGTGCTCAAGCCAGAACAACACGGTCGTCCATATTCCGCATCCCGCACGGCATCGAACACGCTCAATGCCGGTGCAGACCGCCACTCCTCGCGCGGCAGAATTCGATCCCATCCGTCGGCAACAGGTTCTCCGGCGTCGCAAAGCCTTTGCGGGAGGACTGTTCCATTCGCGATGCACCCTACAAGACATGATACTCGGAGAACCGCATAACATGGCGCCCTTGACTGTCGAAACAAACGTTGGATCGCGAGAAGCCACCGCGTTCCGGGTGCGGGACGATGACTGGACCATGCTCGTCAAATCCATTCGCAAGAGCGAGTGTGTCCTGTTGCTGGGGCCGGGTGCTTCCTTGGATCCCGATCAACCGGACCGACCGGCGCTTCCCGTGCAACTTGCCCAAGAGATGGCGCGTGAACTGCACGAGTCTCGCCACGACGAGTTGCTAGCCGCGGATTCGGATCTGGCGCACGTGGCGCAAGTCTATTCCCGCATGATGCCTCGAGGTCGTGTTGGTCTGGAGGCCAAGGTGGACGGCTTTTTCCAGCGGTTCCAGGGCCGGACGACCTCGCTGCACAACGACCTCGCGGCGTTGCCCTTTTCGCTGTGCATCACGACAGTGCCGGACGGATTTGCGCTGAACGCGTTCCGGCAGGCGGAGGGGAAGCAGCCGGTCGCCGACTACTATGATTTCCAGCCTGACCCGGAGCGGGCGCGGGAACGCAGGGCAGCGCCGTCGCCGCCGGAGCGCGAGCCGTACCGCCAGCCGCTGGTGTATGAACTATTCGGGACGCTCGCCGAAACAGGTTCGCTGGTCCTCACCGAAGATAATCTCCTGGATTTCCTCGTGAAGGTGACGCGGGGCACGCCGCGGCTTCACGACTACCTGACGGCCCGGTTCAAGAACAAGCGCACATCATTCCTGTTCATCGGGTTCGGGTTTCGACAATGGTATTGGCGGCTGTTGCTCCATGTGCTTGAGGCCAGTGGGCACACCGCATTCTCACTGGCGCTGGAGGACCCGAGCTTCTTCTGCCTGCCCGATTACCGTCAGACGGCGGTCTTCTTTCAAAGCGGCCATACCATCGAATTCCGGGAGGTTTCCTGGCTGGATTTCGCCCGCGAGCTGCGTCAGCGGGTCGGATGGACGGCCGGTAGCAGCACCGCTCCGGGCGAGCTTCAACCCGCGCTGGAAGGCCCCACCGTCTTCCTGTGCCACGAGAACCGCGACAAACCGGCGGCGGAGCGGATGGCCGAAGAACTCCGCGCCAGGGGAATCAACGTCTGGCTCGACAAGCATTGCCTGCGCGGGGGTGACCTTTGGCCTCAGATCATCCCGCGGGTCATCGAGAAACAGACCGATTATGTGCTCGTCCTGCAGAGCTCGCACATGCTCGACAAGCCGGAAAGCTACTTCCATCTCGAAATCCGCACCGCGCTCAAGCGGCAGGACCTCTTTGGCGATGGTTTCCGCTTCCTGGTGCCGCTGATTCTCAATCCTGACCCGCGTCTGCCTTTGGAGAGTGTGGCCGGGCTGCATTGCATTGACTGGCAGAATGGCCAGGGCCTGCCCGCCTTGCAGCAGACCATTCTCGATGACTGGGAAAAACGCCGCCGCGTGCGTGCGCGCACCGCTGGCCCGTGACTTCCATGCCTGTTGCAAGTTCCCACCCTGTGAAATCCATCCCATCCCCGCGCTGCGCGGTCTTCCGATACCCGGGCGTGAGGCCATTCGACCGGAGCGTCGCCGATCGCGTGCGATTTTTTGCCCGGGAAGACGAGATTGAAGACTTGCTCCAGCAAGTCCTCAGCCACAACTTGATGGTCGTTTACGGGCGGTCCGGTGTCGGCAAGACATCGCTCCTCAACGCGGGCCTGTTTCCGCGTCTGGAGGAGCACGACCTGCTCCCCATTCCGATCCGCCTCAATCACGCGGACAAGCGGCTCCTGCCGCTGGAGGTCATCCGCGCCCGAGTCCGGGAGCACTGCGAGGAGGAGGGGCTGGATTACGAGCCCGGCGAGGGGGACACCTTGTGGGTGTACCTGAAGACGACCCAGTTCTGGCGGGGGGACACGTTGCTCACGCCGGTGCTGGTTTTCGATCAGTTCGAAGAAGTGCTCACCCTGCAGACCGGCGCATTTCGCAGTCAACTCGGCGTTGAGATCGGGCAGGTGCTGACGTCCCGCCTGCCGGAGTCGCTGCGACACCGGTTGCAGCAGGGTGAAACATTGCCCTTCGGTGAGCAGCCGCCCGAATTGCGGGTGATCATCGGCATCCGCGAGGACTTCGTGGGTGCGCTCCACGAGCTGGCGCCGGAAGTACCCACCATTCTCCTCAACCGTTTCCGCCTCACGGGGCTGTCGGAAGCCCGGGCCACCCGGGCTATTCGGAGCCCGGCGGGACTGATTTCCGACCAGGTGGACTTCTTGACGCGACCCTTCAGCTATAGCGATGACGCGCATCGCGAAGTGCTCGCCGCCGCCCGGGATGAAGACGGGTCCTTCGAGCCGTTCCTGCTCCAGCTTTTCTGCAGCCACATCGAGGCGAAGGTCCATAAATGGCAGTCGCTACACGAGGAAGAAGCCTGCGTGGCCCCGAACCTCTACGGCGGGGAAAGCGGTCTGCGAGAACTGACCTCAGGGTTTTACCTCGAGGCCATCCGGCGGCTTCCCAGCGGAACCGCGCGCCGGCGGGCCCGGCGACTTTGCGAAGAGGGTCTGATCGCCGGCGCCGGCCGCCGCCGGAGCGCGGACCGCGATGAACTGCTCCGGGAGTACGACCTCCGACCCGAGTGGCTGGATACCCTGGAAAGCGCGCGTCTTCTCCGCAAGGAACCGCGTCTCGGAACCCTTTACTACGAACTGAGCCATGATCGCGTGGCCCGGGCCATTTACCGCCAGCGCCAGTGGCGCATTCCCGCCAAGCTGAGACAGCCGCTGCTGGTTGGGATTCCCCTGCTGCTGGGCACCTTGGTTCTCCTGCTCGTCTTGCAGGACGCGCGGACCCGGTCCGAGATCGCCCTGCGGGAAGAGGCGGAGCTGCAGCGGACAAATGCCCTGGCGGCGCAGCGACAAGCCGAGGAGGCGATGCAACGAGCTCTGCAGTCCGCGAGCGCCGCCCGTGAAGCCGAGCAGTTGGCAGAGAACCGCCGCCAACAGGCGTTCGAGATGTCCCGCGAGGCGGAGTTCCGGAGAGCGGAATCCGCGCGGCTGATGGCCTTCATGCTCCAGGACCATCGGGAAAAACTCGAGGAGCTGGGCAAGCCGCAACTGGTGGAGGAGGTCTGCCGCCAGGCGGAAACGTTTTACAGCAGCCTGCCACCAGCGGCGCAGTCCGCTGAGGACCAGATCGGGCACATCGAAGCGTTGTTGGGACTCGCTGGGGCCATCTACAAGCAGGTTGACCAGCACTGGCATGAGCCTCCACAGGCATGGAAATCCAGCCGGTCGAAGCTCGACGAGATTCTGGATCATTTAACCCGCGGCTGGCAGATCGCTACCAACCTGGCCCGGCAGTATCCCGGCGAGGTCGGTTATTGGAACTATGTGAAGGTGTATGCGCTGAATCTGGGACACGCCCTGGGCGCACGGGGAGACCCGGCAGCCTCGAGCGGCGCCTACAGCAACGCCCTCGCTGCGGCGACGCAGGCCATCGCGTGTGAGCCGACCAACGCGAGCCTGCAAGAGGGGCGCTTTTACCTGGGGGTGGAAATCGGCGACATGGTTTTCCGCAGGGCGCAGGCCATCGAGCCGCCGGACGACTCGCGCGCGTTGTTGTTGACGCAAACCCTGGCCTGGTACGAAGCCTCCAGACGTACCGCTGAGGAGTGCGTGGCGAGCCACGGCACCAACGCCACCACATTGGAGATGGTGGCGATTGCCTTGGAGAAGGTCGGGCGTGTACACGAAGCGCTCACCAACTACAGTCGGGCGCTGGTGTATTTCGAGGACGGCCGGGAAAGGGCGCGGCAACTCGTCCAGCAAGCCCCCACCAACGCTTCCGCGTTGCGAGTCCTCGAGATCGCCCACCACACCGTCGGACGGGTGCAGCGTGCCCGGAAAGAATACGAGGCGGCCCTGGTCAATTTCCAGGCAGCCCTCGAGGTGGCGCGGCAGGTTTTCGAGCTCGAGGATTCGCTCGCGCACCTGGACGACGTGAATGATGCGCTGCGGAATGTGGCTGTTCTGCAATGGGCGTTGGACCGCCGCGACGAGGCGTACGCCAACAGTTGGGCTTTACTGAAGAGCCTGGCGAGCGCCTACTACCTGAGGCCTGACGATCACGAGCGCGAGGAGCAGCTTGACCGGTGGTTTTCGCTGTTGGAGCAGCAACTGGACGCGGACCAGGAAGGTGACAGGCTGCTGGCGGTGTATGCCGAATGGGAAACCGTCTTACGATACCGCACGCAAAAACGCCTGGCGCTGGAAACCGCTGCCAGTGTGGTCGTTCCGCAATTATCACGGGACTTCAAGCGGTTGAATGAACCGGCGCGCCAGGCGCTGAATTCCCTGTATGGCAAGATCGGGGCGTTGCATCAAAAACGCCGTGATTTCTCCCGGGCGTTCGAGGCCCACCGTCAGAGCATCCGGCTTTGTCGGGAAATGGCAGGTCAGGTGGACGACGGCGAAGTGGATTGGGACCACGAACTGCTGCGCGCCAACGCTGACGCCGTGGAGGTTTTGCGCGAGATGGATCTTTCCTCCGAGGCCCTGAAGACCTACGAGGACATGCATCACATCGCCCAAGGGCTGGTGGCGCGACAGACCACAAACCTGCTTTGGAAACGCCATCTGGCGTTCATCGAGAGCCAGATCGGCAGCCTGTACACGAAACAGAAGCAGTTTGACGAGGCCCTTCCGGTTCTGACCAATGCGGTGAGGCTGGCTACCGAAGTGTTACGGGTGGATCCTGCCCGCGAGACCTATTACGCGGAGTGGCTGGGTCGGGTGTCCGCCCTGGCCGGATGGTGGGAGAGCCAGACCAACGCCGACGGCCAGACGCGCGCGTGGGCCGAAGCCGCCGCATCCTTGGAAGACCTCCAAGGCAGGGAGCAGTCACCCGAGGTCCAGCTCCTGGCCGTTGAAACCCTCAGCACGGTATATCATAAACAGGAGACGCTCTACCAGCAGCAGCGAAAACTTCCGGAGGCGAGGCAGGTAATCCGAAAATTGCTGGCTTGCTACGAGCGGCTCGCGAACGCTCATCCCCGGGATGCAGAACGGTTTGGTAACCTGGCTTTCGAGTGTCTGCTGGCGGGCGAGTTTGAGAAGGCACGTCAGGCTGCCGAACGGGGCCTGCAGCTCGCGCCGGACAAGGTCTGGATTGCAGGCAACCTGGCCCACGCGTTGATGTTTCTGAAGCGTACCGGCGAGGCGGTCGCGCTGCACCGCCGCTACCTGAGCGTGCAGGATATTGGGAACGGCCTGAGTTGGAGGCAGGCTACGCTGGATGATTTCGATACCTTCCGGGCTCTCGGACTCAACGATTTGCCGGGAATTGAAAACGCCATGACCACTATCGAAAAGTTGCTGGAAACGGTCAGGTGACACACCAGTGCTGTGCTTCCTGGAGCAAGCGGGATCACCTGGACGAGCTGGCACTGACAGCGCCGGCGCGTACGCCGCAGCGACTTGGTCTGCTCAGTCCCCAACAGTGCCACCCATGCGGTTGGTTTGGCTGGTGGCGGGCGTCCTCACTTACGCCCAACAACCGAGTGCCCCGCGAGAACACCACCGCCGGGAAACCGAGCTTTACTGGGCAAAAGGCTGGATTCCACCTGCCCCAGCGTTCGTCTTTCAGAAACTACGGCGTTCACCCTCGGGTGGGATTCATCCTCAATCAGGGCTGGCATTTTTTCGCCGGTTTCGTCAACCTGCGGCCACCGATCCTAAACCATGAAACTCGGATTCGTCTCCGCCATTCTCCCGGACCTGTCACTGGAACAGGTGTTGCAGTTCGCCAAGACCGAGCAGTTCGCCTGCGTCGAGTTGATGTGCTGGCCGGTCGGCAAGGCCGAGCGGAAGTTCGCCGGCGTCACCCACGTGGACGTGGTGGGCTTCACCCGGGCCCGCGCCGACGACGTGCTGGCCCGCGTCCATGAACACAGCGTCGGCATAAGTGGTCTGGGCTATTACCCGAACATCCTTGATCCCGATCCCGAGGTCGCCAGGAAATGCGCGGACCATCTCAAGAAGGTCATCGTGGCCGCCGAAATGCTCGGGCTGCGCAACGTCAATACCTTCATCGGCCGCGACTGGACGAAGACCGTGGACGAGAACTGGCCGCGTTTCCTCAAGATCTGGAAGCCGCTGATCCGCTTCGCTGAGGACCATGGCATCAAGATTGGCATCGAGAACTGTCCGATGTCCTTCACGCGCGACGAGTGGCCGGGCGGCAAGAACCTGATGACCACGCCGGTGATCTGGCGGCGCGCCTTCAACGACATTCCCAGCGACCATTTCGGCCTGAACTACGACCCCTCGCATTTCATTCTCCAGTTTATGGACCCGGCGGCACCGCTGGCCGAGTTCAAGGACAAGCTGTTTCATCTCCACGCCAAGGACGTGCGCATCCGCTGGGAGCGCATGAACGAGGTGGGCATCTTCGCGTACCCGCTCGAATGGCATCAGCCGCGCATCCCCGGTTACGGCGATATTGACTGGGCGCGCTTCATGGCCGCGGTGCAGGATGTCGGCTACGACGGGCCGGTCTGCATCGAGGTCGAGGACGGTACCTTCGGCAACAGCTTGGAAGGCCGGCAGTGCGCGCTCAAGGTGGCGCGGAATGTGTTGCAGCCCTACTTCGCCTGACTTGGAGCTTCGCGGCGAGCCGCGCGGGCTGCGGGACTGGCAAAGGGCGTGGGCGTACAGCCCAAGGCCGGCAGTCGGTATTGCCTGCGGCAAACCACCTTGCTCTGACTGCACTTTCCCATCACCTCCGGCCCGCGGGAGTTGATGCTCCTTTCCCGCCGGGGTCGTCCCCGTTGATTTCAAGCTACAACAGCTTGAAGTGCAATTGGTTGGGCGATATCCGGCGTTTCTAGTTCGGCTCGATTCGGGCGGGAGACCCTTTGGTTTTCCGACTTTCGGCTTGCGAGCGGACAGCGAAATTTGTTATGAAATTGTCATTCTTTTATGGCTGCCATCGGCCGCTTTCAAAAAGGTGACGACATCTTCTACGCCAAGGTCGTGGATGGTGAACTGTTCCGACTGATTGGTGACGTTTTCGGGTCACCTTCGTTCGAGAAGAAGCCAACCTCCTTGAAGGGGGTCAAAACCCTGGTGCCGGTGACCCCTTCCAAGCTCATTGCGGTGGGGTTGAACTATACGGATCACGCGCGCGAATCCGGCAAGCCGCTCCCCAAGGAGCCGCTGTTCTGGCTCAAGGCCCCCACTTCGCTGCTGCCCGATGGCGGCAAGATCGAGATTCCCTTCCCGAATCACCGGGTAGATTTCGAGGCGGAACTGGCGGTGATCATCGGCCGCCGGGTGCGCAATGTGACCCCGGCCGCCGCCGCGCGGTACATCTTCGGCTACACGGCGGCGCAGGACATCACCGACCGCACCATCCAGAACTCCGAAAGCCAGTGGGCGCGCTGCAAGTCTTTCGACACTTTCACGCCGCTCGGGCCTTACGTGGAGACCAAGATTGACCCGCACGAGCTGTCCATCCAGCTCTTCCAAAACGGCCAGCTCCGGCAGAACTCGAACACCGGGCAGCTTATCTTCAACTGCTTCCAGTTGGTCAGCTTCATCTCCACCAACATGACGCTGCTGCCCGGCGACGTGATCCTCACCGGCACGCCCAGCGGCGTGGGCCCCATCGAATCCGGCGACCGGCTGGAAGTGCGGATTCAGGGCATGGCCCCCCTGGTCAACACGGTGAAATAACGGCGGCGTCGGCCGGAGCTTTGGAGTTTTTCCGTCGGGCGCGGATTTGCCCGCCCCCCACCTTGCCAGATATGCGCTGGACCCAGACCTTTATTCCCACGTTGAAGGAGACACCGGCGGACGCCGAGATCGCCTCCCATCAACTGCTATTGCGCGCCGGCCTGGTGCGCAAGCTCACCGGCGGGCTCTACACCTTCCTGCCACTGGGCGTGCGGGTGCTGCGCAAGATCGAACAAATTGTCCGTGAGGAGATGGACCGCGCCGGCGCCCTCGAGGTGTCCATGCCCTGCCTGCAGCCGCCGGACATCTGGCAGCAAAGCGGTCGTTACACCACCGCCGCCGAGGTGCTCTACCACGTGTTCGACCGCGCCAAAAAGGAATGGGTGCTGAGCCCCACGGCCGAGGAGGTCATCACCCAGCTTGCGGCCAACGAACTCAATTCCTACCGGCAATTACCGAGGAATTTTTACCAGATCGGCGTCAAGTTCCGCGACGAGATCCGCCCGCGCTTCGGCCTGATGCGCGCCAAGGAATTCATCATGAAGGACGCCTACAGCTTCGATGTGAGCGACGAGGCGGCGATGACAAGCTACCGGAAAATGTACGCCGCTTACACGCGCATCTTCGCGCGCTGCGGCTTGCGGACCTTTCCGGTCGAGGCTGACACCGGCGTGATCGGCGGCAACCTGTCCCACGAGTTCATGGTGCCGGCCGAAACGGGCGAGAACGAGGTGGTCTATTGCGAGGCGGGCGATTACGCCGCCAACATCGAAAAGGCCGCCAGCCGCGGCCCATCGGTCCCCACGCCCTCGGTCTGCACCGGCGCGGTGCCGGAGAAATTCCCGACACCCGGCGTGGTGACCATCGAGGCGCTGGCCTCCGCGCCGTACAACGTCCCGGCCCATCACCAGATCAAGACCCTGGTGTACATCCTGGACTCGCAGCCCGCGCTGGTGTTGCTCCGTGGTGACGACCAGTTGAACGAGGCCAAGCTCCTGGCCCGCACCGGCGCGGCCCAAGCCCGGCCCGCCACGCCCGAGGAATGCCTGGCTGTGCTCGGCGCCCGGCCCGGTTCGCTGGGCGCCGTCCGTGCCACGCTCAAGGCCCCCGTGCGTGTCCTGGCCGATTTGGCCCTGCAGGGCGCGGCTGGGATGACCACCGGCGCGAACGAGGACGGCTTTCACCTTCGGCACGTGGACCTCGCGCGCGACATCGTCGTGGACGAGTGGGCCGATTTCCGCACCGTGCAGCCGGGTGAGTTGGACGTCGTTACCGGCCAGCCACTCAAAATCCGCCGGGCCATCGAAGTCGGCCACGTCTTCAAGCTGGGCACCAAGTACAGCGAGAAAATGAACGCACTTTATCTGGATGAGGCCGGCCAACGGCACCCGTGCGTCATGGGGTGCTACGGCATCGGCATTACCCGCACCTTGCAGGCCATCATCGAACAGCAACACGACCAGGACGGCATCCTCTGGCCGCTGACCACCGCGCCCTACGCGGTTTGCCTGACGCCGCTGAACGTGGCACCGGACAACGCGGTGATGCAGCTAGCGGAGCGACTCTACGCCGAGCTGGTCGCCCGTGGCGTGGAGGTCTTGCTGGACGATCGCGATGAACGGCCGGGCGTGAAGTTCAAAGACGCCGACCTGATCGGCATTCCGCTCCGCGTGAATCTCGGTGAAAAGGCCCTGGCGCGCGGCACGGTTGAGTTGAAGCCGCGCGGCGGCACCTTGACCGCTGTGCCGGCCGCCAGCGCTGTGCCCGCCATTACCGACTGGTTGGCCGCCGAGACGGCGCGGCTGGCGGCAGCGGTTCCCGCCGGTGAGTGAGGCGGCCCGAGGCCGGGCATCCCGCGCCGCGCCAATCGGCTTGCCGGACGACGCCGGGTGCGCGAAGACGCCGCATGGACAAGCTCCTGCTCATAGACGACGAGGTGGACATGCACTACTCGTTCCGGCGGATTTTTGATTCCCTGGAGCTGGAGCTGACCACCGCCGCCAGCGGCGAAGAAGGCCTACGGCTCATCCCCGATCTCAAGCCCGACCTGGTGCTCATGGACATCCGGATGGGCGGCCTGAGCGGCCTCGAAACGCTCCGCCGTATCCGTCAGATGGACGCCCGCCTGCCGGTCATCCTCATGACCGCGTACGGCACCACCCAGACCGCCATCGAGGCGATGAAGCTCGGCGCCTATGACTACCTGCTCAAACCCTTCGAGGTGCCGCGGCTCAAGCAGATCGTCTTCGACGCCTTGAAGGCCTCGCGCGCCATGCGTCAGGTGGTGTCCTACCAGCCGCTGCTCGAGCGCGAGGATTACGAACTGGGCATCATCGGCCGCAGCCCGGCCATGCAGGAGGTGTTCAAGCTCATCGGCCAGCTCGCTGCTTCCGACGCCACGGCGCTGATCACCGGCGAAAGCGGCACCGGCAAGGAACTGGTGGCCCGTGCCATCTACCACCACAGCCGTCGGCGCGAGCAGCCGTTCCTGGCCATCAACTGCGCCGCCATCCCCGAGCAACTGCTGGAAAGCGAGTTGTTCGGCCACGAAAAAGGCGCGTTTACGGGTGCCACTGCCCAGCGCATCGGCCGCTTCGAGCAATGCCACCGCGGCACGATCTTCCTCGATGAAATCGGCGACATGAGCCCGGCCACGCAGACCAAGATTTTGCGCGTGCTGCAGGACGGCACGTTTGAGCGGGTCGGCGGCAATGAAACCGTGCGCGTGGACGTGCGGGTCATCGCCGCGACCAATCAAGACCTCGAGCGCGCCGTGGCCGAAAAACGCTTCCGCGAAGACCTGTTCTACCGTCTCAACGTCGTGCGCGTGCGTCTTACTGCCCTGCGCGACCGGCCCGGGGACATTCCGCTGCTGGTCGCTTACTTTCTGCGGCGGTTTGCCCAGAAACTTCTGCAACCACCGAAAGCCCTGTCCGCCGGGGCGCTGGCGGTCCTCGAACGCCACACCTGGCCCGGCAACGTGCGCGAACTCGAGAACGCCATCGAGCACGCAACGGTCGTTGCGAAAGGCGACGCCATCCTGCCGGCTGACCTGCCAGCGGCGATTCGCACACCGGCCGGCCCGCCACTAGCCGAACCCGCCACTCCGGCTAACCGGCCGGCCGCGTTGCCGGAAGACGTGGCGGCGCTGGCCGCGCGGCTCTTTGTCTGGGCGCGCCAGCACCCGGACTTGAAGGTCATGGACGCCGTGGAGCGCGAACTGGTCGTGCGGGCCTTGCGCGAAACGCGCGGCAACCAGGTGCGGGCGGCGCGCCTCCTCGGCATCACGCGCGCCACGCTCCGCAAACGTATCGAACGCTTCGACATCCGGCAGGATTTCAACGCAAGCTGAGCTGGAACGACGCAACCCCGGTCTGGATCGGACGGGTAACCCGGCTGTTCCACCTGGAAGCAGCAGGATTGGTCCGGCGGTGCACGGGGCGAGCCCAAGCCGGATTGAGAACCGGCAGATCGGGCGGCGGTGTTCCCTTTCCTGAGTTGGTCGGTTCGGGCTGGAACTGCGTCACCCGCTCTTCCGCAGCCGGGCCAGAAAACCCGGCTCTGCGCCCGCGAGGTCCGCCCGGCGCTGACGGGCCAGCAGCGCGCCGTAAACCCGCGTATCGCGCGCCAGCATGGCCAGCCGCGTCTGCAGTTTCGGATTCACGATCTGGTCGCCCTGGACGTCGGCTTGCTCCACGAACGACACGCCATACGGCAGCGTCCAGGCCTGGCACTGGCGCGCCACGGTGCGGAGATGGTCGGTGGCCGTGAGCCCTTTTTCGTGCGAGGCCACCAGTGTGACGAAGAGTTTGCCGGCGAACTCGTGCCAGAAATGGTCGAGGAAGTTCTTCAACGGGCTGCTCATGCTGCCGTGGTAATCGGGCGTGCCGAGGACGAAGACGTCCGCGCGTTCGACGCGGGCCTTCAAGACCGGGAACGCCGGGTTCGTGTAAGTGGTATCCGGGTTGTAAAAGGGCAGGGGAGACCGGCCCAAGTCGAGCAGTTCGGTCACGCAGCCGGCGGCATCGAGTTCGCGAGCGAGCCAGGCCAACACCGTGCGCGTGGCGGAGTTTTCGCGAAGGCTGCCCACCACCAGCAGCACGGTCAGTGGCGTTTCAGACCTGCCGGCAAGGTAGCAGACCCGGCGTGGCTGGCGAGCCGGCGAAGGGCGGTCAGCCTGAACCGGTGAAGGCGGGTTCAGGCCGCCCGATTGTCACTTCGGCGACGACGCGGTGCGGATCCATCCGACGAGGGAATTCTTGCCGAAAACTGAACCGGCCCGGAGCGCCGTGCGGCCACCTGCCCGACTTCGGTACTCGGGTTCACCCTGTCCGGTGGGGGCTGCTGCTCCGGCCCGTCAAGCCACGAGGCTCACGGAGGTCGTGCCGGCCCTGGGTTTCAACGCCGGCGAACGTTACCATCGAGCCGGCAAAATTTGAATTTCGCGCAAGTGGCGCCAATCTAAGCGGCCATGTTGACGCACAACCGCCGTTTAAACATCCACGTTTGGTTACTCACCGCGGCTGGCTTCGCTGCCGCCGCTCTGGCCGATGACTGGCCGCAATGGCGCGGCCCCCACCGCGACGGCAAATCCGCCGAGACCGGTCTGCTCAAAGAATGGCCCGCCGAAGGGCCGCCGCTGGTTTGGAAAACCACCGGACTCGGCGCCGGGTTCGCCACCGTATCCGTCGCCAAGGGTGTGATTTACACGGCCGGCGATGTCGGCAGCGACAACTTCGTCTTCGCCTTCAGCGAAAAGGACGGCAAGCCGCTGTGGTCGGCCAAGCTGGGCAAGGCCGGCGCGCCCGGGTGGGGCGGCTTCGCCGGAGTGCGCTGCACACCGACCGTGGACGGCAAGCTGCTGTTCGCCATCGGGCAGTACGGCGAGATTGCGGCGTTCGAAACGGCGACCGGCAAGGAGGTCTGGCGCAAGGACTTCATCCAGGACTTTGGGGCCAAGCTGCCCGAATGGGGTTTCAGCGAGTCCCCGCTGGTGGACGGCGACAAGTTGGTGTTCACGCCCGGCGGTGAAAAAGGCGCCATTGTGGCCGTGAACAAGCAGACCGGCGCGTTGCTCTGGCAGACAGCCGGCTTTACTGACGAAGCTCAGTACTCCTCGCTGATGCCTGCCTCGATCCATGGCGTGCCGCAGTACGTGCAACTCACGATGGCGAGTGTTGCGGGTGTGTCCTCCACGGGCCAGGTGCTCTGGCGCGTGCCGCGCAAAGGGGCCGTCGCTGTCATCCCCACGCCGGTGGTTCACGACCACCACGTCTATGTAACTTCCGGTTACAACATCGGCTGCAACCTCTTCAAGATCGCGAAAAGCGGTGACGCCTTCAGCGCAGAAGAGGTTTACAAGAACCGCGTGGTTGCCAACCACCACGGCGGGGTGATTTTTGTGGACGGCCACATATACGGCCACGACGACCGTCGGGGCTGGACTTGCCAAAACTTCCAAACCGGCGAGGCGGTGTGGCAGACCGAAGACCACCTCGGCAAGGGCAGCATCGTGTACGCAGACGGCCATTTCGTGATCCGCGAGGAAAAGAAGAAAGGCAGCCGGGTGGCGTTGATCGAGGCCACGACCGCGGGTTATCGTCAAAAGGGCGTGTTCGAGCAGCCCGAACAAAGCGGCAAGGAAGCCTGGCCGCATCCGGTCATCGCCAACGGCAAACTGTACCTCCGCGACCAGGACGTGTTGCTGTGCTACGACCTCAAAGCCCGGTGAAAACGACTCCGGTTCGGTCTCGCGACGACCGCGCTTCGTTGCGGTTGCGGCCGTTTTGTCGCTTCTGTTGTTTTGACAGCGTGAGGCCTGCTGGCAATGTCTGAGCATGAAACTCACATCGTTCATTCTTGTCGGGCTGCTGTTCGGGCTGCAGGCGCTCCAGGCTGCCGAGAGCAAGGTTGAAAAGCGTCGTGAACAGCTCAGCGCCGAAGTCACCGAGGCGCTCGCACAGTTCAAAAAAGCAGACTCCTCCTTGAAGGACTTCCTAGAAAAGTCGGCTGGCTACGCGGTGTTTCCCAAGGTTGCCAAGGGCGCGATGGGCGTGGGCGCGGCCAATGGCCGGGGCCAGTTGTTCGAGAAGGGCCGGGTGGTGGGCGAAGCCAGCCTCACCCAGGTCACCGTCGGGTTCCAACTGGGCGGCCAGGTGTATTCGGAGATCATTTTCTTTGAGGATCAGAAGACGTTGGACGATTTCAAGGAGGGCAACCTCGAATTTAGCGCCCAGGTGAGCGCGGTGGCCGCGGCTGAGGGAGCGTCCAAGAACGCCAAATACAAGCTGGGCGTGGCCATCTTCACGTTGGCGCGGGGCGGGCTGATGTACGAGGCCAGCGTGGGCGGGCAGAAGTTCAAATTCACGCCGTACGAGAAGTAGCGTCGGTGTACCCCAACCCCAACTCATTTCGGCTTCAGTTGCGGGAACAGGATCACGTCCCGGATGCTTTCCTGTCCCAACAGCAACATGCACAGGCGGTCAATGCCGATGCCGATGCCCCCCGCCGGCGGCATGCCGTGCTCGAGCGCCACGAGGAAGTCCTCGTCGAGCTTTTGCTGTTCGCCGCCGGCCTGGTGCTCCAGTCGCTCGCGTTGCTCAATCGGGTCGTTCTGCTCGGTGTAACCGGGCGCGATCTCCTGCCCGCCAATGCACAATTCAAACACCTCGACCGTGGTCGGGTCGTCGGGTGAAAGCTTGGCCAGCGGCACCAATTCCTTGGGCAGGTGGGTGACGAAAGTGGGCTGGATCAGCGTCGGCTCGACCAGCTTCTCGAACACCGCCCCCGTGACCTCAAAATCCTCGTAGCCGGTGCCGATGTCGCCTTCCAGCTTGAGGTCTTGGATGGCGCGTCGGCGGCGTTCGGCCGGTGGAACCTCGAACCAGTCGGCCCCGGCCACCGCGCGGACCAGGTCCTTGTATTTCACCCGCCGCCAGGGGCGCGTGAGATCAATGATCCGGGGCGCGGCCAGCTTCTCCAGCGCTTTCACGGTGGCGTCGAACTTGGCCGCCGCCTCTCCCAGATGTTGTTCCAGCGACGTTTCGTGCGCCGAGGCACCGGCCTTGTGGACGCCGAGCGCGCCGACCGCGATGCAAACCGCGCCGATGGCCACGCGGGCCACATCGGCGACCGGCGCCCGGCCGACTTGCTCTTGCGCCTGCACCAGCGCCTCGCGGGCCCTGCCGATGTCCGCCACGAAACGGCTGGCAACGTCGCCGCCGGCGGTCTTCATCAGACTGCCCATCGTGGCGGCTGAGACGCGGTCCAGTTCGGTGAGCGCCCCGCCAATGGCCTTGATCAGATTCTGGTCCTGGGGGTGTTCAAGGATCAGCGTGCCCAGCACCTTCTGCGCGATCTGGCAGATCAGGCTTTCCACCGTCTCCATCATCGTCGCGTAGTCGCCATAAGCCTCGTAGGCCTCAAGCATCGTGAACTCCGGGTTGTGCCGGCGGCTCAGACCCTCGTTGCGGAAGTTCCGGCCGATCTCGAACACCTTGTCGAAGCCGCCCACGAGCAGGCGCTTGAGGTACAGCTCGAGTGCGATGCGCAGATAGAACTCGCAGCCCAGCGCGTTGTGCCACGTCTTGAACGGCTGCGCCGCTGCGCCCCCGGGGATGGCCTGCATCATCGGCGTCTCCACCTCCACGTAGCCGCGCGCGTGGAAGAAGGCGCGGATTTCGCGAAGGATCTCCGAGCGCAGCAGAAACACGCGCTTCACCTCGTCGTTGGCCATCAGGTCGAGGTAGCGCTGGCGGTAACGGATTTCGGTGTCCTCCAGTCCATGCCACTTCGCCGGCGGCGGGCGCAGCGCCTTGGCCAGGATGGTAAAGCGCTCCACTTTGACGGTCGGTTCGCCGGTCCGCGTGCGGAACAGTGTGCCCGTCACGCCGATGAAATCCGCGAGGTCGAGGTGCTTGAAGATGTCGTACTGCTCGTCCCCGAGGACCTGCTTCTGCGCGTAAATCTGGATGCGGCCGGATTGGTCCTTGAGATCCAGAAACTGGCTCTTGCCCATGTCGCGATGCGCGGTGATGCGGCCGGCCAGCGCCACCGACGCGCCTTCGGCCAGCGCCGCCGGATCGGCGGGGTTATCCACACCTTTGAGAAAGCGGCTCCGCGCCTCGCCGCAGCCGAGGGTGGGCGCGAACTTGTTGCGAAACGGGTCAATGCCCCGGACGCGCAAGGCCTCGAGCTTGGCGCGACGCTGGGCAATCAGGGCGTTGGTCTCGTCCATAGGGTCAGAACCGGGCGGGCATTGAAGCATCCGCAGCGCGCTCAAGTCCACGGTTTTGCGGGGGGGCGAAAGCCAGCCGCCCTGGCTGCGGCACGGCGTTCATGCCCCCCCGGTTTTTTAACAGCAACAAGTTGGGAAAGCTGGCACAGCCGGGTGCACCGTGATGTTGAAGCGACGTAAACGCGGCCGTCGGTTGCGCGGGCGCGCCGTCCTGCCATCAAGTGGGGCGGTTCTCAACCCTGGGCCGGCCGGGTCCAGATCAGTTGCTGCTCGAGGTTGTCGTGGAGCTGGTACGGCTTGATGTGGTCCTTGAGGGCGGGGCCGAGGATTTCCAGCTTGCTAAGGTCGGCCTCGCCCAGTTTCGCCTGCGCGCAGAAGTTCAGGTAGCCGACCTTGGCGAAGTCAATGCCCATCAACTCCACCGCCACGCGGTCTGCCGCCAGCCAGTCCGGGCTGACTACACAGACGCGGTGGTCCACCGGCGTGCCGCCCACCGGACCGTTGCCCTGCATGCCCTCCAAGCCGTCCAACACCGCGAGATGCGGATGCAACCGCGGCGCCAGGGCAAACAGGTTCCAGTTCAGCCCGCGAAAGCCGCTGCCGTGGACGATCGGCTTGTCGTTCTTCGCGCCCGGCTTGGAGTCGCGACCCCAGCGGAAGCCGGCGTCCTTGATTGGCGCGCCCACGACGATGTTCTTCAAGGACAGTGTGACCACCACGCGGTCGTGGGTCTTGAAGCGCGTGGCTGAAATGACAAATGAATTCGGGTCCAACAGTGTCCGGCAGGTCCGCATCGGGTGCGGCCGGAAATCCTTCTCGTCGAAGACGTGGATGAGCTCGAGCTCGTCCTGGTCGAGGTCCACCAGCTTCACACCATACTGCCCGGTGAGGCGGGAGTACTGGTAGTTGTCGAAACCGTCGAGCGTTGGCCCGCTGGCGGCAGACTCGGCAATGATCGCGCCCTCGAGTTTGCCGATGGATTTGAGGAACTCGAGGATGCCGCGGAGGGTGTCCGCGTGGGTGGCGCAAAGCGGCCGATCTATGGCCACATTGTTCGGCTTGATGACGACGCGGCGCGAGCCGATGGCGTGCTTCAGCTCGGCGGCGAAAGGTTTGAGCCCTTCGAACGCCATGGCCGCCCGGTCGGTGCCGGTGGTCAACGCCACGCGCGTGCGGGCTTGGGCGAGCACGGGCTCGGTGGCGGCCCGAACTGCGGAAGCGAAACCACCGCTCGCGAACGCGAGGCCGCCCAGGAATGAGGTTTTCAGGAAATTGCGCCGGGAGGAAGCAAGGCAGGTATTCATGGTGACACCGAAGGTCTATGCCGGTGAAGGCACCGTGACAAGGGCGAATCCCAGGCCGCGCGGCGGGTCGCCGGTCACTTTCCGACGCTGTTGACCGCGTCGTGACGGAGCGAGTCTTCCGTCGGGCCCGGCCTTTCCAGTTGCGGAACGACGGGCTTGAACGACCTGTGCCGGCTGCGTACAAGTCCGCCCGCAGCGCACCGACCGCACCGTCACCATGCATTATCTGGACCTGTCCCTGTCCGCCCCGGCGGAGAACCTCGCCGCCGACGAGGCGTTGTGGGAGGCCGCGGAGGCGGGTGGCGTTGAGGTGCTGCGGTTCTGGGAATCAACCACGCCGTTCGTGGTGGTGGGATACGCGAACCGCGTGGCCGCTGAGGTGTACCTGGCGGCCTGCCGGGCGCGGGGCGTGCCGGTGCTGCGGCGGGTGACCGGCGGCGGCACGGTGGTGCAGGGGCCGGGCTGCCTGAATTACACCCTGGTGCTGCGCATCGCCGGGCATGCGGCCGCGGGCAGCATCACCCGGACGAATCTCTGGATTTTGAACCGCCACGCCGCCACGCTGACTGCGCGCCTCGGAATACCGGTCCGGCGACGTGGCGACACCGACCTGACTGTGGGTGAGCGCAAGTTCTCCGGCAACGCGCAGCGGCGCGGGCGCCAGGCCATCTTGTTCCACGGCACGCTGCTGCTGGATTTCGACCTCACCCAGGTGCCTCTCTTGTTACCCAGGCCATCGCGCGAGCCGGACTACCGCGCGGGTCGTAGCCACGCCGAGTTTCTGATGAATCTGAACGCGCCGGTGTCGGTGGTGAAGGCGGCGTTGCGCGAAGCTTGGGACGCCCGCGAGCCGGCACCTGAATGGCCGGCCGCCCGCACCGCTGAACTGGCAGCATCCAAGTACACCCGACCGGAGTGGAATTTCCGATTTTAGGTCCCACCACCGCCTCGGACGAACAGAACGAGCGGTTTGAACCTGTCCGGCCCGACCTGGACCTGGATTGGTGAACCCGGGTGTTCCTTCGTGGTTCTTGTTTGCCCCGTCAGTTTCAGGCCCCGATTTGCTGGCGGATGATGATGGCGAGGCGGTCGCTCCAGTGGTCCACGGTTTCCTGGCTGCGGGCCTCGACGAGCACCCGAGCCTTTGGCTCGGTGCCGGAGTAGCGCACGAAAACACGACCGCCTTCGGGCGCCACGGCGGCCTCGGCCTCGGCCTGGAGCGCGGCAAAGCCGTCGAGTTGCTCGAACGGCACCTTCTCGCGCACGCGCACGTTCACCAGCTTTTGCGGGAAGCGCGTCCAGCACAGCCGGAGCTGTGATAGCAGCGCGTCCTTCGCCTTCATGATGCGCAGGACCTGCAGGGCGGCGATGAGGCCGTCTCCGGTGGTGGCGAAGTCACGGAAGATGATGTGTCCGCTTTGCTCGCCGCCGACCGTGAAGCCGTGGCGGAGCATCTCATCAATGACGTACTTGTCGCCCACGGCCGTCCGCACCAAGCGGCCGCCCGCCGCCTGGATGGCGACATCGAGCCCGGCATTGCTCATGACGGTGCTGACCAGGGTTTTTTCCGGCAGCGTGTCCCGGCTCAGCATTTCCAGCCCGCAGATGGCCAGGATGTCGTCCCCGTCCACGAGGTTGCCCTGCTCATCGCAAAGCTGCACGCGGTCGGCGTCGCCGTCGTGGGCGATGCCAAGCTGGGCGCGGTGTTCGAGCACGTGGCGGCACATGTGCTCGGGGTGCATGGCCCCGCAGTCCTTGTTGATGTTCGTGCCGTCGGGCTGGTTGCCGTACACGATCACCTCGGCGCCAAGTTCGCGCAGCACGCTGGGGGTGGTCTTGTAGCTGGAGCCGTGGGCGCAATCCACCACGATGCGCAGCCCCTCGAGATTCATGCGCTTGGGGAAACTCGCCTTCGCGTACTCGATGTACCGGCCGACGGCGTCGTCCACCCGAAGGGCTTTACCCACCTCGCTGGCCACGGGCCGTACGTGGTTGATGGCGCCGCTGAAGACCAGTTCCTCGATGCGCGCCTCGACGTTGTCGTCGAGCTTGTAGCCGTCCGCCCGGAAGAACTTGATGCCGTTGTCATCGTACGGATTGTGCGAGGCGGTGATGACAATGCCGGCATCGGCCCGCAGGCTGCGGGTCACGTAGGCAACCCCCGGCGTGGGCAGCGGCCCGATGAAAATCACGTCCACGCCCATGGACAGGATGCCCGAGGACAGGGCGTTCTCGATCATGTACCCGGACAGCCGGGTGTCTTTGCCGATGACGATCTTGTGCCGGCCCAGGCCGCGGGCGTGGCTGGTGAGGGTCTTGAATACGTGGGCGGCGGCGCGGCCGAGCTTGAGGGCGGTCTCGGCGGTGACCGGCTCGATGTTGGCCGTGCCGCGCACGCCGTCGGTGCCGAAAATGCGGTTGGGGGTACTCATGGGATCAAGTCTCCGGAGGTCGGGAAATGGGTTCGACGCGGACCTGCATCGGGGTCATGGAAACCACGGTCAAGCCCGGCGGCACATGCACCTCAATATCCGCGCGCGATGGCAGGGCGCCGGGGCCGGTCAGGTTCACGAAGACCTGGAGATCGTCCGACTCCAGCGCCTCGACCACTCGCGCCGGACCGCGCACGGTCACCCGCGCGGTGGGCGGTTCGACACGGAAGGCCCGGCCGGCGTCCGGCCGCATCAGGATCGTGATGGGGACGGAGTCGAAGGCGCGGCGCCGTTCCGGTCGCTGGCGTTCGGCAGTGTTGTAATGGACCAGCAGCCACACCAGCGTGGCCAGCAGCACGGACACCAGCTTCCAGCCGGGATTGGCGAACAGATGGCGGTACCACTTCATGATGCGTCAGGAAGTCCGCGGCGCGCGCCGTCGCCGCCAGAGCGTCCGCACCAGATCCACCCAGGACCGCGGGCGGGGTTGCTTGACCAGCACGCTGGTGAGGAAGGCGCGCAGGTTCTCGAGCGTGACGTTACGGACCAGTTCACCACGATACGCGTAAGAAACGGCGCCGGTTTCCTCGGACACCACCACCACCACGGCGTCGGTTTCCTCGCTCAAGCCGATGGCCGCCCGGTGGCGGGTGCCAAGCGTTTTGCTCAAATCCCGCCGGGTGCTCAGCGGGAAGATGCAGGCGGCGTGCGTGATGCGGTCGCCACGGAGGATGACGCCGCCGTCGTGGATGGCGTTGTTGGGGAAGAAAATCGTTTCGAGCATCTCGGGCGTGGCTTCGCAGTCCACCACAATGCCGGACTCCACCACGTCATGTACCGGGACGGTCTGCTCGATGGCGAGCAACATGCCGATGCGCACATCCGCCAGCCGCTCGGCCGTCTGCACGATCACCTCGATATTTTCCCGCTGCTCGCGCACGTTCACAAAGAAGGGCAGGTTTCCCAGTCGGGCCAGCATCCGGCGCAACTCCGGCTGGAACAGGACGATGACGATGATCGCCAGGGAGGGAAACAGCGCGAGCAACAGGAGCTTGAGCACCTGCAAGTCCAGCAGCGTGGTGACCAGCGTGAGCGTCAGCAGCAGGATGAGGAAGCCGCTGACGGCGGCGGCGGCGCGGGTACCCCGGATGAACGTGATCACGTAGTGGATCCCCACGGAAAGGAGGGCGATCTCCACCAGCGTCCGCCAGTTCGTTTGCAGCCAGTTCAACATCCACCACGCGCTTTCAGCGCCTCAATTGTCCGGACCACCTGCCGGGTGGCCGCCACGTCATGGGTGCGCACTATCTGCACGCCCCGGATCACGGCCCACGCCGCGCAGGCCAGCGAGCCGGGCAGGCGCTCGCTCACCTCCGCGCCCAACAACTGCCCCAGAAACGACTTCCGCGAGGCCCCGAGCAGAATCGGCCGGTTGAATCGTCTAAAGGATTCCAACGTGGCGAGCAACCGCAAATTATGCTCGAGCGTCTTGCCGAAGCCGATGCCCACGTCCAGTGCCACCTGTTCCGGCCGCACGCCCGCCGCCGCCAACCGTGCCAGTTGTTTCTCGAAGAACGCCCCCACCTCGGCTGCGACATCCACATACCGCGGGGCGGTCTGCATCGTCTGCGGCGTGCCCTGCATGTGCATGCATACGTAGCCTGCGCCGGAAGCCGCGACCAGCGCGGCCATCTCCGGGTCCTCGCGGTTGGCGCCAACATCGTTGACGATGCTGGCTCCCGCCGCCAACGCCGCGCGCGCCACGCCGGGCTTCTGGGTGTCAATCGAAAGCGCCGCGGACGTGCGACTGGCCAGGGCTTCGATCACCGGCAGGACCCGGCCCAGCTCCTCGGCTTCGCTGACCGGTTCCGCTCCCGGCCGGGTGGACTCGCCGCCGATGTCCAGGATGTCCGCGCCTTCACGGATGAGTTCCACGGCGTGCTCCACGGCCGCGTGCGGATTCAGGTAACGCCCGCCGTCGAAGAAAGAATCCGGCGTCACGTTCACCACCCCCATCAGGAGGGTGGGGCGCGGGAACACCCAGTTGTGCCGGCCGGCCTGCCAGTTCATGGTCGTGAGTCGCCGCGCTTCCCGGTTCCGCCCGCCCGTGCTGGGCCCCGGGCCGGATAAGCGACGGTGCGCACTTATCCTCGCACCACGGTCCGGCTGTCAACCGGGGCCTTCTTGAAAAACGCTGCTACAACGCTGCAGATGGTTTTTTCGGAACTGGTCCCGGCGTGGGGGCGCGCGATTCTGTCTTTGGGTATGTGGTTTGTGGCTCGTGGAAAGCGGATGCCGGCTTTTGGCCTTCGACCCTCGTTTCTCGGTATCCCCTGGTGGGGCGAGACTCCATCGAGCCCTGCCGTCCCGATTGCGGAACGCGGAGGGTGAGTTTCGGACTTCGGATTTCGGAGTTCGTCTCGTCCCTCGCCTCTTTCGGATCTCACCGCTTTGCCTCGCGCGCCCGCACCACCGCGGCCACGGCCGCATCCGTGGCCTCGAAGGCGTCGAGGCCCTGGTTGGCCACCACCAGCACGGCGAAGTCGCGTTCCGGTGCCAGCCACACGTTCGCGAAAAACAGCGTGTTGCAGCCGCAATGGTTCAGGGCTGGGCCGCCCGCCCAGTCCCGGCGGGTGACCACCCAGCCCAGCCCGTACTCGCCGTCGCCCACCGCCGTGGCCAGCTCGCGGTAGGTGGCCGGTTGCAGCAAGCCCGGCTGCCCGCGCAGGCCGCGCAGGTGGTCGGCCACGAACCGCGCCCAGTCCGCCAGCGGGCAGTGTACCGTGCCGGCCGGGCCGAGGACGGGCGGGTTGTCGGCCTCCGGGCCGTTGGCGGGAGCCGGGCGACCGCCCTTGCGGTGACCCCACGGCTGGTCCAGCTCCCCGGGCGTGCCCACGCCGCCAAAACCGGCCCGTGTCATCCCCAGTGGCTCGAAGACCTCCGTCCGCATCAGTTCCTCCCACGTCCGGCCAGTGACGCGCTCGACCACGGCGCCGGCCATCACGTAGCCGAGGTTCGAGTACAGACACCGGCTACCCGGGGGGTGCACCGGCCGGGCGGCCAGGCCCTGCCTCAATGCCGTCAGCCGCTGTTCGCTCACGGTGCCGGTGCGGGCCAGGCGGCCCCAGTCCAGATTGGCAGCCACGCTGGCCCGGTGCGAGAGCAGGTGTCGCAGCGTGAGTGGTTGGAAGTCCGGGTGAAAATCCCCGGCCAGGTCCGGGAAAACCTCGGCCACGCGGGTGTCCCAGCGCAACAGTCCGCGTTCGACCAGGCGACCGGCCAGCGTGGCGGTCATGGCTTTGGTGTTCGAGCCGATGTGCCAGAGATCGTTGGTGGAGGCCGGCGTCTTGTCACCGCGCTTGCGCACCCCCACCGCCGCTTGCACCTGCAAGCCGGCGCTACTCACCAGCGCTGCGGCCAGCGCCGGCAGATCGTGTTCGCGGTGGATGGGCTCCAGCAAAGCGATCAACGCCGGATCACCAGCGGTTGGTGTGGGCGGAGGTTTCTCCGCGCCGCAGCCGAAACCTGTCACTACCAGCAACGTTGCCAGCACGGACAAACTCCCGCGCGTCAACTGCCGAATTCTCCCGCCCATGAACGCCACAAACGCCGCGCCACGAGCGCGCGCCACGCTGTCCGTTGTCATGCCTGCGCGAATGTTAAGCGTGTTGTCGCCCGTTGGCCAATGGCGGCCCATCTTTTGGGACACGGGCGTCACGTCCACCGTGTGTGGGCCGCACGCTTGCCCGCGGCTTGCCAGACCCGGCCGAACCGGAAAAACTTTGGCCATGACCACGTGGATGCGATTCTTGGCTGCCTGCCTGCCGGGTTTGATTGCCGTGCTCGCCGCCCCGGCACCCACCGGCCCGCCCAACATCGTCCTCATCCTCGCCGACGACCTGGGCTACAGCGACCTGAGCTGTTACGGTGCCCGCGGCTATCGGACGCCTAATTTGGACCGGCTGGCGGCCCAGGGCACGCGGTTCACCAGCTTCTACGTGGCGCAGGCGGTGTGCTCGGCCTCGCGGGCGGCGCTGCTCACCGGCTGTTACCCCAACCGCATCGGCATCCTGGGCGCGCTGGGACCCGGCTCGAAAACCGGGATCAACCCCGCTGAGTGGACGCTGGCCGAGGTGCTCAAAACCCGCGGCTACGCCACGGCGATCTTCGGCAAGTGGCATCTGGGGGATGCGCCGGAGTTCCTGCCCACCCGGCACGGGTTCGACGAGTACTTCGGGCTGCCGTACTCGAACGACATGTGGCCGCTTCACCCCGACTCCGTGAACCTGCCTCCCGACGCGGCCCGGCGAAAGCAGGGCTACCCCGACCTGCCGTTGTACGCGGGCGAACGCGTGGCCCTCCGGCCGGTGACCGCGGCCCACCAGGCGCAGCTCACCACCTGGTACACCGAGCGGGCGGTGGACTTCATCGCGCGCCACCGGGACCGGCCGTTTTTCCTGTACGTGCCCCACGCCATGCCCCACGTGCCGCAGTTTGTGAGCGAGAAGTTCCGGGGCAAATCCCGCGCCGGGTTGTACGCGGACGTGATCCGCGAGATTGACTGGTCGGTGGGCGAAATCCTCAAGGCCCTGCGGCGCCACGGCCTGGAGAGGCGCACGTTGGTGATCTTCACCTCGGACAACGGCCCGTGGCTGCTGTACGGCAACCACGCCGGGTCGGCCGGGCCGCTGCGCGAGGGCAAGGCCACTACGTTCGAGGGCGGGGTACGCGTGCCGTTCATCGCGCGCTGGCCGGGACGAATCCCGCGCGGGCGGGTCTGCGGGGAACTGGCCACGACGATGGACCTGCTGCCCACGCTGGCGCGTCTGGCCGGGGCGGAGCTGCGGCGCGACCGGCGCCTGGATGGCGGGGACATCGGGCCGTTGCTGCGGGGTGAACCGGGCGCGCGCACGCCGCACGAGGCGTTTTACTACTACTGGGGCCGTGAGCTGCAGGCCGTGCGCAGCGGTCCCTGGAAGCTGCATTTCCCGCACACCTATCCCCGGCCCGACCCGCCCGGCGCCGACGGCCGGCCGGGTCGTTACACCGAACTGCGGATCGGCCCGGCCCTGTTCAACCTGGAGACGGACCCGGGCGAAACGCGCGACGTGGCGGCGGAACATCCGGAAGTGGTGCGTCGCCTCGAAGCGCTGGCCGAAGCGGCCCGGGCCGACCTGGGCGACTCGGCCACCGGGCGCGAAGGCAACGGCGTCCGGCCACCCGGCCGGCTGGCTGAATGAACTGGCAGCGGCCCACCCGACACCGTTGCTTCTGTGGCGTTCGTGTCATGGGCAGTGGGGTGGAATTCGAGACCTTTCGGGTCTTGGACGGGCATTTTCTGGGCCGGTTCGGGTTGGCGTGCGCGCTTGCGGGGCGGCACAGGCCAACCCACCCGGCCCAGCGGGTGCAGGTGGACGACCGCGTCCGCACACTGAGGCTGGACTGAGCGAGCGCGCTGGCAGGACTGCGGTTTTCCGAACCAGCCGGGCCGGTCTTGTCCACGCTCAGCGGTCGCTTTTGCCGGGCTTCGCGCTGCCGCCCTTGCGGCCACCGCCGGCGGTGAGCACCGTGCCGGTGAGGAGGCCCACCGCGAAGAAGATGAAGTACATCAGCGCGGCGGGGAGGCGGACCGGCTTGGCGATGAGCGGTGGCAGGAGAAAACCGACGGTGTCCTTGTTGTGCAGGCCGATGAGCACCAGCAGCAGGAGGAGGATGATCAGAAAAACGGTCTTGAGGAGCAGTTTGGCGTTCATAACCGGTGCGCCGGCACAATAGGCAGCCGCCGGGGGACGTCAATTGAGGAGTCGCCGCACCTTGTTCACCGTGTTCGCCGGACCGGTTGCACGGCCCATCCCGGGCGCTACCCTTGCCCCGCGCCAACCCGCGCCAACACCATGAGCATCATCACCCGCACTGGCGACGACGGCATCACCGGCCTGATGTACAATCGCCGGGTGCCCAAGCACCACCCGCGCGTCGAGGCGTACGGCTGCGTGGATGAACTCAATGCCGCGCTGGGCTTGGCCCGGGCGCACGCGCCCGCCGGGCCGTGGGGCCTGCGGCTGCAGGAGTTGCAGCGGGACCTGGTTCGGTTGATGGGCGAACTGGCCACGGCGGCCGAGGACCTGTCCCGTTATCAGGCCGACGGGTTCCTTCCCGTGACGGCCGAGATGACGGCCAAACTGGACGGGCAGGCCGCCGAGTTGGAGGCGCGGCTGAAACCGCTCCGGGGCTGGGCAATGCCGGGCGAGAACCCGTTGTCCGCGGCGCTGGACCTGGCGCGCACCATCTGCCGGCGGGCGGAACGGCGGGTGACGCAGCTTCACCAGGACGGCCAGTTGCACAACCCGGAAATCCTTCGCTACCTGAACCGCCTGGCCGACCTGCTGTGGCTGCTGGCCCGAGAGGCGGCCAGTGCACCGGCGGCGCAACTCTGACTCCGGCGAGCACCCAACTGGCCAGTCTTAAATCCGACTGGCGCCTCAGCCTTTTTCGATGCAGGCGTAAGCGTTGTGGTTGTGGATGCTCTCGAAGTTCTCGGCCTCGACCTTGTACCAGGTGACCTCCGGCAAAGCGTTGAGTCTTTGGGCGACGTTGCGCACCAGGTCCTCGACGAACACCGGGTTCTCGTACGCCCGCTCGGTTACGGCCTTTTCATCCGGGCGCTTGAGGAGGGAGTAGAGTTCGCTGCTGGCGGAGGCTTCCACCAGGGCGATCAGGTCCTCGATCCAGACGATCTCGCGCGAACGCACCTGCACGGTCACCTGGCCGCGTTGGTTGTGCGCGCCGTGCCTGCTGATGGCCTTCGAGCACGGGCAAAGCGTGGTGACGCCCACGATGACCGTCAGCACGAAGTCAATCTCCCGGCCGCAGGCCGCGGCGTCGAAGCGGGCGGTGTAATCCATCAGCCCGGTCAGGCCTGTGACCGGCGCCTTCTTCTCGAGGAAAAAGGGGAACTCCATCTCGAGGTGCGCGGTCTCGGCGTGGAGCTTCTTTTGCATCGCGTGGAGGATGTCCGGGATGTTCTCCACGTGGACGATATTGCCGTGGGCGTTGAGTACCTCGATGAACCGGCTCATGTGGGTGCCCTTGAACTCTTTGGGCAGGTCCACGAACAGGCTGATGGTGGCGACGGTGTTCTGCGTGTTGTGCGCCTTGTCGCGGATGACAATGGGGAAGCGCAGGCCGCGCACGCCCACCTTGTCAATGCGCAGGTCGCGGTGGTCGCGCTCGTTCTGCTTGTCCTGAAGCTTCAAGTTCGCAGACGGTGTGGCCATCCGGGTCGCCGGTATGTCACAGGTCCGAGTTTGTTCGCTCACGCGCCAAGCTAGCAGGCGCGGGCGGGCGCGCAAAATGAATCTCGGCGCGGGCCGGCGGTTTGAGCCAGACTACGATGCAAGCCGCTGGCCAGGTATCGGCCAAGTCTTCAGAGAAGGGGCTGGGCGTGGATTTCTTTCCGACTGCGAAGCGGATAACGAAAAGGGGCCGGCCTTTGGCCGACCCCTGGGCTTGATCGCAAATGGACATCAATCTTGGACTACTGCCGCAAACGCAGGAATTCTTGCGACTGCCCGGTAGCGGGCGTGAAGGTGTAGGGTGAGTTGGCGCCGGCTACGTCAGCCCAGGCACCCGTCACCGCCGGGGCCCTTTGCAATGTGCCGCCGCCGCTCCATCGAACGGTAATCGTGCCGTTGGCATTTTTCTGGATACCGGTGAACTGCAGTGGCTCCGTAGGCTTGTTGGGGGCCGTGCCGCTGCGGTAGGTGCGGAAGCCGCCGTTGTCGGTGTCGTTGAGCAGCACCTTGGTGCCGTCAGCTTTCACGCTGAACAGCTCGATGTTTGCCCCGCCAGCGCCTTCCTGCCAGATTACGCGCAACGGGTAGATGCCCGCGTCCTGAACAAACAAGCGGAAGGTCGTGTCACTGGCTCCGCGGCCGCCATCGAACTCGCCCAGCAGGACGCCGTCCGCAGGCACGTTGATGTAGCCAGCCTGCATCCGGAAGCCGTCATCGCTGTTGACCCCCAACGTCTGCCACCCGGCCGGCAACTCGGCGAAGGTGATGATTTCGGCATCAATGCCGTCGTCGGCACCCCAGACGCCCGGAATGCCCGGCATCTGATCATCCGGGCTGAAGTTGCCGTTGGCCTCGCCGGCGATTTGGCTGAGATTAATCACCGTGGGGATCTCGAAACGTACCAACAGGCCGACGGTAGTGCCGGGGCCGAGGGCGATACTGACGGCGTTCGGGTCCGCGTAATTGTCGGTGACCGGCGTGCCGTTGGCGTCTTTGAGCTGACCGGCCAACGCCAGTTCGGTCTCGGCCAGGCTGGTGTGGGTATAATTCTCGTTCTGAAACACCTTCCAGAGGAAGCCGCGCTGAGCGGTGTTTACCGACACGGCCTGCATCGAACGGGTCAGAATAGCGTAATAGGGTGTCCGGAAGGTGGCGGTGTCTGTCACGGTATTGCCCCGCGTATCCTTGATCTCGATCCGATAGGTGTGATCCGAAGCAGGCCCGAAAGGCGTGGCCCGCGTGTAGGCGAAGTCAATCGAGTCGAGTTTCTTCGGGCTGGCGGTCAACGGCACCTGGACGCCATCAATGAACAGCTTGGCAGTGGCGGGATCCACGATGGAGTTGCCCTTATCGGTGGCGCGGAAGCTCAAGCCGTCCAGAGTCGGATTGATGGCGGACAGAAACAGCAGGTCGCCTCCAACACCACCCACACCCAGCGTGACCAGCGCGGTTTGTTGCGGGGTCTTGCCGAACACGATCGAGTGCGCGCCCAGGCCACCCCAGCCTTGCTGGCCGGGAGCTTCCTGGTCGCCATCGTTGATGGCCATGCCCAGGCCGAATTGTGTACCCAGCTTCAGTTCGGTCAGGCCCAGCGCTCCCTTGGGCAACTTGATTTCGTAGGTCGTGCGCTTGGTGGTGGTGTTGCGAGTGACCACGGCCTGGGTGGCACAATCGCAGGCTGGATCGCCGCCGGGGCCGGCCTCGTGCTGGACGATGACCTCGCCCAGCGCGTCTTCGATGCCGCCCAGGGCGTAGTTGTACAGGGCGATTTGCTGATCTTGGTCCGCGTTGGCAATCATCAGTTGTACCGAGTCGCCGTTCCACGCGCTGTTGGCGGCGTTCTCGTGGTATTCGTCCGTGACGACGAAGCCGAAATAGACATTGTCGCTGTCGTACACGATTTGCACTGCGGAGGTGTGGTCGTCCGGACCGGTCCAGACGGCGGTGCCGGGTCCGCCGGCATCGTACAGTTCAAAAAGCACCAAAGTGCCGTTGCGGCCGGAGCCTTTGGGGATGGCGAAGCGCGGGTCGGCCAGCACCGGCACGCCGCTCCATTCCGAGAGATTACCGTCCAAGACTATCGGAGCCGGGGCCGGGTTGGCAAAATAGAACTCCTTACCAGGCTCGATGTCGTTGGACCGGGCCAGGGTGACCAGGGCCGTTTCCGATGGCGTTTTGCCGAACACGATCGAGTGTGCCCCCAGCCCCCCCCAGCCCTGCTGGCCGGGTGCATCCTTGTCGCCGTCATTGATGGCCATGCCCAGCCCGAAGCGTACGCCGCCACCCAGGGTGGTCAGACCCAATGCACCTTTGGGCAGCTTGATCTCGTAGATGGTGCGTTTGTTGACCGTGTCGCGTCGGACCACGGCTTGCGTGGCACAATCGCAGGCGGGGTCGCCGCCGGGACCGGCCTCGTGCTGGACGATGACCTCGCCCAGTGCCTCCTCGGTGCCGCCCAGGGCGTAGTTGTACAGGGCGATCTGTTGGTTGCGCTCGGCGTTGGCGATCATGAGCTGCACCGAGTCGCCGTTCCAGGCGCTGTTGGCGGCGTTTTCGTGATACTCGTCTGTAACGACGAAGCCGAAATAAACGTTGTCGTCGTCGTACACGATCTGGACCGCCGAGGTGTGGTCGTCCGGACCGGTCCAGACGGCGGTGCCGGGGCCGCCGGCGTCGTACAGCTCAAAGAAGACCAACGTGCCGTTGGTGCCGGAGCCTTTGGGGATGTAGAACCGCGGGTCAGCCAGCACGGCGGCGCCGCTCCACTCGGACAAGTCCCCGTCCAGGACAATGGGGCGGGGAGCCTTGATGGCGGTATAGAACTCCTTGCCGGGTTCAATATCGTTGGCGCGACCGGACCCCTGCACAAGACAGGCAGCCAAGGCGGCCAGGAGGGGGATCTGACGTGCGTTCATGGTAGATGAATGCTCTGTGTTTGCTTGGGTTTTGGTTGACGGTTAGGAAGATGCACCAGCCCGGCAGTTTGTAAAGCTTCGATCCCGTTTGCCTCGCAAATTGTTTGCTACCCGCCAGTGGCACCCGCGGCGCCAGGGTCAACGCCCCCGGGGCAGCACTGATCCCAAAGCTACCCGAAAGCCGACGAAGTAAATGCCGTTGGATGGCGCCATCATGAAGCGATTGCCACACCGGGCAAACTTGGTCTCGTGATTCCAGCCGCCACCCCGGAACACCTTCAGCGTGCCGGTCGCCGGTCCGGTCGGGTCCGTTGCGTCGCCGGGGGGAAATTCGGCAAACCAGTCGTGGCACCATTCCCACACGTTACCGTGCAGGTCGTGGAGGCCCCAGGCGTTGGGCGCTTTTTGGCCGACCGGGTGCGGGTGGCCGTCGCTGTTTTCCTCGGTCCACGCGTGCGCGTCGGCGCGCGCCTCATCCTCGCCGAAGCTGTAGCGATTGGTGCTGCCCGCGCGGCAGGCATACTCCCATTCGGCTTCGGTGGGCAGGCGGTACTCATAGTCCGGCGGCAGACGCCCGGCCGCGCGTTCCCGACGGGTCAATTCCGTGCAAAAGGCTGCGGCGTCCACGTGCCGGACTTTTTCGACCGGCCAGTCGGGGTGCCCGGTGAAATGGCTGGGATTGGTCCCCATCAACGCGGCGTACTCGGCCTGGGTCACCTCGAATCGCGCCAGCCAAAAATCGCGGGTAAGGGTCACGCGGCGGTTCAATTGCTGAAAACTCCCCGCCGGGATGCGGACCATGTTCGTGAGCGGCACCAGCGTCGCCGCAGCGTTGGTGCCGGCGCCGGACCTGCCCGGTTCGCTGCCGGAGCGCTGACAGCCGCCCAACCAGACCGGCGCCAGACCCAGCGCGACCACGCCCAGCACGCGAAGCGACTCGAAGGCTTTCACGGGACGGCGTGGACGCTGACCTCCCGCCGGGTTTCCGTCAACGGCACGGTCTGCTCCCGCCCGCTCGGCCAGCGAATCCACAGCGCCTCGGGCCGTTCTGCCAGCCCCAGCACGAGCACCCCGCCGTCCTGCGAGCCGCAGCCCGAACCGGCTTGCACCACCCGTGCCGGACCGCGGCGGTCTCCGGCGTAAACCGCCCGTACGAGTGCGCCGACCGCCCCAGGGTTACCGGGCGGCCCCACCAGCCGCACCCGCAAGCCCGGCTGCGCGCGCTCGTTCTTCAGCAGCACCGTCGGGCCGCGCAGGCGCGTCACAGCCAGATCGGATCGGCCGTCCTGATCAAAATCGCCCACCGCTACGCCGCGCATTTCCTCGGACAAACTCACCCCGGTCTCGGTGGCGGCAAACGTGCCATTACCCCGGCCGCGCAGCCACAGCCCGCGCCCGGCATCCTCGCGGGAGAGGTCCCAATCGCTGTCCAAGTCATTTTGAGCCAGAAACAGGTCCTCGTGACCGTCCCCGTCGAGATCGCCCACGCCGACCGCGAAGACCGGCGCCCACTGGGCTTCGCGCGGCAGCGGGCGAAACTCGAATCGCCCGCCCCGGTTCAGAAACACCCCGCTGTCCGGGCAACGCGCCTCCACCCAGCGCGCCGTCGAATGGCGGTCTCCCAACAGCTCGGGCACGGTCGCGCGTCCGTAGGCTTCATGGGTCGGGAAACGCGCGACCACATCGGGCAACACCCGGGCCAGCCACGGCCGCGGGCGCAACGGGCGCCAATGCCCATCGCCGCGCCAGGCTTCGACGACCTCGAGCCGACCGTCGCTGTCGAAGTCGCCGTAGTAGAGTCGCCAGGCCGTGGGTCGGTCCAGGTCGGCCATTGAATTGCGGCTGCGGTTGCCCGCTGCCAGGTCCGGGCGGCCATCGCCATCGAAGTCGCCTGCCACCACGCCCGTCCACCACCCGGTCCATTCCTCCAGACCCCACGCGGTGGTGACCTCCTCCGGTTGGCCGGTCTGAAAACGAAACACTCGCAGCGGGCCCCACTCGGTGGCCACGACCAATTCAGAGCGCCCGTCTCCGTCCAGGTCGGCGAACGTGGCGCCGTTCACCAGTCCCAGCCTGCGCAGCGGCTGGCTGGCGGACTCGCCCGGTTGCCAGCCCTCCGGGCCGGCCAACCACAGCGTGGACGGAGCCGGTTCAGGATACCGCCCCGGAACGAACCGGCCGCCCGCGAACAGGTCCAGGTCGCCGTCGCCGTCCACATCGCCCAGAGCCATCGGCCCGGGCACGCCGGTGCCAAGGGGCAAAGTCTGACGCGGCACCCATGAACCGCCCGACACCCCGCCGGCTGTAAACCACACCAACTTCCCGAGCGCGGCCTCAGCCGCCCGGTCCGCTGTAGCAACCAGCAAGCCGCGTTCGCCCGGTGCGAAATGCCAGCCCAGCACGGCAGCCGGGTAGCCGCCAGCCGGCAGTGCAAATGCCCCCTTCCGAAACGACGGCCCGCCCCCGTTCAGCCAAATGGCCAACTCGCCCTGGCGCGCATCGGGACCGATCAGGTCTTCCCAGCCGTCCCCGTCCAAGTCGAACCAGGCCACGCTCGGCACTGCCGCGTCCGGGCGTTGCGGCGGCTCAGGTGGTGTGGAGGGATCCTCCGATTCCCGGCCGGTGGCGAGGCCTTGGTTTTGCCTCAGCAGCTCGCTCAGGTCCCGAAACCAGGGCGGCTCCGGTGGCGGCTGCTGCGGAGGCACGGGCGTGGCGTCCGCCGGTTCGATCACCTCGACCAGTGCGTCCGGCGGCACGGTCGCGCGGCCGACCCGGCCGCTGCGCCAGCGCACCTCCAGTTCGAGCTTCCGGCCCGGGGCTGTCGTGGCGGCGAACACCCGCAGCGGTTGGTCGCCGGACAGGTAGCGACCGCCGGCGATCATTTCTTGGGTCTGGGTCACCGGTCCACCGGTCAACTTGAGCCGCGCGCCGATGCCGGCGGTGTTGGGCGCCCGCCCGCGCAGGCGCACGGCCACGCGCGGCGCGGTGGCGTCATTGCGGTAAAGCGCGGCCGGGGCATTGAGGTTGTTGACCACCACGTCCAGGTCGCCGTCGTTGTCCAGATCGCTCACCGCCATGCCATTGGCCACACCGGTCTGATTGAAGCCCCAGGCCTCCGCCATCGGCTCGAAGGAGCCGTCGCCGCGATTGCGAAAAGCCGCATTGGGGGTGGGCCAGGCGGGGTGAAATTGGCGGAACCGTTTCCGCTGCTCGAAGCTGAGCTTCATGGTACGGAGCTGGTCGTGGCTGTCCTGGTCCATCACGTCGTACTCGAAGCCGTTCGAGACCAACAGGTCCTCGAACCCATCCAGGTCCACGTCCAAGAAGATCGGGCACCAGGACCAGTCCGTGGCGGCCACGCCGGCCCAGAGCGCGACCTCGGTGAAGGTGCCGTCGGCGCGGCCCAGAAAGAGCATGTTGCGGTTGAAGCGCGGCACGGCCCGCGGGTCGGCCACCTCGGCGGGGTCGGGCCGGTCGCGCATCAATTGGCGCATCCGCCGGGCCGGATCGCGCGCCAGCATGTCCAACACAAACAGGTCATCGAGGCCGTCGCGGTCCACGTCCGCGAAGTCCAGGGCCATCGAGGACCGGCTGGTGTGGCGGAACGTACCCGGCGGCGGTTCGCGGAACGTGCCCCGGCCGGTGTTCAGCCACAGCCGGTCCGGCGAGGCGTTGTCGTTGCAAACGAAAAAGTCCGGTGCGCCGTCGCCGTTCAGGTCGCGGAACATCACTGAAAGTCCCCATTCCCGGAACGGCCCGACCGGCCGGCCGCTCGCGTCCTGGAAAAGCCCCGGCTCGCGGATGATGTCGGTGAACCGCCCGCCGCCCTCGTTGCGGTAAAAGCCGTCCACCTCCGGCAACTCCCGCACCCGGGCGTCCGGCAGCACCTCGAAGCGATCCCGCCAGTACGGCAGCGTGGCGGGTTGGCCGTTGACGCGGGTGACGCGCCACTGCCCGTCCTCGCGCGCCAGCGCAAAGCGCGTGGTCGGGTCGGCCAGGTGCATCACGTCAATGTAGTGCGTGCAGTACAGGTCCAGGTCCCCGTCCCCGTCCACATCCGCCAGCGCCAGGGAGGTGGGCGAGGCGGTGCGGGACAGACCGGTCTCGCGCGCCTCGGTGAAGTGGCCGCAGCCGTCGTTGAGGAACAGCCGGGTGCCGGCGGCAATGCCGTTGACCAGCAGGTCCGCGTCGCCGTCCCCGTCCACATCGGCCAACGCGGCGCCGGTGGAGAGCTGGTCCCCGCAGGCGGCGTCACCCGCGGGCAGTTCGGCGAAGCGCCAGTCGCCCAGGTTGCGGAACAGGCGGTTTGGCCCCTCGAGGGCGCAGAAGTACAGGTCCGGCCAGCCGTCGCCGTCCACGTCGCCGACAGCCACGCCCGAGCCGTTGTGGGCCACGGCGTTGGTCAGCGACAGGTCGCCGCGCAGGAGGTTGGTGAAGGTGACGCCGGTTTGCGCCGGGACCAGCAGCGTAAAGCCCGCCCGGGTCCCCGGCCCACGCGCCGGCAACGGGGCCACGCACAGGAGCGGGCCGGCGTTCGTCCACGTTGGTGACGGCGTTTCGCCGTGGAGTTGCGCGGCCAGCTTGATTGTGACGACCAGGAGATTGATGCCGCATGACATGATGCGGAGCAGTGTGAGGCGGGCACGTGTTGCCCCCCACCACCCCTCGTGGCGCAGTTGATTCCGCAGTTCAGCGCAATCGGTCATGCACACCGGCGAGGATAGTAGGCTTTTCAGACACCGCGCGCCACGGCGTTCCCTCCGGGCAACCGCTCGGAACGAGGCGCCTGACGATTTACTCCCGGAGAACTTCGTCGCTGTGTTGCGCTGCGGCAGTTATCAAGGCCGACGAAAAAGGCGCGGCGCGGCGGCTTAGCGGTGCGGGTCCGATGCAGCGGCGCCCGCCCCGAACTTCTCCGTCCGGGCCGTGCCAAGTCGCGGCCTGGCAAGTCACCGCCCGGACCACAAAGCGAGGTTGCCCGGTTATGTCCGCCCCACGAGCCATCGCCCGCCGGGGCAGGAAATTCGCCGTAACCTCCATGTCGCCAGACCACCGCAATCCAGGGTGCGCCCTGCCGGTTGCCGGCGTGTCAGCCCGGGCTACTTTCCAGCGTGTTCCGGAACCGCTCGGGTTGGTTGTGGCGGGTGATCGTCGCCATCGGAGCCGCGGCCAGCCCGGCCGTGAGGCCTCCGGCTTTCCGAGTTCCCGGCATTCTACCATGATTTCCTGCGCCGCCCGCAGCACCACGAACCGCCTCGCTCGCGAGAAGTCGCCCTACCTGCTCCAGCACCGGCACAACCCGGTGGACTGGTACCCGTGGGGCGAGGAGGCCTTCGCCCGCGCCCGCGCCGAGGGCAAACCCATCTTCCTGAGCATCGGCTACGCGACCTGTCACTGGTGCCACGTGATGGAACGCGAGTCGTTCGAGGACCCCGAGGTCGCCCGCTTCCTCAACGCCCACTTTGTCAGCATCAAGGTGGACCGCGAGGAACGCCCGGACGTGGACAAAATCTACATGACCTTCGTGCAGGCCACCACCGGCAACGGCGGCTGGCCCCTGAGTGTCTTCCTGACCCCGGACCTCAAGCCGTTTTTCGGCGGCACCTACTTCCCCCCGCGCGGGCGCGGCGGGCGCGCCGGCTTCCTCGACGTGTTGGCGCAACTGCACCGGCTGTGGCAAACCCGCCGCGCGGACCTCGTCGAGTCCGCCGCGCTGCTCCAGGAGCAGCTCCGTCAGGCGATGCAAGCGGCCCCGCCCGCAGCCGACCTGCCCGGCCCGGACGTGTTGGACCATGCTGTGGCGCGCTTCAAGGCGGAGTATGACCCCGTGCATGGCGGCTTCGGTGGCGCGCCCAAGTTCCCCCGCCCCGCGCTGCCTGCCTTCCTGTTGCGCCGGGCCGGGCCAACCGGCGACCGCGAAGCCCGGCGCATGGTCTTGAACACCTGCGACCGCATGGCCGCCGGCGGCCTGTACGACCAACTGGGCGGCGGCTTCGCCCGCTATTCCGTGGACGCGCAATGGCTGGTGCCGCACTTCGAGAAGATGCTTTACGACAACGCCCAGCTCGCCCGGCTTTATCTGGACGCCTGGCGGGTGAGCGGCGAGGCCCGGTACGCGGAGGTCGTGCGCGGCATCCTCGATTACGTGCTGCGGGACATGACGCTGCCCGAAGGCGGCTTTTGCTCGGCCGAAGACGCGGACAGCGAGGGCAAAGAGGGCCGGTTCTACTGCTGGACCCGCGCGGAACTCGCCGCCCTGCTGCCGCCGGAACAGTTCGCCGTCGCCGTCCGCTACTTCGGCATCACCGAGGCCGGCAACTTCGTGGACCACAGCGACCCCGACCCTCTGCCCGGCTTGAACGTCCTCCACGTCGCGGACCCCGAGCTGTCCCCGGCCGAGGCCGAGCTGCTGCGCGCGGCCCGCGCCAGCCTGCTGGCCGCCCGCGCCCGGCGGGTGCGGCCGTTGCGGGACGACAAGGTGCTGACCTCGTGGAACGGCCTGATGCTCGGCGCGCTGGCCGACGCCGGCGTGGCCCTGGGCGTCCCGGCCTACCTGGCCGCCGCCGAGCGGGCGCTGGCCTTCATCCAGAACCATCTCTGGGACCCGGCCACCGGCACGCTGCACCATCGCTGGCGCGAGGGCGAACGCGACTCCGCGCAGTTGCTGGACGACTACGCCTTTCTGCTCTCCGGGGTGCTGGACCTGTACGAGGCCACGCTCGACCCGCGGCACCTCGAGTTCACGCTCCGCCTCGCCGAAGCCATGCGCGCGCGCTTCCAAGACCCCGAGCACGGCGGCTTCTGGCAGGCCGCCGGCGCGCCCGACCTGATCCTGCGCGTCAAGGAGGACTACGACGGCGCCGAGCCGTCCGGCAACTCCGTGGCCGCGCTGAGCCTGTTGCGCCTGGCGGAAATGACCGGCCGCGAAGACCTGCGTGCCCTGGCCGACGGTACTCTGCGCCTGTTCGCCCAGCGGCTCCGCCGCCTGCCCGAGGCCCTGCCGGCCCTGCTGGCTGCGCTGGACTTCCGCCTGGCCGAGCGCTCCCGCGTGGTCATCGCCACGGGGGACGACGCCGCAGGCCGCGCGGCCCTGCAGGCGGCGGCCCACCGGGTCTTCGCGCCGAACAAGGTCCTGCTGGCCAACCAGCCGCCCGCCGACCCGTTTGCCGGCACGCTCCCGGCGCGGGACGGCCGGGCCACGGCCTACGTGTGCGTCGGCACCACCTGCCGCGCGCCGATCCAAGACCCGGCCGAACTGGCTGCGGCCCTCTCCGGCAACCAGGACGGTTGCCAGTGCGGCCGCGGGTAGTGGCGGGGGTCTTGCCGGCCGCAGAGCCGGGTTTCCTCCGGCCCGGTGATACCCGGCCGCGACGCAGCGCGGCCCTACCCCGGGCGCGGGCTTACCAAAGCCGGTAGGGCGCCGCTGCGCCGACGTCGCCCGGTCAGCGGGAACACCAGCCCTCCCGGCCCGGGCGGCAAGATGCCGCCCTCCACGGCAGCCAGGATGGCTGCCGCTACGGTGGCCGGGTTGGAAGTGTCCGCCCGTCCGCGCGGACTCCGCCGTTGACACGCCCGCCCGCCCGCCGTAGCACGCGCATCAACCAATGCCCGAGCCGGTTTCCGTTTTGGCCCATCTGCTGACTGCTGCTGGCAGTGCCGCGGCTTCTGGCATCGTCGGCAGTGAGGCGCACCGGCTGTACCGGTACTGGCGGGAAGCGGCCACCGACCCGCAAACCGGCCTGCCCCGTGGCGACGACCTCAATCGCGCCAGCCGCGAATCGCTCCGCGGCGCCGTGCAGGTCCTGATTCTGGAACTGGCCCGGCGCGTCGGCCTGGAGACCTCCTGGCCGAACCGCCTGGTCGAGCACGGCCGCTGGACCGCCTGGCTGGCCCGCCCGTGGTTCGGCGAACGCCCCACGCCCCAGCAACAGTGGCTCGATGCCTTTCGCGAAGCGGTGGCGGGCCGGGACTTTGATGCCTTCCACGACGGGCTCCGCCTCGGCGACGCGCCGGTGCGCGCGTGGTTTCGCGACGGCGCGCTCTTGGAGGCCCTCGGCTCGCCGGTCGCCGAGCAACTCCTCAAATGGGCCCGGGGCCGGGTCACCTCGGGCCGGGAGCCGGGCGACTTCGAGCCGCTGGTCCGGGACGGCTGGCCCGCCACCAAAGGCGCCCCGGCCCGCCTCACCCTCGCCCACGCTTGGGGCCTGTTCTTCCGCGAGCACCTCAAGGGCGATCCGCGGGTCTTCAACGACTTCGTCACCCGCTCCCTCAACGCCCTCCACACCCGACTCGAAGCGCGGGACGCGCAGACGACAAAAGCCCTGGCTGCTCTGCACGCGACCGTCGAGAAGCTGGCCGCTCAACCGCCGGTGTTCAGCCAGTTCGAGGCCTGGCTCACCCCGCAACTGGGCGTGCTGAAGGACCTCATGGCGGCCGTGCAGGACCAGCTCGACGCCCTGGCCCGCGGGAACGAGGAACTGAAGGCCCAGCAGGGGGAAATCCTGGTCGCGATCACCACGCTGCGGGCGGAGGTCCTGCGCGGCAATTCGGAGGCCCGGCCCGCGCTGGACGGCCTCACCGCCCACGTCACCCGGCTCGAACACAAGCTCGACCACCTTATCGGCGGGCTGCCCATCACCCGCTTCCAACTCCCCGACCCGCCCGCGCGCGAACTGGAGTTGCTCCAACCCAAACACCGCACGGTGACGCTGCAGGGACGCGACGCAGACCTGGCCGCGCTTTGTGCCTGGGTGGAAAGCGCCGAACCGATTTCCGCCCGGCTGCTGGTGGGCGGGGCGGGCACGGGCAAGACCCGGCTGGCCCTCGAACTGTTGCTGCGCGTCAACGCCGCCCTGCCGTCCTGGCAGGCCGGCTTCCTGGACAGCGACGACCTCCGGCGGCTGGTCGAGCGCACGCACACGGCGGATTTCCACTGGCCCGCGCCCACGCTTCTGGTGGTGGACTATGCGCAGGCGCTCGCCGCGCCACTGGCCAAACTGCTCCGCGCGCTCACCCGCCGGCGCCGCGACAGCCACCCGCCCCTGCGCCTGCTGCTGCTCGAACGCCAGGCGGGCGACTGGTTTGACGACCTGCTGCGGCAGGACGACAGCGTCGGCCCCTGCCCGGTGCGCGGCCTGTTTCACCCGCCCGCGCCCGTGGCCCTCACCCCGCTGCCGCCGGGCGAGCTGCGCCGCGAAGTCCTGCGGCAGACGCTGCAAAAGGCTGCCGGGCTTCGGCGGAAGCGTGCCCTGGAACTGCCGCAAAACGACCCGGACTTTGACGCCGCCCTGGCGGCTGACCAGTTCGAGCAACCGTTGAACCTGATGATGGCCGCCCTGGCCGCCGGCGAACTTGGCCTGCTCACGGCGCTGAGACGCGAACGCATTGACCTTGCCGAGGCCTTGGCGGAAAAGGAGCTTCGCCGCCTCGAGCGGTTCGCCCGCGACCCGGACAACCCGGCGCAGCGGCGCGCCCTGCGCCACCTGGCCGCCTGCGCCACCTTGGAGCGCGGCTTCACCGACGGGGAGTTGGAGCGGGCCGTGCGTGAGGAACTCAAGGCGCTCCAAATCACCTGGCCCGACGGTCCGGGAGACCTCGCCGAGCGGCTGCGGCAGTCCCTGCCCGGCGAATTCCTGCCCGTGGCTCCGGTTGAGCCGGACTTCGTGGGGGAGGCGCTGGTGCTGCTCACGCTGGCCCGGGCCGATGGTGACGGCGACAACTGCGGGCGCGGCTGGTGTGCCACGGTGGTGCGCTGCTGCCGGCGCGACCCTTTGGCCACGCCGGCTACGCTGCTCCACGCCTTTCAAAACTTCGGCCACCAGCCCGAATACGGCGAAGCCCTCCTGGCCGCCACCGATGCGCTCATCCGTGCCGGCGGGGCGGACAAGGAACCGACCCTGTTGCTGAGCCTGGAGAGCGCCCTGCCCGAGCAGACGGTGGCATTGCGGGAGCGGGCGGTCGAGATCACCCGGCGCCTGTACCGGCGCTTCAAGGCGGCGCTGCGGGCCGGCCGCAAGAGCCTCAAACCCGAGGTCGCCCGGTTGGCCAACAACCTGGCGATCCGGTTGAGCGAGGTGGGTCGGCGGGAGGAGGCTTTGGAGCCGGCGCGGGAGGCGGTGGCGTTGAGGCGGGCGCTGGCGCGGGCCCATCCGGAGGCCTTCAACCCGGATTTGGCGATGTCGCTGAACAACCTGGCGACCTTCTTGAGCGAGGTGGGTCGGCGGGAGGAGGCTTTGGAGCCGGCGCAGGAGGCGGTCCAGTTGTATCGGGCGCTGGCGCGGGCCCATCCGGAGGCCTTCAACCCGGATTTGGCGATGTCGCTGAACAACCTGGCGATCCGGTTGAGCGAGGTGGGTCGGCGGGAGGAGGCTTTGGAGCCGGCGCAGGAGGCGGTCGAGTTGAGGCGGGCGCTGGCGCGGGCCCATCCGGACGCCTTCAACCCGGATTTGGCGGTGGCACTCGGGACGTTGGGAATGGTGCAGGAAGAGAACGGAGCGCCGGCAACCGCGCGCGCCAGCTACGCCGAGGCTTTGCGGCTGTTGGCGCCGTCTTTCCAAGCCCTGCCCCGGGCTCACGCGCCGCTCATGAAGGGGCTGGTTCAAGCGTACCAGGACGTCTGCCAGCAACTCGGTGAGCCGCTGGACAAGGCCCTCGTGGTACCGCTTCAGAAGACACTCAAACGCCTCGGCGGCTCCGGCGGCGAGCCGCCCGCGTAAGGCATGGGCGGATGCCGGATGCCAGTAGCGGCAGGCCTCCGGCCTGGCGGGAGGGTCGGCGTCCCCGCCGACCTGCCCGGCCAGCAAGGACGCTGGCGCTCCCCAACCCGGGCGGCTGGAAGCCGCCCTCCACAGCAACCGGGACGGTTGCCGCTACAGGACCTCGTAGCGGCAGGCCTCCGGCCTGCCGTGGAGCCGGGCATCCTGCCCGGCGGTCTCCGGCCGCGACGCAGCGCGGCCCTACCCGGGCGCGGGCTTACCAAAGCCGGTAGGGCGCCGCTGCGCTGGCGCCGCCTGGCCAGCGAGGACGCCGGCCCTCCACAGCCCGGGCGGCAGGATGCCGCTCTCCACAGCAACCGGGACGGTTGCCGCCACAACGCCGTCTCAGACCTCGCCCGGGAAGCCCAGTTGTCGCAAAGCTTCGTAGAGTACCAGCGCCACGCAGTTGGACAGGTTCAGCGACCGAGCAGCCGGGTTGAACATGGGCACGCGCAGCCAGTGCTCGCGATGTGGTTCCAGCAGTGCCCGCGGCAGGCCGGCGGTTTCGCGCCCGAACACCAGGTAGTCCCCGGGCGCAAACGCGACCTCGGTGTAGCGACGCGGCCCGCCCTGTTCGATGAACCACAGCCGGGCGTCGGACGGCAGGGCGCGTGCAAAGGCCGGCCACCCCGACCAGCGCCGCCAGCACACGTGCTGCCAGTAATCCATGCCCGCGCGGCGCAGTTGGGCGTCGTCGAGCCGAAAGCCCAGCGGCTCGATCAGGTGCAACTCGGTGTGAGTGGCCGCGCACAGGCGGGCGATGTTGCCCGTGTTGGGAGCGATTTCGGGTTCGACCAGGACCACGTGCATGGTCGCCAGCGTCGGATTAGCCCTCGCGCTCGGCCGGTTCGGCTGCCGCCCGGGAGGTCGCAGCCGGCCGTGCGGGTTTGCCGCCGTAAAACACCTTCCAAAGCACCAACCCGTGGGCGGGGGCGGTCATGCCGGCCAGACGCCGGTCGCCGCCAGCCAGCATCGTGGACATGGCCGCAGGCGGGAACTTGCCCAGACCCACCTGGACCAGCGTGCCCACGATGCCGCGGCACATCTTGTAGAGGAAGCCATCGCCCTCGAGGACGAAGGTCAGCAACGGCCCGCGCCGGTGGATTTCGCAGCGCCGCAGCGTGCGCACGGTCGAGGCGCGCGGGTAGCCCGGGTTGGCGGTGAAGGCGCGGAAATCATGCCGGCCGCAAAAGGCGCGGGCGGCCGCGCGCATGGCGGCCAGGTCCAGCTTGCGTGGGACGTGCCAGGCCTGGTGGCGCAGCAGCGGGTTCATGGCCGGGTGGTTCCAGACGAAATAGCAGTACTGCTTGCCCGTGGCATCGAAGCGGGCGTGGAAGTCCGGGCGGGCGCGGCTGGCGGCCAGCACGCGGATGTCCGCCGGCAGGTGGGCGTTGAGGGCGAGCACCAGTTTGCGCGGGGGCCATTTGAGCTCGGCCCGGGGCACCTCGAAGTGCGCCACCAGACCCAGGGCGTGCACGCCCGTGTCGGTGCGGCTGGAGCTGTGCAAGCGCGGTCGCGAGGGAAACAGCTTGGCCAGTGCGGCCTCGACCTTTTCCTGAACGCCGGTGCCAATTTTCTGGACCTGCCAGCCGGCGTAGGCCGTGCCGTCGTAGGCCAGGACCAGCTTCAGTTTCTGCGTGTCCATGTCGCGGCGATTGGCTGAGGAGGAGGAGCGCAAAGGTCAACAGGTGCTTGGGTTGTCTCTGAATCGCTGGACAAGTTCGACCAGCCGCCTCCAGTGCCGCTCAGAGGCATAAAGCATCAGTGCTCGAGTGAGCGGGAAGCGCGTCCAAAACCTGGTGAGCCGCGGCCGGTCCCGCCGGTTACGGAGGATCTGCGAACACAGCCATTTCTCGTCAAAGGCGGCCCACTCACCGGCCACGGTGAGCAGGTTGCGGGAGACCACGGGCGCGACCTCGAAGAGATAAATTTGCCGCAACTCCTCGAGGCTCAGCCCCGAATCCGCCATGACCCGCGCGATGCGCTCCAAATCCCCGCAGGACAGCTCGGTGTCGAGCCAAAGCTCGGAGAACGCCACCCACAACGGTTGGCGCTTCTGAATCTGTTGTTCATCCAGCATCGAAGCCAAAAGGGGTGAGCCGCCATTTTCATGGTTTCCACCTACGCCATGGTTCAGGCCCCGGGCCGGGAGTCCAGGTAGGACTGGAGCAGGATGGCGGCGGCCATTGGGTCCACCTTTTGGCGGCGGTCGCGGGCGCGGATCCCGCCCTCGGCCAGGTAGCGATGCGCCTGGACGGAGGTCAGGCGCTCGTCCCAGGTCTGGATGGGCACGGTGAGGGCGGAGCGCAGCGCGGCGACGAATTCCTGCACCTTGAGCGCGGCCGGGCCGTAGGTACCGTCCATGTTGCGGGGCAGGCCCACCAGGATCAGCTCGACCTCCTTTTCACGGATAAGCTGGCGGAGGCGCTCAACCAGTTTGGCAAACGGCTCGGCGGGCAGGTACTCAAGCGGCGTGGCCAGCGTTTTCAGTTCGTCGCTGAGGGCGACACCGATGCGGACGGTGCCGTGATCCAGGGCCAGGATGCGCATAAGGTCAGAGGGTTCTGAACACCTCGGCGGCGGCGCGCACGGTGCGCTCGATGTCCTCGGGCGTGTGGGCGGTGCTGAGGAAGCCGGCCTCGAACTGCGAGGGCGCCAGGTAAATGCCGCGTTCCAACATGCCGTGGAAGAAGCGGGCGAACTTCGTACGGTCGGCCTTCAGCGCGTCGGCCAGATTCCACACCGGCGCGTCGGTGAAGTAGGCGCAGAACATGGAGCCGAGGCGCTGGAAGCGCACGGCCACGCCGGCAGAGCGGGCGGCTTCGGTCAGGCCGGCCTCGAGCTGCCGGCCCAGCGTTTCGAGGTACTCGTAGGCCCGGGCGTTCTCGAGCGCGTCCAACGTGGCCAGGCCGGCGGCCATGGCCAGCGGGTTGCCGCTGAGCGTGCCGGCCTGGTACACCGGCCCCACCGGCGCCAGGCAGTCCATGATGTCAGCCCGCCCGCCAAACGCGCCCACCGGCAGGCCGCCACCGATGATCTTGCCGAAGGTCGAAAGGTCCGGCGTGAGGCCATACAAGCCCTGCGCGCCGGCCGGGCCGAGGCGGAAGCCGGTCATCACCTCGTCGGCGATGAGCACCGTGCCGTGCTCGGTGCACAGTTGGCGGAGCAGTTCGAGGAACCCCGGCCGGGGGAGGTACAGACCGGCGTTGGCGGGCACCAGTTCCAGGATCACCGCGGCCAGGTTCCGGCCGTGCGCGGCAAAGGCGGCCCGCAGGGCGTCCGGGTCGTTGAAGGGCAACACCAGCGTGTGCCGGGCGAAGTCCGCCGGCACGCCCGCGCTGTCCGGGTGACCGAAGGTCAGCGCGCCCGAGCCGGCCTTGACCAGGAGCGAGTCGCCGTGGCCGTGGTAGCAGCCGTCGAACTTGAGGATGGTGTCGCGGCGGGTGAACCCGCGGGCGAGCCGGATGGCGGACATGCAGGCCTCGGTGCCGGAGTTGCAGAGCCGGACCTTTTGCACGCTCGGCACCTGCGTGCAGATGCGGCGGGCCAGCGCGACCTCGAGCGGATTGGGAATGCCAAAGCTGGTGCCGCGCTCGGCGGCGGCCTTCACGGCGGCGATCGTGCCGGGATGGGCGTGGCCCAGAATCGCCGGGCCCCAGGTGCCGACGTAGTCCAGCAGCTCCTCGCCGTCCACGGTCCAGACGCGCGCGCCGGCCGCGCGGTCCACGAAGAACGGCTGGCCGCCCACGGCGCGAAAGGCGCGCACGGGCGAGTTCACGCCGCCGGGCAGGTACTTCAGGGCTTCGGCAAACAGGGCGTCGGAGCGGGTGCGGTTCATGGGGGCAACGACGGAAACTCGGGGGCCGGCCGGACCGGGTTGGGGCCGGTTCAGGAGCCGGTTTGTGGCCAGGTCAAGGTGAAACCCGCCAACAGCTTCGAACAGGCGGTTTGGCCGGTGGCGGCCTTGGAATGCAGGCGGTAGGCGCCCTTGACCAGTGCGAAGACCTCGATGGTGCGGCTGTCCGGGTCCACCAGCCAGTACTCCTTGACGCCGTACTGCTCGTAGAGCGCCTTTTTCTCGATCCGGTCCCGTCGCCAGGAGGACTCGGAAACCACCTCCAGCGTCAGGTCGGGCACGCCGCGGATGCAGTCGCGCACGATGCCAAGGTTTTCGCGGGCGATGAACACCAGGTCCGGCTGGACCACCCGCCGCTCGGACAGGACCACGTCCAAGGGGCTGAGAAACACTTTGCCCAGGCTGTGGCGGGTCACGAACTCGTGAAACGCGCGGGCGAAATGAAAAATCATATCTTGGTGACCGGGGCTGGGCGCAGGGGCCATAACGAGTTCTCCGTTCCAAAGCTCGACCGGCTGGTTGGTCTCCGGCCATTCCGCCCGCAACTCGGAGTAGGTCCAGAGCCGCGGCGGCCGGGGACGGCGGGGACGCGTCAGGGAGGCGGTCGCCATGCCGGAATGATCCGTACTGCTCGCAGGAAGGCAAACCGATTCACGCCTGCCGGGCCGTTCAGCGGAAATGAGTCGGCAGGCGCACCAGCAAATTACCCTCGGTGTCGAGCCATTCCCGGTGGCTTTCGCGCGTACGTCTTGTGGCCAGGCGCTCCAGGTAAAGCAGCGTCGGCTCGGCGATGTGCTGGTTGTTCAGAAACGGCTCGGTGTACTGGATGGCGCCATACTTGGCCTGCCCAATATGGTGCTGCTGACCCACGTGGTCGTTCCAGTCCACGCCCTCGGTGAGGAAGCCGTGCGGGCCGTAATGGTGCTTCGCGATGGCGCGCAGAATCGTGAGGCCGTCCCGCTCGTACCGCCGGGCGCGCTCGCGGTCCGCCTTGCGCGTGTCCACGGCGGCCTCGAAGTACGCCAGCGCGGCCTCGGCATTTTCCCAGAGGTAAGCGGTGTCCCAGGATTTCTCCATGTAGAGCAGGCCGCGCGTGGCAACGCCGTTGCGGTCTTCCGCCATCTTGAATTGATCCAGCCCGGCCAAGCACACCCGGTAGGCGAAGTCGCGGATGGAACGGTCCTTCAGCAGACGCGAAATGGGGAGCAGCGTCCGAAAGGCCACCGAGTACGCGACATTTTCGTGCGGGTCGTAGGTGTCGTGATTGATGCTTCCAAAGATGCCGCCGGCGCGGATGAACACCGCCACCTTGTCGCGCAGCGCTTCGCGGTAATCGGCCAGCTTGCGCTGGGTGAGCGCGGCCTGGAGTTGCAGAATGAACAGGCTGTCGGCGGAGGTTTGCCAGAACGGGTCGTTGCCGCCATCGGGCGAAGGCCGGTACACCTTGCCGTCCGGTGTGACGCGGCGCGGGAACCAGCCATTGGGCACAGGCTCGACATGGTCGCGGATCCACGCGGCGGTCTTCACCGCCATGGCCCGCATCCGGGGGCGGCGTGGATCGGATTTCGGTAGGTCATCGGCAAAGCTCAGGAGCTGGAACGCCACCTTGGCCATCGAACCCGGGCAGAACCAGGTCGAGTTGTGCTTGTAGTTCAAGCAGAACTGGCCGTTGGTGGTGATGCGGTAGCCGCGGATGAAGCCGGTCTGCTCGTTCAGGAAGCCGCAGTCCAGCACGTGGTCCAGGATGGCCAGGGCGTTGGACCGCCAGGCCGGCCGGCCCAGCCAGCCGCCCCAGCGGTAAATCTCCCACGCGCCGCCCACGGCGTTGGCCGCCCAGCCTGGGCCTTCGAGGTGCCCGAAGTCGTGCCAGCCCATGACCTCGCCCGCAGGGTTCACAAAGCTGGAGATCGAGACCAGATGCCCGCAGCCGCCACGGTGCAGCGTCTTGTCGAGTGTGAACCGCAGCGAGTCCAGGACCGACTCCACGATGGTGTAACGCGGGTTCTCGGGGAGGTAGAATTCATCGGCGGCGGTCGCGCGCGGGATTGACCCGGCCAGAGCCGCGACGGTAAGAAGGCTGAACATCTGGGGCATACGCGGATGGGATGGAGTTATTGCGCCGCCACTCTCGCGAAGGCGCTCCGGTCTGTCCAGCCCCAGCCGGCGGCACGGAACGCGGTGCCGGAGGTTGCCGGCGTGCCTGAACCGCCGGCGAGCCCACTGTGGATTTGTCCGCGTGACGTGACCGAAACGTCGGTTGTGCCTGCGGCTTGGAGATGCTATTCATACCGTCATGACACAGCAATCCCGACGACAGTTCCTGACCACCAGCCTGCCTGGCACGCTGGCCGCGGCTTCCAGCGCGGCGATCCTGACCCACTCCGCCGCGTTGTCGGCCGCGGCGGACGAGATTGCGCGACGGCCTTTCGGCAGGACCGGCGTGTCCGTGTCCATTCTCGGCCTGGGCGGCTGGCACATTGGCATCCAAAAGGACCCGGCGGAGAGCCACCGCCTCATCCGCACGGCGATGGATGCCGGCATCAACTTCCTGGACAACTCGAACGACTACAACGAGGGCCAGAGCGAAATCCGCATGGGCGAGGCCATCAAAGGCCGACGCGACCAGGTGTTCGTGATGACCAAGTTCAACTTCCGCGACAAGAAAAACGCCCTGCGTGAACTGGAGACCAGCCTCCAGCGCCTGCAGACCGACTACGTGGACCTCTGGCAGTTCCACTCGATCGAGCGCCAGGAGGATCCGGATTGGATCTTTGCACCGCATGGCGCCATAGAGGCGGCCGAGGTGGCGAAGAAACAGGGCAAGGCACGCTTCATCGGCTTCACCGGCCACAAGAGTCCGGATTATCACCTCAAGATGCTGACCAAGCCGTACGGGTGGGATGCGCTGCAGATGCCGCTGAATGTGCTGGACCCGCATTTTGGCAGCTTCGAGCGGTTGGTGCTGCCCCAGGCGGTGAAGCGAAACCTCGGCATCGTGGGCATGAAGCCGATGGCCTTCCAGAACGCGCCCAAGACCGGCGTTATCACGAGCACCGAATGTCTGCACTATGCCATGAGCCTGCCGGTCTCGGTCACCATCACCGGCTGCGAGACCTTGGAGCGGCTGAACACGGCCCTCGACGCGGCGCGGACGTTCAAGAAACTGTCCGAGTCCGAGATGCAGGCGCTGCGCGACCGGATGCGGCCTTTCGTGAAGGACGGCGCCAGCGAGCCGTACAAGATCACCAAGGACTTCGACAACCGGCCCGCCGGTTTTCCACCGCCTTACGAGGCGTAGTCCCGAGCGGTCGCGAACCCAACTGCCAGCCCGGCCAGCGCCTCAGCCAGCCGGTTCACCGTCCTGACATCCCACGGCGAGCGCACCACGGCGTCAGCCCACAAACGTTGCGGCTCCACAAAGCGCCGCTGCTGTGGCAGGACCTGGGAGCGGTATTGCTGACGGACGGAATCGGGCGTGCGGCCCCGTTCGTGAACATCCCGTTGGAGGCGTCGTGCCAGACACGCGGCGGGCTCGCATTGCACAAAGATGCCGAAGTCGAAGCGCCGCCGGCACCACGACCAATCCAACAGCCACAATCCGTCCCAAAGGACCACCGGCACGGGATCGAGATGGCGGCCCCCCGGCCGACGGGTGTGTAGGGCAAAATCGTACTCGGGGACTTCGACGGCTTGACCGGCCCGCAACCCGTCGAAGACGGTTCTCACCCGCGGCCAGTCCACGGATGCCGGGTGGTCGAAATTCCGCGCGGCGCGGCGACCGGGTGGCAGCGCTGACAAGTCGCGATAAAATGCGTCGAGCTCGAGGTGGTGGGTTGGCATGGGCAAGGCGTCCGCCAGCGCCCGAGCCAGAGTGCCTTTGCCCGCCGCGCTGCCGCCGACGATTGCCACCAATATGGGAGACACGGCCACAGGATTAGCGTCAGGCTGCGAGCCTGCCGATTCGGGCGAAGTCTAGGACGACTTGCGCGATTGAGGAAGGTCAAGCCTGTTGTCTGCGGAACTTGTCCAGCCGTTTCCCGACAGGAAGGATCTTCCAGCGCGCTTACCGTAACCGTTTTTCGCGTGAGTATGGCTGAAATCACTTACAGGAAAATTACCTTGCAAGAATTCACCAACAGCGTATGAAGCGTGACGCTCGGTTGGACAAGCCGGGCTGTGGAAGCAACCAAAGCAAAACCAAAAGTAGAAAGGGCAGGATATATGAAAAAACTGTTGGCTGCGTTGGCAGTGGCGGGTGTCTTGACAACACCCTTGCTGGCCGGACCAGTCGCGGGGCGGGAAGACGTGTCCGGGTTCGCTGGTCCGAACGGCCCGCTTGAAATGTGGTTTCCGAACGTGTTTGATCCGGATCACCCCAAGCTGGTCAAGTTTGAGGGGTTTGCCTGGGCCTTCAATTCCACAGGCCAGGCTCAACCCCTTGAACTGAAGTTTGACTACCTGGATGTGACGGGACAGGAAGTCTATATCCCCATCAAATCGTTCAGCGGCCCCGCTGGCACGATAATTACGATCAGTGAATCGTACGAAATTCCGTTCTGTCCCGAGCGGGTGAGTATTCACTTCTCGACCCAGGACACATATGGTTACCAAATCGTCGGGCAGTTCACGCACCAATGCATCCCCGAGCCGGCACAGGTCGGTTTGCTGGTAGGCTTGGGCATGTTGGGCTTCGGCGTGTATCGCCGGCTCCGGTAGCCATCCTAAGCCGTCTGACTCGTTGTAAACGCTTCTAACTCCGCCGCGACGGTGGACATCAACACCCGTCGCGGCGTTTTGTTTGTTTATGGGGGCAGGTCACCAGCGTCCTGTAGTTAATGCTGGTTCTGTCCAAATCCCATTCGATCATGACTACGCCGTTTGGCTGCAAAGCGTTGAGAATACAGGTGAAAACCGACGGCGGTTACTGAGCAAAGCGGTGACTCTCGGCTTACGGGCGAAGCCTGTACTGAACTTGACGTAGGTTGGAGCGTGGCTTCTGCTTTTTGCCGATAAGGGGTTTGGTTCATTGCCACGGTTCCGCATCTGCCAGGAGGAGACAGGCCCTGGGCGGTGGGAGATGTATTTACAAAAAAAATGTCTTGCATTAATTTTTTGTGGAGGTATGTAACCTATCGTGCTACCCGGAAAACCGGGTGGTAAAACAATCAAGTCAGTTAACCCTAAAGAACCTCCATGAAACGACTCATCACCAACTTGGCCTTGATGATCGCCCTGACTGCGCCCCTCGTGGCTCAGCCCAGTGCAGCCGTGGAACCAGTCAGCGGGGTCGCTGGTCCCAATGGACCCCTCGAAATGTGGTTCCCGAACGTGTACGATCCGAATCACCCGAAACTCCTCACGTTTGACGGGTTTGCCGTGTCCCTGAACACCTCCGGACAACCCTTCCCGTTGCACCTGTCCTTTGATTATCGGGATGAAACCGGGCAGGATATTTACATTCCCGTGGGTACCTTCCAAGGTCCTCCCGGGGTTCCAACTCCGATCACCGCCTCGCTTTTGATTCCGTTTTGCCCGCGCGAGGTGAGCATTCACTTCTCGACCGAGGACCCTGCGGGTTACCAGATCTTTGGGACTTTTACCCACGAATGCATCCCCGAGCCGGCGCAGATAGGGCTGCTGGCGGGCCTGGGCATCCTGGGCTTTGGTATGTACCGCCGGCTGCGGCAGCGATCCAAAGCCGCCTGACTCGTTTCAACCGATCCAAACACCGCCGCGACGCCCGTGCGGGGCACCTGTCGCGGCGTTTCGTTTTTAATAACGCTGGCTTGGTGCCCGGCAGCGCAGCCCGCCGTCCGACCGGGACCTCGCTTGCCCTGAGCCGGCACGCTTGGCAGAATTACCGCGATGCACGCCAAGCTGCGGGCTTGGACGGAGTCCCTCGAAACCTTCGTCCTGGAGGTCATCTTCGAACAGCGTCGGGGCAAGCGTGCCGCGTTGATGCGGGGCGGCTTGTTCGCGCTGTCGAAGGCCTTCGCCCTGGCGGTCAAGCTCCGGCGCAAGCTCTACGATTTCCGCATCCTGCGCGACTCGACGCTCGGCGTGCAGGTGATCGCCATCGGCAACCTCACCGTGGGCGGCACCGGCAAGACTCCGGTGGTGGAGAAGTTTGCCCGCGAGCTCAAGGACCAGGGCCGCAACGTCGCCATCCTGTCGCGCGGCTATCGCTCGAAGCCGCCGCCGCTGCATCGCCGTCTCCTGGACAAGCTGCTGCTCCGCGAGGACAGCACGCCTCCCCGCGTGGTCTCGGACGGCAAGTCGCTGCTGTTGGACTCGGAAGCCGCCGGCGATGAGCCGTACATGCTGGCGTCGAACCTCCGCGACGTGGTCGTGCTGGTGGACAAGGACCGCGTCAAGGCCGGGCTGTACGCCATCGAGAAGTTCGGCTGCGACACCCTGCTGCTCGATGACGGCTTTCAGTACTGGAAGCTCGCGGGGCGGCGGCGCGACGTGGTGCTCATTGACTGTCAGCAACCCTTCGGTAACCAGCACCTCCTGCCCCGCGGCACCTTGCGCGAGCCGCCCAGCCACCTGAGCCGCGCCACCGACATCTTCCTGACCAAGGCCACCGGTGACACCGAGGCGCTGCGTCAGCTCATCCGGCGGCACAATCCGCGCGCGGGCATCATCGAATGCATCCACCAGCCGTTGTATTTCGAAGACATGTTCACCGGCGAGCGGCACGACTTGAGCGTGATCCGCGGGCAGAAGGTGGCCTCGCTCAGCGGCATCGCCATGCCGGAAAGCTTCGAGCAAAGCCTGATCAACCTGGGCGCCGAACTGGTGGCCACCAAACGCTTTGCCGACCATCACCGGTTCACCCAGCAGGAAGTCCTTAACGCTATCAATCGCGCCCGGAAGCGCCAGGCCGCCTGGCTCATCACCACCCAGAAAGACGCCGTCCGCTTCCCCAAAATGGACCGGCGCGATCTGCCCATCCTGTTCATGCGCGTGGAAATCCACATCGTGCGCGGCGCGAAAAACTTCCACGAGTGCGTCCGGAAGATCTGCTTTCGTTGAGCCCATGGAAAATTTGCTTGTCCTGCTCGCCCGTGCCCTGCTCGCCGGCCTGCAAACCATGCCGCTGCGGTGGGTCGCCCGGCTGGGACGCGCTGGCGGCGGACTGGCCTGGGCCCTGGACGCCCGCCATCGCCGCGTGGCCGTGGAAAATCTCCGGGCCTGCTTGGGCACCGAAAAGCCGGACGCCGAACTGGTCCGGCTCGCGCGGGAAAACTTCCGCCGGCTGGGCGAGAACTATGCCTGCGCTGTTCGCACCGCCGCGATGAGCGGGGAAGAGATCCGGGACGTGCTCACGGTCGCCGGCACGGAGCGCCTCCGCGCCAGCAGTGGGGCCACGGGCGGCAGCGTGGTGGTGGCGATCGGCCACTTCGGCAACTTCGAATTGTACGCGCGAGCGAGCCTGTTTCTGCCGGAATTCCAGATGGCCACGACCTACCGCGCTTTGAGGCAACCGGGGCTGTCGCGGCTGTTGCAGGACTTGCGCGCGCGCTCCGGCTGTCTGTTTTTTGAACGGCGCTCGGAGGCCGGCGCCTTGCGCGAAGCGATGAACCGCCAGCGGTTGATGCTCGGCCTGCTGGCGGATCAAGATGCCGGGGAGCGCGGGCTGGCGGTCCCGTTCTTCGGCCGCGAGTGCTCCACCTCGGCCGCCCCGGCGGTCTTCGCGCTGCGTTACGACTGCCCGTTGCACGTGGCGATCTGTTACCGTGTCGCGTCGGCCCGCTGGCACATCGAGGTGAGCGAGGCCATTCCCATCCATGCCGGAGGTTACCCGCGTCCGGTTGCTGACATCATGCGCGAGGTCAACCAGGCCTACGAAACCGCGGTGCGCCGCGACCCGGCCAACTGGTTCTGGGTGCATCGCCGCTGGAAACGCCGCGGCCGGGAGCCGGGGGCCGCGCGGCAAAGCGTGGTCGCGCCGCCCGCGGCGGACGTTCATTGAAGTGCTCTGGCCCGCCCATGCCGGCTGATCCCGAAACCGCCCCGGCCCCGCCACCCCGCCGCCTCCTCGTGCGGGGTGTGAACTGGCTCGGTGACGCGGTCATGACCACGCCGGCCTTGTTGCGCCTGCGCGAACGCTTCCCCCAAGCCCACATCACACTGCTCACCGCCACCAAACTGGCGGACCTGTGGTTTCACCACCCGGCCGTGGACGCGGTGATAACGCTGGCGCCGGGTGAACCGCCATGGCGCGTCGGCCGGCGCCTGCGCGCGGAGAACTTCGATCTGGGGCTGGTGTTTCCGGCCTCGCCGCGGTCCGCGTGGGAAGTCTGGTTTGGCCGCGTGCCGCGCCGGGTGGGCTTTGCGGGCCAATGGCGACGCTGGCTGTTGACCGATGTGGTGGAGAGGCCCCCCGCTTACGTGCGGATGCGAAAACGCTCTCCGGCCGAAATTCGGCGACTGATTGGCAGCCCGGAAGGTTCGAAAGGCGACGCACTCCCTCCCACCCGGACTTTGCCCACACATGCCCCCATCGAGGTTGAGGGGGCAGTTCGCCAGCAGTTGAGCGCGGCTCAGCCGCAAACTGGGGGACCAACTTCCTCCGCGCCATCCAACCTGCCCCCCGAGGCGCATCAAGTATTCCACTACCTTCACCTGGTCAGGCACTTGGGCGCCTGTACGCAACCATTGGCTCCGTGTCTGTGCTTGTCCGCTGCGGAGCGGACCGACGCTCGCGCCCGCGTTCAAGCACTGGCTGGGCAGTCGGCCTTGCCGGGTCATAAACCTTGGCTGGGGCTGAACGCTGGCGCCGAATACGGCCCGGCCAAGCGCTGGCCCGTCGCGAACTTCGTGGCCGTGGCACGGGAAGTGAGCCGTCAGACCGGCGCCGTCTGGCTGATTTTGGGCGGGCCAAACGACCGGCTGCTGGCCGCCGAAATCCAGCAGAACCTGCCCGGCGCGGTGAACCTCACCGGCCGGACCAGTCTGCGGGAATTGATGCAGGCACTGACCGTGTGCGATCTGCTTCTGACCAACGACACCGGACCGATGCACCTGGCGGCGGCGCTGGGCACGCCCGTGGTGGCCCTGTTTGGCAGCACCGCGCCGGCGTTGACCGGGCCGGGGTTGCCCGGCGACCCGCGGCACGAGGTCTTGTGGGCGCGGGTACCCTGCGCGCCGTGCTTTTTACGCGTCTGCCCGGTGGATTTCCGCTGCATGCACGCGCTAAGCGTCGAAGCAGTCACGCAAGCCGTGCTGCGCCGGCTCGGTCAGGTGTGGCCGGGGTGACCGCCTGCGCGCGGCCAGGCCGGTCGGCGCCGCCGCCCGGGCTATTTCCAACTCACACGCTCGAGGAAGCGCAGGCTTTGGGGAATCTGGTCCACCGCCCACGGTGATTCGTCCTCGATGAAGTAGTATTTAATGCCGGCCTTTTTCGCCGCCTTGAGAATAGCCGGGAAATCCATCTGGCCGGTGCCGAGCACGACATCGTTGCGGACATCCGTGCCGCCGCTGAGATCGCCGACCACGCCTTTCTTGAGGTCCTTGAGGTGCATAAGTTCCCAGCGCTTGGGATACTTCTGGAGCCACTTCACCGGGTCCTGGCCGGGATGCACCGTCCAGAGCAGGTCCATCTCAAAGGCGACAAACTTGGGATTGGTTTTGGCCATGAGCAGGTCCAGCAGCGTGCCCTCGCCGTGTGGTTGAAACTCGTAGCCGTGGTTGTGGTAGAAAAAGCGGATGCCCCGCAAGGCGGCGAGTTCGCCGGCCCGGTTGAAGACCCGCGCTGCTTCAAGACACTCCTGTTCGTCAAAGTCGCCCTGGTGGGGAATCCACGCGCAGCCGGCGTATTTGAGGCCCAGCGCCTTCGCGTCGCGGATGACCAGTTCGGGCTCGTCGCGCCAGCGCTCGAAACTGAAGTGCCCGGCCACCGGTACCAACCCGCGTTCAAGCAGGGCGGTCCGGAAGTCCCGCGGCAGCCAGCCGTAGGTGCCGGCCAGTTCGACGTAGCGGAAGCCATAGTCGCGCACGCGGTCGAGGGTGCGCCGGACATCTTTCTTGAACTCGTCCCGCAGGCTGTAGAGCTGCAGGCCCACGGGGCCCTTAAAGTACTTGCCGATGCCCGCGCGCGGGCCGGCCAGCGCGGGGGCCGAGGTGGTGGTGAGAAGAAACGACGTCGCCAGGATGGTGCAAAGCAGCGATTTCATGAACGGCATTCAAGGCCCAGTCGGCCGGGAAGGAAAGGCAGATTTCGCGAGTCTCGTCAGTTTGGCTCAAGACCGGTAGGCGGGTAACAAACACGAGGCGCGTCGCGCGGGGTGTTCATGGGGCTGGTGTCCGCGCCTTCTTCAACCTTTGCTCATGACGATATTCGAACTTGAATCACTGAGGAGAGAGGATTACTAATTGCACCACAAAAATCCGGTTTCGGGCAAGGCTGCGCCAAAGCGGCTGTGGCCGCTGGGTTCGTTGAGAAGGCTGGCCACCGGCGACCGGAAAATCTGCCATCGGTTTGAGTTTCGACATGCTGTACACAACCCAACGGAGGTTCCATGAACTCAATCCAGTTTCACACCCTGAGACCTGAAGTCGAGGGAAGGCGGGCTTCGTGGAGGAGGTATGGCGGGCTCCTGACGCTCTTCCTCCTCACCGCCTCTTTGCAGGCCCAAAAACCCCTTGAATCCAAATTCACCCATCGCCCGCCGCGCATTGACGGGAAAATTGACGTGGGCGAATGGGACGAGGCCACTCGCTTCCGCCTCGAGAACGGCTACCTGGGCATCCTCAACGATCGGAAGCGGGCTTACTTTTTGCTCAACGTCTGGGATCAGACCCGGGACGACCCGGCGGATTATCTGTGGCTGACGTTCGACGTGAACCGGGACAAACAGATTACGCCAGAGGAGGACGTTAACTTCGCGCTCGATCCCCTGAAGCGCACTTTTGGGATTCAAAGCTACCTTGGGATCGGCCGCCTTTCACCCCTGCGGCCTACGCTCAGGTCCAGCGTGGCCGCCCGATTCGATTCCTTCGCGGCGGACGGTTCGACGCGCTTTGAGGGGCGGCAGCTCACGTTCCGCCCCCACCGGGTGTGGGAAACCGCCATAGACTTGCGTGAGATCAAAAGTCGGGCCGGTGGGGCGGCACGCTTGGGGCTGCGCGTGGCCTCCCCGGCGTCGAAATTGACTCTGGAGCCGGTGCGGAGTTTTACCACCGACTTCACGCAATTGCTTGAGGTCGAATTCCACCCCGGCTCCTTGGTGGAGATCGCGGCGGACGCCAACGCCGTCCTGGATTTTCAATCGGATTTCCTCGAAGTGACCCAGTCGGTGCAAACCCGGCAAAACACAATCCCGTTGGTGGCCGGCAAGCCTGCAATCGCGCGGGTTTACATCTCGGTAAGCAACACCCCCCGCTCCCAGCCCGTCTGGGTTTATTTGCATGGTCGGCGTGGGGGACTGGAACTGCCCGGCTCACCCTTGCTCCGCTACCATCGAGTTCCCACCACCGTACGGCGGGAGGTCCTCGCCGACACTCCGTGGTTTACGCTGCCGGACACCTGGTTGAGCGGCACGGTCGAATTCCAGGTGCGGATCGAGGATGCCTTCGACCGGGAGAAAACCTCCGCCCCACTGGCGCTGACGTTTCACCCGCGCCAGCGGCCGCTGATTTGGATTGTGCCGGTGAACCACGGCTCGGCGACCGATCCGGTGGTGGTCAGCGACAGCGAAATCGCTTCGCAGATGGCCTATCTTCGAGCGACCTACCCGGTGGCGGACGTGGATTTCGTGATCCAGCCCTGGACGGTGCTCGGTCCGAACATGCCGGCCGACCCCATCCCGCAACTGCGTGCGTACCACGGCAACGTGGTGCTGGCCTGGTTGTTGGGGTGGTTCTTCAGCGGCTCGTCGCCCTTTGATCTGCCGCTGCAGATTTACGGTTTCACATCGTCTGGTGGAGGCAGTTCCGACCCCGTGTGGTATGCCGGCAGCGGTCACGGCTACGTGGCCCGCGGTTATCGCGGCACGTCGCAGGAGGGGACCATGGCCCACGAGATCAACCACAACCTGGATCGCAGCACGACCGGAACCTGGGGGCGCCACGTGCCCGGGGGCTGCGGTGCCGCGGGACCCGACTCCGCCTGGCCTTATGAAAACGACGACATCAACGAGTTCGGATTCGACACCCGGGCTGACCTCACCGACACGGAAGAGCGTTCCGTCATCCCCAGCCAATGGCCGGACTTCATGTCCTACTGCCAGTCGGGCGAGTTGCCCACCAAATGGATCTCCCCGTATCGTTACCTGGCCCTTTACAACTTCTTCGCTCCGGCGCCCGGTGGAGTGGCTTTGCACCAGGCGCGGCTCCAGGCCGGCGAAGTCGAACAGAGCTTGCTGCACATTTCCGGTCGCCTGTTTCGGGATGGCACGGGCCGACTGTTTCCCATCCTGATTCAACCCGGTGTGCCCTCGGAAGTTCCCCCGGCCGGCCCGTATGCCCTCGAATTCAGGGACACGGCTGGCAAGGCCCTGCACCGGCTGGCCTTCGACGTGTCCTTCGAGTCGCTGTGCGAAGACGAGCCGCCCGAGGAAGTCGCCTTCGATTTTCAGGTGATCAATCCACCCGGAACCGCCTCCATCGTGCTGCTCTTCAAGGACAAGTTGCTGGACCGGATCATCGTTTCGCCCAATGGGCCCACCGTGACCGTCACCGCCCCCAACGGTGGCGAGCAATGGGATGGCATCCAGACCATCTCGTGGAAGGCTGCAGACCTTGACCGGGGTGACGATCTGGCGTTTACGATCCAGTACAGTCCAGACGACGGCCGCTCCTGGTTGCCGGTGGCCGATCGCGTGACCGGGCTTCGCTACACGGTGGACACCACCCGCCTGCCGGGTTCAACCCGTGCACGCATCCGCCTGCTGGCGACCGACGGTTTTCACACGGCGCAGGACGATTCGGACAAGCCATTCACCGTCGCCGGGAAACCGCCTCAACCATTCATCCTCCAACCCCGGGAGAACGATCAGGGGGTCGCAGGCCAGAGTCTTCAATTCGTGGGCGAGGCCAAGGATCTCGAGGATGGTGCGCTTCCCGAAACCGCCCTCCGCTGGAGCCACGGGGACCAGCTCCTCGGCACCGGTCGTTTGGTCGTGGCCCGACTGCCGGAAGGCAGCTACGAGGTGACCCTCACCGCCACGGACAGCGCGGGCAACGAGGCAGCGCAACGGGTGCGGTTTGATGTGCGCGCGCCGCTGGGGCGCTTGGCTGCCGCGCTGGCCCCGGACGGCCGCGTTCGTCTCTCCTGGGCTGGCAACCTGAACGCCGTACTCGAATCTGCAACCGAGGTTACCGGACCTTACCGTGAGACGCCGGTTAAAGCCGTCCTCGAAGGAGACAATGTCGTGGTAAACGTCCAACCGATGGCCGCGCATACTTTTTACCGCCTGCTCTTGGTGGATTGACGCCAGGAATACCCCAAACGAGAACCTGACCAATTCGCCCCGTCGGGTGGAACCCCGTTCAGCTTCCGGCGCAGCCGAATGGGCTGGGGCCATAATACGCCAGTGTAGGATCAGCCCCGGGCGGGTGGCAAAAAGGGCAGTGTGGCTTTGGGGGAATGCAAATACGGCCGGTGCGAGAGGCGGTTCTCTGAACCTACCACCGGGCAGGGCAACACCCTGCGGACAAACGGAGGAACAGCACGTTTGGGAATTGGCGTGGTATGGGACCGGAGGGAGGCCCGGGTTGAACGACGGCTAACCGATTCCCGCAGTGATTTACAACTGGTCCCAATGTCCCGGGTTTTCCCGCCGGGCAGCTTCGGAATTGAATTTCGCGCCTGAAGCTTCCATGTTCGTGACGGAATTATGGACGTTGTCTATCTCCTCGGCGCCCTGCTCGTCTGGTTCGCGCTCATCAAGTGGGTGTTGCCCCGCTTCGGCGTGGCCACCTGAGCCTCGGACCGTTGCTCGGTCGAGCAACATCGTCACCACCCGCCGTCCGCCAAACCCGCCACCCCGCCGGAACTGCCGCCCCCGCCGAAGCCATGACCCGCGACCAAGCCCGGCAACTGCTGACCGAGTTCACCCGCTCGGAGTCCCTGCTCAAACACGCCCTGGCCGTCGAGGCCGCTATGCGGCATTACGCGCCGAGTTTTGGCGGCGACCCTGATGTTTGGGCGCTGACGGGGCTGCTCCATGACTTCGACTACGAGCGCTGGCCCGATCCGCCACAGCACACCCGCGAGGGAGCGCGTATCCTGCGCGAGCGCGGCGTGGACGAGGAGATTGTGGGCGCCATCCTGTCCCACGCCGAGTGGAACTGGCCCGAGTACCCGTTGGACCGGCCGTTGCGTAAGGCGCTGTTTGCCGTGGACGAACTGTGCGGCTTCATCACCGCCGTGGCCTACGTGCGGCCGGAGCGGCTGACCGGCATGACCGCGTCGAGCGTGCGCAAAAAAATGAAGCAAAAATCCTTTGCCGCGGCCGTGAAACGCGAGGACATCGAGCGCGGCGCCGCCCTGCTGGAACTGCCGTTGGACGAGCACATCACCCAGGTCATTACGGCCCTGCAGGGCGTGGCGCGGGAGCTGGGTTTTGGCTGAGCGCCCTCGATCGGCCGGCTGCGTGTCCTTGTTCGGGACACGCGATGCAATCGCCAAACGGCTTGTGTTTGCCACAGCGAGCCCGAACCGAGTCATTCCTGATTGCGATTCCCGTGCCGTTCTTGGGTGTTCTTTTCGGATTCAAGCGGTTGACCATCGTGGAACACCCAATCTTGGTTGCCGGCGTGGATGAGGTCACCATGCACGAGAAAGCGGTATTTCACCCGTCGGCCGTTGATCCACAGGCCGTTGGTCGAATGGAGGTCTTCGGCGTAGCAGCGACCATCGCGGCTGGTGAGCACGCGGAAATGGCGCCGGCTGAGGTCGCGGTCCTCCGGGAAGGCGAGGGGCGGATCGCCCTTGCGACCCACCACCAGGCAGCCGAACAGCGGGACCGCCTCCACGTCGCTGCCGCCGGCGGTCGGTACCGCTCGGAGCAGGCAAGGGCCGGGCAGGGGGCCGGGAAAGGCGTCCAGCAGGCGTTTGCTCGCCCGCAGGCGCGCGAGAAATTCCTCGGTTTGGGCGGCGGACCAGCGCAGCGTGGTCTCGCCTTCCTTCGTCGGTTTATCGGTTGTCTTCACGTTCAAATTCCGGTTTCGCGCTGCCAGCGTTTGCGCAGGTGGACTTCGACCTTTTCTCGGATGTAGTCAAGATGGTGCCGGTTTAAACCGTAACGCGCGGCCAATTCCTTGTCGGTCAGCCCGTCGTAATTCCAGAACCAGGCCAGGTAAATCTCCTTTTCGGTCGGTCGCAGGCCCTTCTGCGCGCGCTTGTCAGGGTAATCTCCCAGCCAACTTTCAAGTTGGGCCTGAACCTCGGGGTACTGTTCCTCGTAGCTCCTCCGCTGTTCGTCCTCCAACTGGTCAAAGCGCGTTGCTCCCTCTGGCTCGTCCACCAATAACGGCTCATCCCCGGAAACCGTCTTGCGTTCATCCCGCCGCTCCGCCCGGGTAGAGGCCAACCAGTCGAGGAACTTGCGCCGCAGGGCGTGCATGAGCCAGGAACGGAAGCGGCCGGCCTCAGCGCGGTAGGTCCGCAGGCTCCGGGTGTGCAGCTTGAGCAACAGCTCCTGCCACAGGTCTTCTGCATCGGGTTCCTTCAAGCCGAACTTCCTGCACAAAAAGTCCAGCGCGGGCTGCGTGTAGGCGTGCGCGAACTGGTACCAGGCGTCATTATCGCCCTCGCGTGCGCGGGCGAGCAGTGTGGGGCGGGTGGTGGGGAAGGTCATAAGGCGATGGTCGTCGGCGATGGATAGGGCTGTCCATCGGGGAGAGGGGAAGCAACATACAGGAAGGTAATCTAAGTTGCGGGTCGCGGCCCTCCTCACGCGGCCCGGTTTCCGCAAGACGGGCCGTGACTTTCAGCCGCACAGCCTGCCGGCTACGGCCCGCCGCTGCAGCTTTTCCCCGCTTTGAGCGTGGAGGGCCGGGTTGGGCAATTCTCCTTGGCACTCGCGGCGTTGGCCGCTCGCCCACGCCGGTTTCATCTGAATGCTTTGCGTGCCCCACCCCCCGACACCACCCGGAACCCGTCGTTGTCGTCACGATTCTCGGGCGTGTTGTGATTGCAACCCCCGGAAACCAGGTTGACGGCGTGGTTGTTGTTCCGCGCCGCCCCGCGTAACACGCGAGCGGTTCGGTCCGCTCTTCCTCTTCCCACCCGGTGTGGGGCGGGCCGTAATCCTCAAATAATTCTGGGCGCACTTCGCGCGCCAGAATAGAAAGTGGGAGAATCATAGGGTAAAATTAAATGGCGAGGAACGGCTTCAGCGCGACGAAAAACCCGCCAACACCACCCGAAACCCGGCGACCTCATCTCGGTAGCCGGGAAACTCACGGTGGCGAGACCCGGAAGCCAGGTTGACAGCATGGCCGCAGTCCCAAGCGCCCCCACGCAACACGCGAGTTCCAGAATTCCAGTGATATTCATCTTCACACCACTCCCAGACGTTACCGCCCAAGTCACAGAGGCCAAACCGGTTTGGCGCAAAGCTGCCCACAGGTGAAGTGAATTCAAAACTGTCCACCTTCAGCAATGAACTGTAATTGCCCGCCTGCGCAAGCGGCGGCCAGTGACTTCCCCAAGGATACACATTGTTCGTCTTATCATTTTTGTCTTTGGGGGTGGTGCCGCGCTCATTGATGAGTCCCACGGCCAGACTCCACTCGGCATCGGTCGGTAGCCGGTATTCCCAGCCAGCGGGCAACCGGCCGAGCTTGTGCTCCCTCTCGGTGAGCCACTTGCAAAAAGCCTTCCCATCTACCCAACTCACATTCACGGCTGGGTGCGTGGGGCCTTGGTCAAACCGGGGTCGGGGCCAGTCGCGGCCTGTTTCCTCCACGAACTGCTCGTAATCCTTCACACGAGTCTCCCAGATTGAGAAGAGCACCGGGGTGCCAGGTACGGGAACAAATATCATACTCAAGATATTGGTCCACAGACGCGATGGACTTGGCGGTACCAGGCGGGGGAGGGACTGGAGCTTCACCACCTCAAGTTTGGCGCTGTCGGGAGCCAACGGCGGGATCCGCCGTTGCTCGGACCTGTAGCCGGGGGCCTGGACTTCCACGATGAGCGGCTCCAGCGCGGGGATTTCGATAGCGGTTCCCGCCGGCCCCAGCTTGCCGCCACTTACACGGTAAACCTCCGCGTGGGCAGGTTCCGCCGCGATGGTCAGGCGGGCGGGGAGCGGTTGGAGAGGAAATCGAAGTTCGGTGGTCTCGGCATCGCGGACCTGAACGCCCGTTTGCTCCATCGGGGCGAAACCGGCGACTTCGAGGCGGACCGTGTGCGTGCCCACGCCAACGTTTCCCTTCAAGTCGGGAAACCCGTTGACAGTTAGCGGCACGCCGTCCAGCAGGAGGCGCTTGGACGCTTTAGCGGCGCACTCTGCGGCGGCGGCGGGTACGTCCATCGTGATTCGCAGGCTGCCGGCTTCCACTACCCAGTTTGAGGCGACAAGGGAGATGTCACGGTTGGGTGGGATGTCCACACGAAGGCTTTGCGATCGGAAGCCCGGCCGGCGGAGGGTCAGGTCATGCGTGCCGGCGGGAAGCGGAATCCATTCATTGGCCACACCCAGCCGGTTGGCACCGGCCCAAACCGTCAGGGTGTCTTGGCCGACCACCGAGAGACGGCCGGGTAGGGGCTTGAGGGGGCGCTCCACCTTTTCCGGGCGGCCGGACAAGAGCCGGGCGATGCGGCCGGAATTGGTCTCATGGTCGGCTAGGTGGATCTGCCAGTCCCACGTGCCTTCGTCGAGGGACTGAACGCGGAGCTTGCCGGCGGCGGGAACCGGCCCGGCGGTGCGCGCTTCGCCGCCCTCGTGGCGCAGGTGGATGAAAGCGCCGGCGGTGGTGAGGAACTCGACCTCCCCGCGAAGTTTTTCGAGGCGGATGGTTAGCGGTCCGCTGTCCGGATCCACAGCCTGGGTGACCGGGTGATAACCGCTCAAAAAGGCCTCCACGCTGTAGCGGGCGTCGGGGTCGTCGGGCAGGAGAATCTCCATCTGACCGGTGGGCGGAGCGGTGAGGTTGGTGACGACCAAGCCATTGGCGCGGTGGTTGACGACGCGTACCTGGGTGCCCACCGGGCTGACGTTCAGGCGGAGGGTGAAGTTGGTCCAAGAGATGATCTGGGGATCGCGCGCAAGGTTGGCTGGCAGCGGTGGGGTCTCCTCCTCCTTGCCGCGCAGCCGGGAAATCAGCGCTTGGTAAGCATCTGGCGCGGCGGCGCGGAAGACTTCGTGGCCGACGGCGAGGATGAGGCCCGCCAGCATCGCTGCACCAGCGTAGCGCCACTTGCGCGCCCGCGAGCGACGCCAGTCGCGGCAGGCACGAAGTTCTATAAGAAAGTCCTCAGCGGTGGGTGGACTCTCCCTGGGATGGGACGCGAAGCAACGGGCCAAGAGGTCTTCGAGGCGTCGGTTGTCGGGCAGGTGCGCGCGCAGAAGTGCCCTCACGCCCGTCGGAGTGAATCGGGGATCGTCGTTTCCCGCCGGCCGCGCCTTGGTCAGCACTTCCACCAAGATCACCGCCAGGGAGTACACGTCCCAGCACTTCCCGTAAGTTTTTACCCAGCGGGGGTGGTTCAGGCTCCAGGAAGGGTAGTAGCCCGGGGTACCGCCGGGATGCGCCCCGGTCAGAGTGAGGTCGTTTGCCCCTTCCGCGCAGGCCAGCCCCCAGTCCAGCAGCACGGGTCGGCGGCCATCGGCGTCCATGACGACCTTGATATTCGAGGGCTTCAGGTCGCGATGAGTCACGGGCTGGCCATCCCAGCGCTCGTGATGAAGCTGGCCCATGATGGTGCAAAGCTGCTCAAAGACCTCCAGCTTTTCTTCCAGCGTCGGGGCGTCGTCCTGCAGGAATTCACCGAGCGTCGGGCCTTCGATCCACAGGGTGGCGTAATAGGGGCACCGGTCCAAGGTTTCCCCGACGCCATCGTGGTCTAGAATCTTAATCACCCCCGTGGTGCGGATGCGCCGGGTGAGTTCGATCTCGCGCTGGAACCGCCGGCGGTCTGCTTGGGGCAAGCAAAGCTTGACGGCCACCCGTCTGTTCGAGGCCGCATGAGTGCCCTCGCACACCAGGCTCATCTGCGAACGCCGGACCAGCCGGCGGAGGGTGAACGGTCCAAAGGGCAGGGGCGGAGAGATCGCTTCGCCGTCGGCAAGATTCCCGAGGCTGCGCGGGAACTCGGGCTGGACGTTGGTAGGCAGCGAGTCCATGCGATCCACGTGAACCGTGACTGAATCCGCGGAACCTGACAAGGCGCTTGCGCCGCCGGGAAATGGGGTCAGGGTTCGCATAGAGTGGCTCGAGAGGTGTGGGTAGAATGGGCCGTCGGCGCCGGGCGCCGCCCGCCACGGCGCCCGGAGTGCGCTTGGTGTTACTGGGCCGCCGGGGTGGCGGGAGCCGGGGTTAGCACCCGGTCAATCCGGTCGAACAGACCGGGCTCTTTGGCGCCCTCGTGCGCGATGATCGCCGGGGCGCTGGTGGTCTGCAGGCTCGCGTCGGCTTGCCGCTTGGCATTGGCGACGCGGGTGGCAAACGCTTTCATGGACTCGGCCAGTTCGCTTTTGGAGCGGGAGAGCACGCCATCGCGCAGCGGGTCGGCGAGGGTTTGAAGCTCGTTGCGCAACTCGGCGTTGGCCAATTCGGCGGCCAGCAGCTCGAGCTCCTGGATTTTGGCGTCGCGAAGGGTCGCCGCTTCTTGCAACCGGATCCGGCCGTCACGGACGGCCTCTTTGAGCTTGGCAATGGCCTGTTTCTTGGTTTCGAGGGTCGCCTGGTCCCGCTCGATTTGGGCGAGGCGGGCCTTGGCGCTCGCTTCCACCTGAGCGCGGCTGTACGCCGTGCCGCGGATGGTGAAGACTTCACCTTCTTGCGCGAGCAGGTTCCGCTCGGTGAGGAGGCCGGTGCGGTCGGAAGCCAGGCGGGCTTCCAAGGTTTTGACCTCCTCCTGCTGGGCGGCGGCAGTGTTCTCGATCTCGGCGATCTTGTCGCCGAACGCGAGTATGTCCTTCGTGAGGTCGGCAATAAGCGCCTTGATACGCTTTGTTTCGTAGTCCGCCGGAGTGAGGCTTCGGACGGCCGTTTTGATCTCTCCCCGGGCGGTACTCAAGTGACTCCGCACCGCCTTCACCCCCAGGATGCTGGTGATCGTGGCGATCACCACCGTAATGTTCAGCAAGGTCTTCTTCATAAGGGCTTGTGAGTTGTTGTTGCTGTCTTCGCTCCGGAACCATCCGGAACTTCAAAGGGGGATACGGAGGGCGCGAGTTCAGTGCGGAAAAAAAGTGTTGAATTGTTCCTGGATGGCCCGGCGCCCTCAAGTTGTGCCCAACGGACCGTCGGATTCGGGCTGCTCTGTGCCCGCTCCGCCGAGCGGCGCTTCCAGCCCCGCAGAAGTCCCGGAGCCTCCCCGGGCGGATAGTTCACCCTCTGAAGAACGGTGACGCTCCGGCGGTGGTCGCCTACCTTTCGAGCTTGAGGAAGTTGGCCAGGATCATCCGGCCGCTTTCGGTGAGGATGCTTTCCGGGTGAAACTGCACGCCCCAGACCGGCAGGGTCTTGTGCCGCACGCCCATGATTTCGTCCTCGTCCGTCCAGGCGGTGATCTCCAGGCAATCTGGGAGCGACTCGCGCTGGATCACCAGCGAGTGGTAACGCGTGGCCGCAAAGGGATTGGGCAGGCCCGCGAACAGTTCGCGGCCGTTGTGGTGGATCGGCGAGGTCTTGCCGTGCATCATGCGGTAGTTCACCACCACGTTGCCGCCGAACACGTGTCCGATGCATTGGTGTCCCAGGCAGACGCCGAGGATCGGCACCCGGCCGGCCCAGCCGCGAATGATTTCATTCGACAACCCCGACTCGCGGGGCGAGCACGGTCCGGGCGAGATCAGGATGCGCTCCGGCTTCAGCGTCTCGATCTGGTCGAGGGTGATCTCGTCGTTGCGACGCACCTGCAACGCCACGCCCATCTCGCCCAGGTACTGGACCAGGTTGAAGGTGAACGAGTCGTAATTGTCTATGACAAGCACCATACGGCGGGCGGAACCTAGCCCACAGATGCCGGTCTGGAAACCCTGAAGGCGCCGGGTTGATGTTCGCGGCAACTTTAACCTAGGCCGCGTCGCGGTTTGTGGTCGGCCGGACTGACATGCATCTTGGACCGCAAGTTGAAGCCGGGCCGGCCGTGCCGCCCAGCCGGTGGCGGTTCCGGCTGACCCAGGCATAAGCACGTTCCGCGAGCTCCAGCATACCGGGAACCCAAAGCAGCGCTGCCAGCAGCGCCAGCAACGGCACCCGCAGACCCACAAAGCGCAAACACCGCGCGCCGCGGAACACCCGGCCATCGGCGGTGACACAATGTACGGCCTGGAGCAGCGCTTCGGGCGACAGGCCGAGCCGTCGCGCCTCCGGGCTGGATCGCGGCAGCAGCCGGAGCCGGCTCAGCCAGTCTAAACGACGAAGGATCCGCATCTGCCGCACGCAAAAACCGCAACTGTCGTCGTAGATCACTTGGTGAACGCTACGGCTCATCCGTCACGCAGAGTGGCCGCGGGTTGCGCCGGGGTCAAATTGCGTCGTGGCTGTTCATTGAACCCGTTTGCCCGCCGCCCCGCTCTGCGTCAAAATTTCGCTCGCGATGCGCCCACTTGCCGAATGCCGGCTTTATGCCTTCGTGGACACCGCTTACCTGCGCGGTCGCGACCCGGTCGAGCTCGCCCGCCAGCTTTGCGAGGGTGGGGCCGACCTGGTGCAGCTTCGGGCCAAGGACCGGCCCGAGGCGGAAATCCGACGACTGGCCGAACGTCTGCTTCCCGTAACGCAAGCCGCCGGCGTGTGGCTGGTGATCAACGACCATCCGGACGTGGCCCGGCAGGTTGGTGCCCCGCTGTGTCACCTCGGCCAGGAAGACTTCTTCGACGCGGGCTGGACGCATGTCACGCAACTACCCGTGCTGGCCGCGCCTGGTCCCGCCGGCCCGCCGCTGGCCATCGGATTGAGTTCGCACGCCCCGGCCCAGGCGGAGCGGGCCATTGCCGCCGGCGCGGCGTACGTGGCCATCGGGCCGGTCTTCGCCACGCACACCAAGCCCGGTCGGCCGCCGGTGACGCTCGAATACGTCCGTTGGGCCGCGGCGCGCGTGCGGATTCCTTGGTTTGCCATCGGTGGCATCAACTTGGACAACCTCGCGGATGTGGTCGCCGCTGGGGCCTCGCGCATCTGCGTTGTTTCCGCCATCCTCAACGCGCCGGACGTGGCGCGGGCTTGTCGGGAGTTTCGCCGCCGCTTAGCCTGAATGCGGCTGGCGGTTGGCTCTGGCCTGTGCCAGCCGGTCACCGTTTTTGCGTCACCTGGCATTTTGAACACCGCATGAGCGTCCTTGTTGTGGGTTCCACAGCTCTTGATTCCATCAAAACGCCCCGCGCGGAGGCACCGCGCCTGCTGGGCGGCTCGGCCAGTCACGCGGCCCTGGCCGCGAGCTTCTTCGCACCGGTGCGGTTGGTGGGCGTCGTGGGGCGCGACTTCCCGCGGCGCTATCTCGAGCTTTACCGCCGGCACGGGATTGATCTGGGAGGGCTCCAGGTTGCGGACGGCCGGACTTTTCACTGGGCGGGCGAGTACGAGGTGAACATGAACCGCCGCCGCACCCTCAAGACCGAGTTGGGCGTGTTCGAGACCTTCCAGCCGGAACTGCCCGCCCGGTATCGCGACACACCGTTCGTGCTGCTGGCGAACATCGCCCCCGCGCTCCAGCATCACGTGCTCGACCAAATGCGCCGGCCGCGCTTCGTGGTGGCAGACACGATGGACCTGTGGTTGAACACGGCGCTGTCCGACCTGTTACGGCTGCTGCGACGCGTGGACGCGTTCGTGCTCAACGACAGCGAGGCCCGGCAGCTCACCGGCGAAGACAACGTGATCAGGGCGGCGCGGAAAATTCATCGGCTCGGCCCCGCGTATGTGATCGTCAAGAAAGGCGAGCACGGCTCGATTCTTTCCGACCCAAGCGGTCTGTTTCTGTGCCCGGCGTACCCGATCGAGCGGGTGGTGGACCCCACCGGAGCGGGTGACTCGTTTGTGGGCGGGTTGGTGGGTTACCTGGCCAGCGCCAGCGGCGGGGTGGCGGCGAACCTTCGGGCCGCCATGTTGTACGGCAGCGGGGTGGCGTCGTTTTGCTGCGAGGGCTTTGGCGTACGGCGAACCGACCGCGTTACCCGCGCCGAAATCAACCGTCGCGTGGCCGAACTGCGCCGTCTGGTTCGAGCCTGAGCGCCTTCGCCATCCGCCGTATCCACCATGAACACTTCGACGTCCGCCGCCGAACGCCAGCGCCTGGACGTGGACATCGTCTGCGTCGGCTTCGGTCCGGCCACGGCCGGCTTTCTGGCCACGCTGTCCCGGCAGCTAACCAAAGCCGACGGCACGCCCGCTTTTGAAAGCCGCGTCGCGCCCGGCCTGCCGCTCCAGGTGCTCTGCTATGAGCGCGCGGACGACATCGGCTTCGGCGTGTCGGGCGTGGTGACGCGCGCGCGGGCCTTGCGCGCCACGTTTCCCGACCTGGACACCGCGGGCATTCCCATGGCCACGCCGGTCAGCGAGGAGAAGGTCCTTTACCTGCTCGACCCGCATCACACGAGCCGACGCTCGGCGGCGCTCAAGGCCGGCGACGCCTTGATCGGCGCCGCGAAAGGCGTCTTGCCCATGGAACATCAAGCGCTGGAGCTGCCCTGGACGCCGGACTTCCTGCACAAGAAAGGCGGCCTTGTTTTCTCGCTCGGGCAGTTCATGCAGTGGGTGGGCGCGCAGGTGCAGAGCACCGGCACGGTGCAAATCTGGCCCGGCATGCCGGTCAGCGAGGCGCTACTGGAAGGCGACCGCGTCGTGGGCGTGCGCCTGCTCGATCAGGGTGTGGACAAGCATGGCCGGCCGGGAGACGGCTACCTGCCCGGCATGGACGTTTACGCCGCACTCACGGTGGTGGGCGACGGTCCGGTGGGTCCGATTGGCCGGCAGCTTGACACGCACTTCGGCCTGCCCGCAGGACACCACACGCGCGACTGGGCTGTGGGCATGAAATTCGTCGTGGACCTGCCCGAAGATTCGGCGTTGAAGCCGGGCACGGTGTTGCACACGCTGGGTTATCCCGAGCCCGAGATTTTCGGTTTCCTGTACATGCATCCGGAGCGGGTGGCGTCGCTGGGAATTTTCGTGCCGTCGTGGTTCGACAGCCCAGTGCGCACCGCCTATCGGTATCTCCAATACTGGATGCTGCATCCGTACCTGTGGCGTTTCCTAAAGGGCGGAAGGCTCCGGTCGTGGGGTGCAAAGACGCTCGGTGAATCGGGTCGCCGCGGCGAACCCTACCTCGTGGGCGACGGGTACGCGCGCATCGGCGAGGGCAGCGGTACCACGAACGTGCTCACCGGCTCGGGCGTGGACGAGGCCTGGGCCAGCGGCGTGCAACTGGCGGAGGCCGTGCTCGAACTGCTTCAGGCCAACAAACCGTTTACGAAGCAAAATCTCGAAGCCACTTACGTGCGCCGCCGCCGCGCGAGCTGGGTCGAGCAAGAGGCGCGCGTAGCGGAAAAGTCGCGCGATGGTTTTCAGAAAAGCGTCGTCCGGGGCCTCATCGGCATGGCTTTGGCCGGACTGACCAACGGCCGGCTGTCGCTGGCCGACGAGCCGGCCCGGCCGTGGGAGCGCATTCCCAGCCTCGAAGAATATTACGCGGGGCGCGTCGCCCCGGAGGAGATCGCGCGGCTACGCGAAGAGTGCCGGGCGCGGGGCGCCTCGTTGCATGGCGCCTTGATGGACAAGGCGGGCTGGCCGCCCATCCCGTACGACGGCCGGTTGCTGGTGTCGCACCAGGACGCCTTGCTGCTGGGCGGCAAAGTGCAAGCGCCGCCCGGCTACGCGGACCACGTGGTCTTTCTGTACCCGGAACTGTGCGAACGGTGCGGCACGCGGATTTGCATCGAGGCTTGCAGCGGCCAGGCCATCGCGCCGGGCGAGGGCGGGGTGCCGGCGTTTGACCGGGAGAAATGCGTGTACTGCGGCGCCTGCCTCTGGAATTGCGCCACGGCGGTGCCCGGCGACCCGGAACGGATGAACATCGCCTTCCGCGCCGGCGCCGGCGGCCTGCATTCAGCGGAAAACTGAGCCCGGAAACTGAACTTGGCCGGAGCCCGGGGCGCCCGCATCCACAGTTTATTGACCGCGGCTTGAATCGGGTTTGTCTCCGGTGGCCTGGCAGGCCATGATCGTGCGCATGAACACCACTGCCTGCCTGGTCCTCGGTGTACCGCTCGCCACCGGGGTCGGTGCCGCGTCCGAATCCGCGCCCGCCGTCGAGCTCACCAACAGCCCGATTCGCGTGAGACTGTTTCTGCCGGACGCGAGCGCGGGCTTTTACCGTGGCACGCGCTTCGACTGGTCCGGCGTGATCGGCAGCCTGCAATTCGCCGGGCACGAGTTTTACCCGCCCTGGTTTCAGCGTACCGATCCCGGCGTTCACGACTTCATTTACGATGGCTCGGACATTGTCGCCGGGCCCTGCACGGCCGTCACCGGACCGGCAGAGGAATTCGCGGGGAATTTGGGCTTCGACGTGGCCGGAGCAGGCGACACCTTCATCAAGATCGGCGTGGGCGTGCTGCGCCGCCCGGACGACAAGCCATACGATCCCTACCGGCTTTACCCCATTGTGGACGGCGGCAAATGGACCGTGACGCGCCAGGCCAGGGCCGTCGAATTCCGTCACGTACTGGCCGACCCCGCCTCAGGCTACGCTTACGACTACCGGAAAACCGTGTCGCTCGACGGCGACCAGCCCCGGATGGTCCTCGCTCATGCGTTGCGCAACACCGGCCGGCAGCCGATCCAGACCAGCGTTTACAACCACAACTTCCTGTACCTCGACCGCCAGCCGCCCGGGCCCGGCCTGTTGCTGACGGTGCCTTTCACGATGCAGGTTGCGCCGCCGCTGGACCCCGCGCTGGCGGAAGTTCGGGGCAACCAACTATTGTTTAAGAGGACGCTCACCGGCGAAGAACGCGTGTACACGCACATTTCCGGCTTCGGCTCCGAGCCCAGGGACCATGATTTCCGCGTCGAAAGCCGCGAGGCGGGCGTGGGGCTGCGCATCACAGCGGACCGGCCGCTGGCGCGTTTGGCGTTGTGGGCCATCCGCGCGCCGCATTCCATCGAGCCGTTCATAGACCTGCGGATCGAACCGGGCGCGGAGTTCACCTGGCGGCTCCAATACGATTATTTCAAGTTGGGAAAGGTGGGGGAGTGAATTGTACAGGAAGATCAGGCACAAGAGCACCGCACATAACATGTCCGCCATGGGATGCACCGGGGCGGAAAGCCAGTCGCAGCCACTGCTCGGGAGAAACGCGCTCAAGATGCGAGGTGTTCCGCCGAAGCCGCGCTTGGTCCATTGGCCACAACCAGCCTTCCGGGCATGCCATATTTTGAAGCAAGCAGCCGCCCTTATCCGAATGCCAACTCGGCCCGACTTACACGCTGCGGGGCCGGGCATCATCGCGCGTAGTCAAACCAGGCTCTTCAGGTGCTTGATGGACCGCTCCGCCTGCTCGATGGTCCCGCACTCGACAGACAGGACGATGTCGCGCGGGCAGTCGCGCTTCACGATCTCGATGACCTTGGCCCAGTCCACCACGCCGTCGCCGCACGCGCAGCCCACCGGGGTGCCGGTGACCTTGCCGCGCTCGGCCGCGCCGTGCTCCACTGAAATGTCCTTGGCGTGCAGGTGGACGAGGCGCTTGACCACGCGCTTGAGCCACTTGATGGGGTCGTGGCCACACAGGAAGGCGTTGCCGGTGTCGTAGTTGATGCCGATGACCGGGCTTTTCACGAGCTTGTAAATGCGATCCAGGCCGTCCGGGGTCTTGCTGTATTGCTGGTGGCATTCGAGGCCGATGAGGATGCCGCGTGGCTCGGCGACTTTTGCCGCCTCCATGATCGTGTAGCGCATCAGGGTGAAGTCCTCGTCCTCGGTGGTCCAGGGCTGCTTGGGACCCTCGTCGGTGTTGATAACCGGTGCGCCGGCCTCGGCGGCGAAGCGGATGGCCTGCTTGAGGTACTCGACGCCGATCTCGGGCTTGGTCAGCGGCGTGTGCGCGGACAGGCCGGAGAGCTTCACGCCGGCCGTTTCGCACGCGCGCTTGATGCGGAGCGGGTCATCAAGCATCGAAACGCTGTGGAAGTAGCCGGCCTCGCTGAGCAGTTCGCGGCCCCAGTGAACCATCGGCTCGACGTGCGTGTAGCCGAGTTCCGCGGCCTTCTGGACACCCCACTCGAAGGGTTTGTCCGCGTGGCGGACGAATTCCAGGTTGATGCCGAAATAGACTTTGCCCATGGGTGGTTTGGTTTGAGTTCGAGGTTTTACCGGCGCCAAGGCAAGCGCAGCGGACGCAGAAAATCAAGGCGGTTCACGGCGGCCTCGCGGTAGGATGCCGGTTGCCTCAACTGAGCACAATTTCCTGCCGTTGCTCGTCGTAACGGGCCACTCTCTTCTCCAGATAGCTCAGCATGGCCATGTTCAATGCCACCTGGACCTGGTAGCCGAATTCGACATCGCTGACCGGCTTCTCGCGCGTGCGCACACATTGCAGGAAGTTCTTCCAGTGCGCCCGCGTCGTGTCACTGCGGCCGCCCTGGATCACCCGCCGCTCGCCCTTCTTCGGGATCAACGTCAGGCTGTCCACGCCGGAGGACCAGTCGGTCTGGAGCACGATGGAGCCTTCATCACCGCGGATGCACGGATCGGTCTGGTACTCGTTGGCCAGCGTGCAGACCATTACCACGGAGAGCTTCTGCGGGAAGTCGAGGCACATGTTGAAGGTGTCCGGTACTTCGCGGTCATAGGTGTCATACTTGAAGATGCCGCCGGACGCGACGGCCAGCGATGGAAACTTCAGACCCAAGAGGCTCACGAACGGCGTGTACACGTGCGGAAACAGATCGGTGCATGGGCCGCCGGCGTAATCGAGATACTTCCGCCAACTGAAGAAACGGTCCACGGTGAACGGCACCTTCGGCGCGTCGCCCAAAAAGCCTTCCCAGTCCACCTCCGGCCCGGGCCGGGCGTCGCGATCCGGAATGGGCATGCGCTCGCCCCAATCGCCATCGCGATAAAAGCCGGCTTGCACGAGTTGCGGCCGGCCGATGGCGCCCTGGCGGATCAGGTCACCGACCATGCGCCACTCGGGGCTGGAGTTGGCCTGGTTGCCAATTTGGACAATGCGCCGGAGCTTCACGGTCTCCTGGAAGAACTGCCGGCTCAGCGCGGTCTGTGTCCAGTGGCCCATCGGCTTCTCGCAATAGACGTCCTTGCCGGCGCGGATCGCGTCCAGCGCCTGCGGCACGTGCAGGCGGTCCGGCGTGGCGATGCAGACGACGTCCACGGCAGGGTCCGCCAGGAGTTCCGTGTACTTCGCGAAGGGCTTCGCCTTGGTAAGCTTGGCGGCCTCGTCGCGCCGATGCCCGTAAGTGTCGCTCACGGCGACGATCTGGAGCGGTTCGCCGTCCTGGATCAGTTTCTGGACGGTGGCGACGTGACTCATGCCGCGGCCGCCCACCCCGATGAAGCCGACGCCGAGGCGATCGTTGGCCCCCAAAACGGGGCGGCTGGCGACCAACGGCCCGGTGGCCATGCCCAGCACGGTGGCGCTCGAGGCCGTGTGCAGAAACCGGCGGCGGGTCAGCCCCGGGCGGGTGCCGGGGACGCTATTCTGGGTTTGTGAATTCATATTGTGGGCAGTTGAAGCCGGTACCCCTCGGCTGACTTTGATGTCCGTCAAAGCCGGGTGTTGATCGGCTACCGCCTGGAGTAGCCCCCGGGGGCTTGTCAGGACCAGTTTCCTTGAACCCCGGAGCCGAAGTTAGCCGCTGGGCGGTGTGCTCCGGCTCCATTGTATCGGTCTGGGGATTGTGACTTCTATTGCCCGCCCACGTCCGGCTTGAGCCAGGGTGTGCCGGCCCAGAACCATTTCCGCGGCTGGAAGCTCTCGATGTGGCCGTCCACAAACGCAATCGCGCTGCGCCCGCCGTGGCGCGGATGCGGTCCGCCCCAGTTGGGGTCGTCGTTGGTCACGCCGCCGGTGTTGGGCGCGTCGTTGGCGGGGTCGTGGACAATCCAGCAACCGGGCTTCTCGGGCGTGGTCGCGGTCACGCAGCGCAGCGGGTCTTTGCTGTTGAGCGGCTTGCTGCCGGCGTCGGTCAGAAAGACCGTTGCTCCCGGCACGCGTACTGCCGTCTCCCGCACGGGCGGCCAGTCTTTCACGTCCCAGATGCCCGGCCAGTCGCACCCGCCGAGGCGGAAGTTCATGCCGTAATTTGAGATGGCTTTGTCTGCGGAGTCGCTGGGATAGTTTTGGAGGAATTCTTTGAACTTGCGGCTGCGCACCGGGCAAAGCAGCAGGTTGGTGGTCTGCTGGTAGGGCTGGAGGAAGTTGAACCACGCCCGGCGGGTCACGTTGTTGCCGCGCACCTGGAAGGTAAAGGGGAACTTCCCGTCGAAATCGTCCGCGTAAAGTTTGGTCGCGAGCGTCATCTGGCGGAGATTGTTCACGCAGGCGGTCGCCTGGGCCTTTTGCTTGGCCTTGGCGAGCGACGGCAGCAGCATCCCGGCCAGGATGGCGATGATGGCGATGACCACGAGCAGCTCGATGAGCGTGAAACCGTCGGACGGTGCGCGGCCGGGGGCTTGCATGAGGCATTCCTTACATCACCCGCGCGTTTGTGCAAGTCTGCGCCGCCCGTGCCGGCCACGCGCGGCCCCGCTCGATACCAGCCCACGCGCGGCCCCGGCGTGACCGGATGTCAGCCCGGACGAATTGCTGACGGTGACAATCCGCTACCAAGAACCGGCCGCGTGGAAAGCCGGCTGCTGGAATTCCCGCTCGCGGACCGCGGCCGGAGATGCGCGCAGGCTATAGGTGACTTCAAATTTGCCGCGGCGGTGGTGGCCTATGGCATGTTCCTGCGCGATTCGCCCCACAAAGGCGCGGGCACTCAGGGCGGCGTGCTCGAACGGTTGGGCGATGGCCTCGGTGTGACCCCGTACGCCAACGGCGGGAGTTTCTCGAACTTGTCCGCCGCACCGTAAGGTTGCAAGCGCGCGGGCCAGGTCGCGGCTTTTGACCGGACGGCCGGGCCCGCGGCCGAGACTCAAATTCAGAAACCGGGAAAACCAAGCGCGGATGGAATCTCGGGAGGCCGTGAATTTGGCATGCCCAAAGGGCAGAAACGACACCCCCCTTCCTGAGCTCCGGAGTTCCCAATTCGCCGCGGGACGAGACGCCAACGAGACCGGTGGTTTTTGGCGCTTGTTGCTTGAGCTGAGGGTTCCGGGTTCCGGCTCCGGTCTTCGCCTGCCACCTTCGGATTTCGGTCTTTGGACTTCGCCTTTACTTTCCGATTTGAAATTCCCCGCTGCGCCGCCATCTTCTGCCGGCCGGCGGCGTTCGCCGGCCTGAGCACATCATGAACCGACCCATCACCTGCCCCCGCACCGCCATGGCCGTCTGCTTGGGCACCCTGTTGCTCGATCCCACCCTTGCCGCCGCTCGCGCCGATGAGGGCATGTGGCTCTTCAACGCCCCGCCCCGCGAGTTGATTCGTGACACTTACGGCTTCGAACTCACCGAACCCTGGCTGGAGCACTTGATGCAGGCCTCGGTGCGCTTCAACAGCGGTGGTTCCGGCTCGTTTGTCAGCGAGGACGGCCTGGTCATTTCGAACCACCACGTCGGCGCCGACGCCCTGCAGAAGCTCGGCACGGCCGAGAAGAATTATCTGCGCGACGGCTTTTTCGCCCGCCGCCCGGAGGACGAAGTGAAGTGTGTGGACCTCGAACTGAACGTGCTCCAAAGCATTGAGGACGTGACCGACCGGGTGAACGCCGCCGTGCCCCCGAACGCCAGCCCGGACGAGGCCCTGAAAGCCCGCCGCGCCGTCATGGCCGCCATCGAGAAGGAGTCGCAAGACCGGACCGGCCTGCGCAGCGACGTGGTCACGCTCTACCAGGGCGGGGCGTACCACCTGTACCGGTTCAAGCGTTACACGGACGTGCGGTTGGTGTTCGCGCCGGAGCAACAGATCGCGTTCTTCGGCGGCGATCCGGACAACTTCGAATACCCGCGGCACGTCCTGGACATCTGCCTGTTCCGCGTTTACGAAAACGACCAGCCGGCCCGGGTGCCCCATTATCTGCGCTGGTCGAAGACCGGCGTGCAAGCCGGCGAACTCACCTTTGTCTCCGGCCATCCCGGTCGGACCAGCCGGCTGCTGACCCTGGCCGAGCTCGAGTATTTGCGGGACGTGCAGTTCCCGTACACGCTCGAACTGCTCAAACGCCTCGAGGTCCTGCTCAGCGCCTGGAGCGCCCGCAGCGAGGAAAACGCACGCCGCGCGAAGGACGACCTCTTCGGCGTGCAAAACAGCCGCAAGGCGCGGGATGGCGGACTCGCGGGGCTGCAGGACCCGGCGTTGATGGGCGCCAAGGCACGGGCCGAGGAGGCGTTCAAGACCGCGGCGGCCAGCCGGCCGGAATTCAGCGGGGTCGCGGCCGCCTACGAGGAAATCGCGGCCGCCCAAAAGGCCATCGCCACCGTGGCCTTGCGCTACCGCCTGCTGGAACTGGGCCACGGCTTTCACTCCGAGTCGTTCAATCTTGCGCGTACGCTGCTGCGCGCCGGCGAGGAGCGGCCCAAGCCCAACGGCGAGCGACTGCCGGAGTTCCGCGACTCGAACCGCGAATCGCTCGAGCTGCAGCTCTTTTCGACCAAACCGATCTACGCCGACCTCGAGACGCTCACCCTGGCTGATTCGTTGACATTTCTGGTGGAAAAGCTCGGCCTCGAAGACGCGCTGGTGAAGCGCGTGCTGGCCGGTAAAGCGCCCCGCGCCCGCGCCGCAGAACTGGTGAGCGGCACCCGCGTCCGGGACGTGGCCGTGCGCCGGCAGCTCTACAGCGGCGGCGCCGACGCGGCACTGGCGGCCAGGGACTCGATGATCGAGCTGGCGCGCCTGGTGGACGCCGAGGCCCGCGAGTTGCGCAAGACGGTGGAAACCCAGGACGAGCGCAAGAAACAGGCGCATGCCATCCTGGCCCAAGCCCGCTTTGCCCTCCAGGGCGCCAGCACGTACCCGGACGCCACATTCACGCTGCGGCTCGCGTACGGCACGGTCAAAGGCTACGAGGAGGACGGCAAGCCCGTGCCGCCGCTGACCACCTACGCCGGGCTGTACGAGCGGGCCGCGAGCATGAAACACCGGCCGCCGTTCGACCTGCCTGAACTGTGGCTCAAGCGGAAGTCCGCATTGAATCCGAAAACGCCGCTGAACTTCGTGGGCACCCACGATATCATCGGCGGCAATTCGGGCAGCCCGGTGGTGAACCGCGCCGGCGAGTTCGTGGGCATCATCTTCGACGGCAACATCCACTCGCTGGTGCTCGACTTCGCTTACGATGACGTGCTCGCGCGGAGCATCAGCGTGGACAGCCGGGGCATCCTCGAGGCCTTGCGCCGGGTGTACAAGGCCGGCCGCCTGGTCAGCGAATTGCAGACCGGCCGCCTGAAACGTTGAGCCGGCAGAATTTCCACCAGCCGGGCGGTTGCCCTTCAGTCACAGCCTTCCAGTCAGCCGCGCGGTTCAGACGGCCTGCAGGAACCACCGCACCGCCGACCAGGTCGGGCAGCCCGCCTGGCCGCCGGGTTTTGTGGCTTTGAGTGCCGCCGCCGCCGCCGCTACGCGCAGCCTTTCCTCGATCGCCAGGCCTTTGGCCAGCGCGGCGGCATAAGCCCCGTGAAACACGTCGCCGCAACCGGTCGTGTCCACAATCCGGACCCGGAATGCCGGGAAGTGCCGGGGCCGGGCCTCACCGGCGGCCAGCCACCAGCCGCCGCGGTCGCCGCAGGTCACCACCACCACCGCGCGGTCGTCGCGCCAGAGTTTGCGTGCGCCCGCCGAGGCGTCCGCCGCGCCAGTGTAACGACGGGCAAAGTTCTCCGAGACGATCAAGTGGTCGGCCAGCGCCAGCAGTTCGTCGAAGCGCGGCACGTCGAAGGTTTCGAGGTCGCCCACCACGGGCACGCCGGCCCGCCGCGCGATGCGGGCGGCGCGGATCATGCCCTCCACGCCCCAACGATCCACCAGCAGCACGCGACTACGGGCGATGGTGGCTGCGTCCGGCAGGCGCGGATGCGCGCCCCCGGCATGGGCCACGTCGTAAAGGATCGTGCGCGAGCCGGTGGTTTCGTCCACGACGATGACCGAGCGGACCGGCCGCACACCCGACCGGCGTACCACGAGGCGGGTGCTGACACCGGCACGCTCGAGGGCTTCGCAAACGAATGCTGAGTCCACGTCCTCGCCCAGCGTGCCGGCATAGGCCGCGCGGCAGCCGAGTCGCGCGGCGGCCACCAGCGCGGTGGCGGTGAGGCCTCCACAGTGCCGCTCGCGGCGCGTGACTTGGAGTTTGCAGTCCGCCGCCGGGTACGCGGGCACGAACAGGAGATCATCCACGGCCGTGCAGCCGAGGCCCAGAACATCAATGAGGGAGCGCATAAGTCGGGACCCTCGAGTTCAAGCACCGATGGACGCGGCGCGCCGCTTCCGAAAGCGGTTGAATGGGTGCTGGGTGAAACGAGTGGGTGGGCCGGACTCGTGTTGCCTGGTGGTTCTTCGGGATATCATCTGGCCTCGTCGTGGGCGCGCCCCCGAGGTTGTTTCAGTTGGCTCAAAGACCCGTCCTGCCAGCCGCAAGTTCGCGGACCAGTTCGGGAAAACGGCAGCCTTCGCACAGCGCGTTGCAGACGGCGCAAAAGTCACCAACGATTTGCAGCACGCCCTGCTGGCTGGCGGCCCGACCCGGCCCGGGCAACGCACGTCCGGCCAGCAGACGCCGGCGGGCCAGCCGCAGCACCGCGTTGTCCTGGGCGGCGGGCCAGGCCAGGTACAGCCGTTCCACCTGCCCGGACCTCGCCGGGTCGGCGCCGCTCTGTACCCGCGCCCACAGCCAGGGCAGAATGACGTTGATGGCCAGGTCCGTGGCGCGCGGGGCGCCGAGCAACGGTTGCGGCCGGGACAGCGGCGCGCTGTTCAGGGTCCAGTGTCGTTCCCAAAACAGATCGGCGCCGGGTTGGAGCAGCCGGAGCAATTCCTCGACAGCGAGACGAATGTTGGATTCCGCCATGAGCCACGCGGTCCAGCGGTCCGTCCAACCAGGCGCCGCCAGCCAATGAGCCACGAGTGCCAGCCGGCGTTGCGGGTGATTGGCCGGCCGCGCACCGTGCAAACGCCAGGCTGCGCGGGGCAGGACGCAGTCGGCCACACTCTCGCGCCAGCGCCACCAGACATCCCACGCCCGTCGCAGCCAGGCGTCGTTCTCGGGCCAGCGGCGGGTGCGTTGGTCCGGCAGCAGGCCGCTCAAGCCCAACAGCCGGGCTTGAATTTCGAACGGCGCGGGCGGTCGGGAGTCCAAGTCCGCAAGCACGCGGCCGGTCAATTCGGCCAGCCGACGCATCGGCCAGGCGTTGTGCTTGTAGCCCAGCGCGGCAAAGAGGCCGTCCCAAAGTGCTTGTGTCCAGCCGGCTTGCCGGGCGCGGGCGGCAAACCGCGCGGCCTTGAGGCGTAACCGGGCGAGGGCGGCCTGGTCGAGCAAGGCGGTGAGGGTGTCGCCTGCAAGCCCGGCCAGCGGCCCGGCGCAGGCGCCGGCGAAAGCGGCCGGGAAGTCGCCCGTCTCCGTCGCGGTGAGTTCATCGCGCAACCGGCTGAGCGGAGCGTCGAGCGCGTGTTCCAGCGGCAGGGTGGGGAGCGCCAAAGATCCCGCCGCGTCTGCCTTCCAAACGACGTGCAGGCGGACCCGGCTGAAGGCGGGATTACGGTCGTGGCCATGCTGCCGCCAGGCGGCGGGCCAGAGGTCCACTTCGACATCACCTGGTGCGAGGCGGGTGTCGCCGATTTGCAGGACGGCGTCGCGGAAATCCGGGCCGGCCTCGCGGTTGCGGAAGCCGGGGTGAAGAACAGTGACCGGCTGCCCGTCGAAGGTCCGAAGCGCGTCGCGCTGGAGGCGTTGGTGGGCCCAGATGCGTTGTAGCAGCGCCTCGTCCGGCGTTGCGTCAATACCCACCTCGCGCAGCGTGAGGCTGTGGTTCACGACGCGCCAGCGTTCGTACAACCCGGGCGGGCAGGAATGCACCTTGGCGTTGCTTTTCCGGCGCGGCGTCTGGTAAGTCAAGTGCGGCGTGAAGTCAGCCCCGCAAGTCGAGCGGCGCGGCCGTGGCGGGCGGGTACTCACAATGGTGAGCACATTACACAGCAAGGTTCGATGGTTTCCCGGTGGCCCGGCTGCCCGGCGCGGGCTGGCCTGGATCGCCGGCGGGCTGGCGTTGGCCGCGGCGCTGGCCGGCGATCCAGATGTCCGCCGCACGCCGACGGTGGAGGCGGTGGCACAAGTACTGCCGGCGGTGGTGAACATCGGTACCGAGACCATCGTGGAGGTGCGCGATCCTTTCGAGGACCTGCTCCGGGAGTTCTGGGGACCGTACTACCGCCGTCGCCCGGCGGAAACGCAGTACAGCCTGGGCTCGGGTGTCATCATAGATGAAACCGGCTATCTGCTCACCAACGATCACGTGGTCCGGCGCGCCAGCCGCATTTGGGTGAAGCTCACCGAAGAAGCCGGTGGGGGCGTGTACGAAGCCGAGCGCGTGGCGGGAACGTCCACCAGCGATGTGGCCTTGCTCAAGATCAAGGCCGCGCCGGGCGAGCGCTTCAAGGCGGTGCGCTTTGCGGCGGATGACGATTTGCTGCTCGGCGAGACCGTTATCGCGCTGGGCAACCCATTCGGCCTCGGCGGCTCGGTCAGCCAGGGCATCCTGAGTTCGAAGAGCCGCCGGCCGGCGGAGGAAGGCGGTCCGATGGGCATCGAGGACTGGCTGCAAACCGACGCCGCCATCAACCCCGGCAACAGCGGCGGGCCGTTGATCAACCTGCGCGGCGAACTCATCGGGCTGAACGTCGCGGTCTATCGCCAGGGGCAGGGGATCGGGTTCGCCATTCCCATCAAACGGGTGTCCGAGGCGTTGATGGAAATTTTTTCGCCCGAGAGCGAGCGGTTGTGGTTCGGCGCCCGGCTCCGGCCGGCCGGCAGCGAACTTACAGTGGCCGCGGTCGAGCTCGGCAGCCCGGCGGACCGGGCCGGCTTGCGCGTGGGCGATCGCGTCGTGCGCGTGGGCGGCGAAAAGCCGGCCGGCCTGATTGAATTCAACCAGCGGTTGCTGGCCGCGGGTGATCGCCGCGACGTGCCGCTGGAAATTCAGCGCGGAGGCGCCACCCTGCGCCTGACCGTCCGGCTGGTGCGCGAAGCCACGGTCTTCAACGCCGCGCTGATCCGGCAGAAACTGGGCATCAGTGTGCAGGAAATCACCGAGGAACTCGCGGCGCGCCTGGGTCTGCTCACCACGTCCGGACTCTTGATTGCCGGCGTGGACGCGGGCTCCGAGGCCGAACGAGCCGGGGTCCAACGGGGCCAGATCCTGATCGGGTTGGACGGCAAGACGCCGGACGATGTCATCGCCGCGGCCCGGCAGTTGTACGGCCGCCCGGCCGGGGAAAAAGTCCGGCTGGACCTGCTGATTTTGCGTCGCAGCGGGCGGCTGCTGCTGCCGCAGCGCGGCCAGGTGGAATTGCGCATCCGCGCTGATTCGTCCGCATGAGCGGCATCCCCATGGTTCAAGTGGCCGCGCTGACCAAGCGTTTCGGACGGCAGGCCGCCGTGCAGGACGTGAGCTTCGAGGTCGCCGCCGGCGAGGTGGTGGGTCTGCTTGGCCCCAACGGTGCAGGCAAGAGCACCATCATGCGCATCCTGGCTTGTTACATGCCGGCGACCGCCGGCACCGTGCGCGTGGCCGGGCTGGACGTGTTTCACGAGGCCGACGCGGTCCGGCGACAGATCGGTTACATGCCGGAGAACAACCCGCTGTACGTGGAGATGCGGGTGCGGGAGTACCTGAAATTCCGCGCACGACTCAAGGGGCTGGGCCGTGCCGCCAGCCGGGCGCGCGTGGATGCCGTCATCGAGCAATGCGGCCTGGTCGAAGTCGCCCCGAAGATCATCGGCACGCTCTCAAAAGGCTACCGTCAGCGGGTCGGTCTGGCGGACGCGCTGGTGCACGAGCCCCGGCTCATCATCCTGGACGAGCCCACCATCGGGCTCGACCCGCGCCAGCTTCGCGCCGTGCGAGACATGATCCGCGCGTTGGGGCGCGAACGCACCATCCTGATCTCCTCGCACATCCTGCCCGAGATCGAGGCCACGTGCGGGCGCGTGTTGATCCTGTACGCTGGACGCATTGTGGCGGCGGACAGCACGGGCAACCTGCGCCAGCAACTCAGCGCCAGCGGCGAGACGGTGGTGGAACTGGCGGCGCCGCTCGACCTCCTGCGCGCCTGCTGGGATCAGCACCCCGACGTGGAGCGCTTCAAGTGCGAGCCACAGGCCGACGGCTACGTCCGCTGCACGCTGATTCCCCGCAACGGCGCCGATTTGCGCCCCGCGCTCTACGACCTGGCGGTCGCGCGAGGCTGGAGGCTGCGCGAACTGACCCGCCGCCAGCACACGCTGGAAGACATCTATCTGCGTCTGACCCGCCACGAGACGGAGGTCGAGGAGTGACGCCATGCGCGCATACCTGATCCTCGTGCGGCGCGAGTTGAGCACTTACCTGCTCTCGCTGAGTGGTTATGTGACCATTGCCGTCGTGCTGTTTCTGCTCGGCCTTGGATTCGTGGAAGTGCTGGAAGCCTTCAACGGCGAGACGCTCAACGCGCCACTGACCGAGGTCTTTTACGACACCATGTTTTTCTGGCTGGTGCTGCTGCTGGCCCCGCCGGTCATCACCATGCGGCTGTTCGCCCAGGAGCGGGCGGCGGGCACGTTTGAGACGCTCATGACGGCGCCGGTGGGGGACCTCGCGGTGGTGCTGGCCAAGTTCACCGCCAGTTTTCTCTTTTACCTGCTCACCTGGCTGCCGTTGCTGGCCTGCCTGTATGTGGTGGGCCGTTACACGCCGGATCACAACCCGGTCGAGTGGCGGCCGGTGGCGAGCACGTTCCTGGGCATCGCCCTGCTGGGCGGGTTGTACGTGGCGATGGGCTGCCTGACCTCCGCCCTGACCCGCAGTCAGATTCTCGCGGCGGTGATGGCCTTGGCGCTGGGTGTGACGCTTTTTTTGCTGAGCTTCCTGCGCTCCAGCCTCGGCACCGGCGCGGACTGGCTTGCCGCCACGGTGAACCATCTTTCGCTGCTCACGCACATGGAGGATTTCGTGCGCGGCGTGGTGGACACGCGCCATCTGACCTTCCACCTCAGCCTCACGGTGCTGTTCTTGTTCCTGACCTTGAAAGTGGTCGAAAGCCGGCGCTGGAAGTGACATGAACCCGCCGTCTCCGCCATCGTCCAGTTTCTCGGCCGCGCAACGCCTGCGCGTGGCCGGGAACGTCCTGCTGGCCGCCGTCGCGGCGGGCACGATCGTGGTGATGGTGAATTACCTTGCCGCCCGTCATTTTCACCGCGTCCATTGGACCACCGACGCGCGCTTCAACCTTTCGGCGACCACCCGCAGCCTGCTTGAGCGCCTCACCAACGAGGTCAACGTGCTTGTGCTCTTTGACCGGGACCATGCCCTGTTCCCTTCGGTGTACGGGCTGCTCACCGAATACGCCTATGCCTGTCCGCGCCTCAAGCTGGAGCACATCAACTACCGCCGCGACCCCGGTCGGGCGGAATTGATCGCGCAACGCTACCAGCTCGCCTCGAGCGAGGCCGACCTGGTGATTTTCGATTGCGAGGGCCGCTCGCGGATCGTGCGCGCGACGGAGTTGTCCGAGTACGACTTCTCGCCGCTGCTGGCCGGCGGGCGCGAAGTGCGGCGGACCGGATTCAAGGGCGAGGCGCTGTTCACCACCGCGCTGGCTGCGGTGCAGCACACGCACCAGTTGGTGGCGGGCTTCCTGCGCGGCCACGGCGAGCACGATCCGGCCAGCGAAGTGAAACTCACCGGCTACTCGCGCCTGGCCGGCCTGCTGCGGCAGAAAGGCCTGGAAACCCGGCTCGTGGACCTGGTCGGCGCCGAGGAAGTGCCCCCGGACTGCCAGTTGCTGATCGTGGCCGGCCCGCGTTCGCGGCTGGATCCCACGGAACTGGACAAGCTCAATCGTTACCTCCAGCGGGGCGGACGCCTGCTGGCCTTGCTCAGTTTTTACCAGGCCCAGCGGGCGCGCACCGGCCTCGAGGACCTGCTGCACGCCTGGGGCATCCAGGTGGGGGACAACTACGTGCTCGACCCCGCCAATTCCATCCGGGGCAACGACCTCATCATCTCCAATTTCGCGGCCCATCCGATCACCAGCCCGTTGCAGATTCAGGACCGGCGGCTGCACCTCATTCTCGCGCGTTCGGTTGCCCCCCGGCCCGGAGCGGGCACCGCGGCGGACCCCCGGCCGCAGCCCTTGTTTTACTCCAGCACGGAAGGCTACACCGCCAGCGCCGTAACCGACGCGGGCGTGCCCAAGCCCGACCCGGGGAAAGACGTTCGCGGTGCGGTGCCGCTGGCGGTGGCCGTCGAGCGCGGCGGCATCCAGGGATTGGGCGCGGACCTGGCGGCGGCGCGCATCGTGGCGGTGGGTGAATCGTTGTTCCTGGGCAACGAACTGATCGTCAGCGCCGCCAATCTCGACTTCGCCGGACTGGCCATCAACTGGCTGCTGGACCGTCCGCAGGACCTGGCCGGACTGGCCGCGCGGCCGCTGCACGAATACCGCATCGCGCTCACGCCCGGACAAATGGCGCAGGTGCGCTGGCTCCTGCTGGCGGTGCTGCCCGGCTCGGTGCTGGCCTTTGGTGGCCTGGTCTGGTGGCGGCGGCGGGCCTGAAGCGAAGCATGGCGTCCCATGAAGCGGCATACAACCCAGTGGCTGGTCGGCGTGGCGGTGGCGCTGGCCTTGTTCATTGTGCTCTTCGAGCGGGGCACACGCTCGTCCGCGCAGCGCCGGGTCGAGGCCGCCCGCCTGCTGCCGGGGCTGGACCCGCGCGAGCTTTCCGGTCTCGAAATCCGCATCGGCACGAACCGCCCGGTGGTGCTCGAGCGCGGCACGAACACATGGTTCTTCCGCGCGCCGTTGCTCTACCCGGCCGTTGCGGACAGCGTCGAGCGGTTCCTCGACCGGCTCGCCCAGGCCACGACGCTGGTCCGCATCAGCGCCGGCGACGTGCTGCGCCAGACCAACGGCCTGGCCGCGTTCGGTCTCGCGCCGCCGGCCATCACCATCCTGCTGACCGGCGCGTCGGAGCGGATCACGCTGCACCTGAGCCGGTCCATGAGCCTGGGGCGGCAGGTGTACGCCCAGGTGGTGGGGCGGGACGGTTTGTATGCGGTGGATGCGTCCTTGCCGGCGGCGTTGCCGGCCGGGTTTGAGGCGTGGCGCGACACTACGCTGGTGAACCTGATGCGCCTGCCCTTCAACCGCCTGGAGGCCCGGCCGCTGACCAACGGTTTCGAGGTGTTGCGCGACCCCGCAACCCGCACCTGGACCCTGAACAAGCCATTGCCCACGCGCGCGAACAGCGCCCTGCTCGAGCATTTGATCCAGGAACTCGATCTGCTCCGCGTGGCGCGGTTCGTGGCCGAGCCGCCGGAGTTGGACTTGGAAAGCTACGGGTTGGCGCCGCCGCAGCGGGAGCTGATTTTCGCCCGCGGTACCAATGAACTGCTGCGCCTTCAGATCGGCGGACCTTCGCCCGAGCAACCGGACCTCCTCCACGTGCGGCTGACGAGCTACTCGAACGTGGTGCTGGTCCCGGCCGCGCCGTTGCGTCCCTGGCTGGAAGGCTTCACCAACTTCTGCGACCGGCGCCTGATGATCTTCGATGCGGAACAGGTCCGCCGCATCGAGGCGCGGGCCGCCGAGACCTTCGCCCTCGAGCGCGCGACCAATCACACCTGGCGGATTGTCGAGCCATACGTCGCCCCGGCGGACTCCTTGCTGGTGCTCGAGACCCTGGCCGAAATGGCCGCGCTGGAATTCCTGGCCTTCGAGCGCGAGGTCACCGCCGATTTTGCCCCGTACGGTCTGGACCCGCCCCGGCGGCAATTCCTCCTCAAAGCCGCCGGCAGCACCGCGCCGGGCGTGACGCCCGTTGTCCTCGCACAGGTGGATTATGGCAACCCCACCGGCCACCGTTACTTCGCCCGGCGTTCGCTGGAAAACTCGGTGGTACTCGCGCTCGACCCCGTCCGGCTGCCGGACGCGGCCTTTAAGTTGCGCGACCGCCGCCTCTGGAATGTGAGCACGAACGACCTCACCGCCATCACGGTGCGCGCGGGCGAGCGCGTCCGAAAACTCGTGCGCACCGGTCCCATGCAATGGGCCGCCGCCGAAGGCTCCGGACCGCCGCCGAATCCGGTCACCCTCGAGGAGGCCGCTTACCGTATCGGCCGGTTGCGCGCCGAACGCTGGGTGGCCCAGGGCGAGGACGCGCTTGCCGGCGCGGGCATTGTATCCGGCGGCCACGAGGTGATCCTGGAGGTGCGCGGCGCCGACCCGGCCAGGCCGTATCGCGTGCGTTTCGGCCGACGCAGCGCCAGCGGCCGCACCTTTGCGGCGGTCACGCTGCCCGAGCCACCCGGCACGGTGATCTTCGAGTGCCCGGCGTCCATTTACGAATTTGTGCTGAGCGACCTGACCCTGCCCGAGGCCGCTTCCGCCGCGACGCCGGCTCCGTGAAATGCCCGCGGCGACCTCCTTCACCTTCTGGCGCCGGCTGCGCGTCGGCTTTCGCTGGCTGCGGCTTTGCGCGTTACTGGCCGTACTGCTGGCGCTGCTCGGCGCTTTCTACCTCCATCAGGTGGGCGTGCCGGCGTTCGTCCGGGATGAAGTCACGGCCGCTTTGCGTCGGCGCGGTGTGGAATTGCGCTTCGAGCGGCTGCGGCCGCGCTGGCAGCAAGGCCTGGTCGCCGAAAACGTGGCCTGGGAAGCCGGCCAATCGCCCACCACGCCGCGCATCTGGTTCGACGAGGTGGTGCTCGACGTGCACTGGCCGACACTGCTGTGGAAGCGGTCCTTCGAGATCACCACGCTGGCGGTGCGGGGCGGGCAATTGGTCATGCCGCTCGCCTCCACCAACGATCTGCCGGAGGATTTCGTGGTGGACCAGATCACCGCGCGCCTCGACCTGACCACGGAGAACACTTGGCGGGTGGACGAACTCACCGCCCGGCTCTTCGACGCCACCGTGCAGGCACGGGGCGCGATCACCAACGGCTTTGCCTGGTGGCGCCGGGCGCGCAGCCCGGGGCGTGCGGCCACCCCGCCGGCGGGCATTGAATGGCGGCAATGGCTGCGGGCCCTCAAGCGCGCCAGCGGGAACTTCACCTTCACCAGCCCGCCCGAGATCCGCCTGCGGTTTGCCGGCGACGCCCGCGTACCAGGTTCGTGGGGCGCGGATCTCCAGGCCCAAACGGCCGGCGTGGACACGCCCTGGGGACGGTGGCAAAGCCCGCGAATCGCGGCGCGCTGGAGCCACGCTGGCACAAACGCCGTGGCCGGTGCGGAAGGGCGGGTCGAGGTGGCCGCCGTCACGGCCCCCTGGGGCACTGTGCGTGACCTGCACGTGCGCGCCGCGGTCTGGCAGCCGCGCGGCGCCGGCCAGGAAGTCCGGCTGGATTGGAGCGCGTACGCCGGCGAGTTCCAGCGCGGCGGGCTTCGACTCGGTCAGCCGCGCGTCACCGGCGAGACGCGGATGGATGTGCTCACTCGCGAGTGCCTCACCACGCTGGACGCCAACGCGGCCACCGCGGAGACGCCGCGGGCGCGCACGGCCCGCCTCGAATTGCGTGGCCGGGTGAACCACACGACGACCCTGGCTCCACCGCGCCAGCTCGCGTTGCATTTCAACGCCGCTGACGCGACCGCGGGCGAGGTCAAGGCCGGCCAACTGGTCCTGGATTTGGAGGCGCAACCGACGACGCCGGCGCGCGAAGCCGACGCGGAGGGTGCGCAACTTTGGCACGAACTGGCGGCGGTCCAGGCCACCGTGGCGCTGCAAGCCTCGCGCCTGACCTCGCCCTGGCTGGACATTGACCACGTGTTGGCGGGTGCGACCTGGCGGTTCCCCACGCTCACGGTGACCAACCTCCAGGCGGGCTTGCTCGAGGGTACGCTGCAACTCACTCGTGGTCGCCTCGACGTCCTGAGCCGCGAGGTGACCGCCGAACTGGCGGTGGGTTTCGACGTGCGGCGACTGGACCGGCTGCTCCCCGAGAAGGCGCGCCGCTGGCTCGCCCAGTTTGAATACCCGGTGCCGCCGCAGGCCGCGGTTTCCGCCTCGGTGCGGCTGCCGCCCTGGGGAAAATGGGAACCGGACCTGGGCCGGCAGGTGCTGCCGACGCTGGGTTTGCACGCCCGGCTGGACGGTCGCGCCGCCAGCTTCCGCGGACTGCGCGGCGACACGGCCGGGGTCACGGTCACCATCTCGAACGAGGTGTTGCGCCTGCGTGATCTGGCTCTGAATCGTCCGGAAGGCCGCGCCGCGCTCGCCTACGACCTGCATCTGCGGACGCGCGACTTCCGCTGGCGCGTGGAGAGCGGCGTGGACGCCCACGTCGCGGCGCCCGTGGTGGACGACGCGCTGCCGCCGATCCTCGGGCTATTCGGGTGGGCAGCGCCGCCGCGCGTGACCGGCGAGGTCTGGGGCAACTGGAATCCGCCCAAGCAGGTGGATTTCGCCCTGCATCTGGCGGCCACCAATTTCACGTTCCGGGGCGAGCGTTTCGATTCGCTCACGGCCACGCTGGGCAAGACCAACCAATTCCTCACTGCCACCGAGGTCCGGTTGACCCGCGGCGAGCAATGGCTCGAGGCACCGTGGGTGCGGTACGACCTGACCAACCGGATCGTGGTGCTGACGAACGCCCGCATGCAGATGGACCCGCTGCTGGTGGCGCGGTGCATCGGCCCGCTGGTCGAAGAGACGCTGCGTCCGTACCGGTTTGCCCGGCCGCCGGCGGTGACCGCCAGCGGCGTGGTGCCGGCCGGTGGCGACCTGCGTAACGCGGCAATGACCTTCGAGGTGACCGGCGGACCGTTCAGCTTCTGGCGGTTCAACTCGACGAACATCACCGCCGGCGTGCGCTGGCGCGGCGACTTCGTGTCGGTGACCAACCTGGCCGGCGCGTTTTACGGTGGCCGGCTCTCTGGTGGTATTGACCTGGAGCTGCAGCCATCCGGCGGCGCGACGTTCCACCTCCAGGCGCAGGCGAGTGAGTTCGATCTCCAGAGGCTGCTGCGGGACGTGCTGCCCGACGGCACCAACCGCGTGGAAGGCACGACCTCGTTGGCGCTCATCATCACCGACGCGCAGACCGCCGACTGGCAAAGCTGGCACGGCCGGGGCCGGGCCGAAATGCGCGACGGATTATTGTGGGATCTGCCGATCTTCGGTCTGCTCTCGAAGGGCATGAATCTGGTCGTGCCCGGCCTGGGCAACAGCCGCGCAAGCGCCGCCCGGGCCACATTCCGCATCCAGCGCAGCGTGATTTACACGGACGACCTGGCCATCGCGGCCGGCCCGGCACGGTTGCAGTACAAAGGCACGGTGGATTTCAAGGGCCGGGTGGACGCGCGGGTGGTGGCAGAGGTGCTCCACAGCACCCCGGTGATCGGGCCGCTGGTCAGCCTGGTGCTGGCCCCGGTGGCGAAGGTGTTCGAGTACAAGGTTACCGGCACGCTGGCTGATCCGGAGTTGAAGCCGCTGCGCGTGCCGGGCTTCTTGTTGCCGTTCTTGAATCCGCTCGGAACCCTCCAGGGCATCGTGGCCCCGCCGGGCGAAACGCCTCCGCCCAAACCCGCGCCCTGAAGCCACCGCCCGGCGCGGCGCCGGGCTTCAGGGCTCGCCCGCCAGCGCCTTGAAGGTCGGGTGCCGGTAGCGGTAGCGCGAGGCCACGATGCTGAAGAGGACTCCCACCACCGCGGTGAGCCCCGCGTAGAGCAGGAACCGCCCGGACGTGACCGAGCCCGCTTCGACGTCTCCGCCGCCCAGGACCCTGGTGATGGCGGCCACGAGCAGGTTGCCGAACGCCACGGTGAGCAGCCAGAAGCTCATGATCGTGCTGCGCATGCTCGGCGCGGCCTCGGCAAAGGCGAATTCCAGGCCGGTCGTTGAGAGCAGCACTTCACCGGTGGTCAGGATCAGATACGGCAGCATCTGCCAGAGGATGCTGAGTTGCGCGCCTGCATCGAGACGGTGTTGCAGCCAGGCCACTAGCACGTAGGAGGCCGCGGCCAGGAACATGCCCGCGCTCATCCGGCGCAGGGGCGTGGCCAGCCGGCCCAGGCGCGGATAGACCCCCAGCGTCAGTAACGGCACAAGGATCATCACAAACGCGGGGTTGGCCGACTGCATCTCCTCGGCATCAATTGTGTAGCCGAACACCTTTACCGGCACCATGGTCTTGCCTTGCAGCACCCATGTCGAGGTGGTCTGGTCAAACAGCGCCCAGAATACCGGTACCAGCGCGAAGACAAACAGGATCGGGCTGACGGAGCGAGCGGCCGAAATCTCGCCCTCGGTGAAGCGTGGTCGCGCGGCGTTCCAATAATGGTCCGGCAATTCCAGCCGGCCGGTCAGGCTCAGTCCCACGATTAGCAGGTACCAGCAGCCCACCGCCGCCAGCGCGGCCCAGCCCAGGCCGCGCATCGCCGGGGTCAGGTCGTGGACGAGCGCCAGCGCCGTGAACACCATCATCGCGAGCAGTGGCAGAACCAGGCTGGTGAGGACGTTGAGGATGGGCGCGAGTGTCAGACGGGCTTGGCTGCGGAACGCTCCGAGCAGGACCTTTAGAAAGCCGGCGGTCTTCGTCTCGCGCGCCGGGGCGACACGGGTGTAATGCCGGGTGCCCAGCCAGAAGATCAGCGTGGCCAGGGCCATGAAGACGCCCGGTACCCCGAAGGCCCAGCCGTAACCGTGGTGGTCCTTGACCCACGGCACCACCAGGAACGAGAAGAACGAGCCGAAGTTGATGGCCCAATAAAACGCGCCGTACGCCTTTTGCAGCAGGTGACCCTGCTCCGGCTTGAACTGGTCGCCCATGAAGGCCGAGACGCATGGCTTGATCCCGCCCGAGCCCAGCGCGATGAGTCCCAGACCCGCCGCCAGACAGGCCAGCTTGGCGTTCACCGTCGTCAGCAGGTCGCTGCACGCCAGCACGCCGTTGCCCAGGCAGTACACCAGCGACAGCGAGAGGATCGTCCAGTACCGCCCAATCAGCCGATCCGAGAGCCAGGCGCCCAGCAGCGGCAGGAAGTAGTTCGCGAAGATGAACAGGTGAATGATGGTCGTGGCGGTGTCCTTGGTCTGACCCAGCCCGCCCCGCATGACCTCACCGGTGATGTACACGGCCAGGATGCTACGGATGCCATAGTAGCTGAAACGTTCGGCCGCCTCGTTGCCGACGATGAACGCTGCGCTGAGCGGCATCCGATTGTCCGGCTTGGACGGGGCGGGGGAAGTGGGGGACTCACTCATGAGCGGGTAATGATCAGGGCTGGATGGACGACGGTACGCGGGTCAGCCAAACGGGTGGAATTGCGGCGGCTCCGCCGCCGCCGGCCCGCACCTTCGCTCGCCCGCCACTGGTCGCGCACGCGGCGACTCTGGCAAAAGCGCCGGCAAACCGCCAGCCGCATTCTCCGCGTCCGGCGACGAGCGAGGACAGGCGAACGCGACGCGCAACCGTGGTGGCGTCAAGCCGTGTGCCGCCGCCGTTTCAAGAGCAGCCACACCGCCGCCGCACAAATGAGCAGCGAGGCAGTGCGCGGCTCCGGAATGGCGGGCACCATCATCGGATCCGCCGGCTGCAAACCGTGGCGGTCGTACTGTTCCTGTGTTTCCAGCACCACCGCGCCGCTGGCCGGAGTTACGAGCTGGTAGGCGGCGGCCAGCCGGACCGCCGCCTCGGTCTTTTTCGCGGCGTGCAGGCGCCGGGCTTCCGCCGACGCCCAGAGCCGCGCCAGGTGCGGGCTGGCTTCGCGCAGACCCGGCTCCGCCACCGGCTGTTCATTCACGTGCTCGAGTTCGAGCCGCAGCGTGGCCTGATCTGCGGACCAACCTTGAAACAACTGCCGCAGGTCCTCCGCCAAACTGCCCCGGCGCGTTACGGATTGGACAGCCGGGATGCCGTCGAATTGTTCGAGAACGCGGTTGGGGCCGGGCTTCGTCTGCACCGAGAACACCCGGGGACCGCGCGACCGGCGGCCGTACGCCTGGATCAACGCCTCGGCCGAGGACAACAGCACCGGCTGCGCGGCGTGGACCCAAACAATCGCCGCGTCCGGTTTCTCGGCCACGAGTTCCCACGCGCGCATCAGCGCCGGGACGTTGTCGCGACCCCCGGCGGCGCGTAGCGCGGCGACCTGCGAGCGAAGTGCGGTCCGTTGGGTTGCGTCAAGCACCGCCGCATCCGCGAGCACCGTCGGTTCATCGCCGGCGAACAGGAGGGCGATTTCCGAGTTGGCCGGCAATCCGTCCAGGGCAGTGGCCACGTCCGGCCAGGCTGACGCCATGGGTCGGGAGCCATCCAGAACCAGGACCACACGCGAAGGCTGGAACGGTCTCGTCGCGGTGAAGGTCCCCGTAACGTAGCCGCCCCGGTCGGAGCGCGAGTCGGCCGTCCACACGCGGTTTACCCCGGCCGGGCGGGCCAGGCGCACCTGGCAGACGCCGTTGGCAAGCGCGTCTTCACGCACCTGGCCGCGGGCTGCCGCGAAGCCCGGTCGGGGTTGCTCGGCGCGCAGTTCCGGGCCGAGTGGCCGCAACTCGCCGGGACTTTCCACCCACAGCGCGTGGCGGAAGTCCTCCGCGATGGTGAAGTTACGCTCGGCGAAGCACGGCCATCGCAAGGTCGCGGCGTCGGCGGCGGTGAGCGGCAAAGGCGCAGTGACGCCCAGGCGCACGCGCATCAGCCCGCCATCGGCCGGGACCGGAAAGCACTGCATCAGGACGCGGTCCGGGCCGGCGGTGGTTACGAGCACGGGATCGCGACGCTGCCGGATGGCCACTTCCTGGTAGGCCTGGCGGGTCTGCGCGCGGCCGGCGAACGCCGCTTCACGTTCCTCGCCGTTGACCCAAAGCGTCAGCCGCGAGACGACCCCGCCCGGCGGCAAAAGGATTTGCGCGCGCGCCTCGCGGGCTTGCGCCGAACTGTTCCTGAACTCGAGAACCCATTCCCAATACGCGACCACCGCGTCCGGCTCGACCACCGCATCCAGCCGGGAGGCGTGCAGGCTGAGGCCCTTGACCCGGCCGCCGACTTGCTCGCCACCCTGGTCAGTGTCCCAGGTCCACTCGTTGAGCGCGGCGAAGGCGCCGCGGGCCGTGCGCACGCGCGGGGCCGGCACCGCGTTGAACGGCGTGCCAGTGACCCGGTAATAAACCTCGCGCGCCCGCTCCGGTGTGACGCGTGGGCCGCCGGTGATCAGCCAGGCGACCAGGTCCATCTCTTGGGCGCCGCGCGTGCGGCCGTAGCATTCGCGCAACAGAATGTCGGTGTCGCCCAACGCCCGCAGCCAGGCCAGCCCGCGTCGTTGCTCGGCCGGCACGTCGGACACCGCCAGCCGCAAGGCCGAGCGAGTGATCCAGGACGGCGCTTCGGCCAGCGCGACCGCCAGCGCCGCCAGGGCGAGTCCGCGCCAGCCGCCGGGGAGTGGGTCATCCAAGCCCGTGCCCAGCCGGCGCAGATGGTTTCGGATGAACAGCGTGGCCACGACCGCCAGCAATGGACTCAACGGCAGCAGGCCCCAGCCGAAGAACACCACGGTCAGCAGCCCGGGCAACAGCAGCGGCAGAAACAGCGTGGCGTAAAACAACGTAACGCCCAAGGCAAAGGCATTGGCCCAACTTAGTGCCGTCCGGCGCCGCGCGTCGCGACGGAGGATGGTGTACAGGGCGACGCCGTTGGCCACCGGGACAAAGGCCGCCAGCAGGACGTGCCCAAGCGTCGGCACCGGATCGAAGAACGTGGCGGCGCACATGCCGGTGGTCAGTTCGATGAGCAACGTCAATGCCGGCAGCACCACGCCCAGCAGCGCCAGCCAGAGCGCCGGGGCACGCCGCAAGGACGGCTCGCCGCGGGCCGACGGGGCGGGTGTGGTTATTTCCGGCGCGGGTTCGACCGGTCCGAGCCGCGTTAGCAGCCGGCGGACATCCTCGGCCGTCAGCGTCTGTAGTCCTGCGGTGGCGGCCTCGAACTCGACGTGGCGGCGCAGGTCTTCCAGTACTTCGAGGGCGTCCGCGCCGGAGGTGGCAAGGTCCGGCCGCGGGCGCGCCACGAATCGCTCCCATTCCGCGCGGGCGGCAGGTGTCCAAGTGATCATGGGCGGCCTCCAGGGTTGCGGTCGCGCGTGGCGACGGCGTTGAGTTTCTCCAAGTATGCCTTCATTAAAACCAGTGCCCGGCGGCCTTCCTCGGTGAGCGCATAATATTTCCGGGCCGGACCCTCCGGCGATTCCTCGAGCCGGGTGCGCACCAGACCTTGCACCCGCAACCGCGAGAGCAGCGGGTACAGCGTGCCTTCCGTGACGCCCATGCCCGGCAGGGCCACGAGATGTTTGACCAGTTCATAGCCGTATTGTTCGCGCTCGGCGAGCGCCTGGAGCACGCATAAGTCGAGCAGGCCTTTGCGCACCTGCACGGTCCAGTTGTCGAAGTAGTCGTTCATGGCTCCGGCGGGGTGGGGGAGGTGACGACCAGCCGGGCCTGCACCGCCAGCCAGAAGGCCACGCCGGCGGCAAGCGGCAGCGACCCCAGCACAAAAACCGCGGTGCGCGGCTCGCGCCCCGCCGGGTCCAGGTAGCCGAGCTGGCAAATCAGGTTCAGCGTGGCCAGCCCGGCCAGCGCCGCCGCCGCCGGCCAGAAACGGCGCAAGCGCCGCACAGTCAGCGCCGCCAGGCCGAACGCGATCGCCAGCGTGGGCGCGTAAATGAAAAGGGCCAGGGCCAGCGTCAGGTCGTCACGCGACGGCAGAATCAGCCCCAGGGACCAAATTACCAGCAGCGCCAGGCCGCCCATCGCGGCGGTTGCGCTGCAACCGCGCGCATTTGCACCGACCTTGTGAAGGCGTTGCCAGTGCGCCAGCGCCAGCAGCCAGGCCAGCAGAAAGCCATTGCCGCCCATCAAACCCAGGTTGCGCCAGTATTCCGCGTCAGGCCGTGAGTTGGCAGGATTGGCACGGCCCGGCGCGCTGGTCTCAGAATCAAGCAATTGGATCGCCCCGAGGCCGGCTAGGATCGCCGCCAGCGGCAGCCACCAGGCCAGCACCCCGTTTGGGCCGGCCAGAGCTTGGATGGAGGCCAAGTGCACAAGGCACGCGAATTTGTGGTGCGCTGCGTTCATCGGCGGGCTCTTCAGCGCGGCGGCGCGGAATCGCCGGCTCCGGCCAGCGAGTCGTCCGGCACGGGACGAGCGACCTGCTTTTCCCCGCGGTCGGGAATTTCTTTGACCTGCGCCGTACCGTCCGGCTGGAAGATCCAGAACTGGGAGGCGCGATGACTCTGATTCGCCAGGTAAATAAGAAAGACGCCGTTGCCTACGATCTGGAAATCGCCGCGCAAGCCCTTTAGGGCGGCGTCCGAGGCGTTCACGCACGAGGCGACGCCGTTGGTCACGTGCAGATTCAGCCAGCGCTCCGGGCCGTGAGCCTGTAGGTTCAGGAGGTAATGGCCCTCCGGTACCGCCCGCAGCGCCAGCACATCCAGCCGGGTGGGCAGGGGGTCGCGCACGGGCAAAGGCGCGGGCGAAGACTCGGGCGCCGCGGTGAGCAAGGCGGCCAAGGTGGCGAACACGAGGACGACTGACAAATACCAGATCGAGGTCCGAGGGTGGGAAGCGGGTTTCATAACATGTTTAATATCGCCAGGTACCTTGCAATACATAGTACACTCCGCTGGCCTGTCAAGCGTGGCGTTGTCCATGCGGAGGCAAGGGTGGTTCTCAGCGTCTGGCAGTGGACGATCGTAAGATGCTCGGTCTCCTGCTGGATAGAGGGTGGTTAGCCTGACTATCGCAACTGAGGGGGTGCAGGTGACGGAAGGGGTTCGAATTCAACGCGACCTCCGAAAAGGTCTGCACCAAGGCGTCGGCGTGCTTGGGGCGCTGGCTCGACCAATCCTCCCGTGCTCGTGATCCGCAGGGGTGTTGATCCGGCAGTTCCCAGCCCAGTTGAGCCAGCAGGATCTGCTGGTCCTTCTCCGGCTGCGTGTAGCGCCGGAACCCCAGTTCCCGCCCGTCGGTCGTGGGAAAGTGCACGTCCACCATCTGGATCGCCGCGAACTTCTCCAGCACCGCCCGCGCGGTGAGCCCGCCGGCCAGCTTGCGCAAGTGCCCCCGCAGCATCACCGACAGGCAGTACGCCAGGAAGGCCGCGAAAATGTACGCCTCCCCCGGCTCTCCTTCTGGTGGAAGATCGGCCGCACCGCCAGATCGTCCTTGAGCAAGTTGAACGCCGCCTCGATCTCCACCAGTTGGAGGTAGTATTCCCACAGGACCCGGGGATCGGTCCCGATCAGGTTGGTCCGCAACAAATACCGTCCCTCGCGCCGGCGCCAGATCCGGTACCGGGCCCGCCGCAACGTGAAGGTGAAGGTGCGGGCGTCCGCCTTGGGGTCTTGCGGGCAGCGGATGTCCAGCAGGTCAAACACCCGTCCGGCCTGCTCCTTGGCCTGGCCCAGGGCCACCAGCAAGTCGTCCCGGCCGAGCCTCTTTTTGCGTTGCTGCAGTTGCCGGAGTCGTTGGACCAGGTCCCGCAGCTTGCGCAGACGCATGGAGCGTTCTTTCTGCAACCGGTCCCGGCTCTCGATGAACACGTAGAGTTCCTGCTCCTGCGCCAGCAGCTTCACACGCACCTGCGGCCGGGCCCTCTGCCAGGGCAGCGCGACGAGCTTTTCCTCCAACTGACTCAACCGCCCCTTGGGCGTGCCCACCAGATACTGAATCGGCGGATCACTGGCGCGCATCGCCTCCAGGGCCTCCTCGGTGGGGATGCCCCGGTCCATGCCCCGCACCCGCTGGGCCGTGCCGTAGCGTTGCTCGATCTTCTGGAGAAACGCCCGCAACGTGGTCTTGTCGCTGGTGTTGCCCGGCAACACCTCGTACGCCAGCGGGTTACCTTCGGGGGTGACGATCAGGGGGATGACCACCTGCACGCAATCCTGGCGTTGGTCGCGGCTGTAGCCGAAACGACACTTGTCCCCTTCGGAAACGGCGGATCGCTTTCGAAATACGTCTAGGTCAGATCGAAGAGGAGCACGTCAAACCGGGCGCCAAAGAGGTCCTGCCATCGTCTCTGCAAATGCTCAAAGAGCGCCTCCCGACGTTCGAGCAACCGATCCAGGGTCCGGTACAGGCAGTCCTTGTCGAGCAGGGATAGCGGCAGGCCCGGGAGTTGGTCCAACGCGCTCTGCGCCCACCATTTGCGATGCAGCCGCCACTCGCTGCCCGGGTCCAGCAGGCGGCAGATCGTGAGCACCTGCAGGAGGCTCTTCCAGTCGGTCCCCTCCCGACTGGCCGCCAGGCGCTGGCTCCAGAACGCGTCCAGGTGCAGTTGCTGCCACAGCAGGCAGGCCACCCAGCACGCCCCCCTGGCGCGGCCGCTGCAGGCTGAACGCCGAGAGACGCCCCTGCACGGCCTCGGTGAGGTGGGCCGGCACTTCCGTTCCAGGGGGAAGAGGGCCAGTTGCGTGAATGCCTGGCGCTTGCTGTCGCAGACCTCGATGGTCCGGATCCAGGCGGCCTTCTGGCTGTCGTTGATCTCACCCAGGTAGAGGATCGGGCGTTGGATCCACTGGCCGTGCGGACCCCGGACCTTCACCGCGATGCTCCAGTAGCCATGGTCCTTCCCGTTCTTGAACCGGTGGTGCGCGTGCAGATAGGGCTTGCCCCTGGCGACGGTGAGGAGCCTACCAGCGTGGCCTGCGGACGAGGAAGCGGGCAGGTCTGCCCCAACGCAATCCAAGGCCCACATCCCCGAAATCCCCAACAAACTCACTCCCTGCACCCCTCACAATCGCCCAATTCCAGCGCCAGTTGCGAAAGTCCGGCTAGGTTTACATGGCAGTTCTGCCTGCCTCCCGACTCGGATCGCGAAGTTCATTCCTTCGTCCCCATTCCTTATGCTATTCGGTATCCGGTCGACCAGGCCGGATTAGCAGGCTGTTAAAAAGGGGCGTTTTCCGGGCCGCGCCGTTCGGATGATGCGTTTTCTTCCCGTGATGCGTGAGCCGAGGTGGATTTCCGTCCGCGCGCACCGCGCGCGGCGGCACTTTGGCGTGCGGCCGC
>Ga0101944_10000598_pt1 | contig 101328 bp, 78 predicted proteins | sample DewCreD2012metaG_FD_75245 | JGI IMG/M metagenome (GOLD analysis project Ga0101944, IMG submission 75245) | Hot spring sediment bacterial and archeal communities from British Columbia, Canada, to study Microbial Dark Matter (Phase II) - Dewar... ... | reverse complement strand
CAGCCGTCGTGTCGCCTCGACTCCACAGAAACGTGTACACCCCGGAACCACCAGTGCCTTTGGCCAGGGCTTGGCCGCCTCGCAGGCACAGCGCGTCGGCGAGTTTATCGGTGTTTGCCAATACAATCGTATTGTTGCCGGGAATGTCCAGGGGGAGTGCCAACACACACCCGTTCGCGTCCGTAACCGTGAGGCCGATGGGCCCTGCCGGCCCGGAAACGGTCAGGGTGGTGTCGCCATTCGACCAAAGGACAGAGTAGCCCGGCGTACCTCCACTGATGGCTACCGTTGCCGACCCCGGCACACCGCAAGCCGCAGGAGCAAAGCTGGCCACTACGTCCAGCGCGGGCGGTTCCTCTACCTCTGCTGTGGCCGTGTTAGAGCAGCCATTGACGTCCGTAACGGTTACCGTATACTCGCCTGGTGGTAGGTGTTTAATGATCAAGGTATCGGGAAAGCCCGGCCCCCAGTCGTAGGTGTATGGCGGAGTGCCAGTCATAGGTGTGGCGTAAACTTGCCCATCAGCGGCGCCGAAGCACGAAATATGGATAGGTGTGGCCATCAGCCAGATGCCCTCGTTTTGAAAAAATACAAAGCCGTCGCCTACTGCTGTGCAGCCGTTGACGTCGGTAATCGTCACCGTATACGTGCCTTCTTCTAAGCCTGTTATCTGCGCCGTCGTTTCTCCGTTGCTCCACAGAAAGCCATAAGGGGCTGTACCACCGATAGGGATAGCCGTGGCGGTGCCGTCGGGAGCAACGCCGCAAATCTGGTCTTCCGTAGCCACAGCAGCCAGCAGAGGGTTAGGCTCAAAAATCGTTATCGAACCCGTCGCTGTCGCCATAGAGGCGTCAGTTACTGTTACCGTGTACACCGCTGGGCAAAGACTATCTATCTGCGAGCTGTTGTCACCCGTACTCCATTGGTAAGTGTAGGGAAAAGTACCTCCCTGCCCTAAAGCAATAGCCAAACCATCGCAGCGGCCTGCGCAAGTGACATCCGTTTTTAAAAAGGTAATGCTCAACTGGGCTGAGGCCGGCGTCAGTGCCGCGCCCCAAAAAAGTAAGAGTAAGAGCCACAAAGGGAAGCGATGAAATAAGCAAGTAAGCGTGCGTTCCATGCTGCAGAAAGGTATTTTTTGAGAAAAGGTGAAAGAAAGCTCCAAAAAACCTGCCGATTTACCCGCAGGGATTGACTTTCATGGAACGGAAGAGGCCACCCCTTTCTATACAAGAAGCCGCCAACAAATGTACACCTGCAGGGCGCTCACCAACAGGCTATTATACAAAAAATGACGTGCAGCCGCTAAAACGCCTACTGAAAGTTTTTCCACATCATGCTTTCCATGGGTTTATCGCTGCGCCGGTTGTATTTGGCGTTGGGCTTGCGGTGGTAATAATGCTCAATTTCGCCGTCTATGGTGAAATAAATGAGCTGCCCAATAGGCATTCCCGCGTAAATACGCACCGGTTGGACACAGGAGATTTCTAACGTCCAATGGTTAGAAAAACCCACGTCCCCCTTACCTGCAGTGGCATGGATGTCAATGCCCAACCGCCCCACACTGCTCTTGCCCTCCAGGAAAGGCACCGCTTGGTGGGTTTCAGTGTACTCTTCCGTCACGCCGAGGTAGAGGGTACCCGGTTGGAGCACAAAGCCCTCTTCGGGTATTTCCATTAAGTCTATCGGATTGTGCCGGCGCGCATCCAACACGCGGTCACGGTACACCGCCAGGTATTTGCCTAAATGAACATCGTAGGAATTAGTACCCAAGCATTCGCGCCGAAATGGCTCGATGACGATTTCGCCAGCAGCGAGGGCGGCGAGAATTTTCTTATCAGTCAGAATCACAGCGATGGCAATTTCTTTGAAAAACACTCCTAAAGCAGCCACAAAGGTATCGGGGGCGTTGGCTTGTCGAAGGCAAACTTTCCGGCCGTCTGGGCCGTTTATTTGTCCCGTGAAAAAGACACTTGTTCTGGGGGCAACTCCCAACCCTAACCGCTACGCCTACTTAGCCGTTAAAGCCCTTCGCCACCACGGCCACGAAGTGGTGCCTGTGGGTATTCGCTCCGGCGAGGTAGACGGCTTACCCATCTTCACCGACCTACCGCCGGTAGAAGGAGTAGACACTGTGACCCTCTACGTCGGCCCAGAGCGCCAACCCGCCTACTACGACTATCTGCTGTCGCTCAAACCACGGCGCATTATTTTCAACCCAGGTACTGAAAATCCAGAGATGGAAGCCTTAGCCAAAGCCCACGGCATCGAGCCGGTGGAAGGCTGCACGCTCATCATGCTCCGCATTGGGGTGTACTAAGTTAGCAGCGAAAAGCAGGCAACCAAGGAGAGGCTGACCGCTCTATTTTTGTAGGCAAGAACGCCGCCGCAAGCCGGCCACACTTATTCTGCTGCAGCGAATGAACCTTCTCGCTATTCAACGTTTACTGCTGTGATGACGACTACTGAACACTGGCTTGAACACGTGCGTACCCGCCTGCAGGGGCCATTGCCCGGGCGCGCTGCTCAACTACGCATGGCTAGCGCACGTCGAGTCGAGGAACTGCACGCAGCGCCAGTAGTGCCAGCGGACGCGCGCATTGCCTGCGTGCTCAACTTGCTGCACTGGCGAGCCGATGGCTGGCATACCGTACTCATTCGGCGGTCGGCCAATCCGCGCGACCGCCACAGCGGGCAAGTGAGTTTCCCCGGCGGACGCTGGGAGGAGGGCGATGGCGAACTGGTCAACGTGGCATTGCGCGAGGCCGAAGAGGAAATTGGCGTGCCGGCACAAGCGGTGGAAATTCTAGGGCAGCTAACGGAGTTGTATATCCCCGTCAGCCATTTCCTGGTGTATCCGTTCGTCGGAGTACTGCGCGAGGCCGTCCCTTTTCACCCCCAAGCCGGTGAGGTAGAAGGCATCCTGACGCCCCCCTTATCGCTGCTAAGCACACCAGAGAATCGCAAGGTTACCGACATCACCGTGGGGCAGGGCCTCGTCATCCGCAATACGCCCTACTTCGATGTAGATGGTCACGTGGTGTGGGGGGCCACCGCTATGATACTAAGCGAGTTTTTAGAAGCCATTGCCCCTCTGGGTAAGCATCAGTTGTTCAGCTGAAGTACTTTGAGGAAGGCTTCCTGAGGCACCTCTACGGAGCCAAACTGACGCATGCGCTTTTTACCCTCTTTCTGGCGCTCCAACAGCTTGCGTTTGCGCGTAATGTCGCCGCCGTAGCATTTGGCCGTCACGTCTTTGCGCAGGGCGCTAAGCGTTTCGCGAGCAATAACTTTTTGCCCAATGGAAGCCTGAATGGCTATCTGAAATTGTTGGCGCGGGAGGAGTTCTTTTAGCTTTTCGCACATACGGCGGCCGATGAATTCAGCCTTAGAGCGATGGACTAAGGAACTGAACGCGTCCACGATCTCGCCATTTAGGCGGATGTCTAATTTCACTACATCTGTCTCCCGGTAGTCGAGAAGGTGGTAGTCAAACGAGGCGTAGCCGCGGGTCATGGACTTGAGTTTGTCGTAAAAATCAAAGACGATTTCGGCCAGTGGCATGTGAAAGATGAGCTCGACGCGCGTCGTCGTCAGGTAGGTTTGTCTTTGTAGAAGACCTCGTTTGTCCATACATAAGGACATGATGTTGCCGATATATTCGGGCTTAGTAATGATTTGGGCGTAGATGTAGGGTTCTTCTACCGATTTTAGGCGCGTAGGATCGGGCAGTTCGGAAGGTTGCCGCACTTCGAAGCGCTTGCCTTTCATGTCGGTGGCGAAATACGGGACATTGGGTACCGTAGTAATAATGTCCTGGTTGAACTCGCGCTGTAGGCGCTCCTGCACGATTTCTAAGTGAAGCATGCCCAAGAAACCACAGCGAAAACCAAAGCCCAAGGCTGCCGAAGTTTCTGGCTCAAAGACTAAGGAGGCATCGTTTAGCTGGAGTTTCTCTAACGAGTCGCGCAGGCTCTCAAAGTCGTCGTTGTCGAGCGGATATACGCCTGCAAAGACCATCGGCTTGACTTCTTCGAAGCCCTTCAGGGGCGCATCACAAGGTCGCAGTACGTGGGTGACCGTGTCACCGACTTTGATTTCGCGGCTTGCTTTGATGCCGGTAATGATATAGCCCACGTTGCCCGCAGTTAATTCGGGAGTTTCCTGCAAGTTCATACGCAGGATGCCCACTTCTTCAGCGAAGACCTCTTTACCTGTGGCCATGAAGCGGATTTTATCGCCCTTGCGCAGGACGCCGTTGAACACGCGGACGTAGGTGATAACGCCTCGATAGTTGTTAAATACGGAGTCGAAAATCATGGCCTGAAGCGAAGCGTTGGGGTCGCCTTTTGGCGGTGGGATACGGCTAACCACGGCGGCGAGAATTTCCTCTATGCCTAAGCCTGTCCGCCCTGAAGCGCTGATAATATCCTCGCGTTGGCAGCCGATGAGGTCGATAATCTGGTCCTGGGTGCCCTCGATGTCGGCGCTTTCCATGTCAACCTTATTGACGATGGGGATAATCTCCAAATCGTGCTCCAGAGCCAGGTATAGGTTGCTAATCGTTTGGGCTTGAATTCCTTGCGTAGCATCCACGAGCAACAATGCGCCTTCGCAGGCGGCAATAGCGCGGCTAACCTCATAGGAGAAGTCCACATGACCAGGGGTGTCGATGAGGTTGAAGACGTACTCCTGCCCATCGGCTGGATGGGTGTAACGCATTTGAATGGCGTGGCTCTTGATGGTGATGCCGCGCTCGCGCTCCAAGTCCATGTTATCCAGGGCTTGGTCTTGCATCTCCCGCTCGCTGATGGTTTTGGTGTACTCCAACAGGCGGTCGGCCAGAGTGCTTTTACCGTGGTCAATGTGCGCTATAATGCAGAAGTTGCGGATATTTTTCATAATCGTAGTCGCGCAGAAAAAAAAGAAAATCGGTGCTCTAAAACGAGCGGGTGAAAACAGGGTTCAAGATGCCTTGCTATTTAGCGCTTTTCTATCCTGCAAAGGTACGGTGCGCAGGCCATTGAAGGGGGCAGACCTGACCGCTGAACAAAACAGCCGCTCTGTTGAGTCAACAGAGCGGCTGGTGGAATAATGTCATCCTTGCAGAGGAAATCACTCTAATCGGAAGCGCACCGGCAAGGTGAAACGCACCTTTACAGGATTGCCGTTGGCTTCGCCCGGTATCCAGCGAGGCATGCTTTCCACTACGCGGACAGCTTCTTTGCCGCAGCCGCCGCCAATGTCCTTGATGACAGTGACATCGGTTATTTCGCCTTTCTTGCCCACCACAAAGGAGAGCACCACCTGGCCTTGGATGTTGTTTTCTCGAGCCAAAGGCGGATATTTGATGTTTTCAGCTAGGTACTTGAGCAGCTCGGTCTCCCCACCCGGGAAGCTGGGCGGCTTCTGGATGTCAAAGGATTCGAATACTTTCTCCTCGCGTACGGGGGCTTCCACCACCTTAGCTACAACCGGGTTATCTATGATTTCCGGTGGAGCATCATCGGTGCCTTCTTTAGTCTTCGCACCCACATCTGCTTTAGTCTCAATCACTTCTTCCACCGTGGGCGGCTCCTGGTCGGCTACTTGCTCATCTTTTTTAATGATGGGCGGCACAAACTGAATGGTGGAGCGCGTAGGCGGTGGTGGTGTAGGCGGTGGTGGCGGCGGTGGTGGTGGTGGGTTGTTAGGGTCAATGTCGGGTGGTGGGCCCAGCTCAGCCGTCACTTCGATGACCTTTTCATCCTGTTTGAATACGTCCGTCATCTTGGAGAGGATGTACGGAAAAGAGAAGAAGAGGATGATTAGCCCTACCCCCAGCGCCAGCGCACGGCCCATGTATTTAGGGTATGCCCGGCGCAGCTGATACGCTCCATATTCGCGGTTGCGCGTGGCGAATATGATGTCGAGCATATCCTGATAGGCGGAAGTGCCATTTTTTTCTGCCATGATGCTTTTCCTTTTTTAGGTGTGTACGTCGAGTGGATGTCCAGCGAAGGCGTGTGCTACTTCTGCTTTTTCGTTGATTTTTGAATAGCTTCAATCTGTTCTTCAACAGAGAAATTTAGACCACCGGCCGGATTGCGGATAAACTCTTCCTCTTGCTCCGAAATGTCCAGCAACACGTACATAGCAACGTTAGTGATCTTCATCTCGTCGAAAGCATCCACCAAGTTTTTGTAGCGCGATTCTTTGGTGGGTTTGATAAGCACGTTGAGGCGCGATATCATTTTCTTTTGTCCGGGATTCTTCGGGTCATCGCGCTCCATATCGCCCCACTCTTCTTTTACGCGTCTCTTCTTGTCCAGGATCACTTTGCGGAGACCTTCAGCCGAGTAGTCGGTAGAGTCCAGCTTCGCATCTGTGATGCCTTCGTAGTAGTAGACCTTGTCGTTGCCGCCTAACAAAAGCGTTAGCACTTGCGACTCTTTTGTTTCCACCACATCCTCTTCGGTAATCTTCTTCTCAGGCATGACCACGGGCATAATTTGTGGCTTTGCCAGAGTGGTCGTCAACATGAAGAACGTAATGAGCAGAAAAGCCAAGTCTACCATCGGGGTCAAGTCAACCCGTGTGGACAGCTTCTTCGACCGGACTTTACCTTCCCCTTTTTTTCGGGCGCCACTATCGGCGGTTTGAATTTCAGCCATAGGTATGCGCTGTTAAAAGATTCAGAAATAGATTTTTATCCTCAGAGCCCTTGCGTCTTGTTGGGATCCGACTCCAGGCTGGTAATGAGGTTGAATTTGTTCACATTGATGTCCGACAGCGTATTGAGCACTTTCTGAATCGCCGGATAAGGTGTGTCCTTGTCGGCCTTGAGAACGATAACGTACTCGTCGCGGACGACCTCCTCTTGCTTTAGCCGGAACTGGGCCAATCGGGCGTTGTGTATCCATGGCCCCAGCTCGTTGTTCACCGTGTCTGAGGGTATGCCCGGGAAATTGTTCGCGTTCTGGCGCTCGCTGGAGTTCATGGCCAACCATTTGCGCAGGTCTTTGCGCGGTACGCCAAACGCTCCGAAAATGGAGAATTTTTTCATCTCCTCTTCGGTCAGCCCCATCTGGTACTGAGAGTTCATGTCCGAGATGAGGGCGTAGCGCGTGTGCTGCCCGGTCATATCGAGAAACACCTTGCCCTCTTTGTCAATTAAGATGGTAAGCGTACCCGACTCAGGCAGTTTAGTTTCCGATATGGACGACGGTGTGTCCACCACAACGGGCTCCTGCGGCTTGGCCTTTGCAGTAAGCATGAAAAACGTCAACAGCAGGAACGACACGTCGCACATGGCAGTCATGTCTATCGTCGGTGTGTGCCGAGGTGGTTTGTGCTTGGGCATAGTGCTTTTTATTAGTTGTAGGCTGCCCGACCTGAGCGAGTGCAAGCGGCACAAGGCCGGGCAGCGGGTTTAAAAACAAGAGAGTTTTTAATGTTGCGTAGCAGCGTAGGTCTGTGTCAGGCTATAGCCGGCCTCATCAATGCGATACGTCATAGCGTCAATGCGCGCTGTGAAGAAGTTGTACATGATGATGGCGATAGCTGAAGTACCGATACCGAGGGCGGTGTTGATGAGAGCCTCCGAGATACCCATAGCTAGCTGTGTGGAGTCCGGTGCACCCGCCGTCGAAAGGGCCGCAAAGGCGCGAATCATCCCTAACACCGTACCGAACAGACCAATGAGCGTAGCCACCGAGGCCAATGTGGCTAGAATGTTTAGGTTGCGCTCCAACATAGGCAGCTCCAGTGTAGTAGCCTCTTCGATTTCCTTCTGGATAGCGAGAATTTTCTCGTCTTTCTCCATGCCCGTTACGCGCGTCATCTCTTCGTACTTCACCAGCCCCGAGCGAACCACATTGGCTACAGAGCCTTTCTGCTTGTCGCAAGCAGCGATAGCAGCGTTGATATCGCCTCTGTCCAGGGCGTTCTTTACGTCGCGCATAAAGTCATCTACTTTGCCCTTACCGGCAGCTTGGGTTAGCGTAATAAAACGCTCGATGACGAAAACGATGGCCATAAAAGCCATACCCAACAGGATAGGCACCACCCAGCCCCCTTTGTAAATCGTACCGAAGTAATCGCCTGGCAGAGGGTCTTTGCTGGGGTCGCCATCTACGAAGTGCGACGGGTCGCCAAAGACGTACATGTAGACTAACGTGGACAGGACAAAGCACAACGGGATGGCAATGTAGGGAAAAATTGCGCTGAAGCCCATTTGCTCTTTTTTAGCAGGAGTGTTTTTTGCTGCTGTCATGCTGCGTTTTAATTTTTTTTTAGTTAAAAAATACTTTAAGGTGCAGTATAAAAAACAACTCCTTGAAAAACAAGCTCTCCAGCTCCCTCAGGCTTTTCCGTTCTGTTTCGATCCTGGTTGACAAATAAGATGCAGCAGGACGACGTTGTGGTGGGTGTGGTTCGGGAAAAAATCCACAGGAACAAGTAGAGTTGTCTTCCGCAGAAGTGTTTTTGTGGCGGTAAAAATAGTGTGGGTGTTACAATTTTAAACAAATGCCCTCTTAAATTCACGATTTAGCTATGCTGACCACTTTTTTTAACCGCTGCTTAATGTGCAAACTTGCGGATGGTATGGCGGATGGCCACCAGCTCCTCCAACAGCGGACGCAATTGGCGCAGGGGCAGCATGTTAGCTCCGTCCGACTTTGCCTCTGCGGGCTGCGGATGCGTTTCGATGAATAAACCGTCGGCCCCCACTGCTACGGCAGCGCGGGCAATGGTGGCAATGAGTGACGGGCGCCCGCCCGTAACGCCGCTGCTTTGGTTGGGTTGCTGGAGCGAGTGTGTACAATCTACAACAACGGGGCTGCCAAAGGCCTGCATGATGGGCACACTTCGGAAGTCCACAATCAAATCGGAATAACCGAACATGGAGCCTCGTTCTGTCAGCCACACGCGCGGATTACCCGCATCCAGCACTTTTTGCCGGGCAAACTGCATAGACTCAGGGCTGACGAACTGCCCTTTCTTGATGTTGACCAGCTTGCCCGTCTGCGCGGCAGCTACCAGCAAGCTGGTCTGACGACACAGGAACGCGGGTATCTGGAGCACATCCACGCTCTGAGCAGCCAGTGCCGCCTCCGGCTCGCTGTGGATGTCGGTCGTCACTGGCACGTCGAAGGCGTCGCCTACGGCTCTCAGAATGGCCAGGGCCTTTTCGTCTCCGATACCCGAGAAAGAATCGCCCCGACTGCGGTTGGCTTTGCGGTAGCTGCCCTTGAAAATGTAGGGTATAGCCAACTGCTCGCACCACTCGCTCACTTGACCAGCGATATCGAAAGCCATCTGCTCGCCCTCGATGGCACATGGGCCGGCAATAAGGAAAAAATTGCCCGACTGGGCGTATTTAAGACGAGGCAGGTCTATCCCTGAAAGCATAATAAGAGAGAGGTGTTTATCAGTAAAATTTGAGTTTTCTTCACCCCTCTGAGGTGAAGCGGAAGCGAATTTTGGGAAAATTCTCCTGTGCTGTTTGAAGTATCCAAGCGGTTTCAGCCAAAAAAACCAGTTGGCCGTGCCGGTCGCGGGCGATGTCGCGTTTGCGGCGATCGAGGAATTCCTGCAGGGCTTTGGGCTCGTCACTGCTAATCCAGCAAGCTTTGTGCAGCTGGATGGGTTCGTAGCGGCATTTGGCTCCGTACTCGACCTCGAGGCGGTGCTGCAGCACTTCAAACTGAAGTAGCCCCACAGTGCCCACAATGCGGCGGCCATCGCTTTGGCGTACAAAGAGCTGAGCCACTCCTTCATCCATCAGCTGCTCCAGTCCTTTAGCAAACTGCTTTTGCTTGAGCGGGTCGGCATTTTCCACATAGCGGAACTGCTCCGGGCTAAACGAAGGTATGCCTCTGAAGTGTAAAGCCTCTCCTTCTGTAAGCGTATCGCCAATTTTGAAATTGCCCGAGTCGTAGAGGCCTATTACATCGCCCGGGTAGGCTTCTTCGAGCAGCGTCTTTCGACTGGCCATGAACATAGTCGGCGAGGGGAATTTGAAATCGCGTTCCAGGCGGACGTGGCGGTAGTTTTTGTTGCGCTCGAAGCGCCCCGAGCACACGCGCACGAAAGCAATGCGGTCACGGTGGCGCGGGTCCATGTTAGCAAAGATTTTAAAGACGAAACCGCTGAACTTCTCTTCTTCGGGACGCACCAGACGCTCTTCCGTTGGGCGAGGCAAGGGCGGCGGGGCGATGTCTGTAAAACAGTCGAGCAGCTCACGAACACCAAAGTTGTTGACCGCCGAGCCAAAGAAAACCGGGCAAATGTCGCCACGCAAGTAGGCTTCGCGGTCAAAAGAAGGGTAAACGACCTGGATGGTTTCCACGTCTTCGCGCAGCTGACGAGCCGCACTCGGGCCGATGTGGCGTTCTACGTCGGGGCTTTGCAAATCCTCAAGCACAATGCTTTCTTCCTCCGCCTGCTTCCCGTGAGGTTGAAAAAGCACTAACCGCCGCTCGTAGAGGCTGTACACCCCTTGAAAGCGCTGCCCCATGCCAATGGGCCAAGACAGGGGGCATACCTTGACGCCCAGTTTCTTTTCCAGCTCGTCCAACAGGTCGAAAGGGTCAAGACCTTCGCGGTCCAGCTTGTTCACAAAGAATATAATAGGTGTTGCGCGCATACGGCACACCAGCGTCAGTTTTTCCGTCTGGGTCTCCACGCCTTTAGCCGCATCCACCACCACTACGGCCGAGTCCACAGCCGTGAGCGTGCGATAGGTGTCCTCGGCAAAGTCTTCGTGACCCGGCGTGTCTAAAATGTTTATTTGCAAGCCCTTGTATTCAAAGCCCATCACTGACGTGCTCACAGAGATGCCGCGCTGGCGCTCTATCTCCATGAAGTCGGACACCGTTGATTTTTTGATTTTATTGCTCTTCACGGCACCGGCGGTCTGGATGGCGCCACCGAAGAGGAGCAACTTTTCTGTCAGGGTAGTTTTACCGGCATCAGGGTGAGCGATAATGGCGAAGGTGCGGCGTCGCTGCAGTTCATTCAAAAAATTAGACACAGGTTGCGTGCTTTCTTTTTCTGTTCTAAAAAACACCTGCAAAGGTAGAGGGGCATCGCTGCTCTTTTATCGGCAGCCATGCCCCTGCTTATTCCTCGCGTAGTGGCCTATCAGTGAGGCAGGCGTTCGCGGAAGTACCCGTAGCACCACGTGCCAAGAATAGCGCTCAACAGAGCCACGACAATCACCGTAGCGCCTGTGGCGATTTGGGCGAACAGCGGCCCCGGGCAGGCGCCAGTCATGGCCCAACCCAGGCCAAAGATTAGGCCGCCAATAATCTGGCCTTTGTTGAATGTCTTATCTCCAAAAGTAATCGGCTCGCCGTACAGGGTACGTGCCTGTAACTTCTTGATGAGGAGCACCGACAGTGCGCCTACAACCACAGCGGAGCCGATAACGCCATACATGTGAAACGATTCGAGGCGAAACATTTCCTGAATGCGGAACCAGGAGATCACCTCTGCTTTGACCAGCACAATACCAAACAGCACGCCAACAGCTAGATAAGACAAGTTATGCCACCAAGGCAACACGATCTGCGACTCATTGACGCACATGGCGTGAAGCGAGCGCACCTCGGCGTCGGTTTCCTCCGGCAATACACGGCGAAATGCCTTTTGAGTAGTAGTAGCAGTATTTTCCATAACGGTATTGTTTTTTGAATTAGAGAGCCAAAATGTAAGGTAAGATGAGATGGGTCATTAGGAAGCCTCCTACCATGAAGCAAATCGTAGCCACTAAAGAGGGCCATTGTAAGGTGGAAAGGCCCATGATAGCATGGCCAGAGGTGCAACCGCCCGCATAACGCGTACCGAAGCCCACCAAAAAGCCGCCGATGACCATGAGGATGAAGCCGCGCCAGGTGAGCAGACTGTCCCAGCTGAACAGGTCTTTGGGCACGAGGTGCTCCATATTCGTCACACCCACAGCAGCCAGGTCGCGCGCCAGGTCAGGGTGTATCTTCACTGGGTTGGGGTCTTTGAGCCAAACGGTAGCGATAAGGGCGCCTATCACAATCCCCGCCACAAAGAAGAGGTTCCAAGCCTCTTTTCGCCAGTCGTATTGGAAGAAGCGGATGTTACCCGGGAAACAGGCCGCGCAGATATGACGCAGATTGCCCGAGATGCCAAAGTGCTTGTTGCCCAGCAACAAAAGAAGAGGTACGGTTAGCCCAATGAGGATACCCGCTGCCCACCAGGGCCAAGGCTGTTGTAGCATTTCCATAGCATTCCCTTGTTTTTAGTTTTGAAGATGCGGTTAGAAAATTAAAGTCAGAGGTATGGGCAAAACTTCGCTCAAGAAGCGCGCTCTACCGTTATTTTTTCAGCGCTTGCTGCAGCTGACCAAGGCGTTCGGCTGCCGTGTCGAAGACAGCTTTCTCCACTTCAATACCGATAAAGTGCCGCCGGTGCAGCAAACAAGCGGCGCCGGTAGTGCCGCCGCCCATAAAGGGGTCGAGTATTGTCTCGCCCATAAAAGAGACTTTCTGAATGAGGTCGCTCATGCCCGACACGGACTGCCCCCAAAAGTGATAGGCCTTGTCGTTGTCGTTGACGTTGCTCTTGACTACGTCGCCCACCCAGCGCTGGTTTTCTCCTTTGGTAAACCACAGCACAGGCTTCCAGAAGGTGTTCACTTTGCGCTGCCACAGTTGAGGCGACTGCCCACCTGGCGTCAAGTAGCACAGGGTCCAGTTGTACTTCAGCCCCTCCACCGCCATCCGCTGGAAAATCTCTGGTAAGTACGACTGCCCTGCCATAGCCAGCAGGCCACCGCCAGGTCGCAGCACTCGCCGAGCAAACAGCGCCAAGTCCCGGTACAGGTCTAAATATTTGTAGGGATAGGGAGGGTCGGTGATAATCCAGTCGATAGAATTTTCGGCTACGCTTATTTCTCGAAAATCACCGTGATGCAGCACCAAGTGCCCACCCTCTTGCAGATAGTGCAGCATCTTGTCCAAGGGGTAGGTGTTGCCTTTCAAGTATTCTTCTGCATAGCGCCCTTGCTGAATGCAGCGCATGGCGTAGTCTATGCAAGGCTGGTTGCCGGGTGTGTGTAAACTTTGAGCGCGTGCGATAAGCACCTGCTTTACCTCTTTTATCTGGGCGTCTTTCTTCACGCGCTCGATGTAGCTGCTCACGTCGCGCTCCGGATAACGCTTGCGGTAGCGCTCGATGCGCTGCAACAGGTCGCGACGCTCTTCCAGGACAATCTCCGGTGGCAACAGGGTGTTTTCGCTGTGCTTCATAAACCGATATTCCTCAGCCACGAGGCAAACGGCAGGATATTTTTTGTAAAGATAGTGGGTAGGTAATGTTCAGGTCTAACCACGCCTATAATTTCGAAACCTTGGTAGAAATCGCAGTCGCTCCAGCAGGTAAATCCCAGAGGGGTGCACAGGATGTGATAATCCACGCCTGAGCGCGGTTTTTGGTTGTAAGAGCCAAAAGTACCGTCTTTTCGCGGACCGGAGACGTCTACGTACAACAGTCCAGTAGGCGTTTTCAGCTTGAAATCATGGCTGCAGACCCTCGTCCACTGGCGGTAGTTGTCGGGCTCTACGTAATAATTAGGATAATGCTCCCGGAACCACCCGCTCACATGATGCTCAATAATGAGCCCCCGCATTTGCCCAGCCCAGCGGACGTCGCTATCGGCAAACTTCGTCTTCATGTGCGGCGCTCGAAAGTGTTGCTCTTCCATCGCACGCTCGTACCACTCTTGACAAAAGGCTATGTGCATGGTGGGGCGGCAGTAGTCGGCAGAAAAAACGCTCCAAAATATAAAAAGAAACCCAGGTAGCATAAAGAAGAGGGAGCGCGTTCGAGCTGCTCCTTCTTCTCTATGCTACCCGGGCAAGTCCCCTTAATTAGAGGGGATACGGCAGTACGCTTATGCGCTTACAACAACGTAGAGGGACAGACGTAGTCCGTCACCTTGAACAAGCCGCTTTCTTTGATGGCCTTAAAGCCGCCTTTCACATCCACCAAGTTGTCGTATCCGCGAGCACGCAGGATGCTAACGAAAATCATGGAGCGGTACCCTCCTGCACAGTGCACATAGGCCGTGCGATCTTTGGGTATTTGCGCCATGTAGTTGTTGATGTAATCCAATGGCGTGTTTTCCGCTTTCTCCATGTGCTCGCTGTCGTACTCGCTCTTGCGGCGCACATCGAAGACCGGCGCGGCTGGGTCCGCCACTAAGCGTTCAGCCAATTGCTCAGCGCTAATACTCTCGATTGTATCCACTTCCATACCTGCGGCCTTCCACGCCTCGATGCCCCCTTCCAGATAGCCCAGGCAATAGTCGTAGCCCACCCGCGCCAGACGAGTAACGGTTTCCTCTTCGCGACCTGGGTCTGTAACGAGCAAGATTTGTTGCTTCACATCGGGAATGAGGGCACCTACCCAGGGAGCAAACTGACCATCGAGGCCGATGTTGATGGAGTTGGGAACAAAACCCTGCGCAAACGTTTGTGGGCTGCGCGTATCGAGAATGAGGGCACCCGTCTCATTGGCCACCGTTTCAAAGGCTGCCGGCGGCAGGGGACGCGTGCCGCGCTGAACCACCTCGTCAATGCTGTCGTAGCCGTGCTTGTTGAGCGCTACATTTAGTGGAAAGTAGGCTGGCGGCGGCATCAGACCCGTGGTTACCTCTTTAATGAATTCCTCTTTGGTCATGTCTGCCCGCAGCGCGTAGTTGGTCTGCTTTTGGTGACCCAACGTATCGAAAGTCTCCTTCGACATGTTTTTGCCACAAGCCGAACCCGCACCGTGAGCTGGATAAACGATGACGTCATCAGGCAGAGGCATGATTTTCTTGCGCAATGACTCGTAGAGCGTTCCTGCCAGTTGCTCTTGCGTCATGTTGGCGGCCTTTTGAGCTAGGTCAGGGCGCCCTACATCACCGATGAAAAGAGTGTCTCCCGAGAACAAGGCGCGCTCCTTCCCATTCTCATCAATGAGCAAATAGCACGTGCTTTCCATGGTGTGTCCGGGCGTATGCAACACGCGGAAGGTGATTTTGCCTACCTTAAACTCTTCGCCATCCTTGGCAATATAGGCATCAAAGCTAGGGTTGGCGTTCGGACCGTAGACGATGGGGGCACCCGTTTTCTTACTCAAGTCCACGTGGCCGCTCACAAAGTCGGCATGAAAGTGGGTTTCGAAAACGTACTTGATGCGTGCGTTGTCTTTGGCCGCCCGCTCCAGGTACGGCGTCACTTCGCGCAAGGGGTCAATAACCACGGCTTCGCCTTCGCTTTCAATGTAGTAAGCTCCTTGCGCCAAGCATCCGGTATAGATTTGTTCTATCTTCATAAGACGGACAATGTTTAATTTGATGATAGTAGTTTTCCTAAAACAGGACAAAGGTACAGGCAACAGTTTACCAAAAAACGTGACACATGTCACACCGCATGGTAGGCTGCTGTTGGCTGGCTAATCATCTTCAGAAAGCCATCGTTTCAAGCCTTATCAAGGTTTAGGCGGCACGCCTTTTTCCATCCATGACGGCATGGGCGCCCCCAGGAGGTAGTGGTCAAAGAACTCCTGCATGCGGCGCTGAAAGTCGGAGCGGTTCTGCAGTTTCACGGGCCAGTGCGGCTCATTGTTGTAGTTGAGCATCCACACCGGTCTGTTTAAGCGCCGCAGCCCTGTGTACAGTTCAATACCCTGCAGCCAGGGCACAGCGCCGTCCTTGTCGTTATGCAATATTAGCAAAGGTGTCTGCACGCGGTCTAAATAGAACAGCGGCGAGTTTTCCCAATAGCGCAGCGGATATTCCCACAAGGTGCCACCGATGCGGCTCTGCTGACGCTCATACTGGAACTGACGCACCAGGCCAGACTCCCAGCGAATGCCGCCGTAGGCCGACGTCATATTAGCCACGGGCGCACCGGCCTCGGCGCAGGCAAACAGATGGGTGCGCGTGATGATGTACGCCGTCTGGTAGCCTCCCCATGAGTGGCCTTGCAGCCCCATGCGGCGCGCATCCACAAAGCCGCGCTGCACCAGTGCCGTCACGCCACTAACTACGGCATCGTAAGCACTCTGACCCGGATAGCCCACTCGGTACGGAATGTCTGGGGCAAACACGACATACCCCCGGCTGGCATAGGCGGTGTAGTTAATCTGCGAGCGGTGGTAATCGGGCGCCCGGTGCTGGTGCAACTCATCCGATAGCCGCTCGTAGAAGTTAACAAGGAGCGGATACTGCTTGCCGGGGTCAAACGGCTCCGGCTTTACAAGCAGCCCGTCGAGGGTGTCGCCTGTCGGCGAAAGCCAGCGAAACAGTTCTATGCTGCCCCAACAATACTCCTTCTGTTGCGGGTTGGCTGTAGACACTCGCTTTTCCGCTGGTCTTGGTGCAGAGCCTCGAGGTGGTAGGTTTACCCAGAGCAAGTCCGGGAAGGTCTGGTAGTTTTCTTTAGTAAAAACGAGCACTTCAGCTTCGCGCGCCTTTAGTGGTGTACGCGTGTAGCGGAATGCCCCCCCTAACCAGGGAGCAACTGCGCCCGTTTTCAAGTCTAGCCATGCGTAGCCCTCGTCGCGGGTGTCTTCGTGGAAAGTGTGCAAGAGCACCCGCGCCTCCGAAGAGATGGCGCGCTCTTCGGGGTCAAGTCGCACATAGCGGTACACCGTACGCGTTTCGCGTCCGCGTGTAAGGCGACGCGGTGCGGCTGTGCCTACCAGGTCGAAGAGCCACAGGTCGTAGCGGTCGTAAAGCAATACGCCTCGGTCGTCGGTGAGCCAGAGCGGTCCGCCGTAAGGGCCTGGGTAGTCGGGCACGTCCGTTTTTTCCTGGAAAAAAGGCACAGGCTGGTTGTAGGTCAATTGAGCGAATGACCCATCTTCCGCTTTCCAACAAAACCACGCCGTATCGGGAAAACTCCACCAAACGACAACGCCAGCTTCCGGCGACAGATAAGGCCGGCAGCGCTTTCCTTGCACGAGCAGCTGGCGGTTGCCATCCTGGACGTCAACCACATACACATCGCGAGGAGTATCGCCTTCCCATTGTTTCATATAGGCGTACGGTTCCTCTGTTATGCCCAAGACCCTGCGGGCGTTGCGCTGAGGTTGGGACTGCCACTCGGGTAGTTCCGTACTCAAGACAGTAAACCCTCGCACGGGAGGCGGCCACATTGCCGCGGGCGACTCCAAATGGCACACTACAGGGTAGGAGCGTTTGCGGTCGCTCTCCAGGCGCTTGACCATTTCCGGATAAATGCGCGGCTGCGTCCATGCCCACACTTCCACTTGCACCACCTCTTCGGGCAGTAGCGCCGTGTCGGGTTGTGGGAAAGGAGGAGCTATACCGAAATAGAGCAATGTCCCGTCTTCGCTGAATTGCAGCCGCTCGTGTTCACTGATGCTCCAACGTTCGGGTGTCTCTGGCAAAAATGCGCTGCTGCTATCGGCTATAGGGCGCGCGTGTGGTGTGCCTTCCAGCCAGTAGTACAGCGTCCAGTGCCGGGCGGAAGCCTTGGCGGCGGTGTCCTTGGTTGCCAAAAAGGCTGCCTTTCGCCCTTGTTCGTCCATGGCCAGCCCTACAAACTTGCCTTGAGCTTGTTGCAAGAGCGGCTGCCATTGTCGCTGCGCGGCATCAAAGCGATACACGCCAGGGCGGAGCGTCGTGTCCTTTCCGGTACTGGCTGCCAATAGTGCAGACCCATTCCGGGCAAACCGATATTCCACCACGTAGGGAAGCGTGTCCTCCCAACCGGTGTCTAACTGGCGCAATATGAGGCGTGAGCCGTTCTCCTTGCCATCTTCCTTTTTGGCCTTAGGCGTTGTCGCTGCCGTATCGTTGGTCGCTTTGACCTCGCGCATCGGCGCCGCTTGGTAGGCCAACCAACCTGACCATTTTTCAGGTAGGGCAAAACGCTGCACGTCGGGTATCTTGTGCAGCGCGCCGCTCCGAAGGCTGTACACGCCCAGCGAATCGCGCGGCAGGTCTTCGGCCTTCACCTTTCGGCGGCGCATCTCTTTCAGAGTATCCAGTGGTGGTTTTATCCTGAAAATCAGATAGCGGCTATCGGCGGAAAATCGCGGCTCGGTAGCGCGCGCAAAGGTTACTGTCTGCTCGTTGCTGGCATTCCACAGGCAAACCGTCGAGTCGCCTTCTGTCGTGGGGGCGAGCACGTAGGCCACCCACTGCCCATCGGCGGTGAGCTGCGGCTGCTCCACCTTGCGCCAGCGGCGCACGTCGTCGTGCAGCAGGGGGCGTTTCTGTACTGGCGACAGCTGTGTTGCTCTTTGCGCCATCAACCAACCCGACAATAGGGCAAGTCCAAAAAGCAGGGTGTACTTCATGCGTGTGAGATGGTCGTGGTTCGGGCGAAAAAAGGCGGCGCTTTTACGCAGTCTGAGGGAAAACATGTTTATGCGAAGGAAAGACAACTTGAATAAATAAGCAGAGTTTGCGACGAATACCGGCTACATAAAGCCCGTTCGGCTATTCTCTACCCATTTTTTCGGGTAGCTGTTCTGGTTCACGTGCAATTACCTATTCTTGCGGTACACAGTGTCTTTAGTTGTTTTGCTTTCATGAACTATCAAAATACGCTCGATTTCGCCCTTCAATTGGATGCGCAAGACCCGCTGCGCTCTTTTCGCGAGCAATTTCTTTTTCCCCAACACAACGGAGCGTCGGTGCTCTACTTCTGCGGCAACTCGCTCGGTTTGCAGCCCAAATCGGTGCGCCAGCGGCTTTTGGAAGAACTCGACCAGTGGGCTACGCATGCAGTAGAAGGCCATTTCCGAGGCCAGCGCCCTTGGATGTATTACCACAAATTCCTTACTCCACAAACTGCCCGGCTGGTAGGGGCTTTGCCCCACGAGGTCGTTGTCATGAACACCCTGACCACCAACTTGCACCTTATGATGGTGTCGTTTTACCGCCCAACGGATCGCCGCTACCGCATCCTGATGGAAGCGGGCGCCTTCCCTAGCGACCAGTACGCGGTAGAAAGTCAGGTGCGTTGGCATGGCTTCGACCCCAGCGATGCCGTTGTAGAGGTGGCGCCCCGGGCGGGCGAAGACGTGTTGCACATGGTAGACATTGAGCGGGCTATCGAGCAGGTCGGCGACAGTTTGGCGCTGGTGCTTTTCGGCGGTGTCAATTACTATTCCGGCCAATGGTACGACCTGCCAGCCATTACCCGAGTAGCACACCGCGTAGGTGCTTATGCCGGCTTCGACTTAGCCCATGCGGCAGGGAATGTGCCCTTGGCTTTACACGACTGGGATGTGGACTTTGCCGTTTGGTGCAGTTACAAATACCTCAACTCTGGGCCGGGCGGCCCGGCGGGCATTTTTGTCCACGAGCGGCACGGCAATGCGCCTGAATTGCCGCGCTTTGCCGGCTGGTGGGGCCACTGCGAAGAGGAGCGCTTCCTTATGCGCAAAGGCTTCAAACCTATGCGCGGGGCTGAAGGGTGGCAACTGAGCAATGCCCAAATCCTGTCCTTTGCGGCACACCTGGCCAGCTTGGATCTCTTCGACGCCGCTGGTATGGATGCCTTGCGCGCCAAAAGCTTGCTACTGACGGGCTATCTGGAGTACGTGTTAGATAGCGTGGGCGAGCATTTGCCCGATCTGCACATCCTTACGCCGCGTCAGCCGCAGCAACGCGGTTGCCAGCTGTCGGTGCGCATGGGCACCCGGGGCAAGGCGCTGTTCGAGTACTTGAGCGCGCACGGTGTCATGGCCGATTGGCGGGAGCCTGATGTCATTCGGCTAGCTCCAGTGCCCATGTACAATTCCTTTGAGGACGTCTGGCGACTGGGCGAGTTGTTGCGCAGCTGGCCTGTAGCAGCCCGTCTATCTCCGCTGTCGGCACGGGCTGGATAAGACCGCAACCTACCTATTCTATATATATGGCTGCTCTGTTTGCTTTTTTGGACAAGTCGCGCACGATAGCGCCGCCGGGCTTTGATCGTTGGTGCGTGCCGCCGGCAGCAATGGCCATTCACTTGTGCATTGGCCAAGTTTATGCCTACAGCGTATTCAACAAGCCGCTGACTCAGCTCCTGGGCATTACCCAGTCGGTGGAGGGCGATTGGACGCTGGTGCAGGTAGGGCATATTTTCTCCCTGGCTTTGGTTTGTTTGGGCGCATCCGCGGCGATATTTGGGCGGTGGCTGGAGCGCGTTGGCCCGCGCAAAGCCATGTTTGTCTCGGCTTTGTGTTTTTCGGGTGGCTTTTTTGTTTCCGCCATAGGAGTGTGGCAGCATGAGTTGGCACTGCTCTATCTGGGGCATGGCGTGCTGGGGGGTATCGGCCTGGGGATAGGCTATATCTCGCCGGTGTCTACCCTCATTAAGTGGTTTCCTGACCGGCCGGGGATGGCCACCGGCCTAGCCATCATGGGTTTTGGCGGTGGCGCTATGTTGGCGGCACCGCTGTCCATTGCGCTTATGGAGACCTTTCGCACGCCGACGTCTACGGGCGTTGCCGAGACGTTCGTTGTCATGGGTACACTCTACTTAACGTATATGCTCTTTGGCGTTTTCTCGGTGCGCATACCGCCTGAGGGCTGGCGACCAGCGGGCATAACGGCCTTACCTCAGGGAGGAAGGTCCGACTATGGCGTGAACGCGGATGCTGCCATCCGTACGCCACAGTTTTACCTGCTGTTTGCTGTGCTTATGCTCAATGTAAGCGCAGGTTTAGGGGTGCTTGGACAGGCATCGGTCATGATTCAGGAGATGTTTTCGGAAGCCGTAGTAGGGCCGGAGCGCGCGGTAACGGCGGCCGCAGCTGGTGGCTTTGTGGGTTTGTTGAGTCTGTTCAACATGGCAGGACGCTTCTTCTGGTCGTCGCTGTCGGATAGCATAGGGCGCCGGAACACATATACTTTATTTTTTTTACTAGGCGCAGTGCTCTACATAGCCGTACCCTGGACGGGTCGAGCTGGCGCCTTGACGTTGTTTGTGCTGGCCTTCAGTGTCATTATGAGTATGTACGGCGGTGGCTTTGCCACTATACCGGCCTACCTGCGCGATGTGTTCGGCACCCGCGAGGTGGGCGCCATCCATGGTCGCCTTTTGCTCGCTTGGAGTTTAGCCGCTATTATTGGCCCTCAACTCCTCAATCACCTTCGAGCCTACCAGATAGAGACGCTCGGCATGGCGCCTGCTCAGGCGTACTCGCTGACCATGTATCTGATGGCTGGCCTATTAGGAATAGGCTTGGTGTGCAACCTGCTGGTACGACCCCTATTATCCCTACCCGATGTACACGCTGAAAATTCTTATTGACGTGAAACCTACGCTCCGCAAAAAATTAGCCCTATATCTGTCGTGGGCTGTGGTGGCTATCCCGGCCCTGTGGGGGGTGTGGCAAACGCTGCTCCAAGCCCTTCAGCTCTTTCGATAAGGGCTGTTTTATTTTATTATGCAACATAGTACCTAGGCCACTCTCTTCCTGCCATTGTCTTATGCAGCGACGCTGAATATCAGTACGGCTTTGTTGTAAAAAAGCTGCACCAGGGCAACCCAAGCCAGCAGCATTCTCGTAATTCCTTTTAAAATTTTTAAAACGTACTTTATAAGAAGCGGTTGGCTTAAATTTGCTGCTCAATAATTCCATACCACTTCACTAAATCCTCTGCTGTTGTTATGAAAAAACTACTTACCAATTTCATTTCGGCATCGCTTCTGCTGATATTTTCTTTGCTGACTTTGGAGTCGGCAGCGCAGGGTACGGAAAACTCCGGTGCTGTTATCCGTGTAACGTATGGGAGCAATACAAGAGATTTCTTTGCTGGCGCATGTGGTTACGGGACAGCCAACTGGGGAGGGGTACCTCAAGGTAAACTCTGTGCGCCGGCTGTGTGGGCACGCGACAATGTAGACTCTCTCTGCTGTAATGCCATTCCTGCAGGACAGCTAACGGATAAGATTGCCATTATCCGTCGGGGAGTATGCGCCTTTTCCATCAAAGCCCTTAACGCTCAAAATGCAGGGGCCTTGGCTGTGTTCATTGCCAACCACTACGCTGATCCTGCACAGAATGCCTGCTCAGTTATGGGCATGGGTGCCACACAACCTCAAGCGGGACAAACGACTATTCCGGTCTTTTTCATGAGCCGCCAGATGGCTGAGTTTGTGGATGCCGGTACCAAGTCGGGTAACCCGGTAGAAATCTGCATTATTATACCTGAGGTGCGGTTGAGCAGTATCTTCATGCCAGCCTCGAGCAAGCGCACGCCCGTGCACCAGATTGCCGTAGATACGTTCGGCTTCGGTGCGGCCCTGACCAACACCAGCGGCGTTGATCGCTCTAATGTGAAGATAGATGCTTACGTGCTGGATGCCAACGACAACGTGTTGTACACCACTCAGCGCATTCTTCCCACGTTGGCCCCTACCGTAACCGATAGCTTCTTCGATCTACCAGGTCTATATGCGCCCGAGCTGCCCGTTGGCACTTATAAAATTCGCTATACCGTCAATTCCGACCCAGTAGGAGGAGTTTCTCCGGCAGAAAGCCGAACAGAAACTAATTTCTACGTTACGCCCAATCTCTTTGCTAAAGACGATGGAGCTACTATTGGCTTCCGACCCGGTAATATCGGCGACAACTGGGGCGTTGGCGCGTGGTACAGCACCAATCCTAAAGCAAAAGACAAGTACCAGGTCAAAGACGTGGAATTCACGTTTGCCACGAACGCCGCTGATCTGCCGCCGACCAGTGTGACAGCGGATGTGTACTTCTTCCGGGTAGCTGATGATGTACAGCCACCCACTTACGCCACTTTCGACAACACTAAGTTTGAGTCAGAAAGCTTTGTGTGGCTGGGAACAGCGTCCTATCAGGCCCCGCCCAATATGACTAACTACCTAGACCAGAAGGTGGAGCTGATTGATATCCTCTCGGGCAACTTAGGGATCGACATTGAGAACGGCGCTCGCTATGTGGTAGCTGTCCGCTATTCCGGCGATAGTCGACTCGTTTTCCACGCCTTTGATCAGGATGTCCCCCTGCCCGTACCTTCCACGTTGGTCTTCAACGACCAATGGTTCCTCGGCGGCTTCCAAGGTGGCCCCAGTGCTGTATTGCGCATCTATCTGGACTTAGCTTCCACTACCGATGAGAAACAACTGCCTGAAACCGTCATGCAGGTGCGTCCGAACCCAGTGGTCAACGGTCGCCTGTCTCTTCAAATGAGCTTTGACCGTCCGACCGACGCCACCGTTACTATCGCTGAGCTAAGTGGCCGCGTTATCACTTATCAAGTACACGAGGGCGTTACCAGCGACCTGCTCACTTATCCTTTGCCACAGTTGGCCGCAGGCACTTATCTGGTGCGCGTAGCCACGGACGAAGGCACGCTGACGAAAAAATTCGTCGTGCAGAACTAAGTTCTATTGATAGAACTGTTGCTCATTTATATGGGAGGGCCAACAGCTTAAAGTTGTTGGCCCTCCATTTTTACTGAAGGCTGTGCGTTGCGCATCGGCGAACGATATTTGCGCCAACGTCAGCACTTGTCAGCCATGTATGCCGCTTGCCAGGTTAGCATTGCTCCCATGCGCGCTCATCCCAGCGACAAAAGCGAGATGGTCTCGCAGTTGTTGTTTGGCGAAACCGTTGAGGTCTTAGAAGCTAAAGACGGGTGGCGCCAAGTGATGTGCTCATGGGATGGCTTTAGCGGATGGGTGGATGTTCGCCAGTTGCGTCCGCTTGCCCCTAGCGAATATCGCGAATACGGCGAGCACTCTTCCATTAGCCTATCCTTAGTGGAAGGTCTAATGGCTGCCGACCATTTCATTCCTCTTACACTGGGCGCAGTGCTTCCCTGCTACGACGGGCTGCGCTGTCGCTTGGGCGAGCAGACGTTTCAGTTTTCAGGGCCAGTAGTTACGCCCTCTCAGGCTCCGCGTACAGGAGAGTGGATTGTTCGCATGGCGCGCCGTTACTTGCACGCTCCCTATTTGTGGGGAGGGCGCTCTCCCTTTGGCATTGACGCCGCCGCCTTGGTGCAATTGGTTTACAAGATGGCTGGCATCCGCCTGCCGCGCGAAGTGTCGCAGCAAGTACACGAGGGTGCTCCTGTGGACTTTACGGAGCAATGCCAACTGGGTGATCTGGCTTTCTTCGACAACGGCAAAGGTGACATTGGCCATGTGGGCATCGTCTTACCCGATTGCCACATCATCCACGCCAGCGGTGAGGTTCGTGTTGATAAGCTAGACCATTTTGGCATTTTCAACCCTGAGCAAAAGCGCTACACGCATCAGCTGCGCGTGATCAAACGCCTACTGCCTTCCAGCACGCCCGCCTCAACCAGCGGCGAAACAGCAGCCCCCACCTTTGAACCAGAACCGTCGCTTAGCCAGATAGGGCTGTTTGATTAAGCGACCTTAAAGCGCTATTTTTGGAGAAAAAAGCGTGAAAACTGCTCTGCCTACCCTGCAATTAGCCCTTCTTCATGGGCGACCCGAGGTGTTCTATTCCATACAGGGCGAGGGCAAAAATGCTGGGTTGCCCGCTGTCTTCATTCGCACGAGCCTGTGCAATCTCCACTGCATTTGGTGCGACACTGACTACACGTGGAACTGGGAGGGCACTCCTTTCGCGCACATCAACGACCAAGACCCAAGCTACCGGAAATACGATAAAAAGAACTGGATAGCGCGCTGTTCAGTGGGCAAAGTCGTTGAGCAGGTGCTGGCTTTCCCTTGTCGCAACGTCGTCCTTACGGGCGGCGAACCGCTCTTGCAGCAGCAGGCCTTAGTGGCACTGATGCATCTGCTGCGGCAACACGACGCTGCCTATCGCTTCGAGATAGAAACCAACGGTACACTCCTGCCTCTGCCCGACTTCGAGGCGGCCATTGACCAGTACAACGTGTCGCCCAAACTATCGAACAGCAGCAACCCACGTCGCCTGCGCGAAAAGCCCGCTGTGTATCGCTACTTTGCCCAAAACCCTAAGGCGTATTTCAAGTTTGTCATCACCCAAGAGGCTGACCTCGAAGAAGTACTTGCCCTCCTGGGCCATTACGGCATTCCAACAGAAAAAATATGGCTCATGCCTGAGGGCTCCACCCAAGAGACGCTCCAGCGCCGCCGGGAGTGGGTGGTAGAAGCCTGCAAAACCTATGGATTCCGCTATACCGACCGCCTGCACGTCCAAATATGGGGTAGCCGAAAAGGTGTCTGACCCGCTTATCCCTTGTCGCCTTGCTTACTCGGTACGTGCTCAGGGCAGTCTATCCGAAGTTCAGAGCTATCCAAGGGTTTTTTGATGAAATGGCAGAAATGGCCGCTGTCGGTCTTGCGGTAAAAGGTGCAGGAAAAGCACATGCGCTGCAACCCGATGACGCCTGCTCGCTGCAGATAGGCGATTAGCCTGAGCAGATGCTCCAAAAGACTGTCCCTCTCTACTGGCGACAGCACGGCCAAACCCGGCAGCATCGCATCGGCAAAGTCCGCAACGTCTTGCGCCATTTTCATACCAGCACTCGTCAGCATCAAGGTGTGGCTTCTCGTATCTTTAGGCTCAGGTTTGCGCGCAACGAGGCCTTTCTTTTCCAGCGTTTTTAGGGCTTCGCTCACGGTAGAGGGCGTCATATTGAATTCTTGGGCTAACAGGCTGACTTTGCACCGTTCTTCGGTGTGAAATCGGATAAAGAGCAGCAGCTGTATCTGGATAGGGCTAATACCCAGCACTTTCCCTTTTTCCCACAGCAAGACGCGGAAGGCTTCGCTAAGCCGCTCTAAGGCAGCCACAATCTTGAACTCAACGTGCTCAGTTTGGGCGTACGGATCGAAAATACTCATGGAGCAATACCTGCAGACAAAAAATCTTCCCCAGCAAAAGTAGCTCAATGGCCTCTTTTCTTTTGGAAGAAAGAAGACAGGGACTATTGACATCCCTCCAGCTCCACGATGTAGTAACCCTTTTTTCGGATAGCTTCCTCGATAGGCCCTTTGGCGATTTCATAGTGACAAAACCGGCATTCCTTAGCAGTAAGCGGTTGCCCTGCTTGTCCTTTGGCAGCTAAATACTCGCGGCCATAGGCATAGACCTTCTCTAAGTCTCTTTCGTTGGCATCCACCAAAATGTCGAAGTGCATGATGCCACCTTGCTTTTTAGGCACATAGGTGTCATAGACAGCGACTCTGAGCGCTGTTTCGGGTGTTGTCTTCATAACTGCAATTGGATGAAAATGAGTAAAATTGACAAATAACGCTCCCCATAGGAGCAAAGGCCAGGGTTCGAACTCGATGCGATACCTCATGATTTTCTCCTTTTAAGATGTTCTGCCTCTTTCGCACAAGGGTAACGCCCTACCGTGAAAAGCAGGGGGCTTCTTAAGCAGGTCTAAGTTGGCCATTGTTAAGAGCAAAGGCTCTACTCGACTACAAGCGCAACCGGGAATGTTTATAGGCGTGAGCAAGATGTTTTTCAATGGAGAAAAGATACATTTCGGAATCCGAATCTTATTTTCAGGGCACAAAGATAAATTTTGGATTCCAAAGTAATTTTTTTCTCAAAAAATTCTTGACTGGTGCAACCTTGCGCCGGCTCCCGATGGGGCTTAGTTTTTATTTATGCACCGTATTTAACCACTCGAACGTCCTATGGTTACTGCGCTTTGCACACTGCTCCTGGCAGTATTTTCCAGTTGTTGGGCAACATCAAGCAACATGCTACCCTCTGCTCAGGGTATAACACCAACCTTAGACACGGCAGGTCTTGACCCATTGACACGCGCCCAGCGATTGGTGCGCACCATGCCCATCATAGATACCCACATAGACTTTCCCTATCGCCTGGCAGAGCGGAAGGTGTGGCCAAAAGCGGGCTTCGAGGCGTTAGCCCTTCGTCACCCGGAGGGGCACTTCGATTACGAGCGCGCGCGAAAAGGTGGGCTGAGCGGCGCCTTCATGTCCATTTACATTCCGGCATCTTACCAGCAGCAGCCCGTTAGCGAGGCGCGCGCGCTGGCCGATTCGCTCATTGACTTAGTATATGCGGTAGCGCGGGCCTATCCCGACAAGTTTGCGGTAGCGCTTCGAGCCGAGGATATTGAGCGCAACTTCAGGCTGGGCATAGTGTCGTTACCCATGGGTATGGAGAACGGCGCTCCCATAGGAGCGCTCGAAGACGTGGCTTACTTTCATCGGCGCGGGATCCGCTATGTTACGTTGGCGCACAGCCGCGACAACCGCATTTCGGACTCTTCGTACGACAGCGCGCGCACTCACGGCGGCTTGAGCGATTTTGGGCGCCAGGTGGTGCGCGAGATGAACCGGGTCGGCATCATGGTGGACGTTAGCCACCTCAGCGACAAAGCGATTTGGGATGTGCTCGAGATTAGTACCCGGCCAGTTATTGCCACGCACAGCGCTTGTCGGCACTTCACGCCCAATTTCGAACGAAACTTGCCCGATACGCTCATTCGCGCCATCGCGCAAAAGGGCGGCGTCGTTCAAGTGCCCTTCAGCCATTATTTCTTAAGTGCGCAAAGCCGACAAGCCTTTCGGGAGGCAGAGGCGCGTATGAAAAATCAAGGAATACCCAAGGAAAGCCCTAAAGCGCACCGATTCATGCGCAAGGAATTGGAAAAAGCAGGTTTTGGCGTGCGTGATGTGGCCGATCACATTGACCACATTCGCCGATTGGCGGGCATTGACCACGTGGGGTTAGGTAGCGACTTCGATGGGGTAGGCTTAGCCATTCCGCCCGACTTGGCCGACGTGAGTATGTATCCGAACCTCATCGCCGAGCTCTTCCGCCGCGGCTACACCGAAGAGGAAGTGAAAAAAGTCTGCTATTTGAACACCTTGCGCGTTTGGCGCGCTAATGAATAAGCCCTGCGGAAATTTTTCCCACTTTTTTTGGGCGCATCCTGCAAAGAGGCCTACTTTAACCGCGCCAAAACGATATTCCTTTTAAAAGACGGCCTGCTCCTGGGAACCGGTTTTTCCGCCGAAGGGCGGAGAAAACAAGGTGACCACACGCGCACCTGCTCAAACGCGAAATACCTTCTGTTCTTTAAACTGCTAACTGTTTCTGCTCAAACTATGCCTGAATTTGATACCAGTAAAATCCGGAACATCGTGCTGGTAGGGCACTCCGGCAGCGGCAAAACCACTTTTGCCGAGACGATGCTCTACGAAGCCAAAGCCATCAACCGACGCGGCAGCGTGAGCGACGGCAACACGCAAAGCGACTACACGCCCTTGGAGCAACAGCGCGGTCACTCGCTGTTTACCAGCGTGCTGCATTGCACCTGGAAAGACACCAAGATTAACATCTTGGATACCCCGGGCTTAGACGACTTCGTCGGCGAAGTCATCACCGCACTCAAAGTAGCCGATACTGCCCTGGTCTTCCTCAACGCGCGCAGCGGTGTCGAGGTGGGCACCGAGCTGGTATGGGAGTACGTAGACAAGTACGAGACACCCTCTATTTTCATCATCAACCAACTGGACCACGAAAAGGCTGACTTCGAGCGCACGCTGGAGCAGGCGCGCGAGCGCTTCGGCCATCGCGTTTTACCCGTGCAGTTCCCTGTTCAAGTCGGACCGGGCTTTAATGCCATCGTGGATGCGCTCCGTATGACGATGTACGTATTCCCTCCGGGTGGAGGCAAGCCCGAGAAGAAAGAAATACCCGCCGAGCATAAAAGCCGCGCCGACGCTATGCACAATGCTTTGGTGGAAGCTGCCGCCGAAAACGACGAGGCCCTGATGGAGAAATACTTTGAACACGGAACGCTGGACGAAGAAGACTTGGCTGCTGGCCTCCGCATTGGCCTAGCCCACCACCAGTTCTTCCCTGTCTTTTGCGCCTCTGGCCTCAGTGACATGGGCTCGGGACGCATCATGGGCTTCATTCACGACATCTGCCCCAGCCCTGCCGACCGCCCCCCAGCCGCGTTGGAAGGAGGAGGCTCCAAACCCTGTGACCCTAAAGCACGCCCTTGCGTATTCATTTTCAAAACCGTCAACGAACCTAAAGTTGGAAACGTCTCCTACTTCAAAGTGTACTCTGGCGTACTAAAGGCCGGCGACGAGCTAACTAACGCCGACAACGGCACAGCAGAGCGCTTTGCCGCCTTGTACATCTCCGAGGGGAAAAATCGCGAGGCCGTGACGCAACTCCAAGCTGGCGACATCGGCTGCTCCGTCAAGCTTAAAGGCTCGCATACCAACCAAACGCTCAACCCGAAAGGCTCGGATATTAAGATCGAACGCATTCAATTCCCGGCGCCGCGCATCCGCATGGCGGTGGTGCCACCCAGCAAAGCCGACGTAGAAAAGATGGCTAACGCCCTCCATTCCATCCAAGAGGAAGATCCTACTCTCATCGTCGAGCAAAGCGCTGAGCTGAAACAAACCATCGTGTACGGCCAAGGAGAGCTTCACTTGGAAGTGGTGCGCACCAAGTCGGAGCAAAATTTCGGCGTTCGCATTGAGTACGAAGAGCCGCGCATTCCCTATCGCGAAACCATCACCAAGCAGGCCAACCACGCTTATCGCCACAAAAAACAATCGGGTGGCGCTGGTCAATTTGCCGAGGTGCATATGCGCATCGAGCCGTACAACGATGACATGCCGCCGCCTGCTGACCTTACGGTAAAAAACATCGAAGTCGAAAACCTCAAGTGGGGCGGCAAATTCTCCTTCTGTTGGGCCATTGTGGGCGGCGCCATTGATGCTCGTTTTATCAGCGCCATTAAGAAAGGTATTATGGCTAAAATGGAAGAAGGGCCGCTGACCGGTTCTTATTGCCGAGACATCCGCGTGAGCATCTACGACGGCAAAATGCACCCGGTGGACTCCAACGATATGGCCTTCCAGATTGCCTCCTCCATGGCGTTTAAAGAGGCCTTCCCGCAAGCCGGTCCGCAAATCCTTGAGCCTATCTACAACTTGGAAGTCATGTGCGACGCTGAAGTGATGGGCAACGTCATGGGCGACCTTCAGACGCGCCGGGCCATTATTATGGGCATGGACTCCGAAGGGCATTACCAAGTTATTCGCGCCCGTGTGCCGCTCAAGGAACTGCACCGCTACTCCTCTGCGCTGCGCTCACTCACCCAGGGCAAGGCCAAGTTCAGCATCTCCTTCGCCGACTATGCGCCTGTGCCTCCCGATATCCAAGCCAAACTCGTGGCCGAGTACGCAGCACATGCCAAGGAAGAGGAGCACTAACCTGCGGGCGCAGGCAATTTGTCCCCCGACCGGGTATTGGCCAAGTCGGGGGATTTTTTGTCTTGATAAAAACTGCTGTTTGTCAAAAATTAGCCAACCGCAAAAAAATCTACGAGCGAGGCTCAACTTTCCGCCTGCTGGCCAGTTTTCCTCAAAATCGCATTTGCGCATGTCTCAGCATGCTCGACGCAAGCGCCGCGCATGCCATTGTGAACACGCTCGCTCAAATCGCTGTTTACTCGCTGTTTTTACTGTTGCCATAGCCAAGTGAACCTCCTTTCTCTGTGCGTGTTTTACCAAGCAAAAGTGAAGTAGAGTTGTTTTCATAAGGTTAGTTAATAGGGTTTTAGGTGTTTTCATGGAGCCGGGGCAGCAATGTCCTGGCTCTTTTACTTTACTTTTACAACTCAAAACCGCTTTTTTGGAGTACCCGTGACCTCACCGGAATACTTTTCTAACGACGCCTATTTTAATAGCCTGCGCACGGACACAGCTTTCGGCGTATCCACTTTGTACAGCTTGTTTCGAGAGGACACCGCAAAAACGCTGGTGGCCTCAGGTTGGGGAGAAGCAGAGGCTGCGCACTGTTTTCGCCTGGCTGTGTGCGACATCGCCCAGTGGGCACGCGAAGGCTACCAGCCCGAAGAACCCTTGGGCCAGCTACTGAAAGCGCGAAGTCTTGCCCATGCAGCCCTGCTAAGGTCTATCCAAGAGCAGGAAGCTGGGGCGGAGCCCTCCGCGGAAGAAACAGACCTGCTCCAAAGCCAGCAAAAAGCCGCAGTGTGGTCAGCTCTCACCCGCCTACAGCCCCCATGCCAAGAAGCCTTATTGGCCGAGCCTACGTCTGCGGAAGGTGCCTGCTTCGAGGCGCTGCAGAACGAGATGGGGGCCCAAGCCCTACCCTCCGACAGGCTGACCGCTGCACTGGCCGACGTGGAGGGCTTTCGAACCTGGCAGTATACCGCTGAGCATGAGCATACCTGGCAAAAAACCACGGCTCCAGCGCCTGCCGCCGAGCCGCTGAAAAACAAAACATGGCGCTGGATTACGCTAACTTTCCTCATCGTCACGGTGGCCTATGCTGTCTATCAGTTCTTCTTTCGGCCAAAAACCGTGGCCGAACTTTACGCCAGCAACTTCAACCCGCCACGCAGTCTAATGGCGGACTGGGAGCAGCGCCGCACTGCCGACACGAGCGACACCGCACCTGCTGGCATTGCTACTGAGGCATGCTTGATGCTGCTGCACGAGGCCGACGCTTTTTATCAGCAAGGAGATTACCGCAGTGCCACAGACCCGCTCTTACTCATCGTACTGGACACAGCGGCTGCTTGCCAAGCGGATGCCTGGTTTTACCTAGGCATCATTCACTTGCACCTAAAGGACCCCGTCACCGCCATCCAGTGCTTGGCTAAAATAGAGGACTTAGAGCGCTTTGGCGAAGACATTTACTGGTACCAAGTCATGGCCTATTTGCAAATTGCGCAAAACACTCCGCACCAACGCGAACGCATAGCCAAAGCCGTGGAGTTGGCCATTCCCAACATCCAGAACCCAAAGCGTCGCGCCCAAGCAGAAGCATTGCTCGAAAGCCTATCGCCCTGACGACGCATACTATGGATATCGTAGAGCGCTATTTCCCTGACCTGACTACCCAGCAGCGTCAGCAGTTGAATCAGCTGCCCCATTTCTACCACGAATGGAACGCGCGGGTCAATCTCGTTTCCCGGCAAGACCTGGAAAATCTCGAAGTTAAGCACGTGCTCCACTCGCTGGCCATCGCCAGAGTCTTCTCCTTTGTGCCTGGCGCTCATTTGCTCGACTTAGGCACGGGCGGTGGCTTCCCGGGCATTCCTCTGGCTATTCTTTTACCCCATGTACAGTTCACCCTCATTGATGGCACGGGTAAAAAAATTGCCGTCGTACAGGAATTGATCAAAACCTTATCGTTAGCCAACGCCACGGCGCTGCACGTGCGCGCCGAGATGTTCAGGCAACGCCATGCCTTCGACTTCGTCGTCTCGCGCGCCGTAGCGCCGCTGCAGCAGTTGCTGCTATGGAGTCAGCCGCTGCTGCGCAAAAAACACCAGCACGCCTACCCTAATGGGCTTATCGCCCTCAAGGGAGGAGACCTTGCCTCCGAAATCAACGCCCTGTCCGGCAAGTCTCGCGACTACGTCGAGATTTTTGCGGTGCAAGACTTTTTCCCTGAGCCAGCTTTCGAGGAAAAGTGGATTGTCTATGTGCAAGGGTAATAGCCTCTACCGGTTGGCGCGCAAGTTGAGAAACAACTTGAAGCCTACATTGGCCGAGATGACCTTGGCCTGGGTGTGATAATTACCATTAATGACGAACTCCGTGTTGCGGAACACATCGCGGATAAAGAAGTAGCCCAGTTCTACGCCCAAGATGAAGTCCAGGGCGTTTGGCTCTATCCCTTCCGATGCGGCGATGGCGTCTCGATTAAAGTCGTAACGCATCCCCACCTTGCCCATAGCAGTGAAGGCGCTCTGATGACTCTTGGCACACTGGTTACCGTTGGAGCGATACAAGCCGGCACCCGCTTCCAAAACGGCATAAGGGCGCCACAGGGTGGTCTTGGAAAACTCCTCCGAACCGGGGTTTAGGGTAAACGTCGTGCCCAAGCCAAGGCGGGTTACGCCCCAATGAGCGCCGACGTTCATGGCCACTTCCGCACCGGCCCCAACGCGCTGGTTGGTTTTCTCCACATCTGGCGTGTGCAGATAAAAGGAGGGTACGTCTAAGAAAAGGCGAGGGCCACCGTACTGGCCTAAAGCCACCGTGGCGGTAGCCAAAAGGAGGAAAGCGCAGACTAAATGTCTCATAAACTGAAGGTTAGCGTGTTAGAAAGGCGGTTTTGCGCGAAAATGGATTGCTCGCAAAGAGACAATAAAGTCGCCAATCGCTGGCTATGGGCAAGCGGTTTTTTCTCCAATGAGGGTCGGCGTTGGTATTCAAAGACGCCCTACAGCTGGCTAAGTTGGCGACAAATGAGCACCGCCTCCGGTGGAAGTTCAGCTGGCAAAGTGCGCTGGTCGGGTTTGATGTTGCTGCCCGGTTTGAGCACAGCCACCTGCAGCAACACCTGCGGGCGCACCGCTTGGGCTTCAGGAACGAACGCCTGCGCCGCCTCTAAGAAGAGGGCTGTGCCCAAGGGGCGCAGGGCCGCATCGCCGTAAATAGTGATAAAGTCGCGGTTGAAGGCCCCGCTCAGAGCTGCGCCAAATTCGGCTAAGCGGCGTACCGCGCGGCGCGGGTCTTTGTCTGCCTCGCGGAGAAAACGCGCCAGGGCAACACCCGCATCTCGCGCCTGCTCGACGATGGTCGCTTCGGCATAAAACAAGCTGTCGAAAGGGTTTTGCTTTTCCCGGAGCAGGTTGAGCAGGTCGTCGGTGAACGCCTCTATGCGCGCAGGAGCATACCGCTCGCGCACCGCTTTGCTCACCGTCGGCAGCGTGCTAAGCAGGGCGTGTGTTTCCTGCAGGCGCAAGCGCAAGCGGTTCTGCGTGCTGGGATGCAGCAGCAGTGCGCGGCGTTGGTCTCTGTCGAGCCAATTCCAGTACAAGCCGTCGTCCGTCAGCACAAAGCGGTTTCCCTCCAAGCGGAAACCCGTGACAGGTGTCATGGCAGCGTAGGCCACCAGCGCGGGAGCTGCCCTTTCGGCGTATTTGCTTGCGTCCTGGAAGTAGTAGAGCGGGATAATCTCGCGCATGCGGCGCTGGATGTTGCGCGACATGCGCGTGTACTGAGGGGCCTTAGGGTCAGCTGGAGCCTGGAGCCAGGCAGATGCCGCCTTGGCAGGCAAGGCCACATCCAAGCGCAGCAGCGTATCGCCCAGTAGGTCGGTGCTGTTAGGGTGGAGGCGCTCCGCATCGCGTTCGAGTGCCTCTACCCACGCTTCTATGGCGGCTTCTGCATTAGGGCCGAGCGCCTCGCTCAAGTACTGACGGACATAAGGTTTTATTTGATACTCGAGTTCGTTCGTCCGCAGGTCGCGCCGAAACTGTCGGAACGAGTAGGCGTAGGTCAGCTGGCGGTCGTCGTACAGGCGCACGCTATTGGCTCCGGTGCGGAAGTATCCCCCGATGGTCAGCGCGCTGATTTGCGTGCGGTCTTGAATGGCGGTGTCGGTTGCCTTCAGGTCGTACACGTAAATGCGCCCCTCGGCCTCATCAATGGCGCGGGCATTAGCGAGGCTTTCACTGAGATACACGGCGCTACCTTGGCCGTAGGGCAGTTGCACCGAGATGCTCGACTGTGTGCGAATGCCGTGGGTGAGCACGCCCTCGCGAAGCGTCACGCCAGCCTTGGGAGCGGCCAGCAGCGCATCGAAGCGACCCAAAAGGGCCTGTCGGAGCAAAGCGCCGGCCTGAGTACCCTGCACAGTAATATCGAGCAAGGCCGCCTGAGTAGTGTCTTTTTGAAAGGCCGCACTGAAGCCGTAGCCGTACTGGCGCTGAAGGGCTTCGAGGGCTTTTTGGTAAAAAATCTCTTTTTGTGCCAACAGGCGGTGCACTGTCTGGCGCACCTGACGCACGTGAGGCTGGCGCAGGGCCTTCTCATCTAAGAAGCGCGCCATCTTGAGGCGAAGCCATTCGTCCAATTGTTCCAGTTCAATCTCATCAGCCCACTTTTCTGCCTCTTCGATGCGCAGGCGCTTGTTTAGCTGGTTTTGCAAGCGCACCAGTAGGTCGGTAAATGCGCTGCCGTCGAGGATGGCAGCGGCTTTGTCGGCAGCATCGCGCAGCCGCTGAAACACACCGCGGTCAGTCAGGATGGTCAGAACGTTCTCCTCGGGGACTAAGGCCAGCAGGAATTCGCCAGCTAACGTTTGGAAGAATTCTACCTTTTCCATCTGCTGGCGCAGCAGCTCGCGCACCTTGTCGGCGTTGGCTTGGCGCAGCTGCTCGTTAAAGGCCCGTATTTTGGTCAGGTTGGCCTTTTTTTCGGCTTGTTTCCACAGGAAGCTGGCCACTTCGTGGTCGAGTTGGTTCCAGCAATCGAGCCAAGTTTTCAGGGTCTTCTTGGCTTCGTCAAAGGCCTTTTTGGGGTCTACTTTAGTAGTGTCGCGCAGAAATTTCTGGAAATACTGGCTGCTTAAACCAGCCAACATGCCGGGCAGGTCGGCATCGGGTGAGGTCCAAGCTTCCACATCTTCAAGGTCTTTGAGCACTTGTAGTCCTTGAGCGCCGAAGGCTGCTCGTACGAAGTCGGTCAAGTCGGGCGGCAGGAAGCGAGCCAAATCCATTCGCACTGCAGCGCGCAAGTCAGCGGCGGCACTCCACCCGCGCCGGCGCTGCCTGAACAAGCGGATGCGTATCCGTTTGTCGGCGGGATCGTCGCTTTCGCGGCTGACGACTACAGCGAAGCGCCCGGCAGCGGACAGCCCAACGCCCGCCGTAGCGCCTATTTGAAGGCGCAGCCCAACGTCGCCCGTCAGCCCCAAGGTCTGCGTCTCGCGCACCCAGTTGAACAAAAATCCATACTGAGCCTGTAGCCCTGCGCTGATGCTGCTATCCACCTCCGCCACCAGCCATGTACCCGGAGTGAGGTCATCGGGCGAAGCAATCTGAGCGGGCAGTAGCCAGCTTTGCGTAGCCTCAAAAACGGCCTCTGCCGCACCCATGCGCTTAGGCAGGCGTCGGATAAGGGCCAACACCCCCTCGCTGCGAGCCTCTCCACTGCCCGAGGCAGCCACTGCGCCACCAAAGACAGCGTTGCCCCGACCTCCTGCTTGGAAGGCATAGCCCCAGCGCAACAACAGGTAATTATGTTCGGCGTCGGCGCTGAGGGGCAATGCCGGGCTGATGTCGTCTTCCAACCCTAACTCGCGCAGCAATAGCGCTGGGTCAGGATACACCGCCATGCCCGATGACACCCGCCCCTGCGCCTGTAAACTCACTGCGCCTTGGCCATTAGCAAACTGGATACCTTCACCACCAGCCGACGCTTGGGCCGAGATTTCACTCAGCCGAATGACCCGTGCGGGAAAGGGTTTATTTTCTGCCAGTGCAAAAAGCACATCTGGTGCGTTGTTCACCGTGTAGCGCACCGCCGCACTAGAGCGTTCCCCCAAAAATTTGCGCGGCTTTATCAAGGGCACTTCTACCCCATTAGCCGTTTGGATAACCTGTGGCATGGTTCAAAAAATATTTTTGATGAAAAGGATACCCACGGAGCGCAGGCAAAAACCGACCACTTGGGGCCCCTCTCTTCTTGCTTCAAAGGTGCGAGAAAGGTCATGCTCCAGAGCTTATTCCAATGTTAAATATCGGTAACAGGACAAAAGGCTATCTTGACCTTACCCTCTACCTATCAAAAAAACGGCGGGTCGAGCCGCTATCTCCGGTGGGTGCTGCCGCCACTGACGCACAGGTAACGTGCGCACGAAGGCGTGAGTGCCGGTGAGGTCCTGAGCGATACCCAGCATAGTGTCGAGCTGTAATGCCGCCATGGCCACCTCAAAAGCCCAAGGAGCGCGATACGGCGTCTCGATGAATAGCTGTGTTTGGCCTTGCTGTTGAGCGACCTGCTCCAGTTGGCGCAGCTGACGCATTAGTTCGGGGCGCTTGGGCGAAAGGTAGCCGTGGAAGGCAAAGCGCTGGCCATTGAGACCCGAAGCCATGAGCGCCAGCAAGAGCGACGACGGCCCCACAAGGGGGACGACGGGCACGCCCAACCGGTGCGCCAAGGCCACCACCGCCGCGCCAGGGTCGGCTACTCCTGGGCAGCCAGCCTCTGAGAGTAGCCCCACATCGCGCCCTTCTTGGGCTGCCTGTTCGAAAAGCGCCGTCCCTTCAGGAGATAGGTTGCCATCGCGCTCAAGCTCTACAAAGGTCAGCTCGCTCAAAGGGCGCTGTGGCCCCAGGGCTTTGATGAAGTGGCGCGCTGTCTTTGCTCGCTCGACGATGAACACCTCCAGCCGACGCGCCACTGCTTGAGTGGCTACAGGCAGAGTGTCGAAAGCGCCCTGGGCAATGGGAGTGGGTATAAGGTAAAGGGCCAAAACGATGCCTAAGGTAGGTGGTAGTGAAAGCACAGAAAGGAGCGCCCAAAAGTACGGCCCTGCTGCCTATTCGTACTTTTGCCCTCGCTGGCAGCCCAACGCATCTCAGGCAGGCGTCAGTCCAAACCCTGCAGTGGATACTTTTACCATAAAATTACCGGTCTTCGAAGGCCCCTTTGACCTGCTCCTTTTCTTCATTGAGCGGGATGAGTTGGACATCTACAACATCCCCATTGCCCGCGTCACAGAGGATTTTCTTCAATACTTACACCAAATGCAGGCCATGAACTTGGACGTAGCGTCGGAGTTCATCGTCGTGGCCGCTACGCTCATGCGCATCAAAGCCAAGATGCTGCTACCGCGCAAGACCTACGACGAAGAGGGCAACGAGGTTGACCCGCGCCAAGAGCTAATGGAGCGCCTAATAGAGTACAAGCGCTACAAGAGTGTGCTCGAGGAATTGCGCCGATTGGAAGAAATACGCGCCGTCATGGCGCCGCGCGGCTACAGCAGCACCGAGCTGACGCAGCTGGCCCAAAAGGCGCTGGCCGACGCCGAATGGGAAAGCCTATCGGCCTACAAACTGCTGCGCGTGTTCAGCCGGCTGATGGAACGCTTCGAGGAGCGCCAAAAACGCAAGCGCGTGCACACGGTTTACAATTACAACTATACCATTCAGGGGCAGCGAGAATACGTGCGCAGCCGCCTGCGCCCGCGCGAGCAAACGGCTTTCGAAGAAATCTTTTTCGTGCTGGAAAACCGCATGCACGCTATTGTCACCTTCCTAGCCTTGTTGGAAATGCTCAACGCTCAGGAGGTTATCCTTGTGCAAGGTGAAGGGCCGAATAACTTCTGGCTCACATTACCTGATACACCGCCGCTTAGACTTTCGGAAAAGGATACCGCCTGAAGGGAGCCATCTTTGCGGCGGCGATCAGTATCGCTCGCTCCAATGGCTTGTGCGTGGAGGCAGAACGGTTAAGCGTCGCTTGTGCTCCAGATACAAACGCAGCGCTAGCCGCGCCGCCACCGAAGCGGCAGCAGCGTGCTTTTGGTGCAACGCTTCGGCAGTGTAGTAGTTGGCAATAAAACCGGTATCGAATTGACCTTCGACAAAGGCCGGGTGGTCCATAACGAAGCGGCCAAAAGGCAGGGTAGTAGCCACGCCTTCTACTTCGTATTGGTCAATGGCTTCCTTCATCCGCTGGATGGCTTCGGCGCGCGTCTGGCCGTGCACAATGAGCTTGGCCAGGAGTGGGTCGTAGAAAATGGGGACCTCCATGCCTTCTGCGTAGCCGTCGTCTACGCGAATACCGGGGCCTTGCGGAGGGCGGTAGCGCGTCAGCACTCCCGTAGAGGGCAGGAATTGGTTGAGCGGGTCTTCGGCGCACACGCGCAGCTCGATAGCATGCCCTTGTATGCGTAAGTCTTCCTGGTGGAAGGGCAGCACCTCGCCACGGGCTATGCGAATTTGCCATTCCACTAAATCTAAGCCCGTGATGAGCTCCGTTATGGGGTGCTCCACTTGTAACCGCGTGTTCATTTCCAGAAAATAAAAATTCCGCTCGGCATCCATGAGGAACTCGACGGTGCCGGCGCCAGTGTAATGGCACGCACGTGCCACGCGGGCAGCGGCCTCGCCCATAGCCTGGCGGATTTCCGGAGTGACGATGACGCAAGGTGCCTCTTCCACCACCTTCTGGTGGCGCCGTTGAATAGAGCACTCGCGCTCGAAGAGATAAAGGACATTGCCGTGCTGGTCGGCCATGATCTGCACTTCGACGTGGCGAGGCGAGGTAACGAACTTTTCGATGAACACGGAGCCATCGCCAAAGGCAGAGATGGCCTCCGACACGGCGCGCTCCATTTGCTCTTGCAAATCTTCCTCGCGCTCCACCACGCGCATGCCCTTGCCGCCGCCGCCGGCGCTGGCCTTGATGAGGATGGGATAGCCCACGCGGCGCCCAATGGCTTTGGCCATTTCCACGTCGGTGATGGCCTCTTCAATGCCCGGCACCATGGGCACCTCGAAGCGCTTGGCCGCTTCTTTGGCCGCCAACTTGCTGCCCATCATCTCGATGCTTTGCGGGCTTGGGCCGATGAAAATGAGACCCGCATCGGCTACTTGGCGGGCAAAAGTGGCGTTCTCGCTCAAAAAACCGTATCCTGGATGAATGGCATCGGCGCCCGTGTGGCGAGCGGCTTGGAGGATTTTTTCCGCCACTAAATAGCTCTGCGAGGAGGGCGGCGGGCCAATGCAAACGGCCTCATCGGCAAAGCGCACGTGGGGTGCACTGCGGTCTGCTTCCGAATAAACAGCCACTGTCCGAATGCCCATACGGCGGGCTGTGCGCATGACGCGCAGGGCGATTTCGCCTCGATTGGCAACGAGTATTTTTTTCATAAAAGACAACACCTCTTTCAGCCGGCACCCAGGCGCGCGCAGACGCGCTCGAAGAGCGCCTGGGTGCGTTGGCTGCCCAACTGAGTGCCCGCAAAAATGCGAACAGGCTGCACGCCGCGGACGGCGTTTGTCAGGAAAATTTCTTCTGCAGCATGCAATGCTTCGGGTGCGATGGCTTGCTCGCGAATGGGCAAGCCGGCCTCAGCAGCCACCTCCAGCACCAAGGCCCTAAAAACACCAGCCACGCAGCCCTCACTTAAGGGCACCGTGTACAAGGTGTCGCCTTTCCACCAAAACACGTTGCTTGCCGTAGCCTCACACACGCGGTCGAAGGCATTGAGCACTATTGCATCGTTCCAGCCGTGCGCCTGAGCTTCGCGCGCAGCAGCCACATAACGCGGCGTGTTGAGGGTTTTCAGGGAGGAATAGGCGTCCATGGGCAGGCGCACCGAGGCGCACACCCCAACCGCCAGCCCGTCGAGCGGCCATTCGAACGCAGCGCCCGGCAGCGGCTCAGCCGTAATTAAAAATTCGGGCTGGTTCTGAAGTGGGCGGTAATAGCCTCCGCCACGGCGCCAAACCGTCAGACGCACGCGCGCAGCCGACGGCGCCACCGACAGCAGCTGCTTTTTCCAAAAAAACACAGACCACTCCTCCGGCACCTCAAAGCCCAGCAACACCAGCCCGCCCCGCAGGCGCTCCCAATGGCGCTCCAACAAAGGAATGCGCCCATCGAAGACGCGCAAGGTCTCGAAGAGGGCGTCCCCGTACCACAGCGCGCGCCGCGCTTCTTCCCATCCTTCGGGCAGTCGCTCCAACAAACGACCGTTCCAATTGACGCGCATAGCCCTTAGTAGCGCTTAACCGACTCGATGATGTACAACGGCCGGTTCTTAAGCTCTCGATAGATGTGCGACAGATAAATAGACATCAAGTACAGGTTGAGGCAAGTAATGGCGAAAAACACCGACATGAGTACGACCAGATAAGCCCAGCCGGGCACCGTTTCGTAATATTGGCCGAAGAGGTCCACGTTGGTCAGGCGGACTTTGATGGCGTTGAAAGTAGCCACGGCGGCTACGGCGCACGAGAGCAGGAAGATCCAGCCCAACAGCGCGCTCAGGAAGGAAGTAAACGAAGTGATGACCACCAGGGCATTTCGAAACTGCTCGCCAAACGACGTCTCCGGCTCTGGTTCCAGGGGCTTAGCGCTGTCCACAGCGGCAGTGTTGTAGCCTACCAGGGCGTAAATCGCTTTGAGGTAGTGGCTGTTTTCGCGCAGGCGAAGCAGCGAATTAAGGGCGCGCCGGCTGATGATGCGCGTGTGGTGAGCGCGCGGGTCAACGCGTAGGTTAGAGTAACGGTGCAGGATGCCGTAGAAGAGATGGTATAGCAACCGGTAGTGCCACGGCAGGCGGCGTTCAGTGGCGCGCAAATAAACGATGTCGAAGCCCTCCTGGGTTTTTTCCCAAAGGGTGCGCACCAACTGGGGGCTATCGGCAAAAGCAAACTCGAACACTACAGCATAGTCGCCATTAGCGCGATCGAGACCAGCTAGAATGGCGTTGTCGCGATTGACCGGTGCGCTAAGGTTGAGTAAGAAAACGTGTTGTCGCAAGGCTTGCGGCAATGGCTCGATGGCGGCATCAATAGCTCCACGGTCGCAGTGGTTGTTGATGAGAATGAACTCGAAGTCGGTGAAATGAGCCGACACCTCGGCATACAGGCCAGTGAGCCAAGTACCCAGCTGCCCAATGTTTCGGTGGGCGTGAATAACTCCAATGATGGACAAAAATGACTGGCGCATGCGCAAAGGAAAAGAAGCGAGCGGCCAAAGTACGCCTACATCAGCGCGAAATCGGCTGATTTTGGGCTTTTTTCAAACATTTCTCGCACGGCTGGCGGTGGCGTCGTGAGTTTGCGGCGATGGATGTCTATCCAGGCGCCGTCTACGTTGATGACAGCGCACAACGTGCCGTCGGCGCGCGTCAGCTCGTGCCGAAAGGAAAAACGCGCTCCATCGAGGCGGGTCTTTGTCAGCAGCAGGTTCATCCAAAGGGCATCGCCGTAGCGCACCTCCCGGCGGAAGAGCGCTTCCTCGCGGAATAGGATGGGGCCAAAGCCCTCCGCAGCCATACGCTCCAGCGTTAGGCCGTGGGCCGACAAGAAGGCCATGCGCACCGAAGCGCCCCAGTCGTAATAGACCGAATGGCGCACGTGCCCGTTGGGGTCCATGTCGGCCCATCGCACGGTAACGGATTGTTGGAAAGCCTCTTCCATCACGGTTTCAAACTACGGCAGGGTTATTGGCTTGCAGCCTTGGTCAGTTCAATCAGGCTCTGCATTTCGGCAATTAGCGTATCGTTATCGCCCGAAAAGCCCACACTTTTAAAGCGGATACGGCCTTGCTTGTCCAACACAACCTTGGTGGGAATCCCTGAAACGCCATAGGCCGTCACGACCTGGTTGTCGTTGTCCATAAGCACTTCGAAGGTGTAGCCTTTGCTTTGGATAAAATCTGCGGCATTCTTCTCCTTGTTGGCGGCATTCTCCCAGGTATTCACAAAAAGAAAGGCCACCTCTGGGTCATTTTTATAGAGGTCTTGCGCTTTCTGCATACCTGGAAACGATGCCTTGCACGGACCGCACCACGTCGCCCAGAAGTCAATCACAACGACCTTTCCGCGCAAGTTTTCCAATTTGACTTCCTTGCCAGCCAGGTTTTTCAAAGCAAAGGTTGGGGCGGGTTGGTCTATCATTTTTTTGGCCAGCTCTTCTTTTTGCTGCTGTCGGGCCACTTTATCCAGACGGGCCAGGTAGGCATCCGCGCCGGCACTGGACTTGTCTTCGGCCAGATAGAGGCGCTTGAACTGTTCTTTCATCGCCGCGGTGGCTTTGCCCGACATAAGGAAGCCCTCCAGGCGGTGGCGCAGTTCGGGCGCCTTTTCTTGCTCGAGGTACTTGATGTAGCGCTCGTTAATTTCGGGCTCTTCGCCTTTGCTATGTTCAACGGCTTTGGCCTGATAGGTTAGCGCCGTTTTGTAGTCGCCCAGTCGGCTCAGTACAAAGGCATAGGTGTCGGCGAACTGGGCGAAATTGAAGCGCCTGGCTTCTTCCCAGTTTTGGTTGGTTTGGTAGGGCGGTTTGGGCGTGCGTGGAGAGGACACTTCACCTTCGGCCCACAAGGTCGCTTCCTGCGCCAGCGCGCGCGCCTGTTCCAATTGCTCGCCGCTTTCAGCCAGCTCCCAGGCGATGTTGTTGTAAAGGTTGGCGCGCGCTTCCGGGGTCATACCGGCAGCGTAGGTCTTCAGCTTGTCCCAGTTGCGGCTGCTGAGTGCCTTAGTGGCTAAAAAGGCGTATAGCTCGCTGATTTCTTGTTTTTCCTCTTCGACGGTAGGCGGAAAGTCCTGGCGATATTTCTCTACGGCTTGCTCTATTTGAGCGGCATCGGTCATGGCGCGGATTTCGCGTTGGCGCAGCTGGCGGACATAGATACCCTTCGGGAAGTCGCGCTTCATGCGCTCGCGCAGTTGGGTAGCCTCTTCGGCGGCTCCCAGGCGGTCGAGCAGCCGGGCGATGGCTACGCGTTCTTTTTCTGAGGGTTGGTCGCTATCGGCAGCGGCTTTGAGTATGTCTAAGGCTTCTTTCTTGCCGTCCTCACCGCGCTTGACGGCCTGTAGGCAGGTTGCGTAAGCCGAGGCATAGAGGAGCTTCAGGCGCGGGTCGGCTTTGAAGGCCCGCTCGAACATTTCCAGGGCTACAGCGGCCTTGCGGTCCAGTCTCAGCAGGTCGCCCCAGTCGCGATACAGGGTAGCGTGAGCAGCCCAGCTGGCGGGGAGCACTTCGCCTTTGGCATTGCATAGGGGTACAAAATAGCCTTCTCCTTGGCGGTTGTCCAATTGCTTGCCATCGCTAAAGGCCAACAACACTACAGGCGTTTCGGTGCTGGGCGTGATTTGGCCGAAAAGCCGCGTCCCTTCGCGATAGGCATACACGGGTATGGTGCGCGGCTGGTTGCCCACATATTCGTAAGCGATGATTTCTACTGGTTCTGCGCTTTTCGACAGGGCGCTTTGGGAAAGATCGTACTCGATTTGCAGAGGTTTGCCTGGCTGTGGGTGTTCAGGAGTAATCTTCAGCACATTCGTCTGCGCTGTTAGCCCGCTAATGAGAGCAAGCAGGAGACCGATAAGCACATGTTTTTTCATGGTGTCAAGCGTGTGGTTAAGCAGTGAAGCATGGCCAACCGATGTGCCGCTTTAAGGGCTGTGGGCGGTCGGCAGATAGTTATTGCGCGCTTTGGCTTTGCATTTTCTTCTTCATTTCCAGCCGTTGAAAGAACTCGTCCGCCAACGCTCGCAGGATAGCAGCCCGCTCCGTGTACTTGCGCCCTTCCTCTGGCCGGCCGACCTCAGCAAGAGCCGCGCCTTGCATATCGAGAAAACGGGCGACGTACTGGCAGCAACCGGCCTCGTTGGTCTGATACAGCCGAGAGTTGACGTTCAGGCGGAAGAAATGTTCGGGCAAATAGTCTAAAAATTCGCCCAGCAATTGGGTGTACTCATCGTATTTCTTGGCCAACTCCAATTTCACCAGCCGTTCCGAATAGTGAACGAGATAAACAGAGACGATATCGCTGGGATAATATGGAAAGAATCGGCGCTCCCGAATATTCCACGTGAAGGCCGCAGCGCCCACCGTCAGCAGAAGGGCGAAAGCGGCTGTTTTTAACTGCCTTTCCAGAAGACTTCTGAGAACCACTACCACCGTGTAAGCCGCCAACAAGGTGATGAGCACCACAAACGGCGTTCGATAGCGCGCCACGCTGGTACTCAAAAAGAGCGGCAGCGCACTAATGGCCAGCATGAAGAAATATGGCACAAAGACCCGGCGCAGCCGCCAAAAGCCTAGCACCATGCCGACGATACCCAGCGGCGCTACCCAATGGTAAGGTGCCGGAAGAGCCTTCAACGTAGGCGAAAACTGCCGATACATGTAGTAGCTTATGTTATTGGGGATTTCCATCCATACAAAGAGCCCCTCTAGCTTTTCGCGATACACCCGTAGCCGCTCGCGGTTGGTCTCAAAGGCAGACCAGCACACGGGCACGGCGGCCAACAACGAGCCGTTACTTTTCTCGTACAGGTCCACGGTGGTTTGGGTGTTCCAGAAATTAGGCTCCAAAGGATACGAAGTGGGGCCGTTATACGAGACGTAGATGATAGGACCTGCCCCCGAAAAGGCCGCTATAGGGGCACCTACGCGGGCATTTCGATAGAACAGCGGCGACAACGCCACAAGCCACGCCGCTACTGTCACTGCGACCAGCTTCCACGCTAAGCGACCTCGATGACGCCAGTTCCAGCCCAACCACAGGAAGGCAGGCAACCAAAACAACAGGAAGTAAGACTGATTGAGCATAGAAAGCCCAGCCACTATTCCTAACCCTGCACCATTGAGGCAAGTGGGCTGCCGAAGCACCCGCAAGTAGGCATATAGCGACAGCACCGTTAGAAATGTTGTCAATGTAGAGCGCAAAAGCGTCATTTCATATACCATAATCGGCCCAGACAGCATGACCAACACGGCCCCTAAGACACCTGCGAGCGAGCCGAAGAGCATGCGCCCAAGCCAAAAGACCAGTACATTCATCAGGGCACCCAACAACATTTGCCACAAATACACCCAGTGAGGGTCAGGGTCTAAAAGCCAGTAAGTAAAGGCTATGAGATAGGCGTACAGAGGGTCTTGGTAAAACGTCTTCCCACCTAACAGGTCGGACATGTATGCCTTTCGGGCCGCCAGGGTGTCGATGCCACCGCCCAGGCTGTCGGGCTTAGGAAAGCGCGCATAATAGCCTGCCGCCTTGTCAGGATGCCGCTCCAACATGAGCCGGGCGACGTCGTCGTGCCAGTCGTGGTACGGCTGCATAGCAGTGTCCAGCAGCCAGTCGCCCGCAGCCAGCCGCTTAGCGGTAGCGTGATAAAACTCCATGTCGCTGCTTCTCCACTGGTGCAGCGTGCTGGCCGGCGAGCGGCGCGCCTCCTGAAAATACCCGTATCGCAACAGGGAAGAAAGCAAGAAAAGGGCTAGCGAAACCCACATTACGTGGGCATCCAGGAACTTTTCCCATCGGTTCATCCACATTGCCCATGACGGACGCGCCGAGACGGCTGCAGGAGTTGCGGGCTGGCTCTTTGGATTGCGAGGCTTCTTCTGTGCTTTCGCCATAATGGTTCTACAAAAAGCTAAAGGGTCCGTTGCATGTTAGTTCTCAGCACTTTTAGTGGATGAGCAACCAATTGAGAAAGGGAGCAAGTCGCTACGTTTGTGGCGCAAAATACGGCACTATTTCTTGCCGGTGCGCTCATTACAGAAAGCTGCCGCTATGGGCATAAGAGGCGAAGCGCGGTTTGCTCCTTTTAGAACGCGATGAGGCAAGGATAGTAGTCTGAAAACCAACACCACATGCGCTTGCTCTTCCATCCCGCCGTTTTGGCGCACGACACCGGCCCGACCCACCCCGAGCACAGCGGCCGGCTGTTGGCCTTTGGGCCACTGGAAGTGGTACCCGTCGTTGCCGAGGCTGCAGAGGAGGAGGTGTACCGAGTACATCAGCGCTCCTACGTAGAGGCTGTTCGGCTGGCCTGCGCCCACGGGCTGCCGCTGGATGGGGACACCTTAACATCGCCACCCAGCTATGACGCTGCCCTGGTTGCCGTAGCCCTGACATTGGACGCTATGCAGGGCAATGATTTTGCCTTAGTGCGCCCACCGGGCCACCACGCTTATGCTAACCAGGGACGTGGCTTTTGCCTATTCAACAACATCGCCATTGCGGCGAAAAAAGCTGCCGACGAGGGCCAGCGCGTCCTCGTCCTTGACTTTGACGGACACTTAGGCGATGGCACCATGGACATTTTCTACGCCAACCCGAACGTGCTTTACTGGTCGCTGCATCAGTACCCTGCCTACCCGGGCAACGGCTCCCCCATAGAGATAGGTAGCGGGCCAGGCGCGGGCTTCACGATTAACTGCCCACTCCCCGCCCAAAGTGGCGACGATATTTTCCAGCACGCTGTAGAGTACATGCTGCCCATTGCCGTCCAGTTTCAGCCCGATGTGGTGGCTGTGTCGGCAGGCTTCGATGCGCATCGCTCCGACCCCCTGCTCCAGCTGCGCGCCACCAACCACTTCTACTACTGGATAGGCCGCCTCCTTAGCGACACATTTGGCCCGCAACACCTCTTTGCCGCTCTTGAGGGCGGTTACAACACCGCCGAATTGCCGGGCAGTGTGCATAGCTTCGTGGCGGGTGTCAACGGCGAAGCACCGCCCGCCCCCGAAACGCCCACAACGTCGGGCCGGCGGGTATGGGAACTCTACGAATTGTACCTACACCAAGCCGCCGCGGCGCTTTCAAAGTACTGGAAAATGTAGGTCTATGAAGCAGGTTTTGGATAAGTTTTTCTTTCCGCGCTCGATAGCGGTGGTAGGCGCTACGGAAAAGCCGGGAAAAATGGGCTGTGCCGCGATGCAAAACCTGCTGCAAGGCGGCTACGAGGGCAAGGTGTACGCGGTCAACCCCAAATACCGCCGAGTGCACGGGGTGCGGTGTTACTCGCGGCTGAAGTCCTTACCCGCGCCGCCAGATTTGGTCGTGTTTGCGTTGCCTGCTGCCTACGTACCGCCGCTGCTCAAGGATTGTGCCGAGGTAGGCGCCACCTGTGCGCTCGTGCTGTCGAGTGGTTTCTTGAAACACGGCACCGATGAGCAAGGGCTAATGCGCACCCTGAAAGAGGCCGCTGCCGAGCACGGGGTGCATCTCATCGGCCCCGACTCGCTGGGGCTGATGACGCCGTCCGTCCGCTTAAACGCGACCTATGCGCCAGCAATGCCTCAGGCAGGGCGGTTGGCTTTCATTTCGCAAAGCGGCGCGTTGGGCGCGGCTGTGTTAGACTGGGCCGCCGAGAAGCAAGTGGGCATCAGCCACTTCGTCTCCGTAGGCAACATGGCCGATGTCGGCATAGATCACCTGATCGACTATTTCGGTACCGACAGCCGCACCTCGTGCATTCTTATCTATACCGAGACACTGAGCCACGCGCGCCGCTTCATGAGCGCTGCCCGAGCCTTTGCGCGCTCAAAACCTATCGTCATTCTGAAAGCTGGCTCCAGCACTTTGGGCGCCCAGGCGACGCTGCTGCATGCGGGCGCCCTGGCGGGCAACGACGCTGTGTTTGATGCCGCCTTCCGGCGGGCGGGCGCCATCCGAGTGCAAACGGTGCAGGAACTGTTCGACTGCGCCCAGGCGCTGGCGTTGCAGCCTTTGCCTGCCGGTAGCCGTTTGGCTATCGTCACCAATGCCGGTGGGCCAGCCATTTTGGCCACCGACGTCCTGGAGAACCGCGGCGGCCAATTAGCCACCTTGCGCCCGGAAAGCCTGGATGCGCTGCGCGACGTTTTGCCTGCGGAATGGAGCGGCACTAACCCGCTCGACCTGACAGGGCTGGCCACTGTCGAACATTACCGAGCCGCGCTGCGCGCCTGCCTGCAAGATGCGGATACCGACGCTGTGCTGGTCATCTTGACGCCACAAAGCGTGACCGACGCCGCGGCTGTGGCCCATGCCGTGGTAGAAGAAAGCCGCAACACAATGGGTAAACCCCTCTTCGCCGCCTGGATGGGGCAGCGCTGGGTGCAGGCGGGCCGCACTGTGTTGGAAGAGGGCAACATCCCGTGGTATCCCTTCCCTGAGCGCGCCGTGGTGGCTTTCTTGCACATGGCCCACTACCGGCGCAATTTAGAGATGCTCTATGAGACGCCACCCGATTTGCCTATTGACCTGCCGGACATCAACCGCTTGGCCGCGCGCAGCGTCATTGAGGGCGTGCGGGCTGCCGGGCGCGTGCATTTAGAAGAGTCGGAAGCGCGGCGGCTGTTGGCTTGTTACGGCATCCCGGTCAATACCGCTTATTTAGCGCGTACCGAAGACGAAGCCGCCGCCATTATGCGCAACCTGGGCGGGGCTGTGGCTCTGAAGATAGAATCGCCCGACATTTGGCACAAGTCAGAGGTGCATGGCGTGCGGCTGGGCATTGAGACGGAGTTTGGCACCCGCCAAGTGTTCCGATTTTTAATGGAAAACGTACGGAAAAAGCGCCCAGAGGCGCGCCTGACTGGCGTAACCGTGGAGCGCATGGTCAATGTGCAGCATGAGCTGCTCATTGGCTCGTTCAAGGACCCCACCTTCGGTCCGGTCATCGTGTTTGGCTTGGGCGGAGTGGCTACCGAAATCTGGCGCGATCGGGCCATTGGCCTGCCGCCGCTGAACCTGGCGTTGGCGCGCCATCTCGTAGAAGGTACGCGCATTGCACAGCTATTGCGGGGCTTCAGGCATCTGCCGCCGGCACCCGTAGAGCAGCTGTACAACGTATTGGTGCGCTTTGCTTACCTGCTCATGGACCTACCCGAAGTGGCTGAAATCGAAATCAACCCTTTCGCCATAGGCCCCGATGGCGGTGTGGCGTTAGACGCTGCGGCCTCCCTCGAGCCAACACCTCTGCTTCAGCGCGACCCTTACGAGCACTTGTGCATTCAGCCCTACCCAACGCAATGGATTCGAAAAGTGGAGCACGCGCGCAGCGGCCACACCCTGCTGTTGCGGCCTATACGTCCGGAAGATGAACCGCTAGAGGCAGAGCTGGTGAAAAACACCTCGCGCGAAAGCTTGTATTTCCGCTTCTTCGGCTTTACTCCTGGTATTGACCACAAAATGCTCGCCCGCTTCACTCACATTGACTACGACCGCGAAATGGCCATCGTGGCCGTGGTAGAGGAGGCAACCCAACCGCGGATCATCGGCGTAGTGCGCATTGTCGGAGACGCCTGGCGCGAACAATGCGAGTACGCCATCCTGGTGGCTGATGCTTGGCACGGCAAAGGGGTTGGCAGCTTACTCACGGACTACATCATAGAAATCGCTCGTGCTCAAGGATACCGCCGCATCACAGCCACCTTTCTGAAGACAAACACCGCCATGCGCCGTCTCTTCGAGCGCAAGGGCTTCACCATCCGCTCGGGCGAGGGCGCCGACTATGCCGAACTGTCGTTGACCTGAGTTTCCTTGCCCTCCGAGGGCTGCCGCCAGCACATGACAAAGTCGTTCATGAAAAAACCATCGCCAATGTCGAAGTCAGCACAACGCTCGATGCGGAAACCAATCTTGAAGTAGAAATTGATGCTCTTGTAGTTCTGCCGATTCACGGTCAGGCGTATTTCGCGGGCATCCGGGTAGTGTTCAAGGAGCTGCTGGAAAGCCTCAACGCCCAGCCCTTTGCCTTGCTGGTGGGTGTCCAAATAAAACTTGTGAATGAAATACTGCTCTGGCGCAACGCGACTGAGGGCAATAAAGCCGATGGCCTCGCCGGGCACGAGCGCCACCAGCCAGTATTGCGCTCCTTCTTGGGTCATCTGATGACGTAAACTTTCGTCGCTGTACATGCGCTCGAGCATGTAAGTAATTTGTGCTTCTGAAATGATGCCCGGGTAGTGTGCCCACCAAATGCGATGGGCCAACGCCTGAATGGTAGGAATGTCCTCTACAGAGGCCTTCGCCAGACTAATTCTTCTTGGCATTGAGCAGCTCCAGCACGCGGTTGGTGATGTCTAAGCTGTCATTAGCGAAGAGCACTTGACCGCCGCCCTTAGAGTAGGATAAGATGAAATCGTAGCCAATCTGAGACTGTAGGCTGCGCAATTGCGCTTCTACATTTGCCATGAGGTCATTCATCGCCTTTTCGCGCTCCTGTGCTAGTTGCTGGCTGAGGCGCATTTCTTCCTGAGCTAAATTTTGCTGGCGTTTGGCTAGGGCTGCATATTCCTTTTCCAACACCGCCGGCGGCACCGTGCCACTTTCATACTTTTTTTGGAACTCTTCCAAGTCGCGCATGAGGGCGTCTTTTTTGGTGCTCAAGCTGCGCTCGGCATTTTGCACGCGCTGTTCGAGGGCTTTCTTTTGCTCTTTAAGCCATTCATACTTAGCGTCGAGAGTATCGGCATCTACGTAGGCAATGCGTACGCCGCGCTGGATGGAGCCTTGTGCCGGAGTACCTGTGGGAGCCGGCGGATCCATCCTTTTTTGAGAGAAATGTAGGTAATACAGGTAACCGACGGCCAGCAAAAGCAGCATTTGCAAGGCAAGTGAAACTTGTTTTAGCATACAATATCAGGTGTTCAATGTGGGAAAGTGAGGCCCCCGGGCGCCGTGGCTGCGCTGGAGGCGCGGGCGAAGGTCGGAATTTTGCCTATGGTGCAGAGGATAAAGCGTGTGTTTGTGGCGGTTTTGCCGCAGGCGCCTGTTGTTGGCTTTGCCCCAAACCCTCGGGGTTTTCATAAGATCTGCCATTACAAGCAAGACAGGAGGGCTCTGTCTGGCAAAAACTGCTTTGCAGCCAAGAGAATTTCCAACATTTTAACATCTTCGCGCAGCGAAATTTTTAACCAAAATAACAGTATCATGACAGAAAGACCCTGGCTCAAGATTTACCCAAAAGGCGTGCCCGCTAATATTGACCCCGAAGTTTATCCGCGGCTGACCGATATGTTGGATGCCTGTTTTAAGAAATACCGCGATCTGCCGGCCTTTATTTTCATGGACAGGGTGCTCACCTTTGGCGAGGTAGACCGGCTAAGCAATCACTTTGCTGCCTATCTGCAATCGCGAGGCTTAGAACCCGGCGACCGCATAGCGCTTATGATGCCCAACATCATGCAATACCCGATTGCGCTGTTTGGCGCTTTGCGCGCTGGCCTCGTGGTGGTGAACACGAACCCTCTCTATACCCCGCGCGAAATGCGACACCAGTTTGCCGACTCCGGGGCTAAGGCCATCCTCATTGCCGAAAACTTTGCCCACAATCTGGAGCAAATCCTTCATGAGACGCCTATTAAAATAGTCATGCTGACCAGTATTGGCGAGATGCTCGGCCTCAAGGGGGCGCTGGTCAACTTCGTCATTCGCCGCATCAAGAAGATGGTGCCCAAGTATCGGCTGGAGAACACCGTTACTTTCAGCGAAGCGCTTCGGCAGGGGAGAAAGCTTACCGTCAGGCCACATACCTCTGGGCCTGATGATACCATTATCTTGCAATACACCGGCGGCACCACGGGCGTCTCTAAAGGCGCCATGCTGACCAACCGGAACCTGGTGTCCAACATGGAACAGATACGCGCTTGGCTATCCCCTGTGATGCCGGAAGGCAAGATGATGGTCCTTTGCCCGCTGCCATTGTATCACATCTTTGCTTTTACGGTCAACTGTTTGGCGTTCATGTCGGTCGGCGGCTGCAATGTGCTTATCGTCAACCCACGCGACATCAAGTCAGTCATCAAAGAATGGGCTAAGTACAAACCCAACGTATTCACCGGTGTCAACACGCTTTACAACGCTCTGCTTAATCATCCCGATTTTGCTAAGCTGGATTTCAGCAACCTACGCGTGGCTGTGGGCGGCGGCATGGCTGTGCAGCGCGCTGTGTGGGAACGCTGGCGGCAGGTAACCGGCAGCCCACTGGTCGAGGGATATGGCTTGACAGAGTCGAGCCCGGTGCTTTGTGTCAACCCTGTGGATGAAAACAACCGCTGCGGTTCTATTGGTCTGCCAGTACCTAACACCGATGTACGCATCATCAACGAGCAAGGGCAGCCACTACCGCCGGGTGAGGTGGGCGAAATACAGGCCAAAGGCCCCCAAATCATGAAAGGCTACTGGCAGCGCCCCGAAGCCACCGCAGAGGTCATCAAAGACGGCTGGCTATGCACGGGCGACATCGGCTACATGGGAGAAGATGGCTTCTTCTACATCGTAGATAGAAAGAAGGACATGATTTTAGTGTCGGGCTTCAATGTCTATCCGAACGAAGTGGAAGACGTGATTGCTTTACACCCCAAAGTGCTGGAAGTAGCGGTGGTGGGCGTGCCCGATGAGAAGTCTGGCGAAGCCGTCAAAGCGTTTATTGTCAAAAAAGATGCAAGCCTAACGGCCGATGAGATTATAGCCCATTGCCGCGAACAACTCACCGCTTATAAGGTGCCCAAAATCGTTGAGTTTCGCACGGAATTGCCCAAAACGAACGTAGGAAAAATTCTGCGCCGGTTGTTGCGCGAAGAAAAAGCCACCAGCTAAAGTCGACTATTAAACTATTACTGCTTTGTGTGAAAAGTAATGGGTGCGCTTGCTATGGGCGCGCCCATTCTCTTTTCCAGGGGCACCCTAAAAAGAAAAACCCCTCCCACTTTAGGGAGGGGTCACCTCAAAGACTGATCTTATCATGAGATAAAACCTTTGAGGCACCATATGATAATGCGAACGTCTTATGGTCAGTAGGCCATGGCTGCAGGGAGTCTATTTACCGGCTTTGTATCATTTTACGCGTAGCACTGCCGAAGGGCGTGTGCAGCGTGTAAGTAAAAGTGCCACTATTGCCCAAAAGAGCGCGCTCGACAAAGAGGCTGTTATATCCGCGCGGGAAGGCTGCCGTTTGAGAGGAGACTAAGCGACCCATTTCGTCGTGAATAACCAGGGTGGCTTCGGCAGCTTCGGGCAAGTAGAAACTAATCTGCGTCTTGTTTACCCAGGGGTTGGGCGTATTCTGATACAATTCGAAGGGCAAACCTGCAATCACCTGCTCCCGGCCGTTGCGGAAACGAAGGCCAACGTCGAGTCGCTCAGTACCGTCGGTGTCGGCATAAGCTTCACTTCGTGTGATGCTGTTGGACAGCTGGAGCATCTGGCTCAGCACACCAGCCCTCTTGGCCCGCAGGCGCAAGGTGAACACCGGTTGGCCAGCGGCCAGTGGGAGGTCAATGGCCGCCGTCAGGGTCTTTCTATCTGGGAAGTGGGCAAAGTAATCGCTGGGCAGCCCCTCTGCCGGCTCAATACCGAGGCACTCCACGTCGCAGTATTGCAGTGTGAACTGGTTGCCCACTACCGGAGCAGAGGCAGTAAAGGTTACGGTGAAATGCTCGCCAGCTTTTACGGCGCGCTCCTCAGTGTCGAGCAGCCAAGTACCGGTAGTGCGCTCGTCAGTAAAGACGGCACTGCTGGGAATGGCGCTGTGGTTCAAATCGCCAATCTTAATGGCCACGAAATCGTCCTCTAAGCGGTTCGCCTGGAAATTCCACACCGATTTACTCTCAGGGAACACCTCCTTCCACGGGTTGGTAGGGTCCGGGAATTGGTAAGCCTTGTCCACAAAGCGCCAGCTGGTATTGTCGGGCAGGTCGTTGTAGATACCGAGGATGAGCTTGCGCAGTTCGAGAATGTCGTAAGTAGTAACGCTTTGGCTGTTGTTGACATCAGCGGCGAGATATTGGTAGGGTGAAGTAAACGGCTCCAGGTTGAGCACGTGCTTGTTAATGAGGACTAAGTCGAACGTAGAGACGCCGTTGAGCGGGTCATCGTCCTTAAGAGGCGTCAGCGTATAGTTGATGGCAATAGGAATGGCATTGTCGAACTTATACAAGCCTTCCTGGTCTGTTGTCTGCTGTTTGCTTACTGGCGGCGCACCGTGGATGGCCTGGCCAACGATGCTGATGTGGGCCTCTTCCAGTCCAAAGCCGCTGGAGGTTAAGACGGCTCCGGCTACAGTCGCTTGTGTGCTGCTGCAGTTGTTGTCGTTGTTCTGGACGAAGATGTACGTCTCGCAGAAGTCGGCGTTGCCCTCCAAATCTCGGGTCCACACTTCGACCAGTTTAGGCCCAACCTCTGTGCAGTCAAACGAGAGGCTCGTCTGAGGAGCACCATTAGACAGCAAGGGGAAGCCGGAGCCCTGCCCTTTCTTGCGAATACCGTGCACTAAGCGATGCGCCGGCGTACAGTTGTCTGAGGTGCTCTGGATAAAGGACTGATAACCAATAATGAGCGTTTTATCTACCCCAATATTTCCGCTCAGGCCGTTAACGCATACGGTAGTGGGTGCTTTGCAGTCTCTAATAGTGAATCTGTACTCACATACCTGCTCGTTGCCACAGCCGTCGGAGACAAACCACTTGACTTTGTGGGTTCCATGAGGCAATTGCGGCTCGATGAAACTGTTGGGCTGAGCAGCGGTATTCCACCGGACGTAGGCCGTGCGCGAGTCATTGTCGGTGCGAAGCTCCAGTGCAAAGCGGTACTTCTGATCAGCTGGCACAGGGCGGCGGTCGAAGATGCGCGCAATGCCGCCTGAGAAGTTGGGATTATTCGCGTTATTAAAGTAAACCACCCCTGCGTCAGCATTTTGGCTGCTAACCACCGTTTCCGGAGTGCCATTGCCGTCCAGGTCGAGGAAAAGCTGATAGCGGAAGGTTACGTTAGCCTTTGAACAGTCGTCTGTGGCCGTAATACGCAACTCTGCGGGTGCCTCGCACATGTCGTTAGAAAGCGTCTTCACATCTAACCAGTAAGACTGGTTCCACAGGTTGTTGTCGTTGTCGGTAAGATCGCAAACTTCCAGTGCAACATCGGGACAATCGAGCACTACAGGTCTTTGTCCATCAGCAATGCGAATAAGTTGCTTGTACTGGTAGCAGTTGACATTTTCTGACCAATACTGACTGAACTGGGTAGGTTGGGCATCGTTGGCTGTGATTTTGACCACTGTAGGTGCCCATGGGAAAGGCGTACCCGGTGCTGACACTACCGGACCGACAAGGTTAGAGGCGTGATCGAGCTGCGGATGTGGGTTGGGGTTAGGCACTTGCGTACAGCTCTTGTTCGGGTCGAAGGTGCACCAGTTCATGACCGTCCAGGTGCGCTCGATTTGTTGACAAGCACCCGGCACGACGGTGAAATACTGGTCGGAGAAAGAGACACCGATAGTTTCGCAGTCGTTGGCAAAGAAGGCCGGCTGGCCAAAATCTGCTGTGCCATCGCAAGTGTTCACAACAACGTCGTTCGGGAAACGCACATAGTAATGTTGGCGATAGTTCACCACAATGCGCTGGGAGCACGTTTGGGTATTGCCGCTGCAGTCAGCTACGCGGAAGAAACGCGTGATAGTACCTTTAGAGCACAACGTGTCAAACTGGCTCCAGTTGACCGAAAGCTCGAAAGCCGCGTCCACGCAGCAGTTGTCGGCGCCAGTAGCCTTTCCGTAGTCACCGAGAGTACCGTCGAAATTCTCGCAGTCCACCGTTACGTTGGCAGGCGGTATGCAGACGGGCTTCAATTTGTCCACCACTTGTACTTTGACCGCACAATCATTTGACCGCGACTCCAATTGGCTGAGGCTGAGCGGGCCTGCAGGCACAGGTACATCATACACTCGCAGCACTACGTCTATCGTCTTACCTACATCCTCACAACAAAATTTGACCTGATCGTGAAACTGGGCGTTCGATTGACAAGTGCTGACTTGTGCCCGCCGGGCCTTGAAATACACCGACCCGCAGTTGTCGTACGAGCCCGTGTGGAAAGTCGAAGCGTTGACAAGCGACGTACCATCTATGCCCAATGCGACTTGCGTAATTTCAATACAGGCCGCAACCGGTGGCACCAAATCTAATACCGATAGTGTAAAAGAGCAAGAACTGGCGGCCCCACATATATCCTCACTGAAATATTGAATAGTGTGCTGACCCACGGGTAAACAAGGCGTAATGCCAAAAACAGCTAGTGTGTCTTTTTTTACAGGGCTATTCGCAGGGAAATTAGCCAATTGCCCCACTAAATCCACTTGACTCAGCACATTGCCTGTAATGGGGTCCCTGACCAAAATGAGGGCAGATGCATCGCGGATACGACTGCAGGCGTCCTCAATGACCACATCAGGCAGGTCTACCCGAGCGCAACAATCTAATGGGTCTGTGCTAACGGTCAAGTTACCCGGGCAGTGCAGGATGGGGCCTTTTTGATCTACCACATAAATGGCCTGAACGTGTTGTATAGAAGTAAGTGGGCTATCCGGGCATGTACTGTTCACCAGTTGCCAGGTTCGAACAAGGGCATACTCACCGTCGCATTTGAAGCTGAACTGGTCAGAGAATAAAACGCCGACGCCACAAGCATTGCTTCCATTCAGGTAATACGTAACACCATTGAAGATATAATATGGCGCTCCCGTAACGGTGGGATCGGTCATAGAGTTGTCGCAGCTCACCGTGACATCGGTAGGCAAGGTCAGATCTTGGGCGCGCAAACGCTTAAAATAAAGGTATTGTGTGCAAGAGGACGTATTCCCGTAAGCATCGGCAGCCGACCAAGTACGACGGACGTAGCCCGTCAGGTCGGTTTGTCCTTGAAAAGTCTCGTTACAGCCCACATCTACCCACACGTCTTGATAGGTTAGCGTTACGGGCGAGCAGTTATCAGCTACTACAGGTCGGGCGCCGGGCACCTTTAGCACCGTGTCTAAATAGGCCGGAGTGAAATTCGTAACCACACAAGGCAGGGTGATGTTCTGGCAAGTGCCAAAAACAGGAGGCAAAACATCCCGGACGATGGCTATGGTAATGCAGAAATTGCCCGAGCAATTGTCCTGTATACGAACTGTCAGAGGCAATCCGAAGTACTGCGCCGATACTGTATTGCCGAGGTTTTGGCCTGGGCCAGCAAATACAGTTACAGTGTAGAGGTCGTCTAACACATCGCCTTCCAATACCATGTCGGGCGTAAGGACAACGGGACAACTCTGGGGTGCTGAGATGAAAACCGTATCGTTGCAGACTATTGGCCCGGGTTGAGCGTAGGTAAGCACCACCTGATCAGAGGCCGCCGGACAAGGACCTGGAGGGTCATTGGTCGTCAGCGTGAGGGTAATGTTTCCGAGGAAGCCCGGAGGAGGTACGTAGGTGGCGTTGAGCATCTGCGGGTTAGGGACAAACATACCCCCGGGCACAGAAGCACTCCACATGGCGCTGGTAGCCGAGCCTCCAATCGTGCCGTTTAGCGGGTATGTTGCGTTTGGACAAAGGGCGCGATCAGGCCCGGCATTGGCCACGGCAGGTTGGTTGATTTGAATGTTCACAGAGGCCGTCGCTGTGGCGCCGCTACCGTCTGTTACAGTGACAGTATAAGTGCCGCTATGGGCAGGCGTGGTGTTAGTGCGCGATGGATTTTGCACCGACGAGGCAAAGCCCCCCGGCCCGCTCCAGCTGAACGTCAGCGGCGAGGTTCCATTGGAGACTGTAGCGGTTAAGTGAAGCGTTGCACCAGCACATAGCGGGCTGTTTGCTCCTGCTGTTACAGAAAGCGCCTGGTTCTCGTGGACCAGGAGTGACAATGGTTTCTCTGGAGGATTGTTGGAAAATCCATGTCCCAACCATAGTACGCAGAGAAACATGAACACCCAGATAAGGGGCGTAAACAGGGTCTGGTTGAAAAACCGATAGAGCGTTCGCATGATTATTTAATGATTTTAAAAGTGATAGATTGCTTGTGCTAAATGTCTGAATTGCAGTTCCTCTTTTTACAGAACACAGCGTTAGACTTTGTTAACCAGGAGGCTCTGGATAAAGAGGGAATGTGCACCTCTTTTGGCGCATGGATAGACTGCTCCATATTCTATACAGGAGCAGCGTAATCGGCTTTCCAAACAATAGAATTTGTATTGCTTGCGAAACGGTTGTTTCAATCTATATCAGTTTTCCATAGGTGTCTCTATTTATGCTAATGGAGAAAAATCTATTACAGTCAAAAGTCCACGACAAGATGGGGCCCTGTATCCCACACCTGATATATACCAGGGCGAATAGTGCGCTGGGCTATTGTTCTATAGCGCAGCAGGCGATAGGGTATCATACAGGGCTCCAAAACTTGGAAGAGCATCCAAGAGAAGTGCTTTTGTAACATCTCTTCGCTAAGTGAGTCTTTCTCAAACTCGAAGCGCAGCTTGCCCGAAGCAGTTACACTCAACCAGGCTTTTACTCGTGGGCAAGTAGCCTCAGAGAGACCTTCAGTACTATGCGCCATCACTCGGCATATGCCAACACCGCTACAGTTAGCACTGGGCGAACCCAGTATTACGTCTGTTCTTATTCGTTGTATTGCCGCAAGCGCGCGCTGGGGTCGAGACTTAAAATTTGACGTCGTTCTCATCGCACAGTATGTCATAGTAGTAAAAGAATTCTTTGAAGGGAGGATGATGCGATTAATTGCTTTTGATGTGACAAAAGTGCGGGCAGTATAGAGCCATCTGGAGGACAGATTACAGGTTCATACAGGTGGATTTTAGCAGCATAAACACGCAATAAAAAACCACAAGTTGCTATTTAACAGCGATTTATAAATTTTTAAATTTCAGCAGAATACACACTCCGGCCCTGCAGCACTATTTCCAAAACAACCTTCTTTTATTTTTTAAAAATATAGCGTTTGTAGTCTTGCCTAAACATTGAGGACAAAACATCACATAGGCTTGATGTCGGCTTTATGCCGGGGTAATAGTGGTGCTGCTTATTTGCTGAAAAATCTTTCCACTATGACACTCCAACGCATTTCTTTAGCGCCCGAGGCCTTGTTAGCGGCCTTTCGGCGCGCGGCAGAGACCCGACTCTACCCGAGTGAAACTGATGCTCCCATCGAGGTGCTTCACCTGAGCGTGCAGCAGGTGGGAGAAGCCATCTCTGAGCAGGACCTGGTGCGCCTTTTTTATTCCGGCGAGGGGTGCCCACAAGCGCGAGACGTTCGCTGGGCAGAGGCCAATCGCCTGGAGAGCAACGGCACCAAGGAGTTTTTCAAAGACCTCGCCGACGTCATCACCACGTATGCGGACAATAGTTTCTTGGTGCACCACCCCGCACACCGCAACGTGGCGCACTGCTGGCGTCATGTGCGCGACCTGTTCTTCGACCATCTGGTGCGTCAGCGCTTCTTCCGCGTGCAGCTGGCTGAGCCCGACCACGTGCGCGCCGACTTGTACCTCATAGGTCGCCACTTGCAGATTGATTTCGACCCAAACACCAACCAAGTGCACACCCAAGAGCTCGACTGGTTTGCCCTGAAGACCTACGTCATCGAGACATAGGCCGTCTCGAACAGCCCTCAGCTTTAAGCATCGCACAATGAACGGCTCGGGGGTGCGTTAAACGCACGCTCGGGCTGTTCTGTCTTAGGCAAGGAGCAAACGCCAAGTACACTTGAATATGAACCCTACCGATGCACAACGCCGCCTGAAGCACCTCCTGTGGCGCGCTGGTTTTGGCCCCGCTGTTGTAGATTGGCCTAAAACACGACAGCGCTCCCCGCAAGAAGCGTGGCAAGGCTTGCGCCGCTTATCAGCCGAAGACATCGGCGAGCTGTACGTTACTAGCGACGTCATTCGCGGTCTGTTCATGGGTGCCGGTGAGTTTGTCCGGGTAGAAGACCTGACACCGGAGGAACGCCGCGAACGCCGAGAGCAAAGTCGCGACCTAATGCAGAGCCTCAACCTGATGTGGTTGGAGGAAATGGTGTACACTCAGGCCCAGCTGCGCGAAAAAACAGCCCTTTTCTGGCACGGCCATTTTGCCAGCCGAAACCTGAACATCGTTTTTCAGCAAGACCTCCTACACGTCATCCGAACGCACGCGTTAGGGCATTTTGGCGACCTGCTGCGAGCCGTCTCCAAAAGCGCAGCCATGCTCGCTTTTTTGAATAACCAGCAAAACCGCAAGGAGAAACCTAACGAAAACTTTGCTCGCGAGGTCATGGAACTGTTCACCCTGGGGCGCGGGCATTACACAGAAATGGACATCAAAGAAGCCGCCCGCGCCTTCACGGGCTGGGGGTTCAATGCAAAAGGCGAGTTTGTCTTTCGGCAAAACCAGCACGACCGCGGCACCAAGACTATTTTAGGACATACAGGGCGTTTCGACGGCGACGACGTGCTCGATATCCTGCTCGAGCAGCGCCAAACAGCCCGCTTTATCGCCCGCAAAATGTATCGCTTCTTTGTAAACGAGGACTTCGTACCCGAAGAGCGCGTACAGGCGCTGGGCGACCGCTTCTACGACAGTGGTTACGACATTGGCAGTCTACTCGATGATATCTTCACGGCAGAGTGGTTCTACGACGAGGAGAATATGGGCAATCAAATCAAATCCCCTGTGGTGCTGTGGGTTGGGCTGCGGCGCTCCTTGCCCATTACCCTTGACGACCCGGAAGCCCAACTTCTCTTGCAACGCGCATTAGGCCAGGTACTTTTTCACCCGCCCAACGTGGCCGGCTGGCCTGGAGGACGCTCCTGGTTGGATACGACCTCCCTCATGCTGCGCCTGCGCCTGCCTCATCTGCTGGCGGCGGGTGGCGATCTGGACGTCAGCCCAGGCGACGATGATGACATCGCCATGGGCCAGAGCCGCGCCGGGCGTTTGCGCCGGCGCTTGACCGCTGAGCTTCACTGGGAGCCGCTTTTTCAGGCTTTTGCTGAAGTGCCCACGGAAGAGTTGCTGCCTACCTTAGCCCATTTTCTCTGGCAAACACCCGCCCAGGAAGACCGCCTGGCCGTTGTGCGCAGACACATCCACACGGGCACGCGCGAACAGCTGCTCCAAAGCGCCACCCTGCAGCTGATGGCCACACCAGAGTACCAGCTGTGCTAAACGCATCACCTCACTTTTAGCCCCTCCTGACTATGCTCATCAAACGCCGCACCTTCCTCAAAACGGCATCGCTGGCAGCAGCATCGCTGTGGGTTCCGCGCTTTCTACAAGCCTACGCACGCCCTGATGCCCTACCCATGGGCGGAAAAATCCTCGTCGTAGTGCAGTTGAGCGGTGGCAACGATGGCCTAAATACCGTAGTGCCTATCCGCAACGATATCTACTATCGCGAGCGGCCGCGCTTAGCTATCAAAGCGGACAGGGCCTTGCGCCTGACCGATGAAGCAGCCTTGCATCCGGCTCTGAGCGGGCTGCACCGCCTCTACCACAGCGGCGACGTGGCCGTATTACACAATGTCGGCTACCCTAACCCCGACCGCTCGCACTTCCGCAGTATGGACATCTGGCACAGCGCCAGCCCTGCCCATGAATACTGGTCTACAGGCTGGCTGGGACGCTACCTCGATGCCCAATGCTCACAAAAACCCTGCCCGGCACCGGCTATCGAGGTAGGTGACGCTGTCGGGTTGGCCCTGAGAGGACAACGGCGAAAAGGCCTCGCCTTGCGCACCCCCGCCGAATTGCGCGCCACCACGCGCAGCGCCTATTTCGCGGAGTATGCTGCTACAGGCGCCGCTCACGCTGCCGGAGAAGCGCCCATCAACTACCTGTACAAAACCATGACAGAGGCCATTGCTTCGGCCGAGTATATTTTTGAAAAAAGCCAGGTCAAACCCACCTCCTTCAACTACCCCGACACGCCCCTGGGCCGGCAGTTCAGCACCGTGGCCTCTCTTATCCTCGGCGATGCTGATACTGTCATCTATTACTTGTCGCTGGGCAGCTTCGATACTCACATCAACCAGCCGCTCCAACACCAGCGTTTGTTGGGCGAACTCGACGCTGCCCTGTCGGCCTTTGCCGCTGACCTTAAAGCACAAGGCCGCTGGAACGATGTGCTCGTCGTGACTTTCTCCGAATTTGGGCGGCGCGTGGCTCAAAATGCCAGCGGTGGCACCGACCATGGGACGGCCAACCAAATGTTTTTCCTCGGCGGCGGGCTTCGGCAAGCGGGGCTGCTCAATGAGCTGCCCGACTTGAACCATCTCGACCAAGGCGACTTAAAGTTCTCCGTGGACTTCCGACAAGTGTACGCTACCCTTCTGGAGCGCTGGCTAAATGCGGACTCGGCTCCAATTTTAGGTCAGTCCTTCCCGTTGCTTTCTTTCGTTTAACCCCTCCCCGCAGCCATTTGTGCGCTGAGGTCAGGAGTAGGTTTTTCTTAAAAAGATAACTCGGCAAAAAAGACGGCTGCTGTACTTTGCACCAGACAAAGTACAGACGTGCCCATGACACTGCAATTCTGCGGCGCTGCCCGCGAAGTAACCGGCTCTGCCCACCTTATTACTCTGGACGATGGCTTCCGCATCCTGCTCGACTGCGGCCTTTACCAGGGCGGCGAGGCAGACGAGGAAGGCCACCCCATGGAAGGCTTCAACGAAAAATGGCTCTTCTCGCCCCGCCAAATAGACTGCCTTATCCTCAGCCATGCGCATATTGATCACACCGGCCGGGTGCCCAAACTGGTGGCCGACGGCTTCAAAGGCACCATTTACGCTACCCATGCTACGCGCGATCTGTGCGCTATTATGCTGCTGGACTCCGCTAAAATCCAAGAGGCGGACGCCTATCACGACAACAAGCGCCGCCCACCGGGCACGCCAGAGCGCAGCCCCCTATACACTACTGAAGACGTGAGCAACGCCATGAGTCGCTTTGCTGCCTTCGGCTACGAGCAGTGGTTCCATGTGCACCCGCGCGTGCGCGTCCTGTTCCGCGATGCCGGCCACATCTTAGGCAGCGCTTCTGTAACGCTCGAAGTCCAGGAAGACAACCGCACCCTGCGCATAGGCTTCACGGGCGACATTGGGCGACCCCATCGCCCTATCTTGCGCGACCCACAGCCCATGCCCGAGGTGGACTATCTCATTTGCGAAAGCACCTACGGCGACCGAGAGCATGAAGCCTCGCCGGCCGAAATCGAACACCTCTGCCGTATTGTGCGGCACACCTGCGAGGAGAAAAAAGGCAAACTCATCATTCCGGCTTTTTCTGTAGGCCGCACGCAAGAGGTGGTGTACATGCTCGACCAACTGCAGCACGAAGGCCGCCTGCCCAAAGTGCCGGTCTTTGTGGACAGCCCCTTAGCGATAGATGCCACGGATGTCTTCCTCGACCACCCAGAGTGCTTCGACCAGGAGCTGCACCGCTACATGATAGAAAATGAAAACCCGTTCGGCTTCAAAGGGCTGCAATACATCCGCTCTGTAGAGGCCAGCAAACAGCTCAACCACATCCAAAAACCCTGTATCATCATTGCGGCCTCGGGCATGATGAACGCTGGCCGCATTCGGCACCACTTGTACAACAACATTGAAAACTGGCGCGCCACTTTCCTCATTATCGGCTATTGCGCGCCCAATACGCCCGGCGGGCAATTGCGCGCTGGTGCTAAAAGCCTTGAAATTTTTGGCGAGCACAGACAGGTGTTGGCCGAAATAGAGGTCATGGACTCATTCAGCGCACATGCTGACCGCACCGAGATGCTCCAGTTCCTCGACAACCAGCGCTCCTCTGTGCGGCAAATGTGGCTCGTGCACGGCACCTACGAACGCCAGCAAGTGTGGCGCGATGCCTTGTTGGCCAACGGCTTTGCCGCCGTGGATATCCCAGCCTTAGGCCAAGAAGCTTCCCTCTAACCTTCCTACGCCTGTGCCGGCGGTGTGTTGAAATTCATCGGCGGCAGTTGCGGATGCTCTGGCTCCTCTATTTTGCCAAACTGCATCTCGTATTTCTGGATGTTGTCTTTCAGTGCGAAAAGCAAACGCTTGGCATGCTGCGGCGTCAGGATGATGCGCGACTTCACCCGAGCCTTGGGCACATTGGGCATCATCCGAATGAAATCCACCACAAATTCAGCGTTCGAATGGGAGATGATGGCCAGGTTGGAATAGATACCCTCTGCCACGTCTTCGGGCAGCTCGATGTTTAGCGTTGGTTGCGGATTATCCGGCATAATGTGTCGTGTAGTTTTTTGAAAAATAGATGTTTGCAAAAAATAAGGCGCCTCGGGCAAAAGCGCAATGTTGCCTGCTGGTAGCGCCGCACAAAGGTACAGGAAAAACTACTTGGCAACGGAGCGGCTACCCAGCCTGAGACGGCTTGCTAAGGGCACAAGCCTCTGGGCAAGCGGCACCCTACGGGTGACTGACTTAGCCCGTTCCATTCACAAGGCGTATTATTGCGCAGCCGATGGCCAGCCTTGCGGCTTGAAAAGGCTGTTTTTTGAAAAAAACCTTCCACCGTATGCACGCTGAGTTACGCCAACGCTTCAATGCCGCCTTCACTCCGGAAAAATATGAGGCTCTGCTTCAAACGATGAACACCGAGTTTGGCGAGCCGGTCTCTTTTCGCGTCTGCGAGACGCCTGTTTTCATTCCTAAAACCATGAAAACCAAGCTGCTGCAGGGTGTCGAGGACATTCTCCACGTTGTCGCCCATCCCGACTTTCGCCAGCAAAGCGAGGCTGCCATCCCCTCCCACCTGCGCGTGCCCAACGAAGACGAGCATACCCTCTTTCTGCAACTCGACTTCGGCATCTGCCGCGATGCCAACGGCGAGCTCACGCCCCAACTCATCGAACTGCAGGGCTTCCCTTCCCTTTATTTCTATCAACACCTGTTGGCGAAGGCCTACCGCAAGCATTTCGATATCCCGCAGGACTTCCACCACCTCTTCAGCGGCTTAGACGCTGATAGCTATCTGGAACTCTTGCGCCACATCATCGTAGGCCGGTCGAAGCCCGAAAACGTGGTGCTGCTCGAAATTGAACCCGAGAAACAAAATACGCGCATTGACTTCTGGGGTACGCGCAAATATCTGGGCATCAAGGTGCTGTGCCTTTCGCAGGTGAGACGCAGCGGGCGCGACCTCTACTATTTGGACGAGGACGGCCGCCGAGTTCCTATCGAGCGTATTTATAACCGCATCATTTTTGACGAGCTGGACCGCCGAGCCGACTTGCCGCGCGAATGGGACCTCCTCTCCGAAGTGAACGCCGAATGGGTAGGACACCCCAACTGGTTCTTCCGCATTTCTAAACACACGCTGCCCTTTCTGAAATCACCTTTTGTGCCTCAGACGCATTTCCTCGGCGCTTTGGAGCGCATCCCCGACGACTTGGAAAATTGGGTGCTCAAGCCGCTGTTTTCTTTCTCTGGGCAAGGAGTCAAAATCAACGTGACGCCGGAGGACATTGCCGCAGTAAAAAACCCGTCGGACTACATTTTGCAGCGCAAAAAGCCCTATGCTCCCTGTGTGCAAACCCTCGACCCTAACGAACCCGCTAAATGTGAAATTCGCATGATGGTGCTGTGGGCCAAAGGTTGGGACAAGCCGCGTTTGGTCAACAACCTCATCCGCATGAGCAAAGGCGAAATGGTCGGCGTGCGCTACAACATGGGTAAAGAGTGGGTCGGCTCCAGCGTGGGCTTTTTTGAGCCGTAAGGTGGCCACAAAAACATGGGCCACCCCAGGCGTTCGGGATGACCCATGGCACTCTAACAGGAGGAAAAGCGCGTTCAGATGACTTATGAAACTAAAGACTACATTTTGACCATACGGCGCACGGCCGAGTGCGTCGGTGTTTCTAAGCGATAGAACAGCGTGCCGTTGCCCAGGCCGATAGCGTCGTTTTCGAGGGTCAGGGTGTGATAACCGCGGGCATACACACTGGAATGGCGGAAGCGCACACGCCCAGTTTCGTCGTAGATGGTCAGGGTAGCCGGTTCTTCAGCAGGCAGGTGGAAGCTCACCTGCGTGCGTTGTGTCCAGGGGTTGGGGCGGTTCTGGTACAGTTCGAAGCCTACACCGCTGATGGGGTCGCTGTGGTTGTTGAAGCGAAGCGCCACGTCGAGCAGTTCGGTGATACGGCTGCCTGCGTTGCGGTAGGCTTCGGCTCGAGTAATTCGGCTGGACACTTGCAGCTGCTGGCGCAGCGAGCCATCGGCATAGGCCCGAAAGGTGAGGCTGAAGCCCGCTGTTACAGCCTGTGCTTCATGCGAGACGGTGAGCGCGCGCTCTGAAGCGTGCACGCCAAAGTGCTCCGCGCTCATGCCGGCATCGGGATGTATGTCCACCAGTTCCAGCTCAGGGTGGCTGAGGGTAAGCTGATAACCGACCACCGGCTCAGCAGGCTGGAAGTGTACCGTAAATACCTCGCCCCGGCGGATGGAGCGGTCTTCCACCTCGAGGTAGAGGGTGCCTGCCGTGCGTTCTATCACAGGAGCCAAGCTATGAGGAATAGCACTGGCGTTGACGTCGCCTACTTTGACGGCGATGAAATCTTCCGAAAGCCGGTCATCGGTCAGGTCGGCAATGTCGCGCTGCTCAGGGAAGTTCTCCTTGAACGGGTTGGAGGGTTCGGGAAAGACGTAGTTGCGGTCTACAAAGCGCCAGGAGGTGTTTTGTGGCAACTCGGTATAGATGCCGAGGATGAGTTTGCGCAGTTCCAGAATGTCTTGGGTCGTGATGGAACGGCTCCTGTTAGCGTCGGCAGCAATCATTTGATAAGGTGAGCTAAGCGGTTCGATACCGAGGATATGCTTGTTAATGAGCACCAAGTCGAAGGTGGAGACGCCATTGAGCGGGTCGTTGTTTTTCGTAGGCGTCACGCTGACAGAAGACTGTTGGGGCAGTGTGTTGGGAGCCAGGTAGTAGCCATCGGGTTCGGTGATGGCCTCCACTTTGGCAGTGCCTTGGGCCGTGTTGACGTGGAGTTGTACAGTTACGTCTTCTACACCTTCACCCATTTCTGTTTGAATGATGCCAGCTACGGAGGCATTGGTGTTGCTGCATGCTTTGGCATTGTCCTGCACGTGCACGAAAGTTTCGCAAAAGTCAGCATTGCCTGCCAGGTCCATCACCCACACCTGCACCAAGTTATAGCCCAAGTTGGAGCAGTCAAACATGACGGAAGTCTGTGGGTTGCCGTCGGGCAGGAAAGGAAAACCGGAGCCCGTTCCGGAGCGGCGGAGGCCTGCGATGAGCAGGTTGGGAGGCGTACAGTTGTCGGCCGCGCTTTGCAGCAGCAAAGAATAATCAATGCTGACCATCTTCGTTGGCGCCAGGTTGACACTCAAGCCATTGCGACACACAGCAGTAGGTGCCTTGCAGTCCTTGACGACAAAGGCGTATTCACACACCTGCTCGTTGCCGCAGCCATCCTCGACGAACCACTTAATCTTATGTTGGCCATGAGGCAGCTCGGGCAGCACATAGGTATTCGGGGTGTCGAGCGTGTTCCAACGCAAGCAAGCCACCAAGCCATTGCCTGAAACATTAGTTTCGATGGCAAAGCGGTATTTGCGTCCGTTGGGCACACTGCGATGGTCGAAGGTGCGCAGCGTTCCGCCCGTGTAGTTGGGAGTATTGGCGTTGTTAAAGAGCACAGCGCCGGGAGGGGGTGGGTTAGTGCTGCTGACGACGGTTTCCATCGTGCCGTTGTTGTCCAAATCTAAAAAGAGCAGGAAGCGCACCTTGAGGTCTTTAGGAGCGGAACAATCGTCCGAAGCAGAAACGCACATGTCCACAGGGCCTTCGCAGAGGTCATTGCTGCCCGTCATTTGGTCGTACCACGATGGCGCGTTCCACAGCAGCGGGTCGTTATTGGTATTGTCGCAGGCATCCACCGGGCCGGCCGGGCATTGCAGGCTGGGCAACTTCTTGTCGCGGATTTTGATAATCTGCGTGTATTGGTAGCAGTTCGGATTTGGTGACCAGAAAAGGCTGAAATTAGTGGGTTGCGGGTCGTTTGGTGTAATACGCACGTTCGTAGGCGCCCAGGGGGCTGGCGTATTGAGGGGCGACACGGTAGGCCCAATGAGGTTGCTGGGGTGGTCGCCTTGTGGGTTCGGATTGGGGTTAGGTACCACCGTGCAGCCGGCATTAGGGTTGTAGCTACACCAGTTGATGATCTTCCATGTGCGCTCTATCTTAAAGCAGGCGTCGGGCACAATGGTGAAACGGACATCATCGAACGAAACACCCAAATGCTCACAATCCACACCAGCGAACTCGGGTTGGCCAAAGTTGTCGAACGGGCTGTTACACTCGTTGAGAATCAAGTCGTTGGGAAAGCGCACCCAGAAGTTCGACTGGTAGGTAACTACAATGCGCTGGGTGCATGTCTGCGAATTGCCGCCACAGTCCACTACGCGGAAGAGACGCGTGATGGTGCCTCGGTTGCACAAAGTGTCGAACTGAGCGTAGTTCACCGAAGTAATGATGGTATCCACGCAGCAGTTATCGGTGCCGCTGGCCATGCCGTAAGCCCACAGACTTGGGTCAAAGTTTTCGCAGCTCACCGTCGTATTGGCGGGAGGCGTGCACACAGGCCGGAGTTTATCCTCTACATAGACCTGCACCATACACTCGTTGTAATTGCCTGCGACGGAGTCAAGGGGTACCGGGCCAGCAGGTGGCGGGGTGTCGTACACGCGTAGCACCACTTCGATGGTGTCGCCGATGTCTTCGCAGCAGAATTTCACTTGGTCGAAGAAGCGATTGACAGGCTGACAGGGATTGTCCTGGACGCGGCGCACCTTGAAGTACACCGGCCCGCAAGCATCGTAGGAGCCTTTGTCAAACGTCGAAGCATTTATCAGCGCCATACCGTTGATGCCCAGTGCCACTTGCGTAACCTCTATGCAAGCCGCTTGAGGCGGCACCAAGTCGCGTACGGTAAGGCTGAAAGAACACACCGAAGTGTTGTTGCAGTTGTCTTCCGCGTGATAAATAACGGTGTGGGTGCCGATGGGTAGGCAAGGCGTTGACGCAAAGACGGCCAAGCGTTCGGCACCGGGCGGGTTGGAGCCTGGTAGAGTGGTGAGCGTCGCCGGCACGTTGATGGTGTTGATGACGTCGCCGGTGATGGGGTGCCGCACCTGAATGGTGGCTGAAACTTCGCGGGGGCCTGCACAAACGTCGCGCACACGCACGGCAGGCAAGGTGACTGTGGCGCAGCAAGCCAATGCATCTGTACTCACGGCCAGCTGGCTCGGGCAGTTGACGAATACCGGCCCCGTCTGGTCGCGCACCGTGATTCGCTGGATAAACGTGCGCGGGTTGATGTTGGGAGCGGTTGGCCTACACCAATCGAGCACCGTCCATTCGCGCAAAATAGTGTACGAACCGGGGCAGATGGGAAAGACAACGTCTTGGTAGGTCATACTTAGGCGACAAAAGCCAGCCTTAGAGGGTGGGAAAATGGGAAATTTAACCCCATAAGCTTCGATAAAAGGCACACCTACCGCCTGGATAGACGTATCGGGTGCTCCGCCGTTGCATTCCAGCGTTACGTCGGCAGGCATGCTCACGGCGTCAATACCTCTGTTTTCGAAATAAATGAATTGCACGCACGACGACGTCTGCCCTTGCGCGTCTGTGGCCGTCCAGGTGCGGCGCGCATAGCCAATGTAAGGATCGTTACAGGTTAGGTCTTGCCAAATGTCGGTGAAAGTCAGGGTAAATTGCCCGCAGTTCTCCTGGACATCAGGGTAGACGTTGGAAATGCCCAAAGAAGCCAATGCCGCCGGCTGATAGTTCATCACAGCGCACACGAGCGTTAGGTCAGTACAGGTGAGTTTGGGCAACAAGTTGTCCATCACCATAATGTTGGTGATACACCACACGCCTGTGCATAAATCGGTAACCTTACCCACAACATTCTTGCCGATGTGAGAGCAGTCTACTTTGTTGCCAATGTTTACTCCGTTGACGAACATCTCCACCAGATACTTAGCGTTGGGTTGGGTGGCTTCCAACAACATGTCAGGTTCGATGATGGCCATCCCCATCTGGTCGAGAGCTACAATCACTTTGTCGTTACAAGCCAGGCTGGTCGCTGCCAAAATTGTCAGGTTCACCTGGTCGCTTGCCGCTGGGCATGGGCCAGGAGGGTCGTTGGTGGTAAACGTCAGCGTTATTGTTTTTCCGATCTCGCTAAGCGCCGGCTTGTAGGTGGTTGTCAGACCGTTCGGGTTAGAGAACGTGCCGGCACCACCGCTCCAAGTGCCGGAAATGGCACCATGGCTCACGATAGCGGACAACTGTGCCGACGCGAGAGGGCAAATCGTCTGGTCGTGACCTGCGAAAACCGTAGGCATTACCACGAGCGTGGCCTTATTGCTTGAGACCACGGGCTGCACACACCCTGTGGCATCTTCTACACTGACAGCGCAATAAGTCGTCGTCCACTCCGGTGAAACTGGGACCAAGATGGTATCGCGCGTCGGATTGCCATCGCCATCACTAGGCACCACCACAGTAAAATAAGTAGTGTCAACCAGGTTGGCAGCCCGCACCGAGACGCGGTAGGGCGGCACGCCATTTAGACCTGCCACTTTGAGCACCGTGCTCCCTCCCTTACACAGGGTATCGGGCGCGTTGAGATTCAGCGACAAGGTCGCCTCTGCAGCGCAACAACCGAAAGTAACTTCATCCATCACGCAGCCAAAGCCCGGCTTACATAGGGTAAGCATAGCAGCCTGCCCAGGGTTGACGGTCTGCAGGGAACTTGAGACCAACAGGCCGTTGGAATTAAACACCAACAGGTTAGCCGTGACATTGCCCCCAGCCGTGCCGTTGAACAGCACAGAGATGGTGTAATTGTTGCCAATAGGAAGCGGTGTTCCACAACTGACGTTGTTGCCCGCTGCGTTGGGTACACCTACGCTGAAGTACACCGCATCGAAGTCGCCCTGTGCCGTCATCAGGTTGACCTGGCCCCTGCAACCGGTGTTGAAGGTCTGACCGCCTGGCCCATTTTCTATTCGGAAAATCAGGTCTAAACAGCGGTAAGATGCCCCCCCGCAGCAATTAGTGCTCATTTGCTGAGAGGTGCAAAATTGTTGTCCCAACAAATTCAGCGTCGTGTTGGGAGTAAACGTGTACTCCCACCGCGTGGGGTTACCCGCTGGGTTGCACTGCGCCAGGGCAGCTTCGGGCTGGCCTAAACACAGCCATAGTGCCATGCTCCACAGCACTACCAATACACCCACGCGACTGCTCGTATTCTTAATGTTCAAGTTTTTCATGTTGCTTTTCCTCATAGTTTTTTACTGGTTAAGTGAACCATTGACGAAGCAAAGGTCAACCCAGCCACTGCTTGCGCCGGGACAATTGCGCATACCTCATCAGGGCCTAAAAAACCTTGATTTGTTTTTATTTTTTTTATTAAACAGCTGAATTTCAGCCTTTTGATAAAATTAAAATTTCTACCCAATGGCGATTTCACTGAGCCGAAAACTGTGACTTCGCTCGGCGCTGGCGCAAAGGGCGGCGGCTAACTTTCCTGCGCTGGCGTTGCTGCCTTTAGCGGAGAAAATGCCGAAATGGGCTGGCGGCACGCGCTGCCACTCACCACCCACCAAATCCGAAAATGTGCGTATCCTTGCCCGGCTATGACAGCGATTACGTGGATAGAATGCAACCCATTCGCAGAGAACACTTACATTTTATACGATGAGACGGGCGAGGCCATCCTGTTCGACCCAGGCTGCTACACCTCGCAGGAATGCGCTGGGCTGAAGCAGACTATAGAAACCTTGCGCGTGCGGCCTGTTCGCCTCATTCTCACGCACGCCCACATTGACCACGTGTTTGGCAATGCTTTCGTATACCGTACGTGGGGGTTGCTGCCCGAGTGCCATCCCAACGAGGTGCCGCTGCTGGAAAACTACCCTTCCATTTGCGCCCTGTACGGCCTGCCTCGCCCTGAGCCTTCGCCTATGCCGGAGCGCTTTTTGCAAGGAGGCGACGTCATCACTTTTGGCAACAGCCGCATAGAGGTGCGCTACACTCCCGGCCACAGCCCAGGCGGTCTATCGTTTTATTGCCCAGCAGCAGGCTTTGTTGTGGTAGGGGATGCACTTTTTTACGAAAGTATCGGGCGCACCGACCTGCCCGGTAGCCACCATCCGACCCTCATCGAGAGCATACGCAACCAGTTGCTTAGCTTGCCCAATGAAACCATCGTGTATGCCGGCCACGGTCCTGCCACTACTATCCGACACGAGCGCGAGTACAACCCTTTTCTCTGAACGCCCTGCCATGACCTTTGAGCTGCTGGCCACTGACCCACACAGCCGCGCCCGCGCCGGACGCTTACACACAGACCACGGCACCGTCGAGACCCCTATATTCATGCCAGTAGGCACCGCAGGCACCGTCAAGGCCGTCCACCAACGCGAGTTGGAGGCCGATGTAGGCGCCCAAATTATCCTGGGCAACACGTATCACCTCTACCTGCGCCCCGGCCTCGACGTATTACAGCAAGCCGGTGGGCTTCACTGCTTCAACGCTTGGCGCCGCCCTATCCTAACCGACAGCGGTGGCTACCAGGTATACTCCCTGGCCCACCGGCGCAAAATCCGCGAGGAAGGCGTTACCTTTCAAAGCCACATTGACGGCTCGCGCCACACCTTCACTCCGGAAGGCGTCGTCGACATCCAGCGCGTTATCGGGGCCGATATTATCATGGCTTTCGATGAGTGTACGCCCTACCCTTGCGACTTTCGCTATGCCAAAACTTCCATGGACCTCACTCACCGGTGGTTAGCCCGATGTGTCGAGCGCTTCCAGCAGACTGAGCCGCTGTATGGCTACCGGCAAACCCTTTTTCCTATTGTGCAGGGCAGTACCTATGCCGAACTGCGCAAGCAATCCGCAGAGATGGTCGCTTCCTTTGGGTGCCCGGGCAATGCCATTGGGGGCCTCTCTGTCGGCGAGCCTATCGAAGACATGTATGCTATGACGGCACTGGTCACCGAAATCCTGCCCGCCGACCGCCCACGCTACCTCATGGGCGTAGGCACTCCCGAAAACCTACTGGAGTGCATCGAGCGCGGCGTGGACATGTTCGACTGTGTGTTGCCTACGCGCAACGCCCGCCACGGTATCCTCTACACATGGGAAGGCATCATCAGCATCCGCAACCAGCGCTGGAAGGAATGCTTCGACCCCATCGACGCCCAATGCCCTGCCCCCACCAGCCAGCAACATACCCGAGCCTATCTACGCCACCTATTCCTCAGCGGCGAAATACTAGGACTGCAGCTGGCCACACTGCAAAACCTCGGTTTTTACCTCGACCTCGTCCGACAGGCCCGCCAGCACATCATAGCGGGCGACTTTGTGGCGTGGAAACGCGCGGTGTTGCCCCAAATCTGCCGACGTTTGTAGCTTTAACATTTCGCTGAGCAGCACCTACGCCAGCTGGCGGCTCTGGCGTTTACGGGCGCTCACATCTTAACACAGGGCCCGAAATACGCAGCCGCGCTGAGGCGTTGTGCGTTGAAAAGACAAGGGCGAGCGTTAAAATTTTAATTTTTGTGCGCGAAACCAGCAAGGGGGTATTTGCCGATGCGCGAAAGTTCTACCTTTGCCTTACTTCAATAAATTTTAATCCACCAAGTTAAATGTCCTCTGCTTAGGAGCGTCGGGTTGTGTCAATGTCTTTAACCAAACAAACATAGTTCTGCCTGTTTATGAAAAAGACTGCTTTACGTGTTAGCGTGTTGGGCCTTGTATTGTGCCTATCGTCAGTGATGATAAAGGCTCAAGACATCCATTTCTCGCAGTTCTACATGAGTCCCTTAAACCTTAACCCAGCCATGACGGGGGTGATGAACTGCTCTCACCGTTTTGTGGCTAACTACCGCAACCAGTGGGCATCGGTGTTGCGTCAGAACGCTTACAATACGTTTTCGGCTTCTTATGATCAAAAGGTCGCCGTAGGCCGTTACGACTACTTCGGCATCGGCGGCACGCTCTGGGGCGACAAGGCTGGCGAGTCCGAATTTGCTACGCTGCAGGCGCGTCTGTCGGGTTCGTATGCCAAAAAGATGGGCGGTTATCGCCGCAAAGCGCACTATCTCGTGTTCGGTGGTGACTTTGGCGTCAGCCAGCGCAGCATCAACAGTGCAGCACTCCGCTGGCCTAGCCAAAACAACGGCGCAGGGCAGTTTGACCCTAATCAGCCGGGCGAGGTTATCGAAAATCCTAATTTCCTATTTCTGGATATGTCGGCAGGCCTGCTGTGGTTCAGCGTGTTTGATGAGAACTCGAACTTCTACTTTGGCGCTGCCTTTAGCCACCTCAACCGCGCCAACCAATCGTTCGGCAACCAAAACATTCCGCTGTACAGCAAATTCACCTTCCACGCAGGGGGCGAATTCATGGCGGGCAAGCGCTTTGGCCTATTGCCAGGGGTAGTCACTTTCTTCCAAGGGCCATCGTTCCAAGTGAACGCGGGGAATTCCTTCAAGTTTTTGCTGGGCAACAGCCGCCGCTACAGCCAAGCCTTCCAACTGGGCGCCTGGGCGCGCGTGGCTAACAGGCTGAATACGGGCAAACTGGTAGATGCCTTCATCTTGAGCACCCGCTTCGACTACGAACAGTTTACCATTGGCTTCAGCTACGACATCAACACCTCTAGTCTTTACACGGCTTCTAACGGCAACGGCGCCTTCGAATTCTCGCTAGTGTATAAAGTCTGTGGCCCCGAGCGGCGCGGCGTGTACTGCCCCAATTTCTAAATGTCATCCTAACCTCTTTCCCCCATTTTCAGGGGAAAAAAGCAGAGGACTTCTGTACGTTTGCGGGAGTTCTCTGTTTTTCATTTCTAACACCTTATTTCAACCACTCAAGCAACCGACTTCACCCATGTTTGGCAGCAGTAAAAACACGGAAGAGAGCACGCCCACCACGAGCGCTACATCAAGCGCTTTTAACGCCTTAGTGAAAGGCACTACGTTAGAAGGCACGTTGCATTGCGATAGCGATCTGCGCGTGGACGGCACCGTAAAAGGCAAGGTTTTCTGCAAATCCAAAATCATCATCGGCCCCACTGGGCAAGTGGATGGCGAAATCACCTGCGCTAATGCCGTCGTGGAAGGGCGTTTCAAAGGCATCTTGAAAGTGAGCGAACTACTCAACGTGCGCGAAACGGCAGAAATTGAAGGCGAAGTGAGCACTAATAAGTTAGTGGTGCAAAGCGGCGCGCGCTTCAACGTGACGTGTACGATGGGCAGTGGTCAAGGCACCGCCAAAACACCGTCGGACGATGTCACAGGAAAAGCCGCAACGGCAAAGGCCTAATTCGTCGCTCAAAGAGTGGGCGCGCTACAGCGGTTTAGCGTTTGAGCTGTTGGGCGCGTGTCTGGCGGGCGTACTTATCGGGCGTTGGCTCGATGGGCGAATGGGGTTGGAGCGCCCTACATGGGCCGTGTTTCTTACCATCCTTTTTCTGATTGCTGCCCTAATTTCGCTGTACCGGCGGCTGAAATAACTTCTTATTGTATGCGCCTTTCTGCGTTTTTAGGCTACTTAGCCGGCACAACGGCTATCGTTGCCTTGGTCACTGCGGCACTGATGTGGTTAGTGCCTGTGGCGCGCATGCACGTGTTCTTTGCGGGGAGTGTCGCCGTGCTGTTCAGCCTCCTGTGTGCAGCACTCTTTGCCGCCGGCAAACGCGCTGCTACCAGCGCCAATAAGCAGGCATTCATTCAGCTGGTCATGGCCTCTGTTTTTGGAAAAATGATTGCCGCCTTGGCGCCCTTGTTTGTCTATCGGGAGGTGGCAAAGCCTCAGGATGCCTGGTACGTAGGCCTTTTCCTTCTGCAATACGTCGTCTACACCGCTTTTGAGGTGTGGTTCATGACTCGGTTAGCCCGCACATGAAACGGCCTAAGAAAGGCGAGTACGCTCCGCTGCACGAACAGTACTTGAGGATACTGCCGCCACGTGCGGGAGCGCAAACCCTCTTGAAACGCACTTTCCGCGAGACCCTGCAGCTGCTGCGCCCCCTGCCCGAAGAGGCTGGCGACTATCGCTATGCTCCCGACAAGTGGACCCTGAAACAGGTCCTCATCCACCTCATAGACTTTGAGCGAGTGATGGCCTTCCGCATCCTGTCTTTTATCCGCGGCGACCGCATTGCCCTACCCGGCTTCAATCCGGTATTCTGGATGGAAGAAGTAAACGTATCGGGGCGCACCCTCAAAAGCCTATTACAGGAGTGGAAGACCGTGCGCGACAACACCCTTTTTCTGCTTCAGCAGTGCACCGAGGAACAGTCGCGCTTTCCGGGCATTGCTAGCGGCTTGCGCACCACGCCGCGTGCGCTTTTTTTCATCATTGCCGGCCATCACTTGCACCACCTCAATATTTTGCGCCAATACTATGTAAGCCCACAGTTCCTAGCGCCCAAAGAGCAGCCCGCGACCGACGCCGATGAGTGACCTGTTCCTACCAGAGCGCTTTCATATATTCGGTACGGGGCACTGCCGAAAGCAAAGACCGAAAAGAAATTTGCCTACTTTTGCGCCTTCTTTTCGTCTATCTGAAAGTAGAAACAACTCTATTGTAACAAAGCAAAACAAAACAAGATGGACTCCTTAGTTTATCTACTTCCTCTCTTTGGCGTGGCAGGTCTGCTGTACATGCTTCTGCTTCAAAACTGGGTGAAGAAACAAGACGCCGGCGAGTCGCACATGCAGGCCATTGCCCAGCACATTGCCGATGGCGCCATGGCCTTCTTGAAGGCAGAGTACCGTGTGCTGGCCATTTATGTAGTCGTTGCCGGCGCGCTGTTGGGCTGGCAAAGTACCCTGGTGACGACGAGCCACCCCCTCATTGTCGTAGCCTTTGTCATCGGAGCAGCCTTCTCGGTGTTGGCTGGCTTCGCGGGTATGCGTATTGCCACCAAGGCCAACGTGCGCACCACACAGGCCGCGCGCAGCAGCTTGGCTAAAGCGCTGAAGATTTCGTTCAACGGCGGCTCCGTGATGGGTTTGGGTGTAGCAGGGCTGGCCGTGTTGGGCTTAAGCGCGCTGTTTGCGCTTTTCTTCCGCTATTTCATGGATGGCTCTTATCAAGCTGGCGGTTATGCGGTCATGTCGCGTATTCTGGAAGTATTAGCAGGCTTTTCTTTAGGCGCTGAGTCTATAGCGCTCTTCGCACGCGTGGGGGGTGGCATTTACACCAAGGCTGCTGACGTGGGCGCCGACCTCGTAGGCAAGGTAGAGGCAGGCATTCCGGAAGACGACCCGCGCAACCCGGCTGTTATTGCCGATAACGTGGGCGATAACGTGGGCGACGTAGCCGGCATGGGGGCTGACTTGTTTGGCTCTTATGTGGCCACTATGTTGGCCGCTATGGTGCTGGGCAACTCGGTTATTCGCGACTCGGGAGGTTTCGTCAACGACGAATTTGGCGGGCTAGGCCCCATTTTGTTGCCTATCTTCATTGCAGGGCTGGGTATCCTCTTTTCCATGGCGGGGATGAACTTGGTGCGCGTCAAAGACGACGCTAACGCCAGCGCAGGTACTGTGCAAAAGGCACTCAACCTGGGTAACTGGACGAGCATCATCCTCACTGGCATAGCTTGCTATCCGGTTATTCATTGGATGCTGCCCGATATCGTAACGATGAATTTCTTCGGTTCCGGGCCGCGCTTGGTGAGCAACACTAACGTCTTTTACGCTGTCCTCATTGGCCTCGTTGTGGGCGCGCTCATCTCGGCCATTACGGAGTATTACACCGGCATGGGCAAAAAGCCTGTTGAGGGCATTGTCAAACAGTCGGGCACCGGCCACGCCACTAACATCATTGCAGGTTTGGCCACAGGCATGCTCTCTACCTGGATGCCCATCGTATTGTTCGCATTAGCCATCTGGGGGGCCTACTCGCTTGCTGGTTTCTACGGCGTAGCCATTTCGGCTTCCGCCATGATGGCCACCACGGCCATGCAGCTGGCTATTGACGCCTTCGGCCCTATTGCCGACAACGCAGGGGGCATTGCCGAAATGAGCGAACTTCCCAAAGAAGTGCGCCAACGCACCGACATCCTTGACTCCGTGGGCAATACCACTGCAGCCATCGGCAAAGGCTTCGCTATTGCCTCTGCAGCCCTCACCGCCCTGGGCCTGTTTGCGGCGTATGTTGACTTTACGGGCATACCCGGCATCAACATTTTCAAAGCCGATGTGTTGGCAGCCTTGTTCCTGGGCGGCATGGTTCCGGTGGTTTTTTCGGCCCTGGCTATGCAGAGCGTGGGGCGTGCAGCTATGGATATGGTCAATGAAGTGCGTCGTCAATTCCGCGAAATACCCGGGCTTTTGGAAGGGGAAGGCAAAGCCGATTATGGCCGCTGTGTGGAAATATCTACCCGTGCAGCCCTGCGCGAGATGATGCCTCCTGGCGTCATTGCCATTGCCACTCCGGTAGCCATTGGTTTCTTCATGGGTGCGGAAGCGCTCGGCGGTTATATGGCCGGCGTTACGGTTAGTGGCGTTCTGTGGGCGCTCTTCCAGTCTAACGCCGGCGGAGCCTGGGACAACGCTAAAAAGACTTTTGAAAAAGGCGCTGACATTGACGGGAAAATCTACTACAAAGGCTCTGACCCTCACAAGGCTGCCGTCACCGGAGATACGGTGGGCGACCCGTTCAAGGACACTTCCGGCCCCTCGATGAATATCCTCATTAAGCTAACTTGCCTGATGGGCTTGGCCATTGCTCCCATCCTCGGCGGCCATACGGCTGAAGAAACCGGCCATGTTCAGCCGCCAGCCCGCCAGGAGCAGCCGCGCCTGTCTTCGAGCGAGCAACCGGCTTCTTTGCCCGCTTCAGCGATCTACGGCAAGCAAAAGCAGTAAGCAAGATTGCTTCCACTGCCTATGCCTAAGTCGGGGGCGCTGGTTCTCATGAGCCGGCGCCCTTGCTTTTTAGCGCAGGGCCTTTATTGTTCTGCAGGCAAGGGTTCGCCGCCGCGCACAGCACAGCCGCGCAACTGCTGACCGTCCAGGGTAACTTCAACGCTATATGGGTAGACTATGTCCGACATGCCGTCGCTACACTTCTCTTTTTTGATAACGACACTTATACCTTTAGCCTCGTACGTCCAGGTCTTGCCGTTGGTCTTAGGTTGCGTCCAGGCAAAAGCTCGGCCCTCGTCATCGCCCACGTTTTTATAGTAAATGAAGCCTTCGCTCTCTGAAATTTGTAGGCTCCAGAAAGGCTCCGTGCCGTTGCACCAGAATTCCCAAGGCAAACAGGCATCTCGCCAGCCCTTGGGGGTGAGCGTGTCAATACGCTGTACGGTAAAGCGGTCGCCCGTCGCACTCAAAACTCCGCTGAGCACCGCATACACCGCCTCGCCCGGGATAGGCGCTGGCATGCAAGCCTGCCGATAGAGCGAGTCCAACTTCCCGGTAGTATCATCCACAGAGTAGCGCGCCTCATCGGTACAGAGGCGAAGCGAAAAACCCTTCTCGCCTTCGGTGAGATAACCGCGAAGCGTGGACTCCACAGGCGCAGCCGATTGTTGTGTTTCAGCAGGAGACTGGGACTTCTGCCGACATTGCCATAATGAAATGGCTAACAGAGCAAAAACGAAAGTACGCATGGATAGAATAATGTCTTATGAAAGGATATTTTTTCGAAGAGGAATAATCTACGCCCACCCTTTTTTAACTACCGGCCTTTGAAGAGTCCTGTCTTCCCGCAGCTTTCTTTTTACGATAGGAAAGGCCGGACTCAGGGCTGCCGAGGGGCGCTCTTTCTGTTTTGACTAAAAACGACAGAGGTGGCTGTTTTCGCGGAGCCACTTTTCGTGCCTCCGATAGTCGGGCATGTATTGCTTCACTAGAGCCCAAAATCGGTCGGAGTGGTTATGCTCCACCAAATGAGCGAGCTCGTGTAGGATGACGTAGTCCTGCACTTCCTGTGGAGCAAAAAGAAGGCGTGTCGAAAGATTGATGTTGCCTCGGCTCGAGCAACTGCCCCAGTTGCTGGTGTTATATTTCAAAGAAATGCGGCGGATGGGGCGGTTTACAGTGCGCCGATTTATTTCGTGTACGCGTCTTTCTATTTCGGCCTGAAAATCGCCCGCTACAACGCGCGAGAGCAACACGCGGATGGCCTTGGTGCGTTCGAAGGCTGTTACATGACTGCATAGACGCAGCACGATGCTCTTGCCCTCCAAGTAGCCGACATGGGTGCTGCGTTGTTCGTCGTGAATCTGCAGTACGTAGCGGCGCTCATTCACTAGAAGCCCATCGCCATCGCGGTAATTGTGCCCTCGAAAGTGTGCCAGCACTTCTGGTTTTTGTCCAGCCAATTCTTCCACCCATTGGCCCAACCGATGCAGATGCTGCCCTACGTCCTTGTCTGAGGCCGAGGAGGGCAAGCGCAACAGTGCACAGCGACGGGTGAGGGCGTACCGATAGTAGCGGCGTTTTTCTAAGACGACCTTCACAGGCACTTCTACGCCTCTGATAGTCAGGCTAGTTTCTGTGGTGCGTCTCATAATTATCTTGTTAAAGCAATGCTAAAGGTACCTACCAGGTCGGTGGTTCGGACGACATTTGCTCTGCTTTATTTCAAATGGCTATGGCGTTTTTGATGTTTTACGTGACACACCCCGACGAAGCCACCGCTCGCCGTATTGCTGACCAGATGGTGGAGCGACACCTGGCAGCCTGCGCCAACCTTTTCCCTATGCAAAGTGCCTACTGGTGGGATGGTGTCGTACAGCACGAGGGTGAATGGGTGACAATACTCAAAACCAGCCTCGAACGCGAGATGGAATTAGAAGACGCCCTGCGCACCTTGCACCCTTATCAAGTGCCCTGTTTCCTGCGCCTTGAGGTGCGTGCCAACGATGACTATGAGCGCTGGATACGCGAGAGCACGGCGCCGTCGGCAAGCTAAAGGCGCTTCTTTCACACACATTTTAAACGACTTATTTTTTTATGCAAAATTTTATCCTAACTACGGCATGGGTATGCTGGCTGAGCCTTCTGGAGACGACGGCCTTGGCCCAGGATACTTCCGCTGTCAAATGGTACACGTGGGAAGAAGCTGTCGCGCTGCATCAGAAGACACCCAAAAAAGTCTTTGTGGACGTGTTTACCGACTGGTGCGGCTGGTGCAAGCGCATGGACAAGGTGACGTTCTCTAATTCGGAGGTAGCCGCCTACCTGAACAAGCACTTCTACCCGGTGAAGCTAAACGCCGAGCAACGCGCTGAAATTCGCTTCAATAACGAGGTATTTACCTTCGTGGAGACAGGGCACGGCCGAGGCATTCACACCCTCGCCTATGCCCTGCTGAATGGCCGCATGGGCTACCCTTCGATGGTGTACCTCAACGAACGCTTCGAGCGCATCATGATTTCGCCTGGCTACAAGGAAGCCCCTGACATGCTCAAGGAGCTACGCTTTGCCGCTGAAGAAGCGTACAAAAGCACCACGTGGGAAGAATACCGCGACCGCAAGCAATAAGCACTTAGGCGTTACACCACCGTGATAACGGGCGGTTGGCGCTCGATGCAAAAGCCAAAAGGCTTCAACATCAGCCCTTCCTCGGCAGCTACGGCCTCAAATTCAGCGGCGCTGTGGGCAGCTACAGCCACTAGCAAGCCACCTGCCGTTTGCGGGTCGGCCAGCAGGGCACGCGTGCGCTCGTCGTCAGCACCGGCAATGTGCTGGCCATAGCTGTCCCAATTGCGCTGAGTAGCCGCAGGCACACAGCGGCTTTGTATGTACCGGTCCAAAATTGCCGGTTCCAACAGGGGTATGCGCTCGAAGTGTACCACAGCGCTGACACCGCTGGCATCGCACAGTTCCAACAGGTGGCCCAACAGGCCAAAGCCCGTTACGTCGGTCATAGCCTGCACATAAGGCAACTGCCCGAAGCGCACTCCGGCCTTATTGAGCTCCTTCATCGTTTGAGGAGCCAGGTGGGCATGTTCGGGCCGAAGCATTCCGTATTTTTGGGCAGTGGTTAGGATGCCCACGCCGAGCGGCTTAGTCAAGTACAGCTGGGCGCCTGGCTGGGCGCCGCTGTTGCGCTTAAGGTGTTCGATGCGCACACGCCCGCTAACGGCCAGCCCGAAGAGCGGTTCTGGACTGTCCACACTATGACCGCCCGCCAGAGGAATGCCCGCTGCTGCGCAAGCACGCCGCCCGCCCTGCACCACTAACCCGGCCACTTCCATCGGCAGAAAATGGACAGGCCAACCCAAAATAGCAATGGCCATCAGCGGCACTGCGCCCATAGCGTACACATCGCTGATGGCATTGACGGCGGCGATATAGCCAAAGTCCTCTGCATCATCTACGATGGGCATGAAAAAGTCCGTCGTGCTGATGAGCGCCGTGCCGTCGCCCAAGTCGTAGGCAGCAGCGTCGTCGCGCAGTTCATGACCGACGAGCAATTGCGGAAAAGTGCTCGGCGCATGCTCAGCACTCGCCCGAAGGATACACTCGAGCGCCTCGGGAGCAATTTTGCAGCCGCAACCGGCTCCATGCGAAAACTGCGTGAGTTTGTAATCGCTGGCAGAAGTCATGGCCTAAAACTGAACGGTCATACTCAAGCTAGGCAAAATAGGCAGCTGATTGACGCGCTGGTAGCGCACCCGGTCAAAGTAGAAGATGTTGGCCCGGTTGTACACGTTGGTTACCGAGGCCACTATCTCCGCTTTGACGTATTTCGAGAAGGCGATGGTGCGCTTGGCCGACAGGTCGAGACGGTGGTAATAAGGCAGGCGCCCTCCATTGCGCACGTCGGAGTAAAGGATACCCAGCGTACCGTTGCCCGTCAGCACGTCGGTGCCGATGCCGTTGTTGAAGTCAAACACCGAGTAAAAGCCCTGGGTTTGAGTGAAGGGAAAGCCCGAACCGAGGTTCCAGCGCGCGCCAAACTCCCATGCCTTTTTGGCGCCTGCTTGATAGGTGGTAACGACGTTGAGGTTGTGCCGACGGTCGAACACCGGGGGGTACTCTTGCTGACCATCAAACCGCGTTACGAAGGCATACGAGTAGGCCCCCCACACGTAAAAACGCTTGGCTTCCCATTTGCCCGAAAAATCAATGCCATAGGCCTTGCCGGTTTCGGTGATGTAGTTGGGCTCTTGTGGAATCGTCTTGAAGCGATTGAGCGCCAGCAGCTGGGTAAAATCTTTGTAGTAGCCTTCAATATTCACTTCCAAATTGCTCGTAATATCCACTTCGAATCCAGCTACGCCATGGACCGACTTTTGCAAGCGGTGGTCAATGCGCTCCGTAGTAGAGCCGGGTTTGTACACCGTCTCCTCCGGTCCGGAGAGGAAGCCTACGAAGAGGTTAACCACATCGCGCTCGTTGACCGTCGAGAGCAGGTTTTGCGAATACCAGCCGCCGGCAGCCTTCAAGCGAAAATTGTCGGTAACGTTGTACTTCAAGCCCAGACGGGGCTCAGGCGAGACGTCGTTGAGCGACAGGTAATACTGGAAGCGGAAGCCTGGCTCGATGACCAACCGGCCAATTTTGCGTTTCCAGCGCAGAAAAAAGGCCAGTTCGGTGGTGTTTTCAATCTGCTCAATCTTCAGGCCGCGAAAGTTTTCGAAGGTGAAATCCGTACGGAAGCCATTGAGTTCGATGCCGTAGCGGAACTCGCTGTTTCGGTCGAAGTTGGTAAAGTTCAAGCCAGCGAAGAAGCCGTTGATGCCGCTGGTGCGCGGCTTGCGGTCAGCCTCTTGAATACGCGAGTCGTAGCTGGAATACGTCAGTACGCCATTGATGACTGTGTTCGAATTAGCAGGAATGAGAGTAAAGTCCATTCCGCCACCGCTGCTTTGCCAGCTGAAGTCAGCGATGTTGAAGCGAACGGCATCGTCATAGCTAAAGCCGAAGAAGTTGACCTTGCTGCCACTGCCGGTAAGGAGCGACACTTTGCCGTATAAGTCGCTGTAGTTGAAGGGAATGCCATCGCCATCGTTGACGTAGGGGTAGAGCTGCTTGCCCACGCGGTCAATAAGGGCTTGCTTACCGGCCAGTACGAAGGACACGCTGCTGCCGCCTTCTTCGCGCAGCGGGAGGATCGGCCCTTCTACGATAGCCCGCGCCTGAAAAGGGCTAGCCGACACCAATCCCGACAGTCGCTTGCGGTTGCCCTCGCGCGTCTTTACGTCCACGATGGCCGAGATACGCCCCCCATGCTCAGCGTTGAAGCCGCCCGTCAGCACGTCCACGTTGCGGATAAGTTCCGTCTCAAACACAGAGAAGAAGCCTATGCTGTGGAAGGGGTTGTAAATAGTCATGCCGTCCAACAGGATGCGGTTCTGTACCGGCGAGCCGCCTCGGATGTACAGCTGCCCACCCTGGTCACCCGTGAAAATGACACCTGGCAGCACCGTTAGATACTGGGCAATGTCGGCTTGCCCACCCGTGGAGGGTAGCGAGCGAATTTGCTTGGGCGTTACGGAGATTTTAGAAATCTGAATTTCCGAGCGGGCCTGTTCCTTTTTGCCACTAATGACGATTTCTTCCAGACTTTGACCGCTCTCTTGCAGGTTGATGTTTCGGAAGACAACCTCGCCGGCTTTTAGCTCGACAGTCTGCTCGTAATCGTTGTAGCCCACAAAGGTCACTTTGAGGCGATAGGTGCCGGGCGGGAGGTCGGCTATAGAAAAGAAGCCGTTGATATCGGTCGCCGTGCCGCGCTGTTCAGGGCCGTCCAATTGCACCGTAGCAAAAGGGACGGGCTGGGCGGTTTCTTTGTCGAACACGTTGCCACGAAGAGTGCTGCGGCTGGGCTTTTGAGCCATCAGGGGGCTTGCAAGCCCCAGCAGCAAAAGCAGCAAGAAGTAGTTTTTCATCGCTGTAGTACGCGCCTCTATTTATTTGTTCGCGGCAAAGGTAGCCATGTCAGCGGCTCGATAGCTATTCGAAAAGGACGCTGGCGACAAACACACCTTTGGCGCCAGTGAAGACCCTACTTTTGCCCGCATTTTACTGCGCCTACGCCCATGAAAGGACTACTGACCATTGCATTACTCCTCGTTTCCAACGTATTCATGACGTTTGCCTGGTACGGCCATTTGAAGTTTCAGCAGCTGGCTTTTTTCAAAAAGACTGGCCTTTTGGGTGTCATCTTGGCCAGCTGGCTGATCGCTTTTTTGGAGTACTGCTTCATGGTGCCAGCCAATCGCATCGGCTACCAGGGCAATGGAGGGCCGTTTTCGCTACTGCACCTGAAGGTCATACAGGAAATTATCACACTGCTGGTGTTTGTGGGTTTTTCGCTGTTTTTTTTCAAAAGCGAAACCCTCAAGTGGAACCACTACGTGGGCTTTGCCCTGCTGGTGCTGGCCGTGTATTTCATACGCAAATAGCCGGTCGGTGTTAATAGCCGAAGATATCCTCCAACGTTAGTTTTTTCACTGGTCCGACGGTTTTCTCGAGAAAGTCGAAGTCTATGCGCGCTTCGTCGCCCACGACGAGCCAGCGCTTGGGATGCGGCGCCACATGCTCCTGGTGGAAGCGCACCAAATCCTCGGGCTGAGCTTTTTGTAGCGCCTGGTAGATGTCTTGGCGCAAGTCGCGGCGGAAGCCGCGGCGGCGCGCTGTGCGCCAGTTCCAGTAGATATCCGCCCGCGTAATACGGCTGGCGGCGATTTGACTCAGAACGCTCTGGCGTGCATGTTCCATTTGCGGGAGCGATACCGGCATGTCAGCCAATAAGCGCTGGAAAGCCTCCACAGCTTCGCGCAACTTATCGGGCTGCGTGCCCACATACGCCTGGAAATAGTGCGGAAGGCGGCGCTTATCGGGGTTGGCGTAATAGGCATAGGTGGCATAAGCCAGTGCCTTAGCCTCGCGAATTTCCTGAAAGACAATAGATGACAACCCATAGCCAAAGTACTGGTTGTACCATTCCGACAGGGCAAAGGCTTGTAGGTCAAAGCGCGGGAGGTCTTTGGCTATGAGCATAATCTCAACTTGCACCATAGGGAAATGCACGAAGAACACCTGTTCTCGCCGTGCGATGCGTTCCCGGTAGCGGCGTCCCGGCAGCAGCGGCCGAAACTCCTCGGGCATGAGGGCGCCTCGGAGGCGCTGGGCTACCTGCCTGAGGGGCATAGGACCGTAGTAGAAGCGCTCGTGTTCAAACGATGGCAATTGGCGCAGTAGGTCGGTCAGTTCGGTGGCCGTTAGCGCTTGCAATTCATCAGCTTTGAGGCGATCGGTGAATGGCGACAAGGCACCATAACGCGCATAGTTGTAGAGCGCTTTCGTCAGGATGGTGTGCTTGTCCTTTTTAGCGTTTTCGCGCCGCAGTAGGATGTCTGCTTTGAGTTTTTCCAACGCCTCCGGATTGGGCTGCAGGTCGGTCAGCAAATGCTCCAACAGGGCCACAGCTTCGTCGAAGGTTTCGCTCAAGCCAGTCAATACCACGTAGAAATAGTCGCCATAGCATGCGGCCGAGAAGCTGGCGCCGATGCGGTAAAACGCCTGCTGCAATTGCACCGGCGAGTAGCGGCTCGTGCCGAGGAACGAGAGGTAACTCGCGGCGTTGGCCAGGCGGCGGTCAGCGCTTTTGCCCATTTCAAAGAGAAAATACAGACGGAACAGCTGGCTGTCGGGCTGATGCACTGTGCGCAGGGCGACGCCCGGCGACAGGCGAGCCGTACGCAATGCCTGTTGAAAGTCCACAAAAGCAGGCTCAATTGGAGGGACGTCCCGCTGTAGAAACTCGCGAGCGAAAGCCGACATAGCTGTCCGGTTGAGTTCCACCGGTGTAATGGGCGGCTTTTCCACCTTCATCACCGTGGGGTCATCGCCGTGGTGTTTGTACACGGCTACGTAGTTGTTAGGGTGCAAATACTTTTGGGCAAAAGCGACAATGTCAGCTTTCGTTAAGCATCCTAAACGCTCCCAGCGGTTTACGACATCAGCCCAGGGTAGCCCCGATACGAATGCTCCTGTGAGGGCACTAGCGCGGCCAGTGTTCTTTTCGAACCGCTTGATTTCCGATAGCTTGAGGTCTTTCACTACCGCTTGCGGGAGCCACTCCTCAAAATGCCCCTGGCGCAAAAGCTCAACTTGTTCCCACAGTAGCGCCTCTACATCGGCCAGTGCTTGCCCCTCTCGAGGCTTACCGAATACTACCAGCGTGCTGTAGTCTTCACAAATGCGAGGGTAAGCATAAGCTTCCAGCACGCGCTGCGCTTGAATAAGGTTAAGGTCGAACAGCCCCGCCTGATGGTTGTGCAGCATGCCTGCTACTACCGGCAGCAAAAGCGCCTCTTCAGAAGTTGCGCCGGCAAAACGCCAGCCCAGTTCTATCCAGGCAGGCTCTTGACCGTATACATCGCGTTGCACCCGCTCCGTCAATGGCGGCTGCGGTGCTGGGCAGAAAGAGGGCAGAGCCTTGGGAGTAAAACGCCCGAAGTAACGCTCCGCCAAGGCTACGGCTTGGTGGGGATCGAAGTCGCCGCACAACACGATAGCCATGTTATTGGGCACATAGTACTGGTCAAAAAACCGATAGATGTTCGTCTGCGAGGGGTTCTTCAGGTCTTCACCGCGCCCGATGGTGGTGTGTGTACCATAAGGGTGTGTGGGCGTAAGCACCTCCTGCATGGCTTTAAGCGTCTTGCGAAAGTCGCGATCTTGGTTAATGTTGTATTCCTCAAAGACCGTTTCCAACTCGGTGTGAAACAGCCGAAGCACCGGCCGGCGGAAACGCTCGCTCTCCAAAGCAAACCAACGCTCTAATTCATTGGCAGGGATGTCGTTGACATACACTGTCTGCTCCACCCAGGTGTAAGCGTTAGTGCCGCGCGCGCCCATAGCACTGGCCAGTTTGTCGTATTCGTTGGCCGCCACGTAGCGGGCGGCTTCGAACGAGAGGCGGTCTATTTCAGCATACAGCGCCTTTTTGCAGGCAGGGTCTTTTTCCGCTCGGTGTGCTTCAAAAAGTTGCTCAATACGGTCGAGCAACGGTTTTTCTTTTTCCCAGTCCAGGCTCCCCAGTTGGTCGGTGCCTTTAAACATCATGTGCTCAAAGTAGTGCGCCAAACCGGTAGTGTCGTCCGGATCGTGTTTTGAGCCTGCTCGCACAGCAATCTCTGTGTACACCCGAGGTTCGTCGCGGTTGATGGACATAAATAACCGCAGACCATTGCTCAGCGTGTACTGCAGTACGCCTATGGGGTCGTTCGGTATCGTTGTAAAACCAACGCAGGTGGTCGAGGGTGAGGTCATGGCGGTTATTTTTTTTTGAATAAGGGGCGAAGGTAAGGTTGTTCTGGTGGTCGCACGGGCAAGATGCGGCTAATAGACAATTCAGCGTCGGTTTTGTTAAAAAATGGGGCGATTACCCTTGCTGGCTTTTTCCCCTCTAAAAACAAGCTCCTTGCTAAGGTTCTTGCTAAGGGGCTTTGCGCTGTAGGTTTGCACATGTTTTGAGCGACAGATTATGCGGAAAATCATTTTAATATTCTGTTGGTTTTGGGCAGCCTGGCTGTGGGGACAATCTGGTGAGGTAGCCTCTAAGTGTGCTCCTTTGCTTCGGTTGGGCGAAACCGGCGAAGTGTTTGCCGTTGTCGTGTCAGACGCGACAGCCTTCGAGCAGCAGCTGTCAGCTATAGCTCCGCAGGCGCGCGTGCTGCATCGGTATGCGCCGGCAGGGGCGATGGTGTTGAGGTGCCCGCCCGAAATATTTTGGAAGCGCGTTTTGCCCTTGCCTGAAGTGCATTTTGCCGACCGCGGCCAACTAACAGGCCAGCCGGAGCGCGCTGTGCCCGGTCATGACCTATCGGTCGACGACATTCGCGCCGTGCACGTCCAACATCCTACGCTCGATGGGCGCGGTACAGTGGTATCCATTAAGGAATGGCGCTTCGACTCCACCGATGTAGACCTGCGTGGGCGCGTGCTGCTGAGCGGGCTATCGGCTCCGCAAACGACCGTGCATGCCACGCTCATGGCCACCCTCGCTGCCGGCGCGGGCAACTCCGACTCGCGTGGGCGCGGCGTAGCACGCGGAGCACAGGTACTATCCTCCTCGTTCCTCGGCCTACTGCCAGACACCGATGAGGAGTACGAAGCTTGGAATGTAGGTGTGCAAAACCACGCCTACGGCACCGATATAGAAAACTATTACGGCGCCGGCGCGCTGGCCTACGATGTTTCTGCACAACGTCACCCTGGGTTGCTGCATGTCTTCTCTGCTGGCAACTTGGGAGAAGCCGCTGCGCCCGGGGGCACCTACCAAGGGTTGAGTGGCTGGGCCAATCTTACGGGGCAATACAAAATGGCTAAAAATGCCCTGGTCGTTGGGGCTACCGATACAACGGGGCAAGTACAGTCCTTTAGTGGGCGCGGCCCTGCTTATGACGGACGCGTAAAACCCGACATGGTAGCCTATGGCCCCAACGGCACCTCTGAAGCGGCAGCGCTCGTCTCCGGTGCAGCAGCCATTGTGCGTCAGTGCTTGCAGGAACAGCGCGGCCTACTCCCTACATCCGACGCTGTGCGCGCCGTCCTGTTGGCTGCCTGCGACGAATTAGGCACACCAGGACCAGACTTTGTCAGCGGCTTTGGCAGTCTCAACCTGCGGCGGGCTGTAAGCGCCGCCCAGCGCCATCCACTTTGGCAAGGTGCCTTGGCCCAAGGCGAGCAGGTGGATTACACCTTCGACGTGGTCGTTGGCGCTCACGAGCTGCGCGCGGTACTCTGCTGGAACGATCCGCCTGCCGCCCCGCTGGCGCCCTTCGCACGCGTCAACGACCTGGATGCCGTGCTTATCGGCCCTGCAGGGCAGGTGTGGTTGCCTTGGGTGCTCCAGCCCTATCCGAACGCTGACTCGCTGCGCCGGCCCGCCCAGCGCGGTACCGACACTCTAAACACGGTTGAGCTGATTAGCCTCAAGACGCCCCCACCCGGTTCGTATACCCTGCGCGTGTCGGCGCGAGCAGTTGCTAATGGCCTTCAGCCCTTCACCGTAGCGGTACATCTGGATACCGCAGGCCGCTTTGCCTGGAAAACCCCACTGACCGGAGAACGCGCCGTCCGCGCCGGCGAGCTAACGCTGCGCTGGCATCACACACGCCCCGAAACGCACGGGGCGCTCTCTTGGCGGCGCTTGCCCGACGGACCGTGGGTACCCTTAGCCGATAGTATTTCCCTAAACACAGGTCGTTGGTCCTGGCGCCTGCCCGACATGACGACGGCAGCACAGGTGCGCATGAGCATTGATCAAGGGGAATGGCTCTCTGACACGTTTCTCATCGCACCAGCGCTACGCCTAAGCGTAGACGTCAACTGCCCCGACTCGCTGCTGGTACACTGGAACACCGCTGCTCCTGACGCCCAATATCGCCTGTGGGGGCTGGGTGCGCGCTATTTAGAAGCGCTATTGCTAACAACGGACACGGCGCTCGTCTTGTCTAAAACCCTCTTCCCACAAAGCCGTTTTGCTGTCTCAGCGCTGCTGAATGCTGCGGAAACCCCACCCTCCGCAGCACCTGACATTGCTGAACAGGGCGCCGATTGCTACCTGAACGCGTTCTGGGCGGTGTTGGATGAAACGCGTGGAAGCATCACCCTTACCCTGGCGCTCGGTTCGTTGTATGGTGTGGAGCGGGTTTTTTGGGAAAAAAAGTACTTAGATGGCTGGCTTGCCTGGCATGAGCAGGCTGCAGAGGGGCTACTGTTGCAAGCTGAGGACAGCCCTATGCAGCCTGGTAAACACACCTACCGCGTCCGCGTGCGCATGAGCAATGGCACCTGGTTAACCAGCGACGAAGTAAGTGTTTACTATGCTGGAGCAACCGGAGCGCATGTATACCCTAACCCTGCGCTACCGGCGCAAGTAATTACCGTCTTGGCCGCTGCCGATCAGCTACCAGCTCAGTGGCAACTGTTCGACGCTATGGGGCGACTGGTCGCCTTGCATGCCGTAGAAGATGAGCTTGCGGAAATGCGTCTGCCGCACTTGCCGCCCGGCCTCTATGCATGGCGCCTGCTAACCAAGGGGCAACAAGTAACCTGTAGCACCTTGATTGTCCGACCATAAACACCTTTGAACGTACCAATGAACGCAAAGAGACCTTCGAAGCAGAGGGCGGGCCACCTCTGCCTTCTCTTCTCGTGACCAAATGAATACGGTGCAACAAGAAATCCATCACCAGCGCTGTTAAGCCATTTGGATACCAAACGACGCGCTCACCGGCTGTGGAACGGCTCTTCTCTAGCTTACCTCGCTTAGGCCCGGGTAAACGCTTTTTCTAAAAATATACGAGCCACCCCCATAGAATAGATAGGGGTGGCTCGTGCACATCACCGCTTCGGCCAGAGTCTGTTAATAGAGATAATTCAACGCCGTCTTATCGTTAGCATTGAAGGGGCGGTTGACCCCATTGCTAATGCAGGCCAGCATCCACGAGTTCGGATCTGGGCCAGTAGGCGTACCTGGAATGTGCACGGCCCCTACCCCATTACTTTCCTGGCCCTCATTGCCACCCGAGCCGCAGCTATAGGAGCGGTTCATGTAGTCCGTATGGCGGAAGCCGATACAGTGGCCGATTTCGTGAGCAAAGACAGTAGCCAAGGTATTCACATTCCAGTTGCGATACTGTCGGTTAAACTGAATCTCGGGATAGGGGTTGCCACCACTAGGGAAACCCGCAGAAGCAATGAACGAGCCGCCATTAACTATGCGAATGATGATGTTGGCGCCGCTCGAAACACGCTGGAAGGTCAGCAGCAGGTTTTCGGCGTTATAGCGGCTGATGGCGATGTCAATAGCATTGCTAATGTTAGTGGTAAGCGACCCAGAAGTGCCAATCTTAATGGTGCGCGGCAGCCCTGTGACGAGGTTAAAGGTGCGGTACTGTTCCTCCTCGGCAATGATTAAGTTCGGCCCTGCAGGCACTACCTCTAAGTCTTGCTTGTGCAAGAAGATATCACCCTCTACGATATAGCCATCTTCATAAGCATAGGCGTCTTTCGGACTAAAGCCAAGCCGAGCTATTTTCGCTTTAATGTCTTCTGGTATAGTGGGGAGTAGTTCGTCGGCGCCGTTATCGCGAACGCAGGAGTAAATACCCATCGAAACGACGGCGGCCATGGTGAGCAATAGGAGACGTTTGAGCATAATACAGACACTTTGTGTTTTAAACGAAGAATAAGAATTGCCGAAGCGGGCGGACAAAAGTAGAAAACATTTTCAATGCGCAACCGCATGGCTTTTATTGACAAAAAGTAGCCAGACTAATCCTGGAGTTAAGACTAACTTTATGTAGTAGAAAATATTGACCTTTTAACACAAACACTATCAAACTGTAGCCATGCGTATTTCCAACAAAGTCTTCGTAGTAACCGGCGCAGGGAGTGGCATTGGTCAGCAGCTTTCCTTGCTCTTACTCCAAAGAGGAGGGCGAGTTATCGGCATAGATGTCAAAGAGGCGTCGTTGGCGCAAACGCAGTCGCTCGCAGGAGCAAAAGCCGACCATTTCAGCAGCGCAGTGTTAGACATCTCTGACCGAGAGGCCGTGTTCGCCTTTGCTCAACGAGCGCCGTCGGTATTTGGCGCAGTGGATGGCCTCATCAATAACGCGGGTATTATCCAACCCTTCGTACCCATCAACGACTTACCTATAGAGACCATTCAGCGGGTGATGAACATCAACTTTTACGGGACAGTGTACTTGACAAAGGCTCTTTTGCCCCACCTTTTAGAGCGTCCGGAAGCCCACATTGTCAACGTATCGAGCATGGGCGGCTTTTTACCTGTGCCCGGACAGAGCGTTTATGGAGCCTCCAAAGCCGCTGTAAAACTGCTGACAGAAGCGCTCTACGCCGAGCTCTTGCACACTCGCGTACGGGTAACTGTGGTAATGCCGGGCGCTGTAGCCACTTCCATCGTAGAAAACTCCGGTTTAGAGCGCCCACCTTCCTCGAACGGCGAGAAGCTCAAGGCGTTGCCTGCCGACAAGGCAGCGGCCATCATTCTGGATGGCATGGAAAGCGACCGTTTTCGGGTGCTGGTTGGCTCTGACGCATCATTTATGGATCGGCTCTATCGGCTGGCGCCGCGATATGCCGTTCATTTCATTACAAAGCAGATGCAGAACTTGCTGAAAAAGCCCTGAGTACGGTTGTATCCAGGCCTTTAGGTAGCGGGAACCGGCGAGAGAAAAGTCCGTAGGCGTCCCTATAGATTTTTGCCCATGGGCTGCGCAACCGCGTAAAGAGAGCTGTCGTTAGGTAGAGTATTCCAACAAATAAACACATCCTTCTTTTTATATGGGCGTCTTACTATCTGGGCGCGCGTTAGGTCTGGCTTTGTTAGGTGCTTTTAGTAGCGGTATATTAGTTGCTTACTGGCTGCTGAAAGGCGTGGAAAACAAGCCAGATAAAATCTGTGATTATCAGATTGCGCGTGTGGGCGGCTATGAGTGGGTAGGGCCATTGTTATACGCAGAGAAAGAATGCGAAACGGAGACATATCACGACCTGAAAATTGCCCTTTCGCGTCAGATAGATAGCCTCCAGAGAAGCAAGTGCCTGAGCGAGGCCTCGGTTTACCTGCGGGATTTCTACCGGGGCGAGTGGATGTCACTTAACGAAGAAGAGCGCTATCACCCAGCCTCTCTCATGAAAGTGGCATTGCTCACTTCCATGCTCAAGGCCGCAGAAAGACAACCTGGCCTGCTGGAGCAACGCCTGCTTTACACGCCACCAGCGAAAGGCACGGTGCCTCCGCAATACTTTGTCTATGACCATATTGAGGCTGGCAAAGAGTATACCGTGGCGGAGTTGATGGAGTATATGATAGTCTATTCCGACAACTACGCTACGTGGCTATTGGCCAGCCGCCTGAATCCGCAGAGCACTCCCAAATTATTTGCCGACATTGGCTTGAGCGTGCCCACCGAAGACCCCAGCCGCCTCACCATGTCGGCACCCGAAGTAGCGGTGCTGTTTAAGGCCATCTTCAACTCCTCCTATCTCAGCCCGGAGTCTTCGGAGTACGCCGCTCGCTTGATGTCGCGCTGCGCGTTCAAAGAAGGCTTTCGCAGGGGCCTTCCGCCCGACACACGACTATGGCACAAATTCGGCGAATGGCGTTCTCCTCAGCAGCCCTGTGAGCTGCACGAGGCGGGCGTACTCTATGTTGAAGGCGCACCTTACTTACTTGTCATTATGACGCGAGGGAATGCTCCAGAGCCGTTGGCCCAAAGTATCGCTGCTATGAGCCGGCTAATTTATCAGAACCTTCTGGCGCGCAATCCTGGTAGTGGGTTAGGGGAAGTAGAGAATGCTGCTGCAGCTCCCTAGCTAGTCGTTCGACAGGGTACGCGTGGGCACCGTATGTCCACGTTCGAAAAAGGAGGGGGCTGCTTCTTCCTGTGCCGGTGGTAAATCAATCACCTCCCGAGGAGAGATCTGACCAGGCGCGTAGCGCTCAATCATACGCACTACTTTAGCCAATAGGTCAAAGTAGCTAGGATCAGTAGCATAGCCGGCACGGGCTACTTCGCGCAGAAACGCTAACGGGTCTGTACCCGCGCGTACTGCCTCCGCATAGCGGGGATTGGTCAGGAAAAATTTCGCGTGGTCTTCAAAAGAGCCTTTTGCCGTTCGGTATTTGCGAAACCAGTCTTTCACCCGGTACTTCCACAGGCCCGGTTTCACTTCCGTGATGGAAATGACTTTGGGAAAAAGGTGGCCTTGGTCTGGGCGTCTGAGGTATTCCGTGGTGGTCAGCAGTTGGCGTTTGTGGCGCGGATCGGTGGCCCTGGCTTTAATGCCAAAGAACATATTGCCTGGTGCGTGCTCCCCCCAGCCGCTTTCTACGGCAGCCTGGGCGAGGATGGCTACAGCGCTGATACCGGTCTTTTTTTGTGTTTGCTGGGCATAGCGCCAGTATTTCTGGACAAAATCGCGAGGAGATAACTTCATGAGAAAGGTTTTTTAAAAGGTGCACTTTAGACAACGGGAGCAGATTAAGTTTTTATGTCTGACAGGCAACATTTCTGCGATAATGAAATACATTTGCCCAAACATCACTGTGCAAAATTTAAAAACCACTCCACTTATGAGTAAGATTCCTCTCTGGCTCGTGTTGCTGGTGTTCGTAGGGTACTCCGTGTGGGCCGTTCGCTTTTGGCATTGTCACGTGTGCCAATGCTGCGACGGAGAAACGCCTCCCCCAACGGAAGCAAAGACCACTGGCGAACCTCTTTTCCGATGGATGGCTAACACCCCCGAGGCCGATGCCAACTTTGCTGCCTGGAAGAAGGCGCTGCTGGCGCGCGGTGGCCAAGGTGACACGTTGTTGATCACCGGCTGGCAGCGCCCGGGCGAACCCGACGGTATCGGTTTGGCACGCGCTGCAGCTATCAAACAAATGATGATGCCTGAACTGCCCGAGAGCCGCATCCGCACGGCGGCCAAAACCGTTCAGGACGAACTGGCCAAAGGCGGGCCGGCTATGCGCTCTGCTGACTATGACTGGCTCAAAATGGTGCTAGCCATGGAGCAAGGGGCCATCATCGAGTCAGACAAGGACGTCATCTTCTTGTTTCCTTTCCGCTCCACCGAGTACGACAAGGACGCTAATGTCGAGGAATACCTCCGCAAGCTGGTCGAAAAGCACAAGAACACTACGGCCTCCTTCCTGGTCGTAGGACATACGGACGATGTCGGTACCGATGAAGCCAACTTGGAATTAGGTCGCGCTCGCGCCCAATCCATCGCCAATGTGCTCATTAAGCGCGGCATTGCTCCCAACCGCATCAAAGTGGAATCGCGCGGCAAGCGCGAACCTGTGGCCGACAACACCACCGAAGACGGCCGCCACCGCAACCGTCGCGTTGTTATCACTGTCAAACCTTAACCCACGCCATCAAAACAAACTCAACGCCATGCTTTTCTCATACATCTTGCTCAACAGCTTCACTGAAAACCTACCTGTTGCCCTTGCTCTTTGTATCGTGCCCTTCCTCCTGGGCTGGATAGCGGCATACATTTACTACAAAGTTAGCCAGCTGCAGACAGAAAACGGCGAGCTCAAGCTCAAGGTCGAAGAGCAAACCAATACTATCACAGAGCTGCGCATGAATATCGCCAAAGTGGAAGCCGACCTGGAAACGCGCAACAAGGAGTTGCACAAAGCCAAAGACGCCCTCATCCTGTGTGAGAGCGAACGCAATGCCCTGCGCGAACAACTCGGCGAAACAGGTAATAAGGGTAAAAAAGCAGCAGCACCTGCCCCTGAGTCTGTGCGCACTGTCAACTTTGCAGGCAAACAGTACAAGTGGGATGATCTGCAACTCATCGAAGGCATCGGCCCAAAAATTGCCGAGATCCTTCGCAATGCAGGCATCGAAACCTGGCAGCAGCTGTCCATGACTTCGCCCTACCGCTTGCGCGAAATTCTCGATGCTGCCGGGCCCCAATACAATATCCACGACCCGGAAACGTGGCCACACCAAGCCGCTTTGGCTGCGGACGAAAAGTGGGAAGAGCTGAAGGCTCTACAAGACCAACTCACGGGCGGACGCGCAGGCTAAACAATGCTGCGCCAGCACGACAGGGTGCCGCCCTCTGCACCAAGCTAGGGGCGACGCCCTATTTTGTTTTGGAGGGCGCCTCATCAGAACGCTTCGAAAAGCCACTCAGCTAACAGCTGCCGATTGCGGGGCTTTATCAGACGGCGCTGGTCCCAGCTGTTGCGGATGTTGCCCAGCTCTACATACACAGCGAGAGGCAGGGTAGTTTCTTTAAGGGTAAGCAACCCTCGCGGGCTGACGGTGCCCAAGTAGTTTTTGTGTGCCCGATAGCGCGAGTACTTAAGCTGCATCACCCGTTGCATGTTGAGCGCCAGCGTACGGCTTTCTTCGCAGTTAGGGCGGTGGTAGAAAAAGACGTCAATTTCCTGGCTTCTCTGACGCGAGTCCACATGGATTTCCACGATAGTTTGCTTTTTAGCCCCAGCCTTTTGGTGTGCTTCGGCTAATTGGTTGATAAGGGTGATGCGCTGCATGAGGCGCTCCTTCTGGTCGAAAGGAATGGCCTGGTCGCCCCAGACTACCTCGTCTTTGTCGCAAGGCAAGATCAGAGTATTCCGGATGCCGTCGTTGTTGTCGCGGACAATCATGTAAGTGACCGCACCGTGACTGAGGAGCAAGCGCGCCAGACGCAGGGTAACATCGTAGGCGTACTCGTCTTCGCAAAGGGTATGACCGTCGCGCTTGCCCTCGGCGCCGCTATCGGGGCCACCATGGCCGCTAATGAGATAGAAGACTTGCCCTCGAAAACGCTGGCTGAGCAAAGGCACATGCTCATGCCCTGGCCCAAAGATGGGAAAGATGCGCTTGCCTGTAGCCGCAGAAGCCTCTTTTTTGAGCGGAGCCGACAGCGCCGCTGGAGCCAGACTGGCTGCAGCTACAGCCAAATGCTCGTCGCGACAATGGAGCGCGTGCCAAGGAACCCACAGCTCTCGGTCGTCCACGAAGCTGCGGTTTCGCAATCCTTTGGCCAGCGCCTCTTTGTTGAATTCGACAATGCCCGTGGCGATTTGCCAGCTGTCAATCCCTAAGGTAGAGCGGACTGTTTTGCCATCGTAGGTTACTATCTGGATGGGCAGCTGATAGGTAGTCTTGGGTTTAAGGCGATAGTCTTCTTTGAGGCCGTTGATGCGGAAAAACTCGGTAGCATTACAAGTGTAGCCGTCTAACCCAAAGCGTGCCAATAATTCGGGCACCGTCTCGCCAGGCTGTGAGACAGCTTCCACATAGCGCACGTCCACGACACGCGCGCGCGTAGCGGCAGCGGCGGTTGGCTGACTGTACGCATCAAGGGAGCAGATAAGCAGAAGGGCTGCGACTCCTCCAATGAGCTGCGCACATGACAGCCTGCTATGAGGCATCTGGGCTTGCATCTCAGCTAATGTGCGAAAAAATTCTGACTGTCCGCGTGTTCGGCTTTTTCTACGTGTGCTTGAGCATGCTTTGTTCACGTACCGCACCCAGTCGTTAGTCGGTACAACGCTCCTTCTTATTGCAGCAAATCTTTTTCCTTTGTCTCAGGAGATGAGAAAGAAAGGCTTTCAAATAGCCTTTGGCTCTGCAGCACTCCTGACCTTGTATAGCGGTGTTGGGTCAACACCAAAACAAAACTATTTATGAATAAAAAGGATATTCTTCAGCAAAACGCCGTTTACGAGCAAAAGGTAGCGGCTCTGCTGCACTCGTTGGCGCCTTACGACGACGAACGCCTCAACCGCTCGCCTGGATCAGGGCGTTGGTCGGCCATGCAGGTGTTGCACCATTTGATGCTGGTAGAGTCGCTGGCGTTGCGCTATGTGCAAAAAAAGCTGAGTTTTCAACCCAAACTGGAAAAGGCCGGCCTGCCCGAGTGGTTTCGGCTGGTAGGGTTGTGGACATACCTGCACACACCGCTCAAGTTTCGCGCACCAGACGCCGTAGGAGAGCAACATTTACCCGCTTTCGCCTCGCTGGAAGAGACGCGGCGGCAGTGGCAGGAGGTGCAGGCTGCCTGGCGCGCCTTTCTGGAGGCCATGCCAGAAGAGCAGGTGGACAAAGCCGTTTTCCGGCATCCACTGGTCGGGCGGCTCAGTTGGACGGGCACCTTCGCTTTCTTCAGCGCGCACTTGGACCGGCATCGGAAGCAGCTGTGGCGCACGCTCCGAGCGGTATGAAAAGAGCCATGCCACCCCCAACCCAGGCGGGCCAAAGGTGGCATGGCTTTTTGCTCGTTGCCCTCAGGGCTTAAGCAATGGTTTCGCTCGCCACGGCAGCGAAGAGGTATTCGCGGTTCATCCGCGCGATGTGGCTCACTGAGATTTCCTTAGGACACTCGGCCTCACACGCCTTGACGTTGGAACAGCGGCCAAAGCCTTCTTTATCCATTTGCGCAATCATACGCAGCACGCGGCGCTTGCGTTCCACTTGTCCTTGCGGTAGCAAGGCCAGATGGCTCACCTTGGCGGCCGTGAACAACATAGCCGACGCGTTGGGGCATGCCGCCACGCACGCTCCGCAACCAATGCATGCAGCCGCATCGAAGGCGCGGCCAGCTACCTCTTTTTCAATGGGAATACTGTTAGCCTCGGGGGCTTGGCCGGTATTGACGCTGATGTAGCCACCCGCTTGAATGATGCGGTCGAAGGCCGAGCGGTCCACCACCAGGTCGCGAATGACCGGAAAAGCACGGGCGCGGAACGGCTCAATGACGATCGTCTCTCCGTCGTGGAAATGGCGCATGTGCAACTGGCAGGTAGTCGTGCCTTTGAGCGGGCCGTGCGGTCGGCCATTGATGACCAACGAGCAGGTGCCACAAATGCCCTCGCGGCAGTCGTGCTCGAAGGCGATAGGTTCTTCGTGTTGACGAATTAGCTGTTCGTTGAGCACATCGAGCATTTCCAAAAAAGACATGTGCTCGTTGACATTGTCTAGCTGATACGTAACAAATTCGCCTTTGTATTTGCCACCCTGGCGCCAAACTTTGAGCGTGAGTTTCATAGCGTTGTAAGAAGCGTTTTTTGAAAAGACCTGGAAGGGTTATTTACTTGTAACTGCGTTGAGCGATTTCTACCTCTTCGTAGAGAAGTGGCTCTTTGTGGAGCCGGGGCTGGGTACCTTCGCCGCACCATTCCCAGGCTGCTACGTACTTGTAATTCTCGTCATCGCGCAATGCTTCACCGTCGGCAGTTTGGTATTCCTCCCGGAAATGGCCGCCGCAGCTTTCGTTGCGGTGCAGTGCATCTATGCACATCAATTCACCCAATTCAAGGAAGTCGGCCACACGCCAGGCTTTCTCCAATTCGGGGTTAAACTCGTCGCTACGACCAGGGACGTAGAGGTTTTTCCAGAACTCCTCGCGCAAGGCGCGAATCTCGCCAATGGCTTGCTGAAGCCCCTGAGCATTGCGCGACATGCCGCACTTGTCCCACATAATCTTACCCAAGCGACGATGGAACGACTCAGCACTTTCCGTACCACCAATGCTAATGAGGTGATGGATGCGGTCGGCCACTTCTTTTTCTACGCGCTCAAATTCGGGTGTATTCGTCGGAATAGCCCCCGTTCGAATCTCCTTGCTCAAGTAGGCGCCGATGGTGTAAGGCAGCACGAAATAGCCATCGGCCAGCCCTTGCATGAGTGCCGAGGCGCCCAAGCGATTAGCGCCGTGGTCACTGAAGTTTGCCTCACCAGCAGCATACAGGCCGGGCACGGTAGTCATTAGTTCGTAGTCTACCCACAGGCCACCCATCGTGTAGTGGACAGCGGGATAAATGCGCATGGGCACCTCATAGGGATTGTCGCCAGTAATTTTCTCGTACATCTCGAAGAGGTTGCCGTAACGAGCAGCAATGGTATCCCGACCGAGGCGCTTGATAGCATCGGCAAAGTCGAGATAAACAGCTAATCCCGTAGGGCCTACGCCCTTGCCGGCGTCGCATTCGGCTTTGGCAGCGCGGCTGGCGATATCGCGAGGCACCAGGTTGCCAAAAGCTGGATAGCGGCGTTCCAAGTAATAGTCGCGGGCTTCCTCAGGAATTTCGTTGGGGTGCTTTTTGGCATCCGCTGGATCTTTAGGCACCCAACAACGGCCGTCGTTGCGCAAGGACTCCGACATAAGCGTCAGTTTGGACTGATAATCGCCCGACACAGGAATACATGTGGGGTGTATTTGAGTAAAGCATGGATTGCCAAAGAACGCGCCCCGGCGATGGGCACGCCAGACGGCTGTGGTGTTGCACAGCATGGCATTGGTGCTCAGATAGAACACATTGCCATAGCCGCCCGTGCACAGCACGACAGCGTGAGCACCATGGCGCTCCAGCTCGCCCGTGAGCAGATTGCGCGCAATAATGCCGCGGCACTTGCCATCCACCAGTACCACGTCGAGCATCTCGTGGCGGTTGTACAGCTTCACTGAGCCGAGAGCCACCTGCCGGCTGAGTGCCTGATAAGCGCCTAAGAGCAGCTGCTGCCCTGTCTGGCCACGCGCATAAAAAGTACGAGAGACGAGCGTGCCGCCAAAAGAGCGATTGTCCAGTAAGCCGCCATACTCGCGTGCAAAGGGCACGCCCTGCGCCACGCATTGGTCAATGATGTTCACCGAAACTTCAGCCAACCGGTAGACATTAGCCTCTCTGGCCCGGTAGTCGCCCCCTTTGATTGTATCGTAAAACAGGCGATATACCGAGTCGCCGTC